>Ga0070670_100001799_pt1 | contig 17470 bp, 18 predicted proteins | sample KBSS63metaG_FD_64665 | JGI IMG/M metagenome (GOLD analysis project Ga0070670, IMG submission 64665) | Switchgrass rhizosphere microbial communities from Kellogg Biological Station, Michigan, USA - KBS S6-3 metaG | ecosystem: Host-associated > Plants > Roots > Rhizosphere > Soil ... | reverse complement strand
GCGACGAAAGTTGCGACAGTGATGACGATCTTGGTTAGTTGGTAGTTGGTTAGTTGGTAGTTGGTAGTTGGTTAGTTGGTAGTTGGTTGGTTGGATAGTTGGATGGTTGGCTGTTCGTAGTTGAGACTACGAACTACGAACTACGAACTACCAACTACCAACTACCAACTACCAACTAGCTAACTAGCGATACGTCTTCAGGTTCTGATACGCCGAGCGGATGTTGTAGACGCGCAGCCGGTCGTACTGCGCCCAGTCCTTGTACTTCTCAAGGAGGATCGTCTTCTCCATCTCCTCGAGACTCTTCCCCTGCTTCATCCCCGCGCTGACCGCGGCAATCAGATCCTCGAAAAACTCGCGCGTCATCGCGACGTCGGCTTTCTTGAACAATCCGGTTCCGTGACCGGCGGCCAGGATGTCGAAGTCGAGCGACTCCACGGTTCGATACGACTTCAGCCACTCCGACAGCGGACTGCCGTCGAACGGGCCGCAGGCGCTCGGCAGCGATTTGATGTTCGTGGTCACCAGCGCATCGGCCAGAAACTCGGTGGCAAACACCGCCCGCTCCGCCGGAAAGTACATCACCGTCGCATCGTCCGAGTGGTTCAGCCCCGGATGGATCAACTCGACGACGTGGCCGCCAAGCTCAAGTCGCATGCGCTGCGAGTAGACGATGTCCGGTCGGCGGATATCGCGCTGCAACTCGCCTGGTGTGACCTTGCCGTCCTTATTGTGATCCTAGGTGGTGAAGAAGCTCGGACCCCAGCCGCACACACCGGGACGGGTCTTCGTTGGAATATCGATCTCGTCGGGATCGATCACGCCGTTGTCGTTGCGATCGAGCATGTCGCCAGGCATCTGCGGATACCGGCCGTCCATGTTGCGCAGCATGTTCTCGTGCGCGACAAATTTCGCCGTGTCCGCGAACACGGCGCCCCCCTCGGCATGATCGAAGTGGCTGTGGCTGTAGACGACGTAGCGGACGGGAACCTTGAAGCGCTGGGCGAGTTGGTCTTTCAGCCAGGTCGACAGCGCCACATTGATCGGATCACCGAGGATGATGCCGTCCGGCGTGACGTAAAACACCGTTGCCCATGCCCCGTTGCGCACGCGGTAGAGATCGCCGGCAACGTTCGTGATGTCGCGCGCCGGGCCGCGCGGGCCCTGCGCCGCGACCGCATCGTAGCGTCCGGCGTCAGCCCTAAGCTCGTAGTGTCCGGTTTTAGCCGGACCAAGCAGTCCTGCGGCAAGCACGACAAGGATCAACGTGCCTGTGGTCGTCTTCATCGGGCGTCTCCGTGGACGGATCTTACTTCGTGCCGGTCGACCAGCTCTTTGACCGCATCGACAATCAGCTCCGGCTCGTCGAACTGCACCCAATGGCTGCTGCGATTGGCGATCACATGGCGTGCGTCCGCCGATCGTGACGCGAGCGCACGATGTTCGGCGATCTGCTCGGGCGCGTTGTTGCCGCTGGAGATGACGACGGTGGGAATCGCTGGCGGCGGCAGCATGGCCGCGATCACGGTTCCCTCAGTCTCGAGCACGCGCATATGCTCAGCCATCGCTCGATAGCATTTCGGCTGGCACCAGGCCTCCTGCACCATCGGGTGAACCTCTGGCGGAAGCTTTCGGACCTCACCGACGAGACGTTCGAGCGTTCGCGCCGCAGTCGGGCCGAGCACCTGGACGAGGCCTCGCGGCGCCCCCGGCGCGCCGCCGGTCAGCAGTGCGAGACACGCACGGACAACCCCCACATGCGCCAGCCACCCGCCGACACGCGACAAACGCCTGCCGCGCCGGATTGTTCGCAGGCGCTGGGGCGTCATCGTCAGCCACTCGGTCGGCGGATCGACCAGCACGAGACCGATCACGCGATCCGGATACCGCGCCGCGTATCCGCGAACGACAAAGCTGCCGAAGGAGTGCCCAACGAGGACGCATGGCTCGCCAGACCCGACCTGCGTCAGCACCCGACCGAGTTCGTCAACGATCTGAGTGAACGTGCGCGGCGACGACGGCGGGTCGCTCCAGGCGAGTCCCGCACGATCGTACGCACACACGCGCGTGAACCGTGCGATCGCCGGTTGCACCAGCGCCCAGCTGAGCGATGAGGCCGCAATGCCCGCTTCGAAGAGCACCACCGGGCTCCCCGCGCCGGCGCAGTTCACGTGCAGGCGATGGCCGCCGACGTCAATCAGCGTCCCGATGGGGGCACGCTGACTGCGCTGCGCACCAATCCGCTGATAGAGCACGCCGATCAGGAGAAGGGCCAGAACAACCGTGCCCACGACCATCATGTAAGTGAACGTCCGACAGCTTAGACGGCAGGGCCCCGATCTGGTTGAATTAGATTCCTAACGTGAACCCGCGTCTCGACCGCCTCCAACCCTATCCCTTCGAACGGCTTCGCGCCCTGTTTCACGGTGTCACGCCGGCGTCATTGCCGCCGATTCGGCTTTCAATCGGCGAGCCGCAGCATCCGACGCCCGACCTCGTTCGCCGGGCGCTGCTCGCGCATCTCGACGGCCTCTCGACCTACCCGGCCACTGCCGGACTCGACGCGCTGCGCGAGACGATGGCCGCCTGGTTCCAACGCCGATACGGCCTGACCAGCCTCGATTCCGCGAGCGAAGTGCTGCCAGTCAATGGCTCACGAGAAGCGCTATTCGCGTTTGCCCAGGCGATCGTGGACAGTTCCCGCGCTGCACCGGTCGTCGCCTGTCCCAATCCGTTCTACCAAATCTATGAGGGAGCGGCGCTGCTGGCCGGCGCTGAGCCGGTCTTTCTCAATCAGACCGCGCGCAACGGATTCAAGCTGGATCTCGAGTCACTGACTGAGGAGCAGTGGCAGCGGACACAACTCCTCTATGTCTGCTCGCCGGGGAATCCGACGGGACACGTGCTGGACCTCGAGGGATGGCGCTCGCTGTTCAACTACGCCGACCGCTACGACTTCGTGATTGCGTCTGACGAGTGCTATTCGGAGATCTATCCGGACGAAGCCTCACCGCCGATTGGCGGGCTCGAAGCAGCCCAGAGACTCGGGCGGGACGGCTTCCGCAACCTGGTCGTGTTCACCAGCCTGTCGAAGCGCTCCAATGTTCCAGGGCTGCGCTCGGGCGGAGTCGCAGGCGATGCGGCACTCTTGAAGAAGTTCCTGCTCTATCGCACATATCATGGATGCGCGATGAACCCGGCGGCGCAGCACGCCAGCATTGCCGCGTGGAATGACGAGGAACATGTGCGCGACAATCGATTGCGCTACCGTGACAAGTTCGCGGCGGTTGGATCGATGCTGCGGCAGGCGCTCACGATTCACGAGCCCGACGCCAGCTTTTACTACTGGGCTGGAGTGCCCGGTGGAGACGACGCGGCGTTTACGCGCAATCTGTATCAGGCCACGAACGTCACCGTACTTCCGGGCCGGTATCTGGCACGCGAGGCCCACGGTGAGAATCCGGGCAGCGGATTCGTCCGTATTGCGCTCGTTCCACCCATTACTGACTGCGTCGACGCTGCCCGACGCATCATAGAGTTCTTGTCCTCCGAAGCCCGGAGGGCGTAGGAGGACTGCCGCTGATGGCTGATCCGGTTGTGACTGACGTCCGTGCCCTCGAGAGCATCATCGACGAGGCATTCGAGCGCCGAACCGAAATCTCACCTGTCCACATCGGACCGATTCTTTCCGGCGCACTCGAGCAGGTCATCAGCGAGCTGAACGCCGGCCGCCTGCGCGTCGCGGAAAAGACGGAACAGGGCTGGGTCACGCACCAGTGGATCAAGAAGGCGGTGCTGCTCTATTTCCGGACTCACGACAACATGCTGATGCCGGCAAGCGGGCATGACGCGTGGTTCGACAAGGTGCCACTTCGTTTCAACGGTTATACCGAGTCGCAGTTCCGCGAGGGCGGTTTCCGGGTGGTGCCACCGGCCACCGTCCGCACCGGCACGTTCATCGGCCGCAATGTGGTGCTGATGCCGTCGTACATCAACATCGGCGCCTATGTGGACGACGGCACGATGGTGGACACCTGGGCGACAGTTGGTTCGTGCGCGCAGATTGGCAAGAATGTCCACCTCTCCGGCGGCGCCGGCATCGGCGGCGTTCTCGAGCCGCTGCAGGCGAACCCGACCATCATCGAAGACCACTGTTTCATCGGCGCCCGATCCGAGGTCGTCGAAGGCGTCATCGTCGAGGCCAACTCGGTCCTGTCGATGGGCGTGTACATCGGACAGAGCACGAAGATCTACGATCGGGCGACTGGTGAGGTGCACTATGGGCGCGTACCGTCTGGCTCAGTGGTCGTGCCCGGCAGTCTCCCCTCGGCGGACGGGAAGTACTCGCTGTACTGCGCCGTCATCGTGAAGCGCGTGGATGCGGCCACGCGCGCCAAGACGTCCATCAACGAGCTGCTGCGTGATTGAGTCGTGACTGATATCGATCGCGAGACGCTCGATCTCGCGAAGCAGCTCATCGCCTGTCGATCCCTCACGCCGGATGATGGGGGCGCGCTCGATCTGATTGCGACGCGGCTGTCGAAAGCGGGCTTCGACTGCGACCGGATCGATCGCGCGCCCGTGAAGAATCTCTGGGCCCGGCATGGCAGTGGCTCACCCGTCGTCTGCCTCGCCGGGCACGTGGATGTCGTTCCGCCGGGTCCGGTCGATCGCTGGACCAGCGATCCGTTCGTGCCAACCGAACGCGACGGCGCGCTGTTCGGCCGTGGCGCCGCGGACATGAAGGCGTCGGTTGCGGCAATGGTCACAGCGTCTGAGCGGTTCGTGGCGCGCGAGGCGCGTCATCGTGGATCGCTCGCACTGCTCTTGACCTCTGACGAAGAAGGCACCGCTGTCGACGGCACGGCGGCCGTTGTCCGTGAGCTGCAGTCGCGGCAGGAAGGCATCGACGCCTGCGTCGTCGGCGAGCCGACGTCGGTCTCGCGCTTTGGCGACACGATCAAGAACGGACGCCGCGGATCGCTGAACGGCGTACTCCGCGTCAACGGCATCCAGTGCCACATCGCCTATCCCGAACGCGGGCGTAATCCGATTCAGACTGCCCTGCCTGCGCTCACTGAGCTGGCGGCGATCGAATGGGACCGAGGCAACGAGTACTTTTCGCCAACCAGCTTTCAGATGTCCGACATTCATGCCGGCACCGGAGCCAACAACGTCATTCCCGGTACGCTCGACGTGATGTTCAACTTCCGATTCTCAACCGAGTCGACCGCCGATCAGTTGAAGGCGCGGGTGCACGCGGTGCTCGATGCGCATCGGCTGGACTATGAATTGAAGTGGTCGCTCTCGGGGGCGCCGTTTCTCTCAACGCGTGGCGGGCTCGTCGACGTCGTCAGTGCCGCGGTTGCCGGCGTGACCGGTACTACGCCGACGCTCTCGACAACCGGCGGCACCTCAGATGGCCGGTTCCTGGCCAGCATCGCGCGCGAGGTGGTGGAGTTCGGGCCATTGGGCGCATCGATTCACGGCATTGACGAGCACGTGCGCATCGCGGACATCACACCGTTGTCGACCATTTATGAGCGCATCGTGCAGGGGATTCTCAGCTAGGGCCGCAGTTCGATTTCCGCCGGGCTGTCGTGGATCAACTGCGGTCCGGCGAAAGCCGGACACTACGTGCGGATGCTCGCATCGCCCTCGAACGGCGCCCGCGGCGGCGTCTGTTCCAGGCTGATGCGACCGACGACGATATCGGCACGCGCGTAACTTTCCGGGCGAATGGGAGCCCCCGCCATTCCGCGCAGCATCGCCAGCTGCCCGACGTGCGTAAGCGCATCAGCAAGCGGACCCTGAATCAGCTTCTCCACCGGCTGCTCGACCGGGCCACGAAGCGAATCATCGGATGCGAGGGCCGCGTCGAGAGCCGTGAGCCCGCTGAAAAAGCGCGTCACTTCGGTGTTCCAGTCGTCGCCCCCCTCGGCCTTCCACGAGAACTCGCCGCGCGTGAGCCGCACGGCCCATGACATCAGGTCCGCAAGGTGCGCGACGATCAGCACCGGCGTGCGCGTGGACGACCCGAAGGTCGTTCCACCGAATTCAGGGGGCACATCGCGCAGCACCTTCGCGGCACGATACGTCAGCGTCGCAACGATGTGGCGCAGCAACGCCCGCGAGACATCAATCTCGGATGGAGTCACGTGTCACGTCCTTACTTCGATAGTGAACACACGCGTGTTCCGATCTCGGTCTGAGCTGTTCCAATCTGCGCCACGCCCGCGGATCTCCAGGATTGCGCCGAATCAAGGAAATCATTCCCGAGCAAGGCCTTAGCTTAAACCTGTCGAGTCGGCATCGCCGTTGCTACGCCTACCGGCAAATCTGTGAATAACGAGCGGATCGTGTGGGGAACGTCAGATCGACCCGATAACAGCAGTCCGGGGCACGCGCAACAACGCCCCTCAAGTGTTGCCGTCGTGTCGACTCTGGATCGTGCGCAGCCAAGGCACTGGCAAGTGCACGCGGGCGGAAAGATCTCCCGTGTCGAGCGAGATCCGCAATCCCGACTGAACCTGACGACACGCCGCCGCACCGATGTAAACAAGTCGCCGCTCGGCACTCGCATCTATGTGGCGGCGGTGATTGCCGCAGGCACGGCTGTGGTCGCCGGTGCAGTCGGAACCAGCCACGCGAAGCCACTGACTCTCGCCGCACTCCTTGCGGTCTCATTCCTCGCGTCGCAGGCAAAGGTCGAGATGGCGGTGCTCGGCAGTGGCGCGACGCTGACGCCGTCTCATATCACCGACCTCATTGCTCTGGTCATTTGCGGCACCGATACCGCGGTGCTCGTCTCTGCGTGGAGCGCGTGGACGCAGTGCACCTTCGGCACCAAAACCCGCAATCCGGTGCATCAGACGCTCTTCAGCGTCGGCGCTCTGGCACTGTCGATGAGCGTGGCCGGATTCGTCTACGTCCTGCTGGGCGGACCGGCAGATGGGACGGCGCTCGAAATCAAACCATTCGCCGCGGCGGCGACGGTGTTCTTCCTGGTGAACGCCGGGCTGATCGCTGGAGCGGTGTCGCTGACCGTCGGCGATCCGTTTCATAGCGTGTGGTTCGACTTCCTCCTGTCGGTGTGGCCAAGCTATTTGATCGGCGCCGGTCTCAGCGCCGTCGTGGCGTACGGCATTCAGGCGCAGGACTACTGGCTGGTGCCACTCCTGGCCGCCTCGCTGGCGATCCTCCACAAGAACTATCAGGCGTGCCTTGCCCGCATGAACGACGGGATCACCGATGAGTTGACCGGCCTGCCGAACAAGCGCTTCGCGATCGACTACGTCGATCGAGAGCTGGCCCGCGCCAGACGGACCGGCGGCCGGCTGACCATGGCCCTGCTCGACATGGACGGCTTCAAACGCATCAACGACGTTGGCGGCCACACCGCCGGCGACCACGCGCTCCGCCATGTCGGCCACTGTCTCGGCCGAACGCTGCGCGCCTCGGACCTCTGCGCGCGCTACGGCGGCGACGAGTTCCTGATCGTCCTTCCAGGCTGCAACAGGGCCGACGCGGAGCGTCGTATCTCGGGGATGCAGGCCGAAATCACCGCCACCGGACGCGAGATGCAGTTCTGCGCCGAGCTGAGCGTCAGCGCTGGCGTCGCGATGTTTCCGGACGACGGCACCACGTTCGACGCGCTGTTCGCCACTGCCGACTCGCGGATGTACAGCGGCAAATTCGCCCGCGCCACCCGCAACGCCGTCTGACCTTCCACGACGTAGTGTCCGGCTTTAACCGGACCTCCTGACGTAGTGTCCGGCTTTAGCCGGACCTCAGGAAACGGTCACCGTACTCGACGTCGCTACTGGTTCCGGACCGTCAACGTGCTCACCGTGCAGCGTTCTGTGTGCGGGGCGAATGTCACGGCAGAGTCAGTGGTGCCAGTGACTAACCGCCCTGCGACGTCTACGGTGCCGGAGCCTACCAGCGCTCCATCCGGTCGCAGGGTCAGGGTGAGCGGCACGCCGCCGTTGCGGACGATGACCACCACGCGATCGACCGCGTTCTGCACCTCGTACGGGCGCATGACATGCGCGGCGCCGCAATCGAGCACCGCGCTGGTCGATCGGAACTCCACCTGCAGACCACCGCCCGCGTACGTACCGCCCATGCGCGGACCGGCCGGAGCCTCGGTCGTGCCTGAGAGCTGCGCCGCCGGATCCGGCTTCCCGTTGAGAACCCCGGCAAGGCTGCTGATCACGCCGGCTTCCGGCTGCGCCGGTGCAATGGCCCGCAACGAGGCGAATCCACAGTTCAGGGTCCTCGTTTCGTAATTCGGCACCTGTTCATAATGGCCGCTGCCGGGAACGATGGTGTTGTCGCTCACGCGGCGCTGCTCGACGTACACCGAGCGATAGCCGGTGATGATCTCGCCGGTGATCGGGAAGGTCGCCGGCCCGGTAAATACATTGTTCGGCCCGAGCACGATGACGAGCGGCTTCGGCTCGTTGGAGATATCGACCTGAAGTTGATTCCCGCGTTTCGTGACGGTATAGGACCGGCTGGCTGGTATGAGCTTGCCGCACGACGAAATGGTCGCCGTGCCCTCACTGAATTCGAGCTTCACACCACCCGCTGCCGCAAAGGATCCGCCGATGCGCACTCCGGGAAAACTCTCTCCGTTCGTGACGACGGCGGTCAGCGGATTTCCGCCGAAGCCCGCGAGATCAAGCAAGCCGGTCTGAAACCCCTTGCCAAGGCATTCCGCGGTGCCGCCGCCGAGCTCGAGGCATCGGCGCGTGGCGACAGTGCCAGGGTCGTTGGGAATCTGCCGCCCGCCGGGAGCAGGCGTCGTCGGCGCCTTCAGCGCATCTTCGGCCTCGCGCCGCTGTTGATCGGTTCGCGCTTGCGCCCGATCGCTGGCTCCCCGATCCACGCGACGGTAGTCGGCAATCGCCGCGGGCGACAGGAGTCCCATCATCTGGTCGTTCAGCGCCGGGTCGCCTTCGTACCGACCCACCATCTCCTGGAAGGTCTTCACTGCTTCCGGAGTCGCGGACTTCATGTACGCCTGAGACATCTGGTACGACGTCAGGTTGTACGCGTTCGCCGCCTGCTGCTCATCCGGCGTCAGGTTGTAGCCGCGTTCCGGCGCCATGCGCATGCGCTCGATGAGGCGCGGCAATCTGTTCAATACCGCAACCTGCCGCGCAAGCGTGTCAGCCGCATTGCTGCCCTGGATCTTCTGCCTGACGACGTCAGGAGACGGCATGCCCGCAACGTAGGCAGGATTCGTCGGCTGTCCAGGCCGACCAGGCATCGGCGGCGGAGCCACCGGCTGCGCCGCTGGCCGCGCGGCGGCGGGCTGAGCGCCGGCGGCGCTCTGAGCACCAGCAACGGGCTGAGCGGGCGGCGCCTTACACATCGCCAGCCAGCCGTCCATCTGTCCGCGCACGTTGAAGATCTCGACGATCAGCTGACCGTTCTTCTCTTCGCGCCAGAAACACACTTCCCCGCCGCGGGCGTTTGTCGCACAACGCGTGATGATCCGGGTAACGCCGTCCTGGCAGCTATACGGAACGTTGAACTGCAGCGGCTGCTGCGCGCCGGCAAAGGCCGGAAGCAGGATTAGGCAGCCCACGGCCGATATGAGCCGCGACAGTCTGGATGAGCTGAGCATGACGGATTATCCCCCTGGATCCATTGCGTAGCCGGCCACAGAAAACCGTCACCGGGAGACGCCCGGATCGACGGTATTCTCTTCGCCATCGATGGCCGCCGAGACCAAAATGCCCGACTGGCTCGAGCCGATGGCCGCCACCCTTACGCAGGAGCGTTTCAGCAGCGACGAGTGGCTGTTCGAGCAGAAATTCGACGGCATCCGGCTGCTCGCGTACAAGCGCGGTGACGATGTTCGGCTTTACTCACGCAATCACCTGCCGCAGAATCTACCGCCGCTGGCCGCCGCCGTCATGCGATTACCGGTTGATGAAGTCATCCTCGACGGCGAGGTGACCTGGGGCGCCAGTCAGGGCGGGTATCACGTGTTCGACATCCTCTGGCTGAACGGTCATAACGTGACGTCGCTGCCGCTCGAAGATCGACGCGCGCTGCTGAAGGAGCTGCCGTTTACTGCGCCAATGCAGCGTGTCGAGCTGCTCGAGGACGCGGAGCCGTGGCAACGGGCACGCCAAGAGGGCTGGGAGGGCGTGATCGCCAAGCGGCGCGGCTCGCCCTACGAACATCGACGCTCGAAGCACTGGCTGAAGATGAAGTGCGAGCTCTCGCAGGAGCTGGTCGTCGGTGGGTTTACGGATCCGCAGGGCACGCGCGTCGGCCTCGGGGCGCTGCTCGTTGGCTACCACGAAGGTGACGACCTGGTGTTTGCGGGAAAAATCGGTACCGGTTTCGATACGAAGCTGTTGCTCGACCTTCGCGCGCGACTCGATCGACTCGAAGTTCCAAAGCCACCGTTCACCAGAGCTGTCGGGCTTCCGCGATTGCGAGCACACTGGGTGCAACCGGAAATCGTCGTGCAGGTCGGGTTCATCGAGTGGACGGACAACGACAAGCTCCGGCATCCGCGGCTCCTCAATGTCCGCATCGACAAGAGCGCACGCGACGTCGTCAGGGAAAGGCCGTGATCACGCATCCCGACAAGGTGATGTTCCCCGAAGACGGGATCACCAAGGGCGACCTGGCTGCGTATTACGAAGCGATGGCGCCCGTCATCCTTCCGCACCTGCGCGGCCGACCGCTGACGATGGAGCGCTATCCGCAGGGCATTGGCGCCAAGGGCTTCTGGCAGAAGGACGTCTCGAAGGGCTTTCCCGAGTGGCTGCAGCGCGTGGACGTGCCCAAGAAGGATGGCGTCGTCCATCACCCTGTGATTACCGACCTGCGTTCGCTGATGTGGGTGACCAATCAGAACACGATCACTCACCACGTATGGGGCTCCCGTGTGCCGGATCTTCGTTACCCGGACCTCTGTGTGTTCGATCTGGATCCATCGAAAGACGACGTCAAGTCCGTGCGGGCAGCAGCGGTGGGGCTGAGGGATCTGCTCGAGAAGCTCGGCCTGCCTTCGTGGATCAAGACCACCGGTGGAAAGGGGTTCCACATCGTGGTGCCGGTCGATGGGAAGACACCGATCGGCACCGTGGTCCGGTTCGCGAATGCGGTGGGGACGTTCTTCGTCAGCCTGGCGCCCGATCAGCTGACGCAGGAATTCAGCAAGGTCGATCGGCGCGGCCGGATCTATATGGACACCGGACGAAACGGCTACAGCGCCACGTTCGCCGCTGCCTACACGGTGCGCGCAAAGCCTGGCGCGACCGTGTCTGCACCATGCACATGGGACGAGGTCGAGCGCGGCAAGGTGAGCCCCGGGAGCTTCACGTTGCGCAACATGCCCGAGCGCGTCGCCAAGGTCGGCGATCTGTGGGCCGACTTGCTCAAACGGGGCCGATCGCTCAAGCAGCCAGCGGAGAAGCTGCGCAAGCTCACTGGCCGGAAGATCTGATCGTTCTGTGATCCGCCTGAAGGGAAGCCGCGAGACTCCGGTGTGGATTCCGTGGCGTTCGCCTTCAGGCGGAAGCGTCGACAGTGGTTAGTCGACCGTGATGCGCTTCGCAGAGACCGTCCCTTCGGCGTGCCAATCCGGCAGAACGTTCCCGTCTACATCGAAGCTGTCCGATTCGAACGTCCCGTCGTAGGTCTTCCCGTCCGCGCTGACGGTTGCCGTCACCAGCAGCAGGAAGGTCCCGGCCGGCGTGCCATCAAGGTTCCAGTTGAACGCCATGTGGCGCAGCTTGATCGTCCGTGGCCCCGCGCTCTTCCAGACGCCGACGCAGACGTTTCCGAGCGAGGGCGGAACCGCGTTGTCGATAGCCACCTCGGTGCCGTCTTCGTGAAACAGCTCAAACCCCTGATCCCACAGCTTCGGCCCCTGGGGTGTGTTGGCGACGAACTCGCTGGCCCACATGCCGACGATCTGACGACCAGCGGCGGACGTGTCGGCGGCCTGCAACGTCGCCTGAGCGGCCACAGTCCGCTGTGCCTGCGCCTGAAGCCGGGGCTGAGCGATCGGCAGCTTCGGCGGCGTGGTGAAGCAGTTGGCCCTCGCGTCCAAGGCTGACGCCGCGAGGGTGGCAACGGCGACAACAACAACGGCCAGCGATCGGGAGGGTCGGACGTGAATTCGGGCAGTCATCGGTCTTCTCCTGGGTTAAGCCATCAGCCGCAGAAGGCTTCGGTCGGGCTGAAGCCGGACACTCCGCAACGGGTGGCGGTGGAAAGCCGCACTGTGCCGGCACGTGTTTGGCCGATCAACGGAAACGACCGGCCATAAAGGGTTTGACCGCTAATGACCGCCTCTTTTCCGGTCTAGAATCGCGCCGTGCAGCCCGATCGCAAGGTCGAAGCGCTTCCGGTGGCGGATCGCCTGGACTCCTGGAAGGAGATTGCTGCGTACCTGAATCGCAGCGAGCGGACGGTCCGCCGGTGGGAGGCGAACGAGGCGCTACCGGTCCATCGGCTTCAGCACGACAAACGCGGGTCGGTCTACGCGTATACCCGCGAGCTTGACGCGTGGCGTGTCTCGCGCCGCGTCGTGGTGGAAGCAACCGCCGGTGAATCACGGCCGAGACGTATCCGACCGCTGTGGTGGGCCGCAGCAGCCGTGGCCATCGTCGTCGCCGCCGTCGCCATCGGAATGCGAGTGCGGGCAGCGGAGACCAGGCTCGCCGAACGCGGCACCACGAACGACGAGGCGTGGCGTCTGTTCGAACTCGCGCGCTTTGGTGCGAACGCGGGACGCGTCCAGATCGAAACCGGCACTCGCTACTACCGGCAGGCCATCGAACTCGATCCGAAGTTCGCGCGTGCCTGGGGAGGGCTCGCAACTGCACACATGGCGCTCACCTGGTTCGGCGAACATCCGCCGTCGGAGACGATGAACGAGGCGCGGCGCGAGGCGGAGGAGGCGCGGCGTCTGGATCCGTCACTGAGCTTCAGCTGGCGCGTGCTCGGCTTTGTCAGCCACTACCTGGATTGGAATCATCAGGAGGCGGAGAGAAATTTCCGCCGTGCGGTCGAACTGAATCCCAAGGACACGTCCGCATGGAGCTGGTACGGCGACTTTCTCGTCGACATGCGTCGGTTCGACGAAGCAAGGGTCGCGTACAAACGATCGCTGGACGCCAACCCACGGTGGCTCGAACCCGCGATCTTCGCCGCCAACATCTACACGTATACAGGTCAGCCGGCAAAGGCGATCCTGGATCAAGAGCACACGCTGGAAACAGAACCGAACTACGGCCTCGGCGTGCACTACCTCGGCCGCTCGTATCTGGCCGCCGGCGATTGGACCAGGGCGGTTCACCACCTGCACAAGTCGAACGAGCTCATCGGATCCGTCCCGTTCACGCTCGGCGATCTCGGCTATGCACTGGCGGTGAGCGGTCGGCGCGACGAGGCCATGCGGCTCGAGCAGGACCTCCTCGGCCGGCGGGAGAAAGGCTATTACCCGGCGTTTCCCATCGCCGAAATTGAAATGGGCTTCGGCCACACAGACGCCGCGCTGGACTGGCTCGAACGCGCCGTCGGCGAGCGTCACACAGGCTTCTATATGCCGTCCGTCGACCCGATCTATGACCGTGTGCGGGCACTGCCACGGTTCCGGGCGCTGATGGCGAAGATGAACCTGCCCTCCTGATATACTTGTACGTGAAAGTATTGTTTGTCCCCCGGCCTAGGAGGGCCCGTGTTCGAAACCTTCGCTGTCGTCTCCACCATCGGTTGCATCGTGATCTTCGTGACGCTGGTGATGGCCAACCGCTCCAGCCGCGGCGAGGAGAACCCGCGCAACTGATCGCAGCTACTCCGCCGCCAGGTTCTTCGCCAGCACGTCCATCACCGCGGCCGCGGTCGCGAGCTCTCTAGACGTCACCGCGGAGGCGGTCCGCCGCACCGCCGCTTCGACGGTACCTTTCCGGCGACGGTCGATCTCACGGCCTTTCGCCGTTAACGCCAGATGCCGGCGACGCGTGTCTTCCAGGCTGCGCGTCTGGACCACCAGCCCCAGCTCTTCGAGCTTTCGCACGATGCCGGTGACGGTGCCGGCGTGCAGATGGAGCAGCTCGGCGAGTTGGCCCAGCGTGACGCCGCTGTGACGGCCGATGAAACGAACGGCGAGCCGCTGCGGCGCGGTGAGCCCGATGCGCCCGACCATCCGTTTGGATGCCCGCTGCAGTTCGTGATCGACCGCCCACATGCGGCGGATGAACTCGAGTACTAGATCAGGTGCGCTGATTCGACGCATGCAGAGCGTTCCTCACGTTCCAGGCTTGCCAGAGATGACGTCGATCGTGAGCCGCGGTGACGTGCAGGCCTGTGGCAAGGCTGAATCGAATGCCGCGGATGAACGGATTCACGAAGCTGACGCCCGAGAGATCGATGTCGGCGTACCTCTGGAGAAACGCCCGCATCTCATTGTGGGTCGCGAAGAACTGCCGAACCGCATCGTCCAGTGGCGGTGATTCGCGCGGCACGATCTTCTTCGGCGCTCTCATCTTGAAGTGCGGCTTCACAGGAGGCTCGAGCGACCTGACGAACCAGCCGCCGATCAGACCAGGCAGCGCAGGCCGCCGCCGGACACGGCCGCGCTGCAACGCTCGCGCAGCCGCCTCCTCCATCGGTCGGAGGTACACCCGATTCGCCGTTGCAAGGTGATCGAGGCATTCCGCGATGCTCCAGGATCCGGGCGCCGGACGCCAGACGCCCTGCGTCGCGGTCAGCCCACCCACGAGACCGCGGGCATCGCGTTCAATTGCGTCGAACGCCTCCGCCAGCGCGAGGATATCCGCGTGGTCATCAGACACCATTCGTCCTAAGATACGGCAAATGAAACGACTGCTCTGGCTACTGCCCGTCCTCTTCGTTGCCGCGCTGACCGCTGCAGCGCCTGCGATTCCACAGTCGGGAACGGCGGCTCTGTCGAAATTCCTGACCGACGTGACCGCCCGCGGCGAGGTCCCCGGCGTGGTGGTGACGGTCGTCAACAAGGACGGGGTGCTCTACAACGAGGCATTCGGCAAGAGCAGCACGCTCAAGAACGTGCCGATGGCGAAGGACACGATCTTCAACATCGCATCGATGACCAAAGCGGTGACCTCCGTCGCCATCATGATGCTCGCCGACGAAGGGAAGCTGAAACTTGACGACGACGTGGCGAAGTATCTGCCGAAGTACAAGGACCCGGTCGTCATCAGCAAGTTCAACGCAGCGGACGGCAGCTATGAGACGCGCCCGGCGAAGCGGCCGATCACCATCCGCCACCTGCTGACGCACACGTCGGGCATCGGCTATGGATTCGCGAGCCAGACGGTCGCCACGCTGTCGCAGAAGACCGGCAAGACCGAGCTGGATCTGCCGCTGCTGTTCGATCCGGGCGAGAACTGGGCGTACGGGGCGAGCACACGAGTGCTCGGGCTGGTCGTGGAAGCAATCTCAGGTCAGAAGCTCGACGCCTATCTGGACTCGAGAATCCTGAAGCCAATCGGCATGCAGGACACGAGCTACCTCGTGCCGCAGTCAAAGTACCCGCGCGTCGTCGCGGTCAATCAGCGCGGCGCCGATGGAAAGTTCACCGAGCGTCCGGTGCAGGGGCCCATTCCGGCGCAGGTCCAGGGCGACGGCGGTCTCTACTCCACCGCCAGCGACTACGGCCTCTTCCTGCGCATGCTGCTCAACGGCGGGAAACTGGGGAACGCGCGCATCGTCAACGAGAAGACCGTCAAGACGATGTTCCAGAACCACACGGGCAGCGTCGTCGTGCCGCTGCAGCAATCGACGAACCTGTCGCTGTCGAGGAACTTCCCCGTCGGCGCCGGCGAGGACAAGTGGGGACTCGGATTCCAGCTTGCGAACGCGAAGCACCCGAACATGCGGACACCAGGCAGCGGCACCTGGGCCGGCATCTTCAACACCCACTTCTTCATCGACCCGAGTCGCGAGATTGGGGTCGTCGTCATGATGCAGACGTTGCCGTTCTATGACGAGGCGTCGATGAAGGTGTATTCAGGCGTCGAAGAAATCGTCTACAAGAATCTCAAGTAGCTTCCGCCTGACGGCGGAAGCTACGGTACCGTCCGCTAGAGCGACTTCAGATATTCGACGAGGTCGCTCTTCTCCTCCTCCGTCAAGTCCAGACTGAACAACGTGTTGTAGTGGTTCACCACGGCACGCAGATCATGAGCGCTTCCGTCGTGGAAATACGGCGCGTGCTGCAGCAGACTTCGCAGCGGCGTCGTTCGGTACTGCTTCGTTGCTGATCTGGATGCGTAGACCGGGTCCATTCCGACCTCGGCCGGGTCGTGCAGGACAGGCACTGACTTGTCTGGTCCACTCACCACATCAGTGAAGTTCGGGCCCTGGTGACAGGACGCACATCCGGCCTCGTTCCTGAATAACTGTTTCCCTCGCGCAGCCGCCCGGTGATCGAAGCTGTCTGAGGGCGCCTTCGGGCCGTGAAGACTCAGTTGGTAATCGAGCAGCGCCGGAAGTTTCGGAGTGACGAGGTCGGGCGTCTGCAGGATGAAGAGTGGAATCCGCGGATCAATGAAGGTACCGTGGCCGCCCATCTGCCCGACCCCAACGTAGCTGTTCCAGTACGAGATCGGCCCATCGGCCGTGTACGTTTCAAACTCGACGCCCTTCAGGTCGTAAATCGGAGGGATGACGACCGGGCGCGAGGGGCTGTTCAGCGGAATGATCTGAACCCCGTTGAAGGCGTGGTGTCGCGGATCGTACTTGCCGGGTCCCCACGTTCTGAACTCTGTCTTTGTCGCCTCGTCTAACGCCGGCGAGAGCGCGACGATTGCGCCAACGTTCAGATCGGTATTGGCCCAGCCATCGAGGCGCCTGCCAATGCCGGGCGCGAACGAGTCGTCAACCGACGAGTGACACAGCGCGCATGTCACGCCAAGAGACGTGAGCCGGCCGCTGTCGTTCACCACGCCCTTGACGCCAACTACGGCATTCAGACGCAGTAACGCGAGGGTCACGGCGGGATCGTCCAGATCGACGGCACCCGCGCGGAGCGCGGCGATGATGTTCGCGGGCAGCGCATCGACGTCGACCTTGAGGCCGACCCCAAGGGCGGTCGCGGGGCTGACCGTCGCGACCACTTCGTGCATGCGAAGCACATCGGTCCAGAGCTGCTCGTCACCGAACGTGTCGAAGCGGAAGATCGCCTGACCGTCGGGACGGGAACTGCGCGGGTTGATGGCGCCTGGTGCCCCCTGCTGGGGAGCCGCGGCGAGCCCGGAGACTGCCGCAGCAATCGTTGCGATGAAGACGATGGAAGCCGTGCTGATGAGCCGCATGAACTGATCACCTCCTGCCCGCTGGTAGAGGCCGACCTTCAGGTCGGCCTTCAAGTGATCAGAGTTGCGAGGACGTGAAAGGTGACAGACGATTCGTCAGCAATGTTCAGCCGGCTTCTTGCGCTGAT
>Ga0070670_100001797_pt1 | contig 17472 bp, 18 predicted proteins | sample KBSS63metaG_FD_64665 | JGI IMG/M metagenome (GOLD analysis project Ga0070670, IMG submission 64665) | Switchgrass rhizosphere microbial communities from Kellogg Biological Station, Michigan, USA - KBS S6-3 metaG | ecosystem: Host-associated > Plants > Roots > Rhizosphere > Soil ... | reverse complement strand
ATCAAAATCCGTGTGGCCGTTCAAACTACCGCCGTTTGCCTCGACGAACTTCGCGTGCTCAAACTTCTTCACGTTCGCAGAACCCTGAAACATCATGTGTTCGAAGAGGTGTGCGAAGCCCGTGCGGCCTTTGGGTTCGAGACGGAAGCCGACGTTGTAATAAACAGCGACGGTCACGACTGGTGCGTTGTGATCTTCTGAGATCACGACCTTCAGACCGTTCGGAAGTTTGTAATAGACGACAGGGATGTTGAGCGGTTTAGCTTGATTGACTGTGGAGACCGTAGCTATCAGCAGGAGCATTGATAGACAGGTCACGAGTAAGCGTCGCATATTTTGGCAGTCCTCACTTTGAGCGATAGAAATAGAGACGAGGCCTTGATCCGGAGATCAAAACCCGAAAAACTGACATGAGCTACGCAGATTTGGATGAAAGGTCGTTCTCACCCGCAGTGTAGCGTACTACGCGGTGATTTGTCAGAAAGTTTCTGTTGCGCTTTGCGCGAAACTTTCGTTGGGCCCTACAATGCTACGCTATGTTTAAGAAGTATTACATCGGCGTACTGTTTGTTGGATTGTTGCTCCTGGTCTCTGTTATCGCGAGGACTCGGAAGATGCAAAACATTCCCACCGGAAACTGGGGCGGCCAGCACATCAATATGAAAGTTGGCGCGAAGTCGGCGACGATTGAATACGACTGTGCGAGTGGAACGATCAAAGGGCCGCTCGTCGTTGATGGTGATGGCAATTTCAATCTGCGTGGTACGCATCGCATGCAACGCGGCGGACCCACGCGTGCTGATGAGACTCCGAACGACCATCCCGCGACTTACACTGGATCGATCAAGGGCAACACGATGACGCTCAAACTCAAGATCAGCGATTCAGACGAAGAGACATTCACGTTGGAGAAGGGAAAAGAGGGCGAGCTTTTCAGGTGTAAGTAGATGCAGGCGAGAAAGTTTTTTATCAAAGGCGACGTTCAGGGGGTTGGGTATCGATTCTTCGCGCAACGAGCAGCGGCGCGGCATCAGGTGGTTGGCTACGTGCGCAACTGTGCTGATGGCAGTGTTGAAGCGTTCGCGGAAGGACCGGCAGGCAGCGTTGAAGCTTTCAAACACGATCTGGCGACTGGACCACAGTGGGCCGTAGTCGATCAGGTTGAGGAGTTAGTTCTGGAGCCGACGGGCACTTATTCTGGGTTTAGGATTGAGAGATAACTGAAACGATGGACCATTTAAAATCTTTGATTCGCGAAGTGCCGGACTTTCCCAAGCCCGGCATCAATTTTTATGACATCACGACGCTGTTGAAGCATCCCGAGGGTTTGCGCAACACAGTCGACGCGCTTGCATCAGAGTTTGAAGGTGAGAAGGTCGATTCCGTGATCGGCATCGAGGCGCGTGGATTTATTTTCGCACCGGCCCTCGCGTATCACCTCGGCGCAGGCTTTGTTCCGGTACGCAAGCCGCGCAAGCTGCCAGCCGAGTGCGCGTCAATCTCTTACGATCTCGAGTATGGTCAGGACACGCTGCAGATCCATCGCGACGCTGTTGGTGATGGACATCGCGTAATCATCGCCGACGATTTGCTTGCTACGGGCGGGACTGCACGCGCTGTTGTCGATCTGGTCGAGCAACTTGGCGGTGTTGTGGTTGGACTGGTGTTTGTTGTGGAACTCGAATTCCTTCCCGGCCGCGAGAAGCTCACAGGCTACGATGTGCGTTCTTTGATCAAGTACCAATCTTAATCGCGGTGTCCGATTATTGACTTTGGGGCACTACCTCTTAATCGCGTCTACGGATTACATGATTTACAGGACTTTCTTGTGCAAAGCCGATTATCAGTGTGGCGGCTGCAGCATGGGTTGCAGTGAAAATGCAAAGGCCCATTCCAGATCTTTGAGGCAATTCTCGGAGCGGGCCTTTTCAAATACAATGTCGACAAAATCGATGTCCGAATACCGATTTTGGTCCGCCACAATATGGGCTAGCTGGCCGGTCACGAGGTGCTCGAGCTCATTAAACGTGCGGAGTTTAGCAAGTGATTCTGCCGCATCCGGGTTGAGATAGGCTTGTCGAGCACAAACGGTAAGTTGATGGGCCAGGGACGACAGCACATAGATCCATTGAGCTTTCGACAAGCTCAAGAGGTGTGACTTGATTTGATTCTCTGCTAGCAAAACGTCAATTGTGATTTTAGCCACAAAGAGGTACAAAAAGCTCAAAATCAACTGAACCTATTTGAGCTTCTTGTGCCTTTTTGTGGCATAAAAGGCTTTTGAGGCAAAGCCGCGCTAGGTCCACAGGATTACAACTGGACATACATGATACGATTTCCTCACATGTGCTCCCGTAGCTCAGCTGCATAGAGCGCTCGCCTCCTAAGCGAGAGGTCGCGCGTTGGAATCGCGCCGGGGGCACCATTCTCCCTACGGAAATTAGAACCTCGTCTTTGTACTACAGACGCCCGGTACCTGCCGGGAGTCGTACCACAGAGGCGCTTGAAAGTGCGTGAAAAGTGACTCTGGTCGGCAAAGCCTGCGGCGAAGGCGATGTTTGTAACTGCTACGTTCGAATCCATTAGTTCTCGACACGCATATTCGATTCGCACCCGCCGCAAATATTCTCCAACGGAAGTGCCGTAGTGTTTCCGAAACTCGCGCGCTAAGTGAACTGGATGAACACCAGCTTCCGCTGCAATCTCTGAAAGCTTGTATGGTTCGGCGAAACGCTGCTCTAAGATCTCCCTGACCCTTTCAAGCCATTGCGGAAATCGACGACCTGAGTTCGTCACTGACTGGCCCTCGAGCAATGCTTGTTCGAGTGCTTTCAACGACTCCTCGTCCATCTCGCGAAACTTGTAATACATTCTCAGGAACAGCTCGGGTAGCGAATTTCCCGGAAGGGTTACGGCGAACGAAGATAGCGATTTACTCTCTGAGGGGTGTAAGCCGGATCTGTTTGGGTCCAACAGAGTTAAGCTGACGATACTCTGCTCGCGTCGATCGCCATCGTTTTGGGAAGGCACAAGTTCGCTGATGTCGATATATAAAATCATCGTCATTGATAGCGAAGGGCGATCAAAGGATCCAATTTCATCGCTCGCCGGGCCGGGAGATAACAGGCGAGCAGCGCCACCGCAATGAAAATCGTGATGATTCCGGCGAGAGTAATCGGGTCACGGGCGCTGACGCCGAACAACAATCCGCTTAACAACTGCAACAAGACGAGAGCTCCCGCAAGCCCGATTGCGCCGCCGATGAGCACCAGGCGCAATCCTGTTCCAACTACTAACCTGAGAATGTCGCTGCTGCTCGCCCCCAATGCGATCCTCAATCCAATCTCATGCGTCCGTTGCGTCACCGAATAAGCTACGACTGAATAGATCCCGACGGCCGCTAACACCAAAGCAATTAACGCGCCTACGGCTAAGCAATAGGCCGCCATTTTCTTTGCAGACAACCGCTCGTCGACATATTGCTGCAAAGGCTTTACCTTGAAAACCGGCACCGAGGGATCCGCGGCGCTGGCTTCCCCGCGGATGGCCTGAACCAAAGCATCGGAGATGTAATCAGAACGCGTCACCAGAAAAATATTGCGGACAGGTTCCTGAGCGTAAGCCACATAAACTTCGGGCTCAGCTCGTTCTTCCATGTCTTCATTGATGACATTCGCTAACAGCCCGACGATTTCATATCGTTGACCATTGTTCAGGGAAAGGTTTTCGCCAATCGCCTGCCTACCCGGCAAAAACTGTTTGGCGAAGGCTTCGTTAACCAATGCGACTCGTGGTGTGTCCTCACGATCCTGTTCTGTAAATGCTCTGCCTTGTCGTAAGGGTGTGCCGATCGCTTCGAGGTATCTCGGCGTTACGGCTCGGAAGGTCACGGAGAATCGGCGTTCATCGGCAAGAACTGTGTTGCCGATGCCAGTGACCTGGCGGCGCAGGTAGACGTACCCGAGCGGCAGTGAAGTGGATACGCCCACATCGGTGATTCCCGGCAGTGCTGAAACTCTCCCGGTAAGATCGTCCGCAAAGTTATTTCGAGACTGCGCGCTCTCGTATCTTTCACCTGAAAGAGTTAACTGCATGGTCAAGACGTTGGTAGCGTCGATTCCGAAATCCGTGTGCAGTAAGGTTTGAAAGCTTCGGAACATTGTCCCAGCACCCGCCAGCAGGATTACGGAAAACGCCACTTCAGAGATCACCAGCCAACGCGTCGCGCGACCTGAGCCCTTGCCGAGTACACTTGGACCATCATCCTTCAGTAGCTGATTGATCTCGACTCGGGTTCCGATTAACGCTGGAATCAAGCCGCACAGAATTCCAGTCAAAACCGAGACGGTCAGAGTGAACTCGAGGGCCGGCTGATCGATTCCCATCTTGCTCCAGCCGGGAATAAATATCGAGAAGTCCTGCGGCATGGTCTGCAATGCTTTGATCCCGAAATAAGCCAGGACCAATCCGATGCCGCCACCCAGAATTGAAAGCAAAATACTGTGAGCAAACAACTGCCGCATCACGCGAGCACGACTGGCGCCGAGTGCGAGTCTGATCACGATATCTCTTTGTCGGGCCGCCGCGCGCACGAGGAGGATATTGGCGACGTTGGCGCACGCGACCAGCAAAACGAGCAACACTGAGATAAACATGAATGGGACCGCGACTCGCACGACGCGCGTCGCGTCTTCTACCAGCGGCACCACGCGGACGTCGCGGCCGCGATTAGTGTCGGGATATTCAGACTGAAGTCTTATAGCAATTCGGTTCAGGTCTTCGGTGGCCTGCCTCAGGCTTACTCCCCTGCGCGGCAAACCAACTACACGAAGATTATGATCTCGGCGTGAACGATCATTCGGATCAGGAACTAGCGGTACCCAAAGTTGGCTGTCATCAACCGGATAGCGGAAGTGTTTTGGCATCACTCCCACAACGGTGTAGGTTTCTTCGTTGAGTTTGATCAAACGTCCGAGGATTTGCGGATCAGCTCCGAAGCGAGTCTGCCACAGACCGTCGCTCAGAACGACGATGTGGTTTCTGCCGGGCTCGTTATCTGCCGGGGAAAAGATTCGCCCGAGGGCGGCGGGGGTTCCCATTGAGGTGAAGAAACCGGTGGAAACAAAGTTTCCCGGCAAACTTTCCGGTTGCGAGCCGTTAGCCAGATCGAAGTAACTCGATTTGATAGCGACGAGGTCTTCGAAAGTCTGGTTCTGCTCTCGCCAATCGGCGAAATTGCCCGGCGCGACTGAGCCGCGAGTAACGCTTGTGTCGGGTTGGCGCTCGAAAACGCGGACCAGCCGGTCCTGGTTTGGAAAGTCGAAAGGGCGAAACGAGAGCATCTCGAGAGTGCTGAAAATAGTCGTGTTCACTCCGATGCCGAGCCCCATAGTCACAATCACAATCATGGTCACGCCAGGCTGCCTCAAGATCATGCGAAACGCATAACGTAAGTCTTCCCAGAGTCCGGCTGTCTGGCTCGATTGAGGTTCCTGTCCTAATTCGATGGGTTCTGAATAAGTACGTTCAAGCCCGCTCAGATCGCGGATCATTTCGTTCTGTCTAAACTCTGACAGAGTTTTTTGCACGGCCTCGTCTTCCGTGTAACCCTGGAGCACCAGATCTTCATAACGGTCCTCGAGGTGATGGCCCAACTCCTCAACGATTTCGGCCTCACGGAGAGGCAGTAAGGTTAGTTGAGAGAGAGCTTCACGGATTTCCTTCTTCCAGTCGTGCATCGTATTACTCGTTCACGCGGGATTAATGCCGGCGACGCGGTCCAACGCTGCGAAGAACTCTTTCCAGGTGAGGCGGTGTTCTTTCAGGATCTCTTGCCCGGCGGCGGTCAATTTGTAGAAGCGGCGGCGGCGCTGACTGGGCTTTTCCACCCAGTGGCCGTGGATCAGTCCGCGCTTCTCCAGGCGATAGAGCAGCGGGTACAGCGAGGCCACATGAAATTGAAGCACACCGTCGGAACGCTGCTCAATCAGCTTGGCGATTTCGTAGCCATGGCGGGGCCTGTCTTCGACCAACGCCAGGATCAACATCTCCGCACTGCCGCGTTTTACCTCGCGATCCAGTATCGATGGCGTCTTCATATGTTGCATCGCCATATATACTTACGCCACATTAAACTGTCAAGGGATTTTTAGCTTGCGGTCTTGCGCTTTGATTGCAACGTGAACTTGCAGAACGTTTCGATTGTTCAATACTGCCGGGACCAATCTAAGTAACATGATCATTGAGAGCGGCGCCAAGTCTGGTGGGCCGAAAGTCGTGCGGTTGCGAGTTGGGTCGCGAACGTTCACGACGCTTGATGAGGCGCCGCTCTATTTCTCTGGCTGTTTATGCGTAAGGAGAGCGCGATGAAAAGGAATCACCGAATTCTGTGGCTGGCGTTGTCTATTGCATGCCTGGTTTTGACGGCATTGACGTTTGCCGCATCGGGCAAACTCCGCAGCGCAAACATGAAATACTCAAACAGCCGCAGCCAGTCTGTGCCTGGTCCAACACGAGTAAAACGCGGAGCGTACGTTCGCTCGAGTTCGCTGTCACCGAAGTTGGTGTGGCACCTGAAGGCGATGGGAGACCGGCTCGAGAAGCCAGGAAGAGAGCGACTAAGCATCACCGGCACACTGGTTCGAGCGAACGATTCGCAAGTGGAGGAAGTGACCGCAGTTTGGGAATTTCCGGACCGGTTACGCCTGACAAAACAAAAGGGTAATAAAGCGCGGGTCATCGCTTTTGATGGGGAACAAGTCAAAGCAGATGGAAACCCACTGGACGAGGCGGAACAAGATCTTATCGAAACGCTTGTTTATGGATCGGCGGACCATTTCTTCAGCACGCAGATGCAGGGCATGGCAACACGTCTTTTGGGTTCGCGTTTTCTCCTTCACCGCGGTTCAACCGCCGACTATAACGGCCCTTATTACGACGTCTATAAAGTGGCAGATCAGGTAAAGACCTCGACCGATCAGCGAGAGCGGTTGAAGTTCTATTACTTCAATTCCGACACCATGCTGCTGGAGCGAGTGACTTATGAGATTACGCGCAATGGCTCAACCGTAGAAGTTGAAGAGAGACTTAGCGACTGGACCAGAGAACAGGGACAGCAGGTAGCACGGCGTATAGAACGCTTTGAGAATGGCGAATCAGTGTTTGTCTTCACCGTGCGCACAGCGGGACTCAGTCCACGCGCCGATGATAGAGCTTTTGGTAATTAACAATTAGCGTGGCTTTTCTTGGATCGGGTCAGTACAGGGAGCGGTAGCGACCTGGTCAATGATCAGCATCCTTGACTCCCATCGTTGACCAGGTCGCTACCGCTCCCTGTACTGACCTGATCCAAGTGCGATCCCTACTTTGAAATAAAGCTACAGCCGAAGAATCATTAATAACCTCCCAGGAGAACATAATGGCCCAGAGTTTGTGTGCAACACGCATCAAGATAGGACTTTGCAGCGCAAGCGTGCTCTTGATTCTTACGCTTTATGTGGCAGCGCTGGGCCAGGGCTCAACACCGCAGCGAGGTTTTCAACCGGGCGGCTCATACGCGCTTTCGGACATTGAAACGATTAATACCACCAGCGGCAATCTAATGCTCAACCTGCCGCTGGGCAATCTGCCGGGCGGCCGCGGCGGTCTGTCAGGTGGTATAAACCTGCACTACGATTCCAAGCTCTACGACAGCCAAACACAGTGGTACCAGGATTGGGACCATATCGTGTTTGGTGAACCGCATGTGGTGGTTCGCAATATGCTGGTGACCAGCAATGAGGGTGGCTGGCAATACGGCACCGGCTACAGTCTGCAACTGATCGACCGCATGTATCAGTATCCTTACGAGATTGCACCGCAGTATCCCGCCCCCGAAACTATCTATCACTACAAAGTTAAAGTGGCATTTCCTGACGGCAGCATGCACGAATTTATGCCGCGCGTCGGCTCATTTATCGATCAGGGCTATTCCGACATTCGTCCGGATGGCTTTCAGTCGAGATACATCGGCGGCTATGTTCAGGACGTTCCTTATTTCACGAACAGCGTCATCTACTATACGTTTGACGGCTCTTACATCAGACTCGAGGTCCAGCACGACTCGGATAACAATCCCTGGAACAATTCCTGGACGCTCACTTTTGCTGACGGCACGAGGGTCACGAATTTCGGCAGCCGCATTACCGATCGCAACGGTAATTATGTCGAGTTCAGTAACGTCACCTACAACGGCCACCTGGCGACGCAATTAATTGATCAACTCGGCCGCAAGATCATCCTCGAGCATGGGACAGGCAGTGGAGATATCATTCACGTGCCTGGCGTGGGTGGCGCTGATCTGACCTACCAGGTGCATTGGAAAGGAATCCAGATCTTCAAGACTTATTCGACTGTGGTTTTTGACCATTACAGTGAGGACGGGTACCCGGACATGCTGGGCTCTCAGTTTGTGGTGTCGAGCATTGATCTGCCGGCAGCGACGGGCGGCTTGCAATATGTCTTTGGTTATAACGCTGCCGACTCAGGCAGCACCCCCTGTTGCTCACCTTCATATGGTTGGGGCGAGCTAAACTCGGTAACCACACCGACCGGTGCACAGGCTCAATATCAATATCAATTGGACGGGCAAAATGGTCCAGGCTTCGAATACACGTGGGACAACATATTGAGGAATCAGGTTACGCAGAAGACACTGACTTACCAGCAGCAGTATGACGGTAGCTCAACGCCGGTCACCGAAACCTGGCAGTATGGCTTAGGTCAAATTATCAATCCTGACGGCGGCATTCTTACACAAGCGAACGACGCTCAACGAAACTATAGTACTCAATATCCCAACGGCACCGTTGTCGAAAAGCTTTGGGCAGCGAATCTAACGCAGAATTTCCACTCGACTTCCTCGTATGACGAGTATACGGGCATAGACGCTTACGATCCGCAGCGCGTTAATAGCTACGTGAAGACTGAGTTCACCTCCATCAGGAACGCCAGTGGCACGCTCGTCAAGACCGCGATCAAAGACTACAAGTACGACAAGAACGGCAACATCACGCGGGTGGCTGAATACGATTGGGTAGACTATGGCACTGTGCCTCGCACTGGCGGGCGTCCGACAGGCATTCCGGCGGGCGCCGTAGTTAAAAAGGTAACGACAAACACACTCGCCTACGCCACGCCAGACGCCTCCGACTCTACTTCGAGCCACGTGAACAGCTACTTTAACGCGACTGCACCGAATCTAAGGAATGCGATCAGCGTAACTGAAGTGGGCAATGGTTCGACGACACTCGCGCGGACCGAATTCACATACGATAATGCTGCCACTACCGGCAATCTCACACAGCAGAAAAGCTGGGACTCGACGAAAGGCGCCTACAGTAATCCGCTGACGGATGGCAACTCGACGTCTATCTCTCGTCAGTATGACAGCTACGGAAATATCACGCTGAGCACGGATGCGCGTGGTTACCAGACGCAGTTTGTTTATGGGAATGTAGGTGGGTTTACGGGTCTCTATCCTACCCAGATAAAGATGGCTTATCAGACGAGTGTGCAGCGCACTGAAACACGCGAATACGACTTTTCTTCCGGCGCCATGACGCGCACGACTGACGTCGACAACAACGTCGCAACCTCGACTGCATACGATGTCTTTGGCCGTCCGACACTGGTTAAGGCTGCGGAAGGTAAGCCGGAAGAAACGCGCACCAGCACGTCGTATTCGGACGTTAACCGTCGTGTGATCGTGAAGTCTGATCTCAACACGGTGGGTGATGAGAAGCTGGTGAGTATCCAGCATTACGATCAACTGGGACGCGTTCGTCTCACGCGGCAGTTAGAGGATGCGGCCACGCAGAGCGCCACCGATGAAACCACAGGCATCAAGGTGCAGACGCGCTATCAATACAGCGGCAATTTCTCATATGTGCTGACCTCGAATGCCTATCGCGCGGCCACGAGCGCGGGTGCGGGTGGTGAAGCGACAATGGGTTGGTCCAGGAGCAAGTCTGACAATGGTGGACGCGTGATCGAAGTGCAAACGTTTGCGGGCGCAAGTGCGCCTGCGCCCTGGGGAGCAAACGCCTCTGGCACCGGCATAGTGTCGACTGCTTACGACGCACCGTTTACGACAGCAACAGATCAGGCGGGGAAAGTTCGTCGCAGTATGACTGATGGCCTGGGAAGACTAACGCGCGTGGATGAGCCGGACGGAAGCGGCAATCTCGGCGCCAGCACCTCACCCGTACAGTCGACGAGTTATAGCTACGACGCGCTCGCTAATCTAACCACAGTTAACCAGGGCAGTCAGACGCGTAGTTTCGTCTACAGCTCGCTATCGCGTTTGACTTCCGGCACTAACCCCGAGAGTGGCACTATCAGCTATCAATACGACAACAACGGCAACCTCACTCAGAAAACAGATGCGCGTGGAATCGCGACTACCTACGTTTATGACGCGCTGAATCGACTTACCTCTGTCAATTACTCGAACACCACGATCGGCAGTCCTGATATACCGGACATTACGAGATACTACGACGGCGCCACCAACGGCAAAGGCCGGTTCTGGTATAGCTACTCGGCGGGAAACTACACCACCGGCAACAACGTCGAGCACACTTCGGTAGACACGTATGACGCGCTCGGCAGACCGCTGGTGCAACGACAGTTGTTCAAGCTGAATGGTACGTGGGGTCCGACATATCAGACGTCGCGTGCATACAATCGAGCGGGAGGCGTCGTCACGGCGACTTATCCTTCCGGTCACACTGTTACTTACGGATACGACGCAATCGGCCGCACAAGCAGTTTTAGCGGCAACCTCGGCGACGGTACTGGTCGCACTTACGTCACGAATGTCAGTTACTCGCCGGCAGGCGCGCTCACGTGGGAACAATTCGGGACTAACACACCGCTGTACCACAAGTTGTTCTACAACAGTCGCGGGCAGTTTTATGACACGCGGCTCAGCAGCGTTAACGACACCTGGGATTGGAATCGTGGTCGTCTGATTCTCTACTACAGCAGCAACCATGTGTGGGGGCAGAGCGGCACTGACAACAATGGCAACGTGCGCTTTGCTGAGACTTGGATTCCTCCCGAAAACGCTGCCTTGGACCAGGCCGACACTCTGATCGAAGACAGTTACAGTTATGACTCTTTGAATCGACTTACCAATGTTGTCGAACAGCGCATGAGTGTGGCCAGCGGTTGGGGAAACTGGCAACCACAGTTTCGTCAGCAATATACCTACGATCGGTACGGCAATCGCACCATTGATGCCGCGCAAACGTGGGGCACGGGGATCAACAACAAACAGTTCACAGTAGATTCAGCGACCAGCAGGCTTGGTGTGCCCAGCGGACAAAGCGGCACGATGACTTATGACGCCGCCGGCAACCTGATCACTGATACTTACAGCGGCGCTGGTGCTCGCGAGTACGACGCGCAGAACAGGATGACCCGAGCGTGGGGTGGCAATAATGAGTGGCAGGAGTATGCCTACAACGCCGATGGGAAGCGCGTGCGACGCAAGGTTGACGGTCAGGAGACGTGGCAGATCTACGGTATAGAGGGTGAGTTGGTGGCCGAGTATGCAGCTAGTGGTGCACCGGGTAGTCCGCAGAAGGAATATGGCTATCGCAACGAGCAACTACTAATAACAGCAGGAGGAACAATTCAGTGGCTGGTTTCGGATCATTTAGGCACGCCGCGCTTGGTTGTTGATCAAACGGGCAGTTTAGCAAACCTGAAGCGTCACGATTATTTGCCTTTCGGCGAGGAATTGTTTGCTCCTGCTGGTGGGCGTTCGGCCGCCTATGGTTATGCAAGTGGCGACGGAGTCAGGCAACAGTTCACGTCAAAAGAACGCGATGTTGAAACCGGACTTTATTATTTCAGCGCCAGGTATTTCACACCTGCGCAAGGTAGGTTCACCGGTGCGGATCCTTTCAACATTATCGAAATGCGCCAGAGTGCCCCCGACGATGAGAAGACGCAGTCTGCGTTCATGCAATTCATCGGTGATCCGCGACGTTGGAACCGTTACGCATATGCTGTTAACTCTCCGTTGGTCTTCACTGACAAGACAGGGCTGGACATCATGATTATTGAGAATCATGCAACTGACCGTAATCCCATCGGACATACCGCAATTGCAATCACCGGTCGCGGGGTTTACAGCATGGGTAACGGAGACAGGGAACCGCAAAATGATGGTAAGAACAACATTCTGGGAGGGAGTGTACAAGACTATCTGCAACGTGAATCGCCCAAGAGGGACACGACTATCATCATTATTAAGACCACGCCTGAACAGGACGAAGCCGCTGCAAAAACACTGGAGGAAATTGCAAGTTCTCGAGGTCAACTGCACCTCACTGGGCTAGTGACCGACAATTGCACAAGTCGAGTCAGTGAGGCTCTGGACGCAGCGAAACTGCCCAACGCCGCCGGGTTTGTCAATCCGGCGGGACCGACAGTTTATCCGGCGTCCAAAAACATGCCAGGTGACCCAGGGAAGCGTGCAATGGAAGTCGGTACGAATCCTAAACAATATGAGATTCCTAAGAATTCAGCCCTCTCCGCTTCGGTTCTGGAAGTCATCCGGCAATTTGAGCCGGGGAAGAAAAAAGAAGAGAAGTAATACGGCATGATGAAATCGACTTGGTTCAAGGTCCTCGTGTTGGTGTTACTGGTAAGTATTATTGTGTTGGCTGGTCCGGTCCGTTGCACTGTTCGTGCGAACAGATTCAAAGCCGGCTATGAGGCGGTCCAGGTGGGCGACTCGAAGGATGAAGTTATAACGCAATTAGGGCAACCGGCTGAGATTGCTCCTTGCTTTCACCCAAGCTCAGAAAGTGAGCTGCAGAGGAACTGTGCAGATGAGTTCTGGTATTACTCCTTCCTCCAACGATGGGGGATTTCCTTCGACAAGGATGAACGAGTAATCCATAAAACGTACAATGTTTCCTACTAGTTGCTGATGGGATTTCAGGATATGAATCGCAAGGCCATTAATTTTCAGGAGAAGTTTTCTCTCTTTACCGAACAATGGCAGCCAAAGGTTGTCGCCGAGATGAACGACTATCAGTTCAAGATCGTTAGACTGGAAGGCGACTTCATCTGGCATGATCACAAGGACACCGACGAGACGTTCATCGTTCTCGAAGGCAATCTCCGCATCGACTTCAGAGACGGCGCCGTCAATCTCTCCGCAGGTGAAATGTATGTGGTCCCGAAGGGAGTTGAGCACAAGCCCTTTGCCGACGGCGAGGTCAAACTGCTACTTATCGAGCCACGCGGTGTTACTAACACTGGGCAAGAGACCAGCAACAGAACCGCACAGAATGACGTCTGGATTTAGCGAATGTTCCAAGACACGAAGTTACTCTGGGTAAGGTGTAAGGTATAGCTTCCCCTCGTAATCAACTAAGCCCAGCATGACACGATCGAGCCAGCCAAAACGGCCCAGAACGTTGCGCCTAATCCCGTCATCAGAAGCAAAGAATGCAATCGTATTAAACTCAAAATCCGCGACATTCAGTGTCACTTCATGACCGTATGCTACAAACGTCCCTGTAGCAGTTCCGAATACCTGGCGCAATCCAGTTTCGATCGAAAAGCCCAGTGCCTCACCCAAGCGACGCTCAAAGATGCAACAACTCGCGCCGGTGTCAACCTTCACTTGGACGTCGATTGTCTGTTCCTTTAGTTTGAGCTGGGCGGGAAGCGTGATGCCCGGTTGACCAGGGTCGTAGTTAACGACTCTCTCAAATTTCAATTGATGAGACATCGGTTACCACCCGGCGAACAAAATATCACTCTCTGAGGTGAGATGCACAAGGAAAGGTTCTTTCACGCCGTTCTGTCTGGCTTGTTCGTTTGCCTCCCGCATTGTTCGGCCGTGTCCAACCAACGTATCTCCTACTAAGGCCACGTACTGACCGGCGTATTCTTCACGGTGAGTTTTCAGCCAGTCGAGGCGGCGTTCGCGCATTAGGTTGTCTTCGCCGCTAGCGCCCCGCGTGTCGTGGGCGTTCTTTGGTTGCTGTTTCAGCTCAGCGTCAAGAGCTTCGCGTAGCTTTTGCTTTTCGGCAAACGAAAGGGTTCGCGCTTGGTCGATGATTTGTTCAAGTCTTGCCATAACGTCACCTGATTCGAAGTTTATCACACAACCAAAGTTGCTCTTGAATTTGACAATCAGTATCCGCTGCAATATCTAATGTTCCTCGTCTCGCTTTACTATGGACACGTTCGTAATCGGCAACTGTGGCTAGTTCCATCGAAGCGCCAACCAGCACAGCCCTGGTTAAGGTTGTTTCGCTACCGAAAGGTCAAAGAGTCGATCCACGATACACTTATAGATACGTGCACCGGTACGATGCGCAGAATCGTCGAATCGAAACTATCTGAGTAGCGGGGAACTCTACTTACGACACGTTTTCAAGTTCAGTAAGAATTGCAAGGTCCACCTCCTTTATTCGCATGGACGACTGAATCGAAAAACCGAGCACACCCTTGACGAGCAGGGAAACGACGTCAACTTCATCGAGTCTGCGCCATATGTCGTAGCTGACAAGACGGTCTACAAATATGACGAGTTTGATGCGCAGGGAAACTGGACCAGGCGACGAGTGTACAGGGGTATTAAAGAAGTTGACGATAGCTTATTCACTCACGCTCATCCCTGGAGCGTGGAATATCGAGTGATAACGTATTACTGAAAAGGAGTCTGAAATGCGAAATTTAATCTTATTAGCGTCCCTGCTGATCTGTTTGACGAGTGTCAACGTGTTCGCGCAGGAAACGGCGCCTGCTCAGAAGCCTACGACTGAAACCGAGCGGCCGAAAAACGCTGTCGATCAAGCTCTTGATGAAGCCAAAGAGAAGGGCGAGACGATCTTAGCTGCTTGCGTGGTCGATTGTTTGGAAGCCGACATCAGTGAAGGATTCGAGACTGGTCGCGCTCTGGAATTACCGAAGCCCGCGTATCCATCGATCGCCAGAGCTGCACACGCGTCAGGTACTGTGGGAGTACAAGTAATTATCGGGCTCGACGGCAGCGTAATTGTAGCGGCGGCGATTAGTGGTCATCCACTGCTACAGGCCGCAGCAGTGAACGCGGCACGACAAGCCCGCTTTACACCGACGAAATACAAAGGCGAACCCGTGAAGGTCGTAGGTGTCATTCAGTATCACTTCGTCGCTCAGTAGCCAGGCGGGCGATAGTGGCGCCGAGGCCGCCGGCTTCGGGTGGTGCGTCGGTCCAGTCGATGACGAATGAGGTGCGCGCGAGGATTGAGCGCACCATCTCACGTTGCACGCCGATGCCTTTGCCATGAATTATCCGCACCGCTTTGAATCCCTTCTCGTGCGCCAGTCGCAGGTACTCTTCGACAACGACTTTCACATCGCGCGGTGGGATTGTGTGCAGGTCGAAGACGTCAGTGATCTCGATCTCAACCGGCTCCGGAAACGGATTATCTGGATCGACGTCGCTCATAATTCGATTTGACACCCTCTCGACCGACTTGTAAACTCGCGCGTTTCAAATCCTACATTTAAATCAAAGGAATTAAGCGAAATGGGTGCGCGAAAGAAGATTACGGTTGTGGGCGCAGGTAATGTCGGTGCGACTGCGGCACATTGGTTGGCGTCGAAGGAGCTCGGCGATGTCGTGCTCGTTGATATCGTCGAAGGAGTGCCGCAGGGCAAGGCATTGGACCTGGCAGAAGCCGCACCCGTCGAGGGTTTCGACGTGCGTATGATCGGCGCAAACACGTACGACGAAACAGACAATTCCGACGTTGTGATCATTACCGCCGGTCTCGCCCGCAAGCCAGGCATGAGCCGTGACGATCTACTCAAGACAAATGCCGATATCGTTTCGAAAGTCGTGGACGAAGTTGTCAGGCGCTCGCCGAATTCGATTCTGATCATTGTTTCGAATCCGCTCGACGCGATGTGCCAGGTGGCGTTGAAGCGATCGGGTTTTCCAAAGCATCGCGTGATCGGAATGGCCGGCGTGCTCGACTCCGCTCGCATGCGTTGCTTCCTCGCCGAGGCGTTGGATGTTTCGGTGGAGAATGTGACTGCGTTTGTGCTCGGTGGACACGGCGACACGATGGTGCCGTTGCCGCGCTTCTCCACGTGTGCGGGTATTCCGATCACGGAGCTGCTGTCGAAGGATCAGATTGACGCGATCGTGAAGCGAACCGCAGGCGGTGGTGCGGAGATTGTTGCATTGCTGAAGACTGGATCGGCGTACTACGCGCCGTCAGCCGCGGCTGTCGAGATGACTGAGTCGATCTTGAAGGATAAGAAGAAGATTCTTCCATGCGCGGCGTATCTGGAAGGTGAGTATGGGATCAACGGGCTCTACGTTGGTGTGCCGTGCAAGCTCGGGGCGCGTGGGTTGGAGCAGATCATCGAGATCAACCTGACGGCGGAAGAGCGGATTGCGTTGCAGAAGAGTGCGTCAGCGGTGCAGGAACTGGTTGACGTGCTCGGCATTTAAGAAACGAAACTTAAAAGCGGGGGCATGCCCCCGCTGTTTGTAACTTAACCCTTGAGCCAGCCTAACAGACCGTGGATCACGGTTTCACGGTTTTCTTCGTAGATCGCGCGTGTTAGTGGAATGTTCATCGGGCAGGCCTTCACGCAGTTTTGGGCGTTGCCGCAGTTCGTAATTCCATCCTCACCCATAATCCCTTCAAGTCGCTCGGTACGGTTCATCGCGCCGCTCGGGTGCATGTTGAATAGACGTACCTGCGCGATCGCCTGTGGTCCGATGTAGTTATTGCCTTCGTACTGCGGACAAGCCTCCAGACAACACCCACAGGTCATGCAGCGCGAGTAAGCATAACGCTCCTGCACGTCGTCCTGGTCCATTCGCGGTCCCGGCCCGAGATCGTGAGTTCCATCAAGCTCAACCCACGCATGCACACGACGCAGGTGATCGAACATCTGCGAGCGATCGACAACCAGATCACGAACATTCGGAAACTTCGACATCGGCTCCAGCTTGATCGGCTGTTCCAGATTGTCGATCAGCGCGGAGCACGACTGTCGCACACGCCCGTTAATCACCATCGTGCAAATGCCGCACACCTGCTCCAGACAGTTCATCTGCCAGACTGGCGGCGTGGTGCGCTCACCCGCTTTAGTCACGGGATTTTTCTGGATCTCCATCAAACACGAGATGATGTTGAGATTCGGGCGATACGGAATCTCAAACTGTTCCCAGTACTGCGGTGAATCGGGATTGGCGCGCCGGCGAATGTGAATCTCGACTGATTTCGGTGGTTGTGTCGTTGGCTTCATTTAACCTTTCTTCGCCTTGCTGTAGTCGCGTTTGCGCGGCTTTATCAAAGAGATGTCGACCGGCTCGTACGAGAAGACCGGACCTTCGCCGGAATACTCCGCGATCGTCGTCTTCAGGAAATTCTCATCGTCACGGTCCGGAAACTC
>Ga0070670_100001796_pt1 | contig 17472 bp, 15 predicted proteins | sample KBSS63metaG_FD_64665 | JGI IMG/M metagenome (GOLD analysis project Ga0070670, IMG submission 64665) | Switchgrass rhizosphere microbial communities from Kellogg Biological Station, Michigan, USA - KBS S6-3 metaG | ecosystem: Host-associated > Plants > Roots > Rhizosphere > Soil ... | reverse complement strand
CGGTTGCTCCAGATCGCGCGCCGCCACCAGATGAACCTCGAAGTGGTTGCGCTGGCGGACACGCGCGACGTTCGCGTCGATCTCGACGAACACGTCGCGGCGATCGGCCGAATCATCGCGGAGCATGGCAACGGCGTGCTGGAAATCGCCAACGAGCCCGGGCATGCGACGCAGGCGCCTGAGGTGGAGAAGACGGACGTCCTTTCGCGTCTCAGACGTCGAGTCGCCGCGAGCGTACCGGTGGCGCTCGGTTCCGTCGAGCGCGGCGACGGATTCGCGGCCGCGGACTACGTGACGTGGCACGCGCCGCGGCGAACGTCAGACAACGGCTGGGGACATGTGCTGGCGATCGCCGAGGGGGACGCGATGCTGCGAACCTGGAACAAGCCGGTGGTCAGCGACGAACCGATGGGTGCCGGCGAACGGTTCGAGCCGGGAAGGCGCGATGACGACTGCGCACGATTCCTGGCCGCGGCGCTGCTCACGCGGTTCGCGGGCCTGGGCGCGACCTTCCATTATCAGGAGGGGTTGAATGCCGCGATTCCAACGGGCCGGCAGCTGCAATGCTTCAAGTCATGGAATTCCGCGTGGACGCTGCTACCGGCCGACATCGAGCGGCGCGGCGTGTTCCGGCGTGCGGGAGAGTCCGGCGCCGCGGTCAGCACGTTCTCGGCGGGTCGCGCCCTGGCCGTGTTCGAGCGTCAGGCCGACGACACGGCGTGGGTGCTCGTGATTCGCCCACAGCCCTCGTTTTCGGCCGCGTGGGCGGAGGGCTGGCGCATCAGCCGCGTGCGCCGGCTGGACGGCGCCTGGATTATCACCGCTCGCAGAGGCCAGGCATCGCGAAAACGCGACGGCGATTTCTGATGTAGCGCTGAGCGCCGTCATCAGCGCCGCACTCGCCCCGTCGCGGCGGCCATTTATCCATTGAAATATGGCCGAGTTTCAATTAATCTAATAGAAATCCAATTGGCCAAATCGAAGGCGCCGCCCGCGCGCCGGCGCGGGCGTCCGCGGAAGTTTACCGTGCCGTCGCGCCCGGTGACGCTGACCCTGCCGGATCGCGTGATCGATGCGCTCGGCGCCGTCGATCGCGATCTCAGCCGGGCGGTCGTGCGGCTCGCGCAGCCCGAAGTCGGCAAGCGCCCGCACCCGCCGGCGGAGCTCGCCACCTTCGGCCGCCGCAGCGTCATTGTCGTGAACCCGAGCCGGACGCTCGATCAGCAGCCGGGCATCGCCCTCGTCCACTTGCCCGACGGCCGGGCGCTGATCTCGTTCGATCAGTCCACGACGATTGCCGGCCTCGAGCTGATGATGGACGACGCGCTCGAGGCCGACGACTTGTCCACGGAAGATCGCGCGGTGTTCGGGGCCATCGCGGCCATTCTCCGCACGGCGCGGCGATCGGAGAGCACGACTCTCGCGCAGCGCAACATCATCGTTGTTGAAACCAGACGTCGCACCCGAAATCGGAGGATGGCGTGACCAGCGCACAGATTGTGAGACTCGGAACACTCGTGACCATCGCGGCGGTGACGGCGGCGTGCGGCGGTGGCAAGGACGCGCCGGCATCGCCGACGCCTGTCGTGGCGACGGTCTCGGCGCCGGCGCTGGATTCCCCCGCGATGAACGAGCAGCTGGACACGCTGCGTCCGACGCTCACGGTCAAGAACGCGACCGCCGATCAGACCGGCGCCCGGACGTACGAGTTCCAGGTCTCGGACTCGACGAGCTTCACCAGCGCGCTGACGTCCGAGATCGTCGGCTTTGCATCCACCGTGAGCAAGAATGGCGTGCCTGAATCCGCTGGCGGCAAAACGAGCTGGACGCCCGACACCGACCTTCAGCCCACGACGGTGTTCTATTGGCGCGCCCGTGCACTGCAGGGATCGTCCACGGGACCCTGGTCCGAAGTGGGCAAGTTCAGATCGCGGCTCGTCGGGTTCAGCCGTCCCGGCGAATTGTACGACCCGTTGATCCACGGTGAGACGGTCGGACAAATTGTCGGCGACGCGACCTGGCTCCCGGGCCAGGGCCTTCGTTTGAACAACGGCGTCAGCTACGTGAAATACCTGCTGCCGCAGACGGTGACGAGCGGCGAGTTCTCCATGGACGTCATGGGGCTGCGCGCGAATGGGCCGGGCGACAAGGCCAAGGTGTTCGGGATGCAGGAAGGGCAGGACGACTTCATTACGAACCGCTACCGGGTTGACATTCAGTACCGTGGTGTCAACGGCGTGCCGCCGAACTCGATCACGTTCCGAGCGCTGTATGGCGACGCCGACAAGTTATCGCTCCGCTACGAGCCCGACACGGCGACCCGTTTTGCGTCGGTGTTCATGCTCGATCCGTCGACCGTTTATCACTGGAAGGCGACATGGGGCAGCGAGTTCCGGGTGACCGTGCTGACGGGTGGCACCGGCGGCTCAATCCTCTACAACGTCGGGATGCCGTCGCCGAACGGCAGGTACGCGCCGAACCCCCACTACGCGTATCTTGGCGCCCCGGTCGGCCGCAGCGGCACCGAGGCGGCGACGATCCCCGGCGCGATTTATCGCAACGTGTGGGTCGGGGGCCGGCCGCGTCCCGATTCGCTCGGGAGTGCATTACAGTAGCGGCGTCTGCGCCTGGGCGTCGGCCGCGCGCTGGAGCCGCGCGGCTCGACCCGATCGATGCGTTGCGGCACGAGTGAGGCAACGCCACCAAGCCCTTGTGTCACACCGCCTGAGCACCCAGCGCTACGCTCTGCCGTTGATCCTCGCGGTCACGCTGACGGCCGCGATTGTCGGCATCGACTGGGGCCTGCCCTACAACTGGCATGCCGACGAGAAGGTCAATCTCGCGGCGTCGATGATCGATCGCCACACGCTGAACCCCAATTACTTTGTCAATCCGACGCTCCATGCCTACCTGGTGCTCGCGGCGGTGCGAACCGCATATGCCGTCCATCCGGGCACATTCGTCCCCTCGGACATTCGATGGCACATCCTGTCGACGAAACGGAACGCTCCCAACCGCGCGGTGACGTTCCTGGCGTACCGGCTCGCGCGGCTGCTCTCCGCCGTATTCGCGGCGCTGCTCGTCTGGTTGTTGTGGATCCTCGGGCGCGGCGCGTTCGACGCGGGCGTGGGGCTTCTGGCCGCGGCATTCCTGAGCGTCACGATGGGGCTGGCCAACCTCGCGCACTTTGCCACGCCGGAGACGACGTTGTTTTTTCTGGTGCTTGCCGCGCTGGGCAGCCTTCAGCGGCTGGCGGATGTGAGCAGACCGGGATCGGACCGGGGTGTGAGCCCTTACGTCGTCGCCGGCGCACTCATCGGGCTCGCCTGCTCGACGAAATACACGGTGTGGTTGCTCGGTGTGCCGTTCATCGCCGCGCACATCCGGGCGCAGGGCGGCATCAAGGGCGCGATACGCGCGTGGCCGTACGTCTTGCTCGCGTTCGCGGCGGCGATCGCGGCCTTCATCGTGGCAACCCCATATTCCGTGCTCGACGCGCGACATTTCGTCGAAGACATGCGGTTCAATTGGCTCACCGGCGCGCCCGAGGGTACGCTCGCCGGGCAGCAGCGCTCCTGGGGCCGCTACATGCTGACGCTGGGCAATGCGCTCGGTTGGCCGCTGTTCGTCTGCGCCGCAGCTGGAGGCGCCATGACGCTCGCACGCATCCGGGAGCTGGACGCGCGCGGCACGGCCGTCGTCCTCGTCCACGCGACGTGGATCGTCTCCTTCTGGTTGTTCTACGGCATCAGCCCGCACCACGCGCTGCGCTTCATCATGCCGGTCGTTCCCTCGCTGTTGCTGCTGGGAGCGGCCGGCATCGTTCATGCGGCGCGCAAGTCGCCGCGGCATCGCCGCCGCGTCGCAATCACGATGGTTGCGGTGTTGGCGTATTCGACCGTGTACACGGCGGCCGCAGATCGGAAGTTTCTGCGCGATCCGCGTTACGCGGCAGGGGCATGGATGAGACAACACATCGGTGCCGACAGCACCGTCGGATTCTTTGCCAACGAGGCCTACCTGCCGTACTTCGATCGTCCAATCTTTCACGTCCAGTTCCTCGACGTCATGTCGCAATCGGGGTTCGTCGGTGAGGCGTTCGAGGACCGCATCCGCCAAATCCTCGCCGAAGGGCCCGACGTCATCGTCGATGCGAACTTCTACTACGACAGGTTTCTCGACTCGCCCGCGCGATTTCCGGACCGCGCGGCCTTCTACCAGCGTCTGCTGGCGGGATCCGGCGCCGGTGGTTTCAGACCGCTGGCGCGGTTCACGCTGTCGAGCCCGCCGTGGCTCGACCCCAGACCCGAGCTCGTCGCGCCGGACGTCGTGGTGTTCGGGCGCCCGCGCTGAGCGAGTCGCGAAGCGGACGAGTCGAAGGGTGCGATAATTGCGCGTGCCCGCCGCCATCCCCGAGTATCCACGCCGTGATGCGCGGCAGCTCCGCGTGGTCCTCTTCTCGGGCGGCCGCGGTTCCGGCGTGCTCACGCACCAGCTTGTCGACAACCCGTCGATCGCCCTCACGATTGCCATCAATGGTTATGACGACGGTGCGTCGACCGGTGCCGTACGACGCTTGTTGCGCGACAGCCTCGGCCCTTCGGATTTCAGAAAGAACGCGTCGCGTCTGGCAACCGAACTGCGATCGTGCCCACCGGCGCTGGTGGAGCTGCTCGACCGGCGTTTTCCGGCGGGTGCGGCCGAGGGCGATGCGCGCCGCGCCTTTGCGGCGGTGCGCGGTGAACGTGTTGCCGATTCGCCAGAAATTGCCGGCCTCGATGCGCATGTGACCGCAAGCATCGCCGGACCGCTGCAGGCGTTCGAGAATCTACTCACCGAGACTGGCGAACCGTTCAACTTTTCGGACTGCAGCCTCGGCAACCTCGTGTTCGCGGGCATTTATCTGCAGTGTGGGCGCGACTTCAACCGCGCCGTCGATGATTACGCGGTGCTCCTCGGGTTGCCGATCGGGCTGATTGAGAACGTCACCGACGGCACCAATGCCTGGCTCGTCGGGATCGACGGAGCCGGCCATCTGCTCGCCACGGAAGAAGAGCTCGTCGACGGCACGCGCCCGCATCGGGTCAGCGACATCTTTCTCATCGGACGTCCACTCGCCGAGGGGGAGCGCATACGGTTCGAGAGTTCGCCGGACGATGCGGCGAGGGTGCTCGACAGCCTGGCTGTGTACCCCGCGCTCAATTCGCGTCTCGAAGCGAAAATCGCCGCCGCCGATCTGATCATCTATGCGCCGGGCACGCAGCACTCCAGCCTCTTTCCTTCGTATCTCACCCCCGGGCTGAGCACGGCGATCGCGGGCAACCTGTCGGCGATCAAGCTCCTGATCACGAACATCCAGTCCGACGCCGAAATCACCGGCAGCAATGCGGTCGACATCATCGACCGGGCGGTGTTTTACCTGAAGGAGAAGGGGCGCGTCGCCCTGCCGACGCCGTGCCTGATTACGCACTACCTGGTCAACGACCCGGAGCGCGGCGAGGCGCAGACGCCCTACGTGCCGCTCGGCCCGCTCGAGTCGATCGAGGATCCGCGCCTCGTACGAATCGGGAACTACGAGGAGGGCGTCACCGGGCGGCACGACGCGGCACGCGTGCTGGCGCCGTTCATCGGCACGCTGCTCGCGCGCGACGAACGCAAGCGGCTGGCGGTGCTGCTGCACGACGCCCGCTCGACGAACAAGTCCGTGCAGACGATGCTCGAGATGGTGCGGGGCGGGATTGGGGACGTACCGCTCGACATCACGGTGTTCCACGCGGGCGACGCTCTCGATGCCCGATTTACGGGCAACCTGCCGTTTGCCGTCACGCGCCTGCCGGGGGGCGACGCGTCGTTCCCGGAAGCCGCCAGGAACGGCGGCTTTGATTACGTGGCGTTGTTCGAATCATCCGGCATGTACCGCGGTGAGGATCTGGTTGCCCTGGCCTCTCATCTCGCCGTGGGGCGATTCGACGCGGTGTGGGGCAGCCGGCGCCTGTCGGTGCGCGACATTCAGGAATCCTACCGGCTGCGGTATCGGAAAAACGTGGTGCTCGGTGCGATCAGCTACGTCGGCAGCCATGCGCTGAGCCTGGCATACCTGATGCTCTACGGGCGCTACATCTCGGACACTTTGTCGGCGGTTCGCGCGGTTCGCGCGGCCGATGCGTTCGAGTCCGGCATCGATTTGACCGACAAGCGCGCAAACCACCTGCTCCTGTCCGCTCTTCTGCGGCGGCAAGCGGAGATTCTGGAGATCCCGGTGCGCTTTTTTCCGCTCTCACCCGAGCGGGTGAAGCGCACGAGTCCGCTTGAAGGCCTCGAGGCGCTGGCGACGATCCTGGTGCGCCGCGTGGCGCCGCCGCGCCGCGCCGATACGAAACAGGCCTCCGCGACAGCAGTGCCCGATCAGGCGCCGCCAGGGCCGGTGCGCAGCTCCCGCTGATGCTCCCCGCGCGACTGCTCGTTGTTCCGGCGGCCGGCCTCGGCTCGCGTCTCGGGGGCAGCGTGCCGAAGGTCCTGGTTCCGGTCGCCGGCAAGCCGATGATCGATCGCATTCTCGACCTGTATCGCGAGCAGGTGAGCCGCGTCGTCGTCGTCGCGAACCCCGCGTTCGCGGCCGATGTTCGCCGGCATCTCGACGCGCGCCGCGGCGCGCTGCGTATCGAGTGCGTCGAGCAGACGGCGCCGACCGGTATGCTCGACGCGATCATGCTCGCGCTTCCCGCCGCTGCGGACGCGTCCTCCGTGTGGGTCACCTGGTGCGATCAGGTCGCCGTGCACCCCCGCACAATCGACCGGCTTGCCACGAAGACGGATGGCAGTTCCCCCGCGCCATTTGCGATGCCCACGGTCACGCGCACGGATCCCTACATTCATTTCGCCCGTGACGAGGCGGGAGCGATCATCCGAGTGCTGCACCGTCGGGAAGGGGACCTGATGCCGGAGACCGGGGAAAGCGACATGGGACTCTTCGCGATGTCGCCGTCGGTGTTCACGGCGCTGCTGCCGCGCTATGCCGGCGAGGTCGAGGTGGGCCACGCCACGCGCGAACGCAACTTCCTGCCGTTCATTCCGTGGCTCGCGCGCACGCATGAAATCGTGACGTTTCCGTGCGAACATCCGATGGAAGCGGTCGGCGTCAATACGCCGGAGGAACTGAAGTTGGTAGAAGATTACCTGACACGGCAAAGGCCGGCCTGACCGCCTTCGATGGCCACACTGTCGATCGTCATTCCTGCTTACAACGAAGAACGATTCATCGGCACGCTGCTGGACAAGATCCGCGCGGTTGATCTGCAGTCGCTCGGCATCGAGAAGCAAATCATTGTCGTCGACGATTGCTCGAGCGATCGCACCGCGGAGATCGCCGGGAACGCGCCAGGTGTCACGATCAAGCGGATGCCGGTGAACGGCGGAAAGGGTCGAGCGGTACGCGCTGGAATCGAGATCGCGACCGGCAATTACCTGATCATCCAGGACGCGGATCTCGAGTACGAGCCGAACGATTACGTCCCGATGCTGCAGGCGTTGACGTCCGGCCGCGGCGATGTCGTGTACGGCAGCCGGTATCTCGGGCGTGGCCGGCATCCTGATCAGTCGCTTGCGGCGTACCTGGGCGGACGATCGCTCAGTATCGCTGCACTGATTTTTACGGGATGTTATCTGACGGATACGGTTACGGCCCTGAAGCTCTTCCATCGCGAGCAGCTCGCAACGGTACCGCTGGAGACCAGCGGCTTCGAGCTCGATCACGAAATCACCGCAAAAATGGCGCAACGCGGCGCGCGCATCGTCGAGGTGCCGATCCGGTATTCACCTCGCAGCCGCGCGGAGGGAAAGAAGATCGGGCTGCGCGACTGGTTTCGCGCGGTCCGCACGTTTCTTCGCTACCGGAACGGATAGAAGTTCGGCCGGGCGCAGTTCTTGCTATGTCGCCGGCTGTGTCTCGGCCGTGCTGGCGATTGTCGCCCGTTCTCGTCGTCGCTCTCGCCTTGACGTCCGCCGCGTGTGCCCGGCAGGACGCGCGGCTCGAACAGCACAAAGACAAGTTTGAATCGCTGGGGGAAACCACCGCCGCGATCTGCGAAGCGTGGCTGGGCGGCGATGTCTCTGGTACGTATACCCGTACCGCACTGGAGCAGACGTTCATGCTCGTCGAGCAGGAGCGGAGCGCGCTCGCGGCATCTCCCGACACGCTGCTCGATCCGCGTGGAGCGGCATTGTCGCAAGCGAGCGAACGGCTTTCGCGGCTGATCGCGAGTCTGGCCCACCAGGTACAAGGAGCAAACGCCGCGGCCGTTCGCCAGCTACTCACCGATATCCCAATCAGAGGGTCGGCAGGGCAGCCGTGACTGTGCTCGTCGACCTCATTCTCGGAGTTGTCACCAGCATCGGTGGCTTCGTCGAAGTCGGATCGATTTCGACGGCCGCGCAAGCGGGATCGGAATTCGGGTTCCAGCTATTGTGGGCGATCGCTGCCGCGACGATCATGGTGGCCATGCTGGCGGAGATGTCCGGACGGCTTGCGGCTGTGAGCAGACGTTCGATTGCGGCAGCTGTTCGCGAGCGGTTCGGCATCCACTTCCAGTACATCCCGCTCGGCGCCGAGCTCCTCATCGACGTTCTGCTGCTCGCCGCGGAGGTCGGTGGCGCTGCGATTGCCGTCAAGCTGCTCACGGGCATCGGCTTTCAGTGGTGGATTCTGCCAATAGGTCTGTTGGTGTGGCTGGTGCTCTGGTGCTGCGGATTCAGCCTCATCGAATACGGCCTCGGACTCCTCGGGCTCGTGACGCTGTCGTTCGTGGTGTCCGCGTGGTGGCTGAAGCCCGACGTCTCCGATCTCGCGCGCGCGCTCGTACCCACGCTCCCGCAACACGATCACGTCCGCTACGCATTTCTCGCGGTGAGTATCCTCGGCGCGACGGTGAGCCCGTACCTTTTGAACTTCTACTCCTCGGGCACCATCGAGGAACAGATGACCGAGAAGGAGCTGTGGGTGAATCGCGTCACGGCGTACATGGGAATGTGCTTCGGCGGCGTCGTCTCGATGGGGGTGCTGGTCACGAGCGCGATGGTCCTCGGCCCGCGGCACATCACGGTCGATTCGTACGAACAGGCGGCGCTCATGTTCGTGCCCGTCTTTCATCAATGGGCAGTCGTGCTGTTTGCGTTGTCACTTGGCATCGGGTGCTTTGGTGCCGCCGTTGAAGTCACCCTCAATGCTGGGTACGCGTTCTCGCAGGCACTGGGGTGGCCGTGGGGCGCGAACAAGCCCCGACGGGACGCCACGCGATTCGTTGCCGCCTTCACTCTTGTGCTTGCGCTCGGGGTGGCGATCGCCGTCGTCGGCTTCGACCCGCTGCGATTGACAATGATCGCGCTCGCGTTGACGGTAGTGATTATGCCGCTCGTCGTGCTGCCGTTCCTCGTGCTGATGAACGATCCGACGTATGTGAGGCGCCACACGAACGGCCCGATTGGCAACGGCTTGCTTGCGGTGATTACGGTACTTGCCGCGTTGTTGGCGATCGTGGTGATTCCGCTAGAAGTGATGGGAGGTTGACGTGGATCTCGTGCGAGATCTTCTCGACAATAAAGTTGTCGATCGCAACGGCCGCGAAATCGGACGCGTCGACAGCATCGTGCTCGAGATTCGCGACGGCGCGCCCCCACGGATCGCCGCGCTGGAAGTTGGCCCCGCCGTCCTCGCCTCGCGAATCTCTCCCGTTTTCGGCCGGATCGTATCGGGAAGCGAGCACGTCTTCGGCGTGGATGAGGGACGCCCGCTTCGCATTCAAGTCGGGTCGATTCTCGACATCACCGATCACGTGAAAGTCGACGTTGCAGCCGGTCAGACGTGCGCCGCCGCGGTGGAGCGATACCTGCGACGATGGGTCAGCCGCATTCCTGGAGCGTCATGAATACCAGCCACCAGGACTCTACAAGCGACCTCAAGCCCGGTGAAGTGCGTCTCGATCGCCTGCTCGGACGTCAGGTGTGGGGACCGAATAACCAGCCCGTAGGGCGTCTCCAAGAGTTCCGCGCCGAAAGGCGCGGCAACGGAATCCTCATCACTGAGTACGTCATTGGTGTCGCGGGCCTGCTCGAGCGCCTCGGCCTGGGCGTCAAGTTGTTGTTCGGGAAGAACGGAGGCGGGTATACCGCACGTTGGGATCAGCTCGATATCAGTGACCCGATGCGTCCACGTCTGATGTGTCCCGTCAGCGAGTTGCGCAAAGCGGGGTGACGCGGTTACCGCAAACGGTAAACCGCGACCGGATCGGCGGCGAACACCTTCTCGAAGCGCGGCGACCGATCGAAGCTGATCCCATCAGGGTAGGCGTGGCGCTCGACCTCGTCGACATACACGTAGTCCACCCGCAGATTGCCCGCAATTGTCGCGGCTTCGCCGGCGTCCGGCGTGGCATACATCCGCCGCGCGAGATCCGAGCGTTCGCCGTACTCGGCAACGTTCAGCAGCGAGATCGGAAGACCCGCGGCCATGCGGCGCTCGGCAAACGACGGAATGTTGCTCCAGGTTGAGCGCTCGCGTGAGCGTGCGTCCATCTGGACGACGGCGCTGGACTCGGTGTGGTCGCGCAGCCACTGATAAGCCGCCTGCTGTTGCGGTGTGACGACTATCGTCCAGGGGAATCCAGGGCCCATCGCCAGGTTGGTCGTGTCCTGGGCGTTGTATTCGTCGATGAGGGTCGTCGGCGCACCGGCGATCACGCAGAGGGCGACGACGGCCGCTGTAACCCACCGCCGCGCCCCGGTGTTGCCGGCGGAGATGAACCGTGCGGCGAGCGCAGCGAGCGCCACGATCATCATCTGACCGGCCCTGAACGCCATCCACGCCGGGTCCACCGACAGGCGCACGAAGTACATCAGGAGCAGCGCGATCGCGGCGAGCGCGACCGACGGCACAAGTGGCCAAATTGGCACAGCGGCCGGGGCAGCCGTGAACGCTTGACCCGCAGCCGCGATAGAGGGGCGGTCTGTATGGCCCGCCGGCAGGAGTCCCGCGAGGCCGAGCAACAGGATCGGACCGAGCGAGAGCAGCAGCGTCGCGACGGGATGCTGCCGCGACGCACCGAGGAATCCGAACTGCAGAAAGCCGCTTGCGCCCTCGACCATCTGGTTGGCAATGCACCATGCCAGGGCGAGCGCCACGGGAACCATGGCGATGGCGTGACGGGCAACGGCGGTGGCGAATCCTCCACGTCGCCCGGCATCGACCAGGATCGCCAGTCCGTAGGCAAGCGCGAAGATGCCGCCCACGAGCGGATTGAATGCGACGGAGCAACCAAGCACGATGCCGGTGAACACAATCGCGCCGAGCGGCGCGGTACTCCCGGCTGCCGCCGCGGCCGCGATGGCGATCAACCCGAGGGCATACGCCATCGAGTGCTGCGGCACATACCAGAGACACCGCTGGAGTCCGTCGATGCGGTGGCCACCGAGCGGCGGCCAGGCGGTCACCGCGTCGATATTCCAGTTACGCAATTCCGAGAGCGGAACGCCGCGCGACCAGAGGGTCCAGGCTTCGTAGACGCCTTCGGCGCTCGACGCGACGAGAGCCGCTGCCGTCGCGATCGCGACCGGCGCGGCGCGGCCGACCACCGCCCAGGCGGACAGAAAGACCGCCGACATCAGCAGCACTCCGGTGATCAGCGCATTCAGCTTCAGGCACAGCTGCACATCACGCAGAGCATCGGGCCCGGATTCCGAGACAACTGCAGGGAAGAGGTAGTAGGTCCAGTAGTAGTGCAGCCGGTTTTGCGCTGTCGCCGGGCCGCGGGGGGATGCCGTGTACGCGACGTAGGGATTGTGCGGCGGCATCGAGTACTTGGCGATCTCGGCAGTGAGCGCCGTATGCCACACGAAGTCGGCCGTGAAGTACGCGCGGTAGTAACGGTTCCCTTGCGCGTCCCGGCGGCCAACCTGTGCGAGGGGCAGGGTGGCCACCGCAAGCGTGATCACCACGACGGTGGCAAGTGCCAGCGACGCCGAGGGCGTCCACGCGGGCAACGCGAGGACGGGACCTCCCCGCCGCGGCACAAGCCCCCAGGTCAGCGCCGACAGCAGCAGCCAGGCGGCGATAAAGGCAAGCCCCGCTGGCAGGTGCGCGGCAATCGGCACCCACAAGGCGAACGCGGTGAGCGAATATCCGATGAGCGATCCCGCAATCCATGCGCCCGGATGACGCCGTCCGAACAGCGCGAAGCCAATCGGCAAACCTGCGCTGACGGCCACCGCGTAAAGCAGGACATAGAGGTACCCGGTGGCGCCGTGGGCGACGACCACGACGGAGGCGAGGAATGCACCGAAGCCGAGTGCCCGCGCGGTCACGAGGCCTGTGCTCCCGGGCGTGCGGGCGCACCGGCAAATGCGTAGATCACCCCACCCGGCAGGGTGCCCACCACCCCGAGGACGAGAAACAGGATCGACAGCGCCGTCACCGGCGCTGCGTCGATGCCGCTCGCGGAAAACAGCGTGACGAACGCAACCTGCGTCGTGCCAAGCCCGTTGACTGTGATCGGGACCTGCATGATCAGGAGAATCACCGGCATGATGGCGAAGTACGTCGTCAACGGCAGCTCGATCCCGAGCGCCTGGCCCAGACACCAGGCCTGAACGATCCGAATCACCTGGACGGCAATCGACATGACCAGCACGCGCATGAGCTCGGTTCGATGATGCGCATAACGGCGCACGGCGTCGATGAGCAATGACATGATCCGCTGCAAGGGAGCCGACGGCACGACACGGGCGATGCGGAGTGCCGCTGCCGCGCCGCGTTCGCTGAAGACGACGAAGCCGGCCGCGCCGCACGCGGCAAATGCGGCGGCGAGAGAGACGATGACCGCGCGTCCGAGGCCGGCGACCGGCGCGGCGAGCAGCGCGATGGCTCCGACGAGCGCCATCGAGAGCACGCCGAGCATCCGATCCACGAGCACGGACGCGGTGGATTCGGCGAGGCGGACGTCGTGCCGCGCGAGCGCATACGCGCGATACATATCCGCGGCGATACTCGGCACGAAGTTGCTGACGAAGGAGCTGACGAAGAAGATTCGCAGCACGCTGCCGAACCGCGGACGCGACCCGGGCGTCAGCGCGACGAGGAGATCGAGCCAGCGCATCGCCATCAACGTGCGATCGAACAGCACCGAGGCAACCGCTGCTGCCAGCCAGCGCAGATCGGCGCCGGCGGCGGCTCGGAGAACGTGAGAAGGATGCGCGAGGTAAAAGACGGCCGCGGTCAGGATCACCGCGACGAGGATTCGAAGAACCCTTGGCAAGGAGAACGCTACCGCACCTGCTCTGCCACCGGCAACGTGTCGATGTGCCGCTCGGGGTCGCGCTTCACCGCGTACGCGCGTTTCAGGAACTTCGCATACGGCACGAACTGCTTCATCGCGCCGACGTTGACCTGGCAGGGGCTGAGACAGGTGGGGCAGACCTTGTTCTTCAGTTCCTCGCGGTGCATCAGGTTCGCGGCCTTGTAATACAGGGCGTCCGCCGGGTCGTCCAGCACGTTGCCGATCTTCTGGGAATTCTCGCAGTAGTGCAGATCGCCGTTCGGGTTCAGCAGCAGTCCCTGGCTCTGGAACGGGCAGGGCATCGTCCGCTTGTAGCCGTTCGCGATCATGTCGGCGTAGTGCAGATACAGGAACGCCTGCCCACTCAGCACCGACTCTTCCTGCACGCGGTCGAGGAAGAACTTGCGCATGAAGTCTTCTTCACGCTGCTTGAAGCCGATCGATTCTTCCAGGTCCTTGTTGTGCAGCATGGCATCGGTGAAACGCAGCATGTTGAACACGACATCGAGCCCCTTGGTGCGCGCCCATGCGAGAATGTTTTCGGCGTCGGTCAGGTTGGTCGCGAAGATCGTCGAGGCTATCCCGAAAGAGAAGTTGTCGTGCGTCTTGGCGAGCGCGTGCATCGCCTCGATCGTCTGAGACGCCTTGTCGAAGCCCTTCTTCACGGCGCGCACCTGGTCGTGCACGTCGCCGATGCCGTCCAGCGACACGCGGATGCTGATGAGGATTCCCTTCTCCGCGCAGAACTCGACGATGCGCGTCAGCATCGGGATGGCACGCTTGGGGGTCAGGCCAGTCGTGTTGATCCCGATCTTCCGCATCCGCGGCAGGTGACGCTGGAACATCTCCACCATCTCCGGCAGATCGTTCCGCGTCGTGGGCTCGCCGCCCGAGATGTTCAGATTCTCCACCGCTCCCCAGAACGGGTTGTCCAGGACCGGCTCGAGCTGCGCGAGCGTCATGTCCGACTTGCGGTCGCCCCATTTCCAGTTGCTGCACATGGTGCAGCGGGCGTCGCAGACCCAGGTGCAGTTGTAAATGAGAACCGTTGGGCGGATGGCGTGAAGCTTCGCGCTGACGAACGTATTGACGAGGTCGCGCGGAACGCCGGCGGCCGCTTTCGCGAGGTATTGCAGGCGGAAGGTGTTGGTGGCCATCAGCGGTGTGCCTTCAATGGTACACGCCTAAAAAACAGAAGGCAAAGGGTTTGAGCCCTTTGCCTTCGGGAACGGCGGCTCTTCAGGGCCGCCCTACGGTGGGGCGGGGCTTTAGCCCCGCCTTGCCGATCACTCCCCGGGGAACGCCGGCCGCGGCCGGCTCGAGACCCACAGGTTCTTGTAGGTTCCGCCCGGGAGCGTCGCATCCATCGGGCCCGCACGGCCGATCGGCGCGCCGATGTACACCAGTTGCGGTGACGGCCGATACGGGTGACTACCGGTGCCGTCGGAACTCCTGTAGATGACGTTGCCGTTGGGTCCGTCCTGTCGAACGGTCAACTCCGCGAAGCCAGTCCGCCACGTGAACCGCCAGAAGTACCAGCGCGAGCTGTTGAAGTTCAGCTGAGCGCGGTCGCCATCGAAAACCGAGTTGATCGGATCTCCGGTAATGATGCGGAAGGTCACCGAACCGGGGCTCGGGTACTTGTTGCCGCGGAGCTCAGCCGTCATCCGGTAATCGTCGTCGGTGATGTCGCCTTCGTCCGGCCCTTCCTGCATTGCGAACACCTTGCTCTTGTCCCCTTCACTGCCCTCGTCGGCTCCGAGGATCATCACCGACAGTTCACCCTCCTGCAGCGTGACGGGCAGCTGATAGCGGATGTGGCTGTCGTGCCCCAGCAGCGTGGCACCGTTCGGACCGAAGGTCACCCCGCCCCGGATGCTGCCGACGGTCTTGAGGTTGTAGAGCGGATCGTAGAGTTCGCTGCCGTTGATGTAGCCGCCGAGCGGCGACTTGAACTGCGTGTCAGCCGACCAGGGGCCGTTCGCGCCGTTCAACGTCCCTCGGATGCTCCACGTGTGCGCGGTGTCGAGGTCGAGCGTGCATGTCGGCGTGTAGGAGACGGTGTTGCCGCTGCCCGGCGGGACAACCTGATTGCAAGCCGAGATGACGGTGCCCCCGCTCGTCTTGATGCGGAATTCGTACGACGGGTTGAGCGAAGAGTTGAACTTGCCGGTGACTTTGTTGGCGGTCAGCACGAGTGTGTCGGGTTGCGCGCCGTTTACCGGCGACACCGGCGCCGGTGCGGGGACTTTCAGCGTCGAGCCGTCTGCGGCCGCGTCCGATGACGCCTCTTGCGTGGAGGTTGGAGACGCCGGACTGGGTGACGACTTGGAACATGCGACGGCGAGGGCCAGTAGAGCAGCCGCCGAGCAGAGAACGAACCTGTTCTGGTACATCAGACAACCTCGAGTTGGTTTTGGAGCCCGCTGGGAAGAGCGTGCGAAGGCTAGATAGTACTACAAGATCACACTCTTGTCAGTACTTTGGCGTGCTACCATTGACAGAATTTTCCGCCGTCGGACTGCGGCCGGCGCGCACACACCCACCTCAGCAGGAGAATACACGTTGAAGATGATGAAAGCAGGCTTTCTGAGCGTCGCCATGTGCGTCGCTGTGGCTCCGCATGCACAGGCGCAGATGACGTGGACGGACAAGGCCTTCGTCAATGTGACCTTCGGGGCGCAAACGGGCAAGCACACGGTCTCGACGTCATCGACGTTCGACTTGTACGAAGAGCAGGGGACGGTGGATTCCTCACAAAGAGTCGGCGGCGGCGGCTTCTTCGACATGAGCGGCGGATATAGGGTCAGAAAGAACCTCGCCGCGGGGATTGGCTACTCCTGGGCGGGCAGCAAGGACGACGCGGCGATCAACGCGCTGGTGCCGCATCCCGACGTGACCGACCAGCTGCGCGCGGTGTCTGCCACTGCACCTGGCATGAAACACAGCGAGCCCGCGCTTCACTTCTTTGCCGCCTATATGGTGCCGGTGACCGACAAAATCGACGTCGGCGTCTCGGCGGGTCCGTCGATTTTCTTCGTCAGCCAGGATCTGCCGACGGCGTTGAGCGTCAGCGAGCCGGGGCCCACGGTGACCCAGGTGACCACGGAGAAAAGCAGCAAGACGTCGGTGGGCCTCAACATCGGTGTTGACGTCGCCTATATGGTGACGAAGCTTTGGGGTGTCGGGGGCCTGATGCGCTATACGTGGGGGTCGGTCGATTTAGACAACGCCACCGACAGTTTGACCGTCGGCGGTTTTCAGATCGGCGTCGGTGCGCGGCTGCGATTCCAGTCGGTCTTCGGCCGCAAGTAGAAGGCTCAAGGCTCAGGGCTCTTGAAGCCCTGAGCCTACTGGATCTCGCACACGTCCACGCGGATGTTCGGAACGGTGCTCGGCCCGCTCCATGTCGGGCCTTGTGAGCCCTCGGCATCGTTGAGAATGTCCCACTGACGCTGGCCCGATCCGGAACCGGCGCAGATGATGTCGCAGGAGTACCCGCCGCAGCTCGCGCCGCTCCCCTTCCGCAGGATTCCGAATGGTCCGCCCGAGATGCCATTCGCGTTCAGTGATCGCGCGACCGCTCTTTCGAACTGGAGCAGCTGACCGGAATCCATGTGCCCGTACTTCGCGCGCTCGCACTCGACGATTGACTGCGGGTTGCCCGAGACGCACGGACCGCCCGGCGCCGGGCCGGGTGCGGGCGAGGGCGACGGCGTCGGGGCGGCAGGGCCGCGGAACACCTGCGTTCCGGCCCACGCGCTCGTGGTTTCGCCGTCCCCGGCGCGCGCCCGCCAGAAGTAGGTCAGGTCGAAGGCAAGCTCGGCGTCGGGCCGGAAGCTCGTCTGCCCGGACATCTCGCCGACGACGCCCGCAGCCACCAGCCTCGTGAACGCCTGGTCCGTCGCAATCTGGAATTCGTAGGCGACCCCGCCGACTGCGGCGTTGCGATCCGAGTTGTTGACCAGCAGCGCCGGACGGCGCGAGGTCACGCGGTCGTTGTTGACTGGAAACACCAGACCGGGCGCGTTCAGCACCGGTTTGGGCAGCAGGTCGAACTGCGTCGAGGAATAGGAGCTGGAATTCGCTCCGTCGTCCGCCTTGGCGCGCCAATAATACGTGCGTCCGGAATCGAGGCGGTCGATCTGCA
>Ga0070670_100001795_pt1 | contig 17478 bp, 13 predicted proteins | sample KBSS63metaG_FD_64665 | JGI IMG/M metagenome (GOLD analysis project Ga0070670, IMG submission 64665) | Switchgrass rhizosphere microbial communities from Kellogg Biological Station, Michigan, USA - KBS S6-3 metaG | ecosystem: Host-associated > Plants > Roots > Rhizosphere > Soil ... | reverse complement strand
AACCGCAAGCTTCGCCATTACGATCTCGCTGAGAGCTATTACCGACAGGCGCTTGCGGCCGCCCCCAACCATAAGGGCGCCACTGAATATTATGGCGAACTGCTGGTCGAGCGCGGCGACATGGCAGGAGCCAGACGCATGCTGGCCAAGCTCGACAATCTATGCACCTTCGGTTGCGCCGAAGCGGACGAATTGAGGCGATGGGTCGAAGCCAAGGGCGCGCCCGCGCCCTGATCGTCGGAGCGGCGACACTGCTTTGCGGTGCCGCTGCGCCGACGGAGATTCCCTTGCGTGAAGCGCGCTGGCTGCTTTCGCCGGACGTCGCCGCCGATCTAACCCGTGAGCCTGTCGAATGCCGGTCGCATTATGCCGATGCGGCATTGGAGCGATCCGCCGATATCGGAAGAGTCGCGTTCGGGGCGCCCTTGCTCCTCGGCGGGCAGGCCGCGCGTGTGGGACTCAGCTGCTCCAGCTGCCACCGCAACGGCCGAACCAATCCGCATTTCCACTTTCCCGGCATCTCCGCCGACGCCGGGACGGCCGACGTGACGGCGTCCGTGATGAGCTCGCATCGGGGTGACGGTATCTTCAATCCGAAAACGATCCCCGACCTCGCCGCCGACCCGGCCAGGCTGAAGGTCTCGCGCGATCCGCAGAAAGCAGACCTCCGCAAATTCGTCCAGGGCCTCATCACGCAGGAGTTCGACGGGCCCGAGCCGCCGCCGGCCATCCTCGATGGCCTGGTGGCTTATGTGAGAAGCCTGTCGCCTGAGAGTTGCAGGGGACAAAGCGAGGCAGTTCGCCTCGGCCCGATACTCGACCAGGTGGACATGGCGGTACGGCTTGGCGAGCAGAGCTATGCCGCGGGTGATCGCGCGACAGCGCGAGTGCTCATCGCAGCGGCGCGCTCCACGCTCGGCAAGGTGGATGAGCGGTTTCAGCTGCCCGGAAATTCGAGCAGCCGCACGCTACTGCGGGAAGCCGACGCTGACCTGAAGGCGATCGAGTTCGCAGAAAATCCCCGGCCGGCTGATTTCGCGAACTGGAGGCGCAAATGGCCCGCTCGTCAGCACAGACTGCTGGCCGCTGAGCCGCAGTCGTTTTATTCCGAAGCCGTGCTTCGCCGGACCTTCAAGGATTAATCGAGGTTCGGCCGAAGCCAGCGCTCGGCCTGCTCCTCGGATACATCGCGCCGGCCAGCATAATCCCCGAGCTGGTCGCGACCGATCCGCGCGACACCGAAATACTGGCTGTCGCGATGGCCAAAGTAAAAGCCGGAGACGGCAGAAGTCGGCAGCATCGCGAAATTCTCGGTCAGCGTGACTTCACCCGGATTGCCGCCGAGCATGTCGAACAAGACGGGCTTCAGGCTGTGGTCGGGGCATGCCGGATAGCCCGGCGCCGGCCGAATTCCCTGAAATTTCTCCCGGATGAGGTCGGCGTTGGAGAAATGCTCGTCAGCATAGCCCCACAGGCGGCTGCGCACGGTCGCGTGCAGCACCTCGGCCAAGCTTTCCGCGAGGCGGTCTGCAAGCGCTTTCAGCAGGATGTCGTCATAATCATCGATCGTCTGCTTGAAGCGCTCCAAGTGAGGCTCGAGGCCATGAATGCCGACCGCAAAGCCGCCGATCCAGTCCTCGCCTTCCGGATTGATGAAGTCGGCGAGGCACATGTTGGCGCGGCCTTCCCGCTTCTTCACCTGCTGGCGAAGGAATGGGAGGCGCGTCCAGTCATTGCCGGCAAGCACGAGCACGTCATCGCCCTCGCGCTTGCAGCGCCAGAGGCCGACCGTCGCCTTGGGCGTCAACCACCGCTCGGCGATGATCTGGTCGAGCATCGCGTTGGCATCTTGGAACAGGCTCCTCGCACTCTCGCCGACGACAGGATCGTCCAGGATGGCGGGGTAAATACCGGCAAGCTCCCAGGCCCGGAAGAACGGCGTCCAGTCGATGGAGGGCCGAAGGTCCGCGACAGGCCACTCCCCGAAGTGATGCAGACCCGGATATTGCGGCGCCGGCGCCTGCCCGGACGGATCGAACGGGAAGGCGTTGGCGCGGGCCTCGTCGAGGCTGGCGAGCTCACTAGGCGCGCTGCGTTCCCGCGACTTGCGGAGCTTGTCGTAGTCCTCGGCGGTGGCTGCGATGAGCGGCTCGCGCTGCGTATCAGAGACAAGGCTGGACGCGACCCCGACCGCGCGGCTGGCGTCGAGAACGTAGATCACCGGGCCCTCGTAGGCGGGATCGATGCGCAGCGCCGTATGGGCCTTGCTGGTCGTCGCTCCGCCGATCAGCAGCGGCAGCTTCATGTCCGCACGCTGCATCTCGCCCGCGACCGTGACCATCTCGTCCAGCGATGGCGTGATCAGCCCCGACAGACCGATCATGTGCGCCTGATTGTCATTCGCGGCTTTCAGGATGTCCTGCCACGGCACCATCACGCCGAGGTCGATCACTTCGAAGCCGTTGCACTGCAGGACGACCCCGACGATGTTCTTGCCGATGTCGTGGACGTCGCCCTTGACCGTGGCCATCACGATCTTGCCCTTGCCCTGAGTTGCGCCTGTCGCCTCTTTTTCCTTCTCGATGAAGGGGATGAGGTGAGCCACCGCGCGCTTCATCACGCGGGCGGACTTCACAACTTGCGGCAAGAACATCTTCCCCGATCCGAACAGGTCGCCGACGACGTTCATGCCGTCCATCAGGGGACCTTCGATCACCTCGATCGGCCGGGCGAACTGCTGGCGCGCCTCCTCGGTGTCGTCGACGATATGTGCATCGATGCCTTTGACGAGCGCATATGACAGCCGCTCGCCCACCGGCATGGACCGCCACTCCGCGGCCGCCTTCTCTGCCTCGACGTCGGTACCCTTGTACCTCTCGGCCAGCGCGATCAGCCGATCGGTCGCGTCGTCGCGGCGGTCGAAGATGACGTCCTCGCAGGCTTCGCGAAGCTCCGCGTCGATCGCGTCGTAGACGTCCAGCTGGCCCGCGTTGACGATGCCCATGTCCATCCCCGCCGGGATCGCGTGGTACAGGAAGACGCTGTGCATGGCCCGGCGGACGGGCTCATTGCCGCGGAAAGAGAAGCTGAGGTTCGACAAGCCGCCAGAAATGTGCGTGCCGGGGCAGCGTCGCCGGATCTCCCTGGCCGCCTCAATGAAGTCGATCGCATAACGGCGATGCTCGTCGATTCCGGTCGCCACCGCGAAGATGTTGGGATCGAAGACGATGTCGTTCGGATCGGTACCGTCGGCGACCAGGAGCTTATAGGCTCGCTCGCAGATGTCGACCTTGCGTTCGGCCGTGTCCGCCTGTCCGACTTCGTCGAAAGCCATGACGACGACGGCGGCGCCGTAAGCACGGCACTTGCGCGCCAACTCGAGGAAGGGTCCTTCGCCTTCCTTCATCGAGATCGAATTGACGATGGGTTTTCCCGACACGCATTTGAGGCCGGCCTCGATGACGCTCCATTTTGAGCTGTCGATCATGACCGGCACCCGGGCGATGTCCGGCTCCGCGGCGATCCGCTTGAGGAACACCGTCATTGCCTGCTCCGAATCGAGCAAGGCCTCGTCGACGTTCACATCGATGATCTGGGCGCCGTTTTCCACCTGGTCGCGCGCGACCTCGACCGCCGCGTCATAATCGCCGGCCAGAACGAGCTTCTTGAAGCGGGCGGAACCGGTGACGTTGCAACGCTCACCAACGTTCACGAACCGCGCGCCCGCGGCCACATCATTCACCCCTGTCATCTCCATTGGTTAGGCGGCAATCAGCATAGGTTCGAGCCCGGCCAGCAAGGTGCCCGGGCGAGGAGCCGGGACGACGCGCGGCGTGCAATCGCGCACCGTCCCGGCAATGGCGGCGATGTGCGAGGGAGTCGTCCCGCAGCAACCGCCGACGATGTTGACCAGGCCATTGTCGCCCCATTCGCGAACCTGAGCCGCGGTCTGTTCGGCAGCCTCGTCATATTCGCCAAGCTCGTTCGGAAGACCGGCATTGGGGTAGGCCATCACCAAGGTATCCGCGCTTCCGGCCAGCGCTGACAGATGCGGCCGAAGCTGGGCTGCGCCAAACGAACAATTCAGCCCGACGGTAACCGGCCGTGCGTGGCGCACCGATGCCCAGAAGGCCTCGACGGTATGGCCGGAGAGATTCCGGCCTGAAAGGTCGGTCAACGTCATCGAGATCATCAGCGGCAGCTCGCGGCCGAGCGCCTGCTCGGCCTCCAGGGTCGCCATAATCGCGGCTTTCGCGTTCAGCGTATCGAAGATGGTCTCGATCAGCACGAAGTCGACGCCGCCTTCCACCAGCGCGTCGATCTGCTCGCGGTAAACGGATTTCACCTGGTCGAAATCGACTTCGCGGAAAGCGGGATCATTGACGTCGGGCGAGAGCGACAGCGTCTTGTTCGTGGGGCCAAGCGCGCCGGCGACCCAGCGCGTCCTGCCGTCCTTCGCCGAATACGAATCGGCGACTGCGCGCGTGAGTTCGGCAGCGGAGCGATTGATGCGGCCGACCAGGCCTTCCGCACCGTAGTCGGCCTGGCTGATCGAGTTGGCATTGAATGTATTGGTGGCAAGGATCTCCGCCCCCGCATCGGCGAAGCTCTCGCAGATGGAGCGGACGACTTCGGGCTTCGTGATGTTCAGGAGGTCGTTGTTGCCGCGTTGATCCTTCAGCAGGTCGAGACCACCGCAATAATCGGCGCTCTGCAGCTTTCTGTTCTGGATCGACGTGCCGTAGGCGCCGTCCTTAATCAGGATGCGCTTGGCGGCTTCGGCGCGCAGGGTCTGGGATGCACTCATTGTTTGGCCCTCACGCCAAGGAGGTGACAGATCGCGTAGCTGAGCTCCGCGCGGTTGAGCGTGTAGAAATGAAAGTGGCGAACGCCGCCGGCATAAAGCTGTCCGCACAGCTCCGCGGCGACAGTCGCGGCAATCAGCTGCCGCGCCGCCGGAAGATCGTCGAGACCTTCGAACAGATCGTCGAGCCACTGCGGGATGCTCGCACCGCAGGTCTGGGCGAAGCGGCGCGTCGTGGCGACGTTCGAAACCGGCAGGATACCAGGCACGATTTCGGCCTCGATGCCCGCCGCCGCAGCTTCGTCGCGGAAGCGGAAGAAACAATCGGCAGAGAAGAAGAACTGCGTGATCGCGCGGTCCGCGCCGGCATCGACCTTCCGCTTCAGATTTTCCAGATCGAACTGCCGTGTCGAGGAATCGGGATGAACTTCCGGATAGGCCGCAACGGAAATGTCAAAGGGAGCCACAGCCTTCAATCCGGCCACCAGCTCAGCAGCATCGCGATATCCATCCGGATGCGGCTGATACTTCGAGCCTGCCTCGGGCGGATCGCCGCGAAGGGCGACGATATTGCGCACTCCCAATTGCCAATATTCGCGTGCAATATTGTCGATCTCGTCACGGCTTGCGGCGACGCAGGTGAGGTGCGCGGCGGGCGTGAGCGGGGTCTCCTTGAGGATGCGCTCCACCGTCGCGTGCGTACGCTCACGGGTCGATCCTCCGGCGCCATAGGTTACGGAGACGAAACGCGGCTGCAGCGGCTCGAGCGTCTTGACCGACTCCCACAGCGTCTGCTCCATTTTCTCCGTCTTCGGCGGAAAGAATTCGAAGCTGACCTTGATGTCGCCGCGCGCCTCCGCGAACAGCGGCAAGTGGTGATTCAGGCGTTCGAGGGCGTTCAAGCTGCCCTCCGTTGCGGCAATGCCGACTTCACTCCGCGCCACAACGTTACGGTCAATTCCCCACCTTCCAAATGCTGCACCTGATCGATTTCAAGGCCCGCCGAAGCGAACCAGCCCCCCATCACTTCGTCTTCGAAGCCGAGCCGGATGTGAGCGTCGCGCTCACGCAGCTCCTCCCGCTCGTGGGCGGCGAAATCCACCACCAGCAGCGTGCCCCCCGGCGTCAGGACTCGGGCGGCCTCGGCAATCGCAGCAGCAGGCGAATGGGCGTAGTGCAGCACCTGGTGGATGATGACGCTGTCGGCGCTGTGGTCCGCGAGCGGCAGGGCATACATGTCCCCCTGCCGCAGGCTCGACTGGATCCCGGCGGACTCGAGCTTCACCCGGGCCAGGCGAAGCATTTCCGATGAACGATCGATGCCGATAGCCTGAGCCGCACGGGGACCGAAGAGCTCGATCATCCGGCCGGTACCCGTGCCGATGTCGACGAGCCGGCCGAGCGGGCGCTTGCTCAATGCACCGTCGATCGCCCGCTCCACCTCACTCTCCGCCACGTGCAGCGATCGGATCTGGTCCCAAACCTCCGCATGGCCCGCGAAATATCGGCTCGCGGCTTCAGCCCGCTCGGCGCGGATGGGGTCGGTGCGCGCCGCATCGGCGGCGAAAGAATTCTGCGTTGCCGCATCCGCCCAATCGTCGATCAGCCGGAACAAAGGCTCGACCTGCTCAGGCTCGGCGAGCGTCAGGAATACCCAGCTGCCCTCCTTGCGGCGCTCGAGCACGCGCGCGTCGGCAAGGATCTTGAGATGCCGCGAAACGCGCGGCTGGCTTTGACCCAGAACCTGGGCGAGTTCTCCGACCGACAGCTCCATCAATCGCAGGAGCGCAACGATGCGCAGCCGCGTCGGGTCGGCAAGGGCCTGGAAACGATCGGCCAGCGGGAGAGCTGCACTCATGAGATAAGGATATAAAGATATCTTTATATGGTCAATTCAGTGTTTCGAAATAATCCCTTGTGCATAAGTAGAGATTATCGCTATTCCCGCCAATCTGGCCTGAACGACTCGCACGTGAAGGTCCGGGCTGGTGCCCTCTCCGGGGCATGATCAAGGGAGTGGAAGTTTCATGAAGAAGGTTGCGATCCTCACGGCCGCTGTCTGCGCGCTCGCCGCGTGCAACAACACCGCCGCCGAAAACAATGCCGCCAACGAGACCGTCGTCGAGAACACCGCGTCGACGGACGTCAACGTTGCGACCGAGAACGCCGGCGCCGAGGCGAATGCCGACGCAGCGCTGAACGCGGACCTCAACGCGACGGCTGAAAACACCGAAGCGAACGCCGCTACCAACCAGTAAGCCTCGCTTCTCTGGTTTCTGAAAGGGCCGCCTTCACCGGCGGCCCTTTTTTTGTGCTCACCGTCGGTGGTAGTCTGCGGGCTTGAAGAAGGTCCTGCTACCCCTCCTGCTCCTCGCCGCCTCATCCTGCCGCGGCGACCGGCCGCCCGCTCCTACCGCTGAGCAATCGGACCAGCTTAACGAGGCGGACCAGATGTTGAACGACCTCGCTGCCAATGAAGAAGGGCCGGCGGATCGCTCCACCGGCCCTTCAAATCAGTCGGATTAGGCTCCGGACCTAGAAGTCCATTCCGCCCATTCCGCCCATGCCGCCGCCGGCCATCGCCGGAGCAGGCTTGTCGTCTGGAGCTTCGGCAATCGACGCCTCGGTGGTGATGAGGAGCCCCGCGACGCTCGCCGCGTCCTGAAGCGCCGCACGCACGACCTTGGTCGGATCGATCACGCCCGCCTTCACGAGGTTCTCGTAAACCTCGCTCTGGGCATTGAAGCCGAGCGTCGGATCATTCCCGTCGATCAGCTTGCCCGCGACAACCGCTCCGTCATGGCCGGCGTTCTCGGCGATCTGGCGGACCGGCGACTGAAGAGCCTTGCGGATGATGTCGATGCCGCGGGTCTGGTCGTCGTTCTCGCCCTTCAGACCCTCGAGGGCCTTGGTGGCGTAGAGCAACGCGGTACCGCCGCCCGGAACGATGCCTTCCTCAACCGCGGCGCGGGTCGCATGCAGCGCGTCGTCAACGCGATCCTTGCGCTCCTTCACCTCGATCTCGGACGCGCCGCCGACCTTGATCACCGCGACGCCGCCGGCCAGCTTCGCAAGACGCTCCTGGAGCTTCTCGCGGTCGTAGTCGGACGTGGTGGTCTCGATCTGCTGACGAATGGCGCCGACGCGGCCCTCGATATTCTCGCGGGTGCCGTTGCCGTCGACGATCGTCGTGTTGTCCTTGTCGATCGTGATGCGCTTGGCCTGGCCGAGCATGTTCAGCGAAACGGTCTCGAGCTTGATGCCGAGATCTTCGCTGATCATTTCGCCGCCGGTGAGGATCGCAATGTCCTCGAGCATCGCCTTGCGACGATCGCCGAAGCCCGGAGCCTTGACGGCCGCGACCTTGAGGCCGCCGCGCAGCTTGTTGACGACTAGCGTCGCCAGAGCCTCGCCCTCGATATCCTCGGCGATTATCAGGAGCGGACGGCCGCTCTGAACAACCGCCTCGAGGATCGGAAGCATCGCCTGGAGGTTCGACAGCTTCTTCTCGTGGATCAGGATGTACGGATCCTGGAGCTCGACCTGCATCTTCTCCGGATTGGTGATGAAGTAAGGCGAGAGGTACCCGCGGTCGAACTGCATGCCCTCGACGACGTCGAGCTCGAACTCGAGGCCCTTTGCCTCCTCGACCGTGATCACGCCTTCCTTGCCGACCTTCTCCATCGCTTCCGCGATCTTCTCGCCGACCTCACGGTCGCCGTTGGCGGAGATGATGCCGACCTGGGCGATTTCCTGGCTGCCCGAAACGTCCTTCGAACGGCTCTTGAGGTCCGCGACGACCTTTTGGACGGCGATGTCGATGCCGCGCTTCAGGTCCATCGGGTTCATGCCGGCCGCAACCGACTTCATGCCCTCGCGAACGATCGCCTGGGCGAGAACCGTCGCGGTGGTCGTGCCGTCGCCGGCGATGTCGTTGGTCTTCGAGGCCACTTCACGCACCATCTGCGCGCCCATGTTCTCGAACTTGTCCTTGAGCTCGATCTCCTTGGCGACGGTGACGCCGTCCTTCGTGATGCGCGGAGCGCCGAAGCTCTTGTCGATGACGACGTTGCGGCCCTTGGGCCCCAGCGTCACCTTCACCGCATTGGCGAGGATGTCCACGCCGTTCAGGATGCGCTCCCGCGCATCGCGGCTGAATTTCACGTCCTTGGCTGCCATCTGGCTACCCTTTCGTTCTTTGGAAGTTCGCTAAGTTCGCTCCTCGACGCACGTGCGCGAGGTTTGAGGTCAGCCGACGATCCCGAGGATGTCGCTTTCCTTCATGATGATGAGGTCTTCACCGTCGATCTTCACTTCGGTGCCGGACCACTTGCCGAACAGGATCTTGTCGCCGGCCTTGACGTCCAGCGGTGTCACCTTGCCGTCGTCGGCGCGGGCGCCGGTGCCGACGGAGATAACTTCGCCCTCCTGCGGTTTTTCCTTCGCCGTATCCGGGATGATGATCCCGCCGGCAGTCTTCTCATCGGCCTCGACGCGACGGACGAGGACACGGTCATGAAGCGGCCTGAAACCCATGGGTCTGAACCCCCTCTTCTCTCTATAAAAAGTTGAACATGCTCGTTGGCACTCTGCCTATGAGAGTGCCAGCGATGGCGCGCATATGGTTGCGACCCGTCCGTCCGTCAACGGGTCCCACCCAGCCTTTTGTCGTCAGGCGTGCGCGGGCCGGGTCAGGCCGAGCCGATCCCGCATGACCCAGCGTGCGAGCATAAGGGCTGCTACCGCGGCCAATCCGCTCGCAAGGCCGATCCAGATGCCGACTCCCTTCCAGTCGCGCGCAAAGGCCAGCCATGCCCCGATACCGAGACCCACGACCCAATAGCCGAAGAGCGCGAAGACCAGCGGCCACCGGGTGTCATGAAGCCCGCGCAGCATGCCCGCGCCGATGACCTGCGCGCCGTCGACGAGCTGGAAGGCGGCGGCCACGCGAAGAAAGCTCACCGCGAGGCCGATCACCATTGCATTCGCGGGCACGTCGTTCAGAAAAAGGGTCACGAGCTGGCGCGGGATAGCCCACATGACGATCGCCATAGCGCCCATGAACGCGACCCCAAGCACCCAGCCCGTCCAGCCTGCACGCGTGATGCCCTCTTCGTCCTTGCGCCCCACTGCGAGGCCCACGCGGACGGTCGCAGCCTGCCCAAGGCCAAGCGGGACCATGAAGGTAAGGGCTGCAAGCTGGAGCGCGACGGCATGCGCGGCGACGGCGGGCGCACCGATCCAGCCCATGAAATAAGCGGCCAGCGCGAACACGCCCATTTCCAGCGCCATGGTGAGGCCGATGGGCCACCCCAGCTTCACCATGGCCGCAGTCCGCTGCCGATCGAACCGCCACCAGTGACCGAACAGGTGGAATCGGCGGAACTGACGATCGCTGACGATCACTGTGACCAGAGCTCCGCACATGATGAGCCAGGTCAGGGTGCTTCCCACACCGCCGCCCACCAGGCCGAGAGCGGGAAGTCCCAGGCGACCGAAGATCAGCGACCAGCTGAGGATCGCGTTCAGCGCGATTCCTGCGAGGCTCAGCCAGAGCACTATACGCGGCCGTTCCAGGGCAGAAACGAAGTTGCGGAGGAGCTGGAACAGCAGCCAGGGTGCCGTGCACCACATATAGGCTCGAAGAAAGGTCTGGCCCTGCTCGGCAAGCTCGGCGGACTGACCGAAGGCGCGCATCAGCGCCCCGATGTGCCACAGCACCAGCCAGTAGGGCGGCAGCAGCATCGCGATCAGCCAGAGGCCCGCCCGGAAAGTGCGCCTGACATCGCGGACCGCGTTGAAACGCTGCCCAAGCGCCGTCGCCATCATCGGCGATGACGCAATCACAAGGCCCAGCATCAGCAGGTTGAACGTAAATGTCATGTTGAGCGCGAGGGTAGCCGCCGCGAGCTGGGTCGCGCCGAGACGCCCCATCAGGAGCACGTCGGTCGCTTGGATCGCCTGCTGGGTGAGATTGGCGAGGATGAGCGGCCAGGCGAGCGCAAGGGTGGCGCGAAGCTCATCGCGCCACGCTCCGGATCGTTCGACTGCAGAAACCCTGCCTGCGTCCATCGGATCGTCATTGCGGGCAGCTTGGCGGCGAAGCAATCCAGGAACGAAACAATCCCATCGCCGCGCTCGCAATGGCGCAAGTTCTCCGCTAGCCAGCGGAAATTCAATTCAGAGGCTTCGAAATGAAGTTTGTACGCGCGATCTGGAAGCTGCTCGTCGGAATCAAGGACGCGCTCGTCCTCATACTCCTGATCCTCTTCTTCGGAGGCCTTTACGGCGCCCTCTCGGCGCGGCCGGCACCGATCCGGGACGGCGTCCTCGATCTCAGCCTCAGCGGCAGCCTGGTCGAGCAGCCCGCGCGGCGCCAATGGGCCGACGTCGCAAGCTCCTCCCGGCTCCAGCAATATCGCCTGCGCGATCTGGTCGCCGCACTCGACAAGGCGAAGGACGACAGCAGGGTCAAGGCCGTCGCGCTCGACCTCGACGGCTTCAACGGCGGCGGCGCGACTGCAATCGGCGACCTTGCCGACGCGGTGCGCCGGGTGCGCGCGGCCGGCAAGCCCGTGGTTGCCTACGGGATCGGCTACACGGACGAGAGCTATGCGCTCGCCGCCTCCGCCACGGAGATCTGGCTCAACCCGCTCGGCGCCGTGCTGATCACGGGCCCGGGCGGGTCGAACCTCTATTACAAGGGCCTGCTCGACAAGCTCGGGGTGACGGCGAACGTCTACCGCGTCGGAACGTACAAGTCCGCCGTCGAACCCTACATCCGCAACGACATGTCGCCCGAGGCGAAGCAGAATTACACCGCCCTCGACCATGCGCGGTTGGAAACCTGGCGGCAGGAGGTCAAGCAAGCTCGGCCCAAGGCGAATATCGACCTGTTCCTGACCAATTTGAACGGGGCCGTCGCCGCCGCGGGCGGAGACATGGCCAAAGCGGCCGTCAATGCCGGACTGGTCGATCGCATCGGGGATCGCCGGCAGTTCGAGGCCAGGCTCGCCCAGCTGGGCGGCGGCGCAGGCGAGCGCGGAATTCCGTACAAGCAGGTCAAGCTCGCCCCCTATGTCGCCGACGTCGTCGAGAAGAACCCGCGCGGGCCGATCGGCGTCGTGACGATCGCAGGCATGATCGTTGACGGCAAAGCCGGACCCGGTACCGCCGGCGGAGAGACCATCGCGAGGCAGATCGAGGACGGCGTCCGCAACAAGGGCGTCAAGGCTTTGGTCGTCAGGGTCGACAGCCCGGGCGGTTCAGTCCTTGCTTCGGAGCGGATCCGCCAGGCGCTCCTCGAAGCCAAGGCGCGACGAGTGCCCATCGTCGTGTCGATGGGCAACGTTGCCGCCTCTGGCGGTTACTGGGTCTCGACTCCCGCCGATTTCATCTATGCGGAGCCCTCCACTATCACCGGCTCGATCGGCGTGTTCGGCGTCCTTCCGAGCTTTCAGGGAACGCTGCAGAAGCTCGGTATCGGTGCCGACGGCGTGAAGACGACGGCGCTTTCCGGAGAGCCAGACCTCCTGAAGGGACCATCGGCGGAAGCGAACCAGCTCATGCAGGCCGGCGTCGAATCCATGTACGGCCGCTTCCTCGGCATCGTCGCCGCATCGCGCCACAAGACGCCGCAGCAGGTCGACCAGATCGCGCAGGGGCGGGTATGGGACGGCGGCACCGCCCACCAGCTCGGCCTTGTCGACGGGTTCGGCGGGATGAGCGAGGCCATTGCGAAGGCGGCGCAACTCGCGAAGCTCGGTGACGAGCGCGGCGTCCGCTACCTGGAACCGCAGCGCAGCTTCCGCGACCAGCTGATCGAGGCGTTCGCGGACAATGACAACGACACCGCCGTACCGACCGACGCCTTCTCGATGATGGCGCGTGAGCCCGAGCAACGGCTCGCGGGCGTCCTTGCCGAAGTGCGCTCGATCCTGTCGGGTCCGAGCATCCAGGCCCGCTGTCTGGAATGCCCTGATCCGGCACCCGCGCGGGTCGAAGCAAAGGACCTGACGCTGCTGGGGCTGATCAGAAGCTGGATCGGCTGATTCTAGCTTAGTCCGTCCGCGAGCCGGTTGAGGAGCGCTGCCGGCCTGTCGACGATGTCTCCGTGCGACGGAATTAGCCGACGCAGCCCGTCGATCCTCGCCCATTCGCGCAGCTGCGCGGCAAGCGCCGCCTTGTCCTTGATCAAGAACCATTTGGCCGGGCGCGTCAGGCGCGGCGACGGTCCGAAGCCCATCAGTCGCGACATTACCCAGGCGCCCGGGCCGCTCGGATGAGCGACATTGCCGATGAGGTCATTGGTGATCAGGCTGAGGTTGCCCTTATCGCCAACGAGCATAGCAAGTTCGCTTGCGCCGCATCCGGCAAGTGCCACGATCCTAGCGCGCGGCCCGAGCGAGGCGCGAATCTGCACCGGCTTCACCGCCTCCTCGACCTTCCCCCTGGCGCCTGCGGCGGTCACGATCCTTGCCTTGGGATAGCGAGCATGGAAGGGCCGCAGGTCGAGCCGGTGGGCGCCATTGGGAACGATGAAGTAGGCCGGCTCGCCGAGCGCTTCGATTCGGGCCATCGCCTCATCGCGAAGCGCAATTGGCGAGAATATTGCGGTGCGCCTGGTGCCAAGGGACACAACGGTCATCCGCCGTGGAAAATTGCCGAGCGGCATCGGGATCTGACCGACGACCGTCAGCAGACCGGGCTCCACCTCCGCGAGCGGCCCGTGCGGTAGGACCCGCCATTCGTCATGAAGCTTCGCCATCGCGAAGCCGAACGCATCAGATGTGGATCGGCTTCCCGGTCACCGCCATCGCCGCTTCCTTCAGCGCTTCCGAATGGGTCGGATGGGCGTGGCACGTGTAGGCGATGTCCTCGCTGGTGGCGCCGAATTCCATCGCCTGGGCGGCCTGGGCGACCATCGTCCCCGCCACCGAGGCGATCATCCAGACTCCGAGGACTCGGTCCGTCTTGGCGTCGGCAACGACCTTCACGAAACCGTCGGGCTCATGGTTGGTCTTGGCGCGGCTGTTGGCCAGCATCGGGAATTTGCCGACCTTGACCTCGCCATGCTCCCTGGCCTGCTCCTCGGTGAGGCCGACGCCCGCGATCTCGGGCATGGTGTAGACCACGGACGGGATGACGTCGTGGTTCACGATGCCGGTCAGGCCCGCGATATTCTCCGCGACGGCGATGCCTTCATCCTCGGCCTTGTGAGCCAGCATCGGGCCCGGGATCACGTCGCCGATCGCCCAGATTCCGGCGACCTTCGTCCGGAAGTCGTGATCCGTTTCGATCTGGCCGCGCTGGTTGACCTCAAGCCCCGCCTTGTCGAGCGCGAGGCCTTCGGTGTTGGGCCGGCGGCCGATTGAGACAAGCACGGCGTCGGCCTCGATCGTCTCGGACGCGCCTCCCTTGGCGGGCTCCACCGTCAGCGTGGCCTTGCCGCCGTCGACCTTCACGCCGGTTACCTTGGTACCGAGGCGGAATTCGATCCCCTGCTTCTTGAAGATCTTGTTGGCTTCCTTGCGGACGTCTTCGTCGAAGCCGGGGAGAATCTGGTCGAGGAACTCGACGCAGGTCACCTTGGCGCCAACCCGCCGCCAGACGCTGCCGAGTTCCAGGCCGATCACGCCCCCGCCAATCACCACCATGTGACCGGGGACTTTTTCGAGTTCCAGGGCGCCCGTCGAGGAAACGACAATCTTCTCGTCGATTTCGACGCCGGGCAGCGGCGTCACCGAGGATCCGGTGGCGATGACGATATTCTTCGCGCGCACCGTGCGGTCGCCAATCTTGACGGTGTCCGCGCTCTCGAAGCTCGCATGGCCCTTCAGCCATTCGATCTTGTTCTTCTTGAACAGGAACTCGATGCCGCCGGTAAGGCCCTTCACAGCGTCCTTGCGCTGGGCGTGCATCGCTTCGAGGTCGAGCTCGGGCGTAACCTTGATGCCCATTTTCGCCATCGCGCCGCCTGCCGCCGCCTCGAAATATTCGGACGCGTGAAGAAGGGCTTTGGATGGGATGCACCCGACGTTGAGGCAGGTCCCGCCGAGCGTCTCGCGACTTTCCGCGCAAGCGGTCTTGAGGCCAAGCTGTGCGGCACGGATCGCGGCGACGTAGCCGCCGGGGCCGGCGCCGATCACCAGGACGTCGAAATCATAATCAGCCATTGTTGATCCTTAGAGGTCGATCAGGAGCCGCGTGGGATCCTCGATCGCTTCCTTCACGCGCACGAGGAAGGTCACCGCCTCGCGGCCGTCGATCAGGCGATGGTCGTAGCTGAGCGCGAGGTACATCATCGGGCGAGCGACGATCTGGCCGTCCTTCACAACCGGCCGCTCCTCGATCCGGTGCATGCCGAGAACGGCCGACTGCGGCGGGTTGATGATCGGGGTCGACAGCAGCGAGCCGAACACGCCGCCATTGGAGATGGTGAAAGTACCGCCCTGCATCTCGTCGACCGTTAGCGTGCCTTCCTTCGCGCGCTTGCCGTAATCGGCGATCGTCTTCTCGATCTCCGCGAAGCTCATGCGATCGGCATTGCGGACGACGGGAACGACGAGGCCCTTGGGAGCAGACACCGCGACCGAGACGTCGAGATAATCATGATAGACGATCTCATCGCCCTCAATGCTTCCGTTGACCGACGGCACGTCCTTCGCCGCAAGCGCGCAGGCCTTCACGAAGAAGGCCATGAAGCCGAGGCGGATACCGTGCTTCTTCTCGAACAGGTCCTTGTAGCGGGAGCGCGCGTCGATCACGGCGCTCATGTCGACGTCGTTGAACGTCGTCAGCATCGCCGCCGTGTTCTGGGCTTCCTTCAGGCGCCGCGCGATGGTCTGGCGAAGTCGCGTCATCGCGACGCGTTCTTCGCGACGTTCCCCGGCGGTTCCCGGCGACGGCCGGGGTCCAGCAGCCGGAGCCTTGGCTTCCGGCGCTGGGGCTTTCGCCTGCGGTGCTTGCGCGCCCGCCTGCGCCGGGGTGGTCTTCTGCGCCTCAGCCGCTGCGATCACGTCGTCCTTGGTCAGGCGGCCATCCTTGCCGGTGCCACGGATGCTGGTCGGATCGACATGATATTCGAGAACGGCCCGGCGGACGGCTGGAGACAGCGTGGTGATCTGGTCACCGTCGCGCTCCGCCTCGGCGACCGGAGCGGTAGCATCGCCGCGCAGTGCCGGCGTTTCGCCTGCCCCGGCGGGGTTGGTCGTGGCGGCAGCGGCTGCTTGCGCGGGCACGGACGCAGGTGCTGCTGCGGCCCCCGCCGTCGCTTTCTCGTCAATCCGAGCAATCACGGCACCGACTGCGACAGTGTCGCCTTCACCCGCGAGCTGCTCAGTGAGGACGCCGGCGATCGGCGACGGGACTTCGACGCTGACCTTGTCGGTTTCGAGGCTTGCAATCGGCTCATCGGCAGCGACCGCTTCGCCGGGCTTCTTCAGCCATTGGGCGAGCGTGCCCTCGGTGATCGATTCCCCCAGCGCGGGGACTTCAACGTCAGTGGCCATTTGATCCCTTTATTCCGCGGCGACCGTGCCCGGCCGCTCAGTGGCCGCGGCGCCGCCGCTTGTCGAGTTGTGACCGAGCGCCGCAGCGATCAATGCCGCCTGCTCCGCCGCATGACGCTTGGCGAGGCCAGTCGCGGGTGAGGCGCTAGCGTCGCGGCCGGCATATTGCGGACGCATATCCTTGAAACCTGCATCGGCGAGGCACTGTTCCAGCGAGTCCTCGACAAAGAGCCAGGCGCCGTTGTTCTTCGGCTCCTCCTGTGCCCAGATGAGATCCTGCAGCTTCGGCATGGCCTTGAGCCGCTTGAGAAGGGGCTCGGTCGGGAACGGATAGAGCTGTTCGATCCGCATGATCTCGACGCCAAGATCGCCGGCAGCATCGCGGGCCTCCATCAGTTCATAGGCGAGCTTTCCGGAACAGAGCACCAGCCGCCGTGTCTCGCCTTCGGCTGGACCGTTGAGGTCGCTGAGAATGCGACGGAAGTGACTGTCGCCGGTGAAATCGCCGAGCTTCGATACCGCGAGCTTGTGCCGCAGAAGCGACTTCGGCGTCATCATGACCAGGGGCTTGCGGAAGTCGCGGCGCATCTGGCGCCGGAGGATGTGGAAGTAATTGGCCGGCGTCGTGCAGTTCGCAACCTGGAGATTGTCCTCTGCGCATAGCTGCAGATAGCGTTCGAGCCGCGCAGAGCTGTGCTCCGGCCCCTGCCCTTCGAAGCCGTGCGGAAGCAGCATGACGAGGCCGCTTGCGCGCAGCCATTTCGCTTCGCCAGCGGCGACGAACTGGTCGATGATGCTCTGTGCGCCGTTGGCGAAGTCGCCGAACTGCGCCTCCCAAAGGACAAGCGTCTTCGGGTCGGCCAGCGAATAGCCATATTCGAAGCCAAGCACACCGAACTCGGAAAGCGGGCTGTCGCGAACCTCGAAGCGGCCGCCCTCGACCGTCGTCAGCGGGATATATTTCTGGCCGGTCTGCTGATCGACCCAGACGGCGTGCCGCTGGCTGAACGTTCCGCGTCCACTGTCCTGCCCGGAAAGACGAACTCCCTGCTTCTCGGCAATCAGGCTGCCGAATGCCAGGGCCTCGGCGGTCGCCCAGTCGAACCCTTCGCCGCTCGCGAACATCTCCTTCTTCGCATCGAGGATGCGCTGCAGCGTCTTGTG
>Ga0070670_100001794_pt1 | contig 17480 bp, 13 predicted proteins | sample KBSS63metaG_FD_64665 | JGI IMG/M metagenome (GOLD analysis project Ga0070670, IMG submission 64665) | Switchgrass rhizosphere microbial communities from Kellogg Biological Station, Michigan, USA - KBS S6-3 metaG | ecosystem: Host-associated > Plants > Roots > Rhizosphere > Soil ... | reverse complement strand
CGCCGGCGTAATCGACAGCGTCGATGCCGTGAATGCGATGGTGTAGTTGCTGTTGGCGACAAGCGATCCCTGCGTGATCGCATACGGACTACCGGCAACGTTCTCGCCGGGCGCGCGCGCAAGCAGGCCGGTCAGGACCGTCGCCGCAGTGTCGCTGAATTGCAGCCCACCAGCCAGGTACGTCAGCGACGGATCGCTGGCGCCGTACTGCTTCGTCTGCGGCTGCGCCGCGACCGTCAAGGTCGCCGGCGTAATCGACAGGTTCGCGCCGACGAAGGTGATGGCGTAGTTTGTCCCGAGTGTCAGCGTTCCCTGGCCGATTCCATATGGACTGCCGGCAACGCTCTCGCCGGAGGCTCGGCTCAAGCTGCCGCTGAAGGCGTCGCCTCCAACCAGCGATCCGACAGTCAGCTGATAGGTCAGTGCCGGATCCGCGGCGCCGTAGACCTTGGTCTTGGCATCTGCGCTCACGGTGACCGGCCGAGCACTCACCGTCATCGTCCCGGCTGTATAGATGATGTTGTAGTTCGTCAGACCAGATCCGACCGCCGCGCTCGGCGTGATCGCATGCGGTGACCCTGCCACCGACGCAGTTGCCACATAGCCGCTGCTGCTCAGCGTCACGCTGGTCACGTTGTCGGTCCCGACGAGCCCGCTCACCGTGAACTCGGTTCCGGCCGGTGTCACCACCGTGCCGTACACCTTGTTCTGATTGGTCGCGGTGATCGTCAACGCTTTCGCGTTGACCTGCTGGTTAAGTGGGCTGCTTGTGCTGTCGGTGAACGGAGCGGTGCCTGTAAAGACCGCAGTGATCGAGTGCGCGCCGGCCAGCAACGCGCTCGTCGGAAGCGTCGCCTGACCACCGCTCACCGTGACCGGGCCGCCAAGGTTGACGACGCCATCCTTGAATTGCACCGATCCCGTTGCCGAGGTCGGGGTAACCGTCGCGGTGAACGTCACAGCGTCGCCGTAAACAGACGGTGTGCCTGATGTCGAGATGGACGTCGAGGTCGACGTCGCGTTCGGCACGAGCAGGAAATCCTTGGTGTTTGGACCTGCTTGAGTGACGTTAAACGAGGGAGTCGTCTGGTTGGTGTAACCAGCCTTCGAGGCCGTCAGCGTCAGCGGCGCTGGGCCGTTTCCGGCGAAATTCACCGTTAAGGTATAAGCGCCAGCAACGTCGGTTGTCGTGGGGTTCTGGTTGCCGTTGCAGCCGGTGGTGCAGCTGATGGTGACGTTTGCCAACGGCAGGTTGGTTACGCTGTCTCGAACTACGCCGGTGATGGTGGCATTACCGTCAGTAAACGTGTTCAACGCGGTCGAGGCGACGCCGGTCGCGGTCAGATAGAACCGCATGCCGAAGTGGTGAAACACTTCGTTCTCGATCGGTGCGAACTCCTTGTTCTCGATGCGCCCCTGCGCGTCGGCGACGGCCGTGAAGTTGAAGTCGTTGTGCGTATCCGCGTCTTCTGAAATCTTCAGCGCAACTCGTTCGCCAGGCTGCCAGCCGGAGCCGGTGATGGTGACGGTCTCACCCGGCCAGTAGTCGGCGCGATCGGTCTTCACGGTCGCGTACCCGAAGTATTCACCGGTCGGCGAGCCACCGCCGCCCACGAACGCGAGGTCATGCAGCGGCAGCGCACCGCCGAGGGCCCCCGTCCGTGGCTGCGTCATCGCATTCGGCACCACCGTGAACCCATCACGCCAGTCGGCGTACAGCTCTGCCGACGCGCCGTTGCCGCCCGCGATCAACACCTGATTGTTGTTGGGAAGAAGAACGGCTACGTGGCCGCTCCGTGCCGCGTGCAGCGGACCCGTCAGAAAGATGCTGCGGCTGCCAGACTCGAAGATTTCCGCCGTCGCCAGAAGACCGGAGTCGTTCCGTCCGCCGGCGATGAGCACGTGTCCGTCCAACAGCGTCGTCGCGGTGAAATCTTTACGCGGGCTGCTCATCCTGACCGCGAGGCTCTGGGTCTGGCCGGAGTCGGCATCGAACAGCTCGACGTGGTCGAGAACGCTGGAGCCGTCAGAGCCACCGGCGATGAAGACGACACTTCCGAGTGACGCCGCCGCATGATTGACGCGCGGCGACCACATGTCGCCGCTGTGAACGGACTGCCCCGTCCGCGGGTCATAAATCTCGACATCGGAAGACAGGCCGTTCGCGGTGTAGCCGCCCGCAAACAGGACGCGGCCGTCAGACAGCGCCGACGCGGTATGACCCGTCCTCGCCATCGCCAGCTGACCGCCGTCGTCCCACGACTGCGTTGCCGGATCGAAGATGCCGATTTGCGAGACGAGCGTGCCGTTGTCGTAACGGCCTCCGGCGACGACCATGCGGCCATCGGGCAGCGTGGCAGACGCCGCGCCGTCCGGAACCGGACCGAATCCGCCCGCGGATGCCCACGTCCCCGCCGCGACCTGGGGCACGTCGGCTTTCAGCATCAGCCACTGCCCCGCGCCCACGACGGCGGCGAGCACCGCCGCAAATACCACCCGTCTTGCGTTTCGAACGCTCACGTTCTTCTCCTCGAGCACTGTTCAAGGCACACGTCTCCCAACCTGGCCAGGCGGCCGTTTCAAAACTTGATTTGGTTGGAAGTTGCTGCTGGGCTTCGAGGCAATCGGTGTGCCGGCACGTGATGCCGCGAGATAGCCCTAAAGTGCCGGTTCGTCCGCGTGCGACAGCTCAGAAAGGTTTGGAAAGGGGGGAACTCTTCCTGAATGCTTTCAACAGACAGGGAGACCAATGGGGGAAACGCAGGCAGTTACGCCGAACGGGAATTCCTGTGTAAGCTATGGCTATTCAAATCGTCAACTGTTCGGAGGTTTGTTGATGCGTGCAGCACAGATCCTGGTCCTCACCGCCCTCATCCTGACGGTGGCCGCGAAATCGGCGCCGGCACACCATTCGTTCGCCGCCGAATTCGACGCGAACAAGCCGTTCAAATTCACGGGCAAGGTGACCGAGGTGAAGTGGATGAACCCGCACACCTTCTTCTACCTGGACGTCGCCGACGAGAAGACCGGCAAGGTCACGAACTGGGGCATGGAAATGGGCAGCCCGAACATCCTCATGCGCAGCGGTTGGCGCCGCGACACACTGAAGGTTGGCGACGTTGTCACGGTGGAAGGCAGCATGGCCAAGGACGGCTCACCCACGGGCAACGCACGAACGGTTGTCCTCGCCGCGTCAGGCAAGAAACTGTTCGCAGGCTCGAGCCAGGGGAGTACTCCTTAACTGCCGACTTCCAACGAATAACTCACAAGAGAGGCCGACCTTCGGGTCGGCCTTTTCTATTGATAGCGGAAGATCTTCGCGCCTCCCCACCCGCAGATGACAGTCGCCACTGCGAGTACGCCGACATGCGGTAGCGCGGCGGTCCAGTCGTATCCGAAATTCACCAGCTTGTGCATCGCATCCATCGTCCACCCGGTCGGCAGGGCAAGCGAGAGCGACTGCATCCACTTCGGCGTGATCTCGATCGGCCACCAGCAACCGCCAAGCGCCGCCAGCACCATGCTCGTCAGCACACCGATGCCTGCCATCTGGGCCATCGTGCGCGCGACATTCGCCAGGAGCAGCGCGAGCGAGGCGGTGAACGCGGCCCACGTGAGGAGGACCAGTATCACCATCGGCAGGCTTGATCCCCAATCCACACCGAAGACCAACCGGCCAACGATCATCGCAAACGCAAGTTGCACGAGACCCAGCGCCATCCGCGAGATCCACTTGCCGAGCACGATGGAGCCGGGTGTGATGGGCGTCGATGCCAGTCGCCGCAGCAGTCCCGCCTGACGCTCGACCACGAGCAGGATCGCGCCGCTCGTCAACAGAATGAGCATCGTGAACATCACCATCGTGCCTGGTACGGCCTGCGAGAACCCCGAAGGCGGATCGCGGCGATGGCCCGCCGATGTGACGGTCAACGTCAGCGGTCGCGGCGCGGACGCGAGCGCCTTGAAGGCCTCCGCCGTCACAGGCTGATCGCTGGCCTGCAGAACCGCGAGATCGGCGACCACGGTGTAGACCGCGCGGCTGACGCGCAGTTGATCGAAGTCGGCGCCAAGACCGCCGTCTTTCAGTTCGAATGTGACCGTCACCGGCGTGCGCGACCGCACGCTCTCCTCCGTGAAAACCGGGATGCTGAGGCGCCGGCGGTAGGTGTCTAATTCCGCCCGTGCCACCGGACGATCGACGCGATAGTGCTGCTGCTCGAGACGACGGATGATCTCGTCGAGGATCGGCCCCTGCTGCGCTGCGGTCTGCAGCGCAAGCGGATCGGGACGCTCCCCGCTGCCGCTGCCAAAGCCGCCGGTCACCGTGCCGATGAAGTAGAAGAACAGCAGCGGCATGAGAAACACCCACAGGAGTGTTTCCCGTTGCCGCAGCATGAACGACAGGTCCGCGCGGGCGATGAACGCGGCGTCGCGCATCTTGCTACGCACGGGCGAAGCTCCAGAGGCGGCGCCACGTCAGCGCAAATGCAGCCGCTGCGGGAATGCCGATGCCGAGTGCCGCCACCCCAAGCGCTGCGGGCGACACGCTGCCGTACATCAGATCTTTCAACCTCGCCACAGCGAGACCGTTCGGCGTCCACTGACCGATGCCGACCATCCACGCCGGCATCGATTCGAACGGAAAGAACGACCCGCCAAGCATCATCAGCGGAAACGTGAGCACGCTCGCGAGCAGCTCGCCGCCTCGCTGACTGCCAGCTGACGTCTGCATCACCATGAGCAGCGCCATGATCGCGCTGGAACCGAACGCACACCACACAAGCGCCAGCGGAACACGCGACCACGCCAGGTCAAACTGCATCACCGCCGCCAGCAGCCCGACGAGCGCGACCACCGCCGACACCGCAGCCCCCGCGAGCAGCTTGCCGAGCAGCAGACTGCCAGGGCTCTGAGGCGTGGCCATCAGGCGCCGCAGCGTGCCGTGCTGCTTCTCGTCCCAGATGTCCCCGCTCATCCCACTCGCGATGAACAGGAATGACATGAACAGCATGCCGGGAAGAAAGACCTGGCCGAAGTTCGGTGTCGGCGCCGCGGCCGGATCAGCGGCCTTCGTCGCCACACTGATCACCGGCGGCAGCAGCGACCCCTGAAGCGCCGTGATCTGGCGGTTGATCTCAACGGCAATCACAGCGACGTCTGCGGCATCCGGCGGACCTTTTCCCGTCTGGTCCGCGATGCGTCGAATCGGACCGCCGAACAACCGCTGCACGTAGAAGGCGGCGTCCACCAGCACCTCTGACCCCTGCTGCACGATTCCGGGCAGGATGCGCTGTGAGGGATTGGTCAGCAGCCGCAGGTTGGCGGCGCCAGTTCCGAACACCGCCGCTTGAAAGCCCTTCGGAAGGATCAAAAGCGCCGTGGCGTCACCGGCATCGATGAGCCGCCGCCCCTGGTCGAGCGTCACCACCTGTGTGTCGATTGGACTATTGCCCTGTCCCGCGGCGGTGGGGATCAACCGGCTGAGCACCGTGTTGTCCTGATCGACGATGAGGAGTCTGGCCCGCGGAGCGGCGCTATTCGTGCCAGCGATGAAATTGAGCAGCGCCGACAGCACGAGCGGAATGCCGATCCACAGCACGAGCGCGGCCGGATCCGCGAGCCGGCGCCGGACATCCTTCACCGTCGTGACGAGAACGAATCGCATCTACTCCCGCAGCTCGCGCCCGGTCAACGTGATGAAGAGACTCTCCAGGCTCGGTACGCTCAGTTTCGTTTCCTGAATCTCAGCGCCAGCCGCGGCCAGCGCGCTGAAGATCGCCGGCAGCTTGCGCGAGGCGCCCGTGGCCGCGATGGTCAGCGTGTCGGCGGTCACCGTGAGCACTTCGAGATGCTCGAGCGATGCGAGCGCGGAGGATGCGGCGGCTGGCTCGAAACGGCCGGTGAGGCGGAGCAGATCCTTTTCGCCGACGAGGCCTCTCAACTCGTCGAGTGTGCCGCTCGCCAGAAGCTTGCCGTGGTCAACAATTGCGATCTGGTCGCACAGGGTCTGCGCCTCCTCCATGTAGTGAGTGGTGTAGATCACGGTGGCACCCGCGTGCGCCTGCTGGCGAACGAGCTCGAGCAGGCGCACCCGGCTCTGGGGGTCGACGCCGGCGGTCGGCTCGTCGAGCAGGACGACGCGGGGACTGTGAACGATGCCGCATCCGAAATTGAGCCGGCGCTTCATGCCGCCGCTGAACTTCGACGTGCGATCGCGTCCACGATCCGCAAGCCCAATCAGCTCCAACACCTCGCCGACGCGCCGCCGCAGCGTGTCGCCGGACATGCCGTAGGCCGACCCCCAGTACTCGAGGTTGGCAGCCGCAGACAGATCTTCGTAGAGTGCAAGTTCCTGCGGGACGATACCCAGGTGGCGACGCGCCGCCGGACCATCGGCGACGACGTCGTGACCCATGGCGCTGACGCGCCCCGATGTCGGCTTCAACAGCCCGGAGATGCAGCCGATTGTCGTCGTCTTGCCGGCGCCGTTCGGGCCGAGCAGGCCGAGAATCTGCCCCGGTTCGGCAGTAAAGCTGATGTCGTTGACCGCGACCAGGTCGCCGTACTGCTTGCGCAGGTGCTGAACGTCAATCATCGTGTCAGAGGAATCCTCGTAGGCACCTCTTCAGGGGTGCCGGATAGTACACTGCCCTCATGACGATACGAGTGGCGACCATGTTCCTCGTCGTCTCGCTGGCCCCGGTCGCGGCGCAGGATGTGCCCGACGTTCCGAAAGATTCCACGGTCGTCATCCTCAACGGATGTGCGAAGGACGGGAAGTTCATCGTTGGCGAGCGGCGAGAAGATCAGCCCGGCTCGCTCGAAATTCAACCGGGCCGGCGCTTCCGCCTCAACGGTGCCAAGACCTTGATGAAGGACATCAAGGCGCACCAGCGGACCGCAATGCAGGTCAGGGGCCTGATTCGGAAAACCGACGTAACTCCTCAGGGGATTGGCGTGCTCGGAGGACGAGTGCGAATCGGAGGAGCGGTGCCGCGGGATGCCATCTCGGATCCCGCGCGCGATCCCGCCTATAACCAGACCGTGCTGGACGTGAAGTCGTGGCAGCCGCTGACGGGCGACTGCCGGTAGTTGGTTTACGACTTCTTCGTCGCAGTCAGCTTGCCGCCACCCGCGGACAGATCCATCGTGTTCCCATTCACCTTACCGGTGTAGGTCGTGCCGCCGGCTGTAAAGGTGATCTGATCGCCGTTCATCTTCGCGTTGGACACCTGAGCGCTGCCGAGCGTACCGCTCAGCTTCTGGAAATTCTGGCTGAGCGTCAACGCGCCACGACCCTGAACGTCCCACGTGCCCTGAACTTTCGCGGGAACGATCCAGAGGTGCGCCGTGCACCAGCTGACGCAATCGCCACCAACCGTCTCAGTCTGGTCGGGCTCCCACTCTCCCATCGTGAAGGTGTTCGAGACGATCCGTGTGCCAGGACGCATGTTGAGGATCGTCGGACGGAGACGCTCGTTCAGCTGCGGCAGCAGGAACAGCGTGATGACGTTGGCCTTCGAGAAGTCGGTCTCGAAGATATCGGCCTTGCGGAAAATGGCCCGATCGGCGACGCCGGCCGCCTGCGCGTTCTTCTGTGAGAGCGCGACCATGTCGGGGTTGTATTCGATCCCCTCGGATCGCGCGCCGCGCTTTGCCGCGGTGATGACCGTGCGGCCATCGCCGGAGCCGAGATCCATGTGGAAGTCCTGCGGCGTCAGCTTGGCCATGTCGAGCATCTTCTCGACGAGCTGCTGCGGTGTCGGCACCCAGACGACATCCTTGCCGGGCTGTCCGCTGAACGGTTCGAACGGCTTGGTCTGGGCCGCCGCCTGCGCGAAGGCGCTGCCGTGTGCCAGGACCAGGGCGGCCACAACAATCAACAGGGAACGTACATAGCGTGAAGTCATCTCAACCCTCTTAACCAAAGCCAATGGAGGCGGAATCTTACCGCAATACGGCCGGATCGGTCCGAAGCATTTACCGCACGTCAATACAGCCGGGTCGCGTAGCTGTCGTCGATGGACGCCTGCAGTTCCTCGATGCTCTGGGTCGTCACACCCTGATCTTTCAGCATCTGCGCGTAGGTCGGGAGCTCGGTGCGCTCGACACGGTAGTCGTCGTTCCACAACTTGGAGCGCATCAGGGCTTTGGCGCAATGGAGGTAGGCCTCCCGGACGGTGACCCGCATCGCCGACCGCGGATGCTTCCCGTTCACGGTCCAGCGCTCCAGCAGTGCTGGTTCCATGATGACTTCGGCAACGCCGTTCACCCGCAACGTCTCGTTGACGCCAGGGATAAGGAAAAGCAGGCCAACGTTGGCGTTGGTGACGACGTTGGTCAGCGAATCGAGCCGGTTGTTGCCTGGCCAATCGGGAATGAGGAGAGTCTGATCATCCAGCACATGGACAAACCCCGGACTATCCCCGCGGGGCGTAACGTCCGCCCCGCCAGTGCCTGACGTTCCCAGACACAGAAACGGCGAGAGGCCGATGAAGCGGCGCATGTGTGCATCGAGTTTTGGCAACGACTTGCGCAGCGATCGTTCGAGCGGCTGCGGGTAGCAGCCTCGCAGTTCATCGAGCGTGGCGATGGTGCTCATGGTGTGGCGTGCTCCTTCTCCGCGTATTCCACGCGGCCGTCGGCGTGCTTCGCGAAGCGTCCCTGTTCCTTCGGGTGGACCGGCGCGTTGTCGGGAAACGGCCACCCGCCGAACTGCGTCCGCTGGTAATCCCTGAAGGCCTCCTCCAACTCGGTCCTGGTGTTCATGACGAACGGCCCGTATTGCGCGACCGGCTCGCCGATCGGCCGTCCCTGCAGCAGCAGGATCTCGATCGGCCCGCGGTTCGCCTCGATGGTGACGGACTGGTCCGCCTGCACCTGTACTGCCGCGGGACCCGGAACATCCTGGTCCGCGACCTTCAGACCCTTGCCGGCGAATTGATGCAGCGTGCGAACAGTTCGGCCATCGCGCGCCGGCGGCAGCGTCCACACCGCACCGTCCTCCATGGCGATCGACCAGATGGCGAGATCGGATTCCGGATCTGCACCCCATGAATGCGGCGGCGGCGGCAGAGCCTCGACGTCGCCAAACGCTCCGGCGATCACCGTCACCTCGATTTTCCTGCCGTTCGCCCCGGCGTAGAAGCGCCGGGGAATCTGGTCGTTCCAGAACATCGTGAAGTAGGCGGGCACCATCTTGTTCTTCGCTGGCAGATTCAGCCAGATCTGGAAGAGTTCGAGTCTGTTTGGGCCGTTCGGATTGAGAAGCGGAAACATCTCCGAGTGCACGACGCCGGCGCCTGCGGTGAGCCATTGCACGTCGCCCATGCCGAAACGCGCTGTCGCCCCGAGCGAGTCAGAGTGGTCGATGTATCCCGTGCGGACAATGGTGACGGTCTCGAAGCCGCGGTGCGGATGCTGCGGAAAACCCGGGACGACGTCGCCGTGGTACATCCGCCAGCCGTCCTTGCCCTCGAAATCCTGACCGATGTCGCGTCCGCCGAGCGGGGCCGCAGGACCGAGCCGGTCGTTGCCCGCGGGATAGAGATCGATGTGATGGACGCAGAAGAGAAACGGGTCGTGCGTCTGCCAACGCTGACCCAGCGGTTCGACTCGAAGCACTGACGGGCTCATTGGCCCAGATTACTACTTGGGCGGCCGGCGTCGGTGTACGACCAGTGCGTCTGGATAATCCGCCATCCTGACGGATCCTTTCGGTACGCTTCGGTGCAGTTCCAGCGGGATTCGCCTTCGTTCCCCCACGACACGTAGTTGAACGTCAGCACCGCCAGTCTCTCATCAGCCTGGACCAGCGGATTGAGCAGATCGTAGCGGTCGATCTGAATCTTGCCTCTGATGCCCTCATAGTGGGCGGTCAGCCCGGCCAGACCGTCGATCCGACGTTTCAAGAACGGATCGAAGTAGACGACGTCCGGCGCGCAAAGCTCGAGAAACCCGGATGGATCGCCCTTGCCCCAGCGGTCGAGCGCTGCGCGCTCGAGTCCGATGATCTCCGCGGCGATGCTCGTGGCTGCGAGGCTCATCGCGCCGACATCAGTTTCTTCAGCAGGTCGGCGGTGTCCTGATGCACGTCGATGCGCTGCCCGCCGCGGCTGTTGCCACCGGCCTTGCCAAGCGCTGAATCCACGGGCGTATTCCCGCGATTGTCTTTGGCAGTGAGATCGGCGCCGTTCTCGACCAGGAAGCGAACGACGTCGTTCCAGCCCCAGCGGGCGGCTTCGTGAAGCGGTGACAGGCCGCGGGAGTCTTTCGCGTTGATGTCGCCGCCGGCTTTCAGCAGCAGCTTCAACGATTCGATCGATCGCTGCTGCGTGTCCTCGGACAGGTAGAACCCGCGCGTGTCTGCGTCAACGGACCCAAGACCGGCTGCAGCCATGAAGGGTGTGATTCCGCGCGAGTTCGCGATCGACAGGTCGGCGCCTTTCGCAAGAAGCACGCGAACGGCCGGCGCGTCGAGCGCTTTCGCGGCGCGGAGCAGCGGCGTCGAGCCGGTGGTGAGAATGCCGTCGAGACCGCGATCGTTGCCGACGTTCCGGAACGGCGGCGGCAGCTTGAGCTGCGCGTTCGGATTCGCTCCGGCGTCCAACAGCTTTTCAACCACCTGCAAGGCCGTCGTCTTGTCGAGCACTGGACGATCCGGACGGCCGCCGCGCGGGATGGTGTTGAGGTCGACGGCCGCATACAACGGTGCACGCCCCCAGAAATCGATGTGATTCGGATTGGCGCCGCGTTCAATCAGCGCCGCCGCGGCGTCGAACCGCATGTTGATGACCGCCATCAGCAGCGGGCTGATGTTTTCCGGATCCGGCAGGTTGATCTCGGCGCCACCGGTAACCAAAGCGGCGACGCAGTCCACGCATCCCTCGCGTGCGGCGTACAGGAGGGGCGTTAACCCGCCGGCGGGGCGATAAATCGCGCGCGGCTCGGCGGTGACCTGGCGTCCCCAGTCGTTGACCGTGGCACGGGCGTTGACGTTGGCACCGGCGGCAATCAGCTCGCGCACCATCGCCGGCTGGCTTTGCGCTGCGGCCCACATCAGCGCCGTCTGGCCACGCCACTTCTCCACCGCGTTCACGTTGGCGCCGTGCTTCAGCAACAGGCGCGCGGCGTCGACGCGGCTGGTGCGTGCGACGACCATCAACGCCGTCTGCCCATCGCCGTTGGGCGATTCAACGCTGGCGCCAGCCTCGAGCAGCGCACCAAGAAGCGTGGGGTCCGCGAGCACCGCGGCCTCGGACATTGGCGTCGCGCCGAACTCGTTCACCGCTTTCACATTGGCGCCGGCACGAATCAGCCGCTGCACCAGATCGACGTCGCCATTGTGCGCCGCCCAATGCAACGCCGTCGTACCGTCGGGCTCGGGCGCGTTGACGTTGACGCGCTTTTCGATGAGCGCGACTGCAGCAGTCTTATCCCCTGCTTTGACCGCGTCGACGAGCGGCGCCGCGGCGCCGAGCGCCATCGCCAGAACAAGATTCAACATGCTCCGCGTCCCCGCGACTCCCCAGCCCGTGTCAGCGACGTCCGCGCGCTCATAGCTCGCTGAACGACCCGGTGCTGTTGCCGACCTGCTGCACCGGAATTCCGGCGCGCTCCATCAGCGTCAGGTGCAGGTTCGCCAGCGGCGTCCGGTCCGGATATCGCAGATGCTGGCCGCCCGTGATCTTTCCGGCACCGCCTCCCACGACCATCGTCGGCAGCGGGAACTCGTCGTGAGCGTTGCTGTTGCTCATGTTGCTGCCATACAGCAGGATGCTGTGATCGAGCATCGAGCCATCACCGTCCGGCATCTTCGACAGCTTCGCCAGGAACTTCGAGAAGACGTCGGCGTGATACGTCTGGATCTTGACGAGCCGCTCCTTTCGGGACTTGTCGTTCTGGTGGTGCGAGAGCGGATGGAAGGCATCGGACACGCCGATGTGGTTGTAGGTCATGTTGCTGCCTTCAGCCGCCATCATGAACGTGAAGACGCGCGTCAGGTTCGCCTGCCACGCGAGCGCGACCATGTCGAACATCAGGTTGAGGCGCTGATCGAAGCTCGTGCTCACTGGCACATCGGGCAGCGCGAGCGCGCTGAGGTCCTGCGCTTCCATTTTCTGGACGCGCCGTTCGATCTCGCGCACGCTCTCCAGATAGTCGCCCAGCTTCGCCCGGTCGGGGCCGTCGAGCGTCTTCTGCAGATCCGCGGCTTCGCGCGACACGAGGTCGAGAATGCTCGAGTACTGCCGCGTGATCGCCTTGCGCTCCTGCGGCGTATCGCCCTGACCGAACAGCCGCTCGAACAGCTTGCGCGGGTCCGCCTCCATCGGCAGCGGCGTGGACGGCGTGCGGAACGAGATCGTGCCGCCGTAGCTGCAGCCATAGTTGCGGTCGCAGGCACCTCCGCCACCCCGGCTTTCCGTCGCAATTTCCAGCGACGGCAGCGGTGTGTCCTGACCGATGTGCATGGCCGCCATCTGATCGATGGTGACGCCGCCGTATGGCTCCTGTGTCGGCCGCGGCGACACGCAACTGAGCCACGTGCCGGGATTGATCGCGTGAACCGGCGGCAGAATCGCGGGCTTGTTCTCCAGGCCGCTGACGATCGTCACCTGCTTCTGGAAGGGCGCCAGCGGTTTGAGGATCGCCGGCATCTCGAAGGCCTTGCCTTCAGCGGCGGGCGTCCACTGTTCCATGATGGCGCCGTGCGGCAGGTAGAGGAACCCCATCCTCGGCTTCGCCGCCGCCGCTGTCTGCGCCAGCGCCGTCATCGACGGAATCATCGCGTCGAGCAGCGGCAGGCCGACAACCACGCCCGCACCGCGTAAGAACGTCCGACGAGACAGGTGCTTTTTCGAAATATACATGGCTACTCCGCTGCTTTCCTCATCTGGAACGGCGCGCTCTTCACAATCCCCATCACGATCGACGAGAAGCGATAGTTGTCGCGCTGGGCGTCGCGGACGATCTGCCTCACGGCGGGCATGTCGTAATACTCAACGCTCCGGCCAAGCGCGTAGGTCATGAGCTTTTCCGTCAGCGTCTGGACGAACTGATCGGGCCGGCGCATCAGCGCATTCCGAAGGTCGACTGGCCCGCCCACCGGTGTCCCGTCCACGAGCTTCCCTGCCGCATCAATCGGCGTGCCTGCCCACCGATCCGCGCTGCGCCACTCGCCGATGGCATCGAAGTTCTCGAGCGCAAACCCGAGCGGGTCCATGATGCCGTGACAGGAGTTGCACGCCGGCTTGGCGCGGTGCGTCTCCATGATCTCGCGCACCGACCGCGCCTTCTCCCCGTCCTTGTTTTCCGGGAAGCCCTCAACGTCTGGAGGCGGCGCCGCTGGCGGCGTGCCCAGCAGATTGTCGAGAATCCACGCGCCGCGCAGCACCGGAGCCGTGCGGTTCGCGTACGACGTCACCGTCAACACGCCGCCCTTGCCGAGAAGACCGAACCGGTTCTGATCGGTGAGCGTCACGCGGCGGAAGAGATTCCCGCGCACGTTGGGAATGCCGTAGTGCAGCGCCAGCCGCTCGTTGACGAACGTATAGTCCGCCGACAGCAGATCGAGCACGCTGCGATCTTCGGTGAAGACACTCTGCACGAAGAGCTCGAGCTCGCGCTTGAACGCCTCCCGCAGGCCATCGTCGAAGTTCGGGAACAGGATCGCATCCGGATCCGCATCGTCGAGGGCGCGCAGCTTCAGCCACTGGAACGCGAAGTTGCTCACCAGGGAGCGCGACCGCGGATCGGCAAGCAGGCGACGCACCTGCGTGTCGAGCCCCTTCGGCTGGCCAAGCGCGCTCTTCTCCGCCGCCGCAAGCAACGGCTCGTCGGGCGCCCGTCCGGTCAGGAAATACGAAAGACGCGATGCCAGCTCGAGATCGGTCAGGCGGTGTGCAATCCCGGCCTTGACGGTCGGCGGCGTGAGTTCGGTCCGGAAGAGGAACTTCGGGCTGGCGAGTATTGTGGGCAGCGCTTCCCGGATGGCAGCCTCAAAATCACCGCTCTGGCGCGCAGCCTGGTAGAAGGCCATCGGCGCGTCGAGATCCGCCTGCGTGACGGGGCGACGGAAGGCGCGGTGCGCGAGCATCGAAAAAATCTTCGACGCACATGCCCGTTCCTCGCCGGCCGCTGCCTGGCTCGGCGAAGCCTTCGGCGAAGGCGGCGCGGGCTTGCAGACGAACACACGTTGCCGCGCCGGCGTGTCGTTGAGACCAGCAGGGTTGAACGGCCCGAGGATTTCAACGCTGCTGACGCGGACCACGCGATCTTCCAGCGCGCCGGGCTTGAAGGATCCGAGCACGTCGTCTGATTCGGCGAAGGTGCGGGCGATGAAGGTGACGACGACCTTGTGGGGTCCGGCGGTCACGTCCAGCGGAATGTTCTGGAAGCGGCCGTTGATGTCAGCCACGGCCGCAGCCTGCCGCTGGTCGATCGCCTTGATGTCGTCCTCGCCGCCAATGCGACCTTGAAAGACCTTGACGCCGTCGAGCAGGACGACAAGCGTGTGGGCGTATTCCATGCCGCGGACGTAGCCGGCACCGGCGAGGCCGTTGATGTTGATTTTGTATGCGCCATCCGCCGGGAACAGGTGGTCGGCGACCAATCCGCCGCGCGTGCCGAGGGGCATCCCTTCGATCCGCTGCGTCTGGTCGGTGCCGCGAGCCGGACGATAGGTCATGCTCACCGCGCGCTGTGCACGGTTGCCGAGTGCCATATTCGTCACGGCGCGTGCGGCGGAAATGTATTGCTCGAGGAACGACGGCGAGACCGTGAGCACGCTCGCGACGTTGTCGAAGCCGTCCGCTTCGTCATCCTTCGGCAGCAGCGCGGCGGCGTCAACACGCACGCCGAGCAGATCCTCGATCGCGTTCGCGTACTCAGCGCGATTGAGCCGGTGGAGCGCCACGCGGCCCGGATTCGGATTCGAGAGCGCTGCCTGATCGAGCGCCTGCTCGAGCGAGTGCACGAAGGTGTCGACGTCTGCCTGCGGCGGTCTGCGAATACCGGCCGGCGGCATCAGCCCTCCGCGCAATTTGCGAACGACTTCCTCCCACACATCAGCGTGTGCCGCAACGTCGGCAAGGTCCAACGTGTCGAGCGTGAGGCCTGCGGTCTTCGTGCGCTGGTTGTGACAGGTCACGCAGTACTGATCGAGGATGGTGCGATCGATCTTCGTCGTCGGTGCGAGGGGTGCGAGTTGGCTTGTGGTCGGAGCAAGAGGTGCGAGGGGTGCGGCAGGTGCAGTGCGTGATTGCGGCGCACCAGACAGAGCGGTAGTGAATGCGGCAATTAACGCCGCGCTGCATCCGACAGCCGCGACCGCAAACCGTTGCACTTTCAACTTACTTTTCCACTTCTTCCACTTTTCAACTTTTCCACTTCTTCCACTTCTTCCACTTCTTCCACTTCTTCCACTTACACGATTCCTCCCACCTCGCGAACGTGTAACCAGAGGCCGCGATACGAGGTCTTCACAAACAGCCTCGGGTCGCCCCACTTCGCGTCGAACGCTTTCGTCGCGCCGGCAGCGATCATCTCGTCGGCGCTCATCCCCTGGCGCATCATCTTCACGAACGCGTCGCGCGACGCCGAGAGCATGTCGTATTGCGCCTGCAGGTCCGCGCGTGTCTGCACCGGTCCTTCACCCGGCACGATCCGAGTGTTGGCATTGGTGAGATCGAGCAGCGTCTTCGTCGCGGTCACAAGGCCACCCAGCCATCCGCCGCTCGTGTAGTCGCTGATCGGATATTTTCCGACGGTCATCAGATCGCCGACAACGAGGACGTTCGCTTCACGAAAGAACACATCGATGTCGCCGTCTGTGTGCGCCTGGCCGAGGGGTGCGTACTCAATCGTCTGTCCCCCGAACGCCATCGAGCCAGCCCTGACGAACGTCTTTGTCGGCAGCGCCTTCGTGGGCAGCGGCTTGTACGTTTTGTTCTGCCACTCGACAGGCCGATCGATGGAGAGGTACTGCCTGGTGAACTCGTGCGCGAGGATCTGACCGCCACGCTCTCCTACGGGCAGATTGGAACCGGTGTTCTCCGCGTGCCAGTCGGTGTTGAACAAGAACTCGACACGCTTGCCACCGGTACCAGCTGCAATGGCGCCGAGCAGCTGGAGCGATGTCCCGGGCGCGCCGCCGTTCACGAGCAGAAGACTGGAACCGCCGTTCAGTACGACGACGTTGCCTCCGCCACCGGAGACGAGGCGCAACGACTCACCGAGGGGAGCCACTGAAAACGCCGGGGCGACGAGCGAGGCGCCGCCAGAAACGGCTTGCGCCGCAGCGCGCCCGGCAAAGGGAACGCCCACAGCGGCCCCTGTCAGCAACTGGAGAAAGTGACGCCTCCGGACTCTCGCCGGCATCCGGCACAGTCTAAACCGCGAAGACCGCGAAAATCGTCGAAAAAACTGCGAACGGGAGCGCGAAGAATTGTGGTCTTTTCGCCATGATCTTCGTTTATCTTCGTGGCCTTCGTGGTTCCCAGATACGTCACGGCGATCATCGGCGTCATCGCGATCGCGGCCTCGGTGGCCGCTCAGCAGCGGCTCGCCTCCAACCGTGTGGACGACGAGGCGCTCCGACGGGCGCCGCAGGCGGGTGACGAGTGGCTGACCTACGGCCTGACGCAATCGGAAACGCGTTACAGCCCGCTCACCGACATCAACACCTCGAACGTCGGGCGCCTCGGCTTCGCCTGGTCCTATGACGTCGGCGCTGGAGGCGGCGGCCAGGAAGGCACGCCGCTCGTCTGGAACGGGACCATCTACGGCATCACGAACTGGAGCGTCGTCTTCGCCGTCGATGCGCGCACGGGCAAGGAACGCTGGCGCTGGGATCCGCAGGTCAATCAGGAACTGGTCCGGCCGGAGATCTGCTGCGGCGTCGTCAACCGCGGTCTGGCGATCTATCAGGGTCTGATCATCGCGCCGGTGATCGACGGGCGTCTGCACGCGCTCGATGCTGCAACGGGCCGCCCGGTGTGGGAATCGCGAGTGGCCTACCCGCAGGACCACTACACGATCACGATGGCGCCGCGTATCGCCAAGGGAAAAGTGATCATCGGCGCGAGCGGTGGCGATCGCCCGACGCGCGGCTTCTTCGACGCGTACGACGCGATGACCGGCCGCCGTGCCTGGCGCTTCTATACCGTCCCCGGCGACCCGTCGAAGCCGTTCGAGAATCCGGCCCTCAAGAAAGCCGCGCAGACCTGGGACAACGATTGGTGGACACGCGGCGGTGGCGGCTCCGTGTGGGACGGCTTCGCGTACGACGCAGAAGCGGGACTCGTTTACGTCGGCACCGGCAACGCCGAACCGTGGACGTTTCACCTGCGGTCATCGAAAGACAAGGACAACCTGTACGTGGCATCCATCCTCGCGGTTGACGTCGACACCGGCGAGTTGAAATGGCACTACCAGGTCGTGCCCGGCGACAACTGGGACTTCGACAGCGTGCAGCATCTGAT
>Ga0070670_100001791_pt1 | contig 17491 bp, 16 predicted proteins | sample KBSS63metaG_FD_64665 | JGI IMG/M metagenome (GOLD analysis project Ga0070670, IMG submission 64665) | Switchgrass rhizosphere microbial communities from Kellogg Biological Station, Michigan, USA - KBS S6-3 metaG | ecosystem: Host-associated > Plants > Roots > Rhizosphere > Soil ... | reverse complement strand
AAGAACCCATCGTCGCGCTCACTGCATACACGATGCGCATGGCGCAATTGCTAGACGTGCACTGCGACCTATTGCTGGTGGGCGATAGTCTGGGCCAAGTCATCTACGGGCTTTCGTCGACCATTCCCGTCACGCTGGACATGATGATTGCGCATGGTGCGGCCGTGGTCCGCGGGAGCTGGCATGCTCTGGTGGCGGTCGACATGCCGTTCGGCTCCTATGAGGGATCACTCGAGCAGGCATTTGCGAATTGCTCTCGCGTCATGAAGGAGACCGGCTGCGCTGCCGTGAAGCTCGAGGGCGGCGAGGCGATGGCGCCGACGATCCGATTTCTGAGCGAGCGCGGGATACCGGTTGTCGGCCATGTCGGCCTGACCCCGCAAGCGGTGAACATGCTCGGTGGCTACGGCGCCCGCGGCAAGGGCGATGCTGAGGCCAAGAAAATAGCCAAGGACGCTTACGCCGTTTCGGACGCCGGGGCCTTCTGCATCGTGGTCGAAGGGGTAATGGAGCAGCTCGCGACGCAGCTTGCTCGTGAGATCCCGACACCGATCATTGGTATCGGCGCCTCTGCCGAGTGCGACGGGCAGATACTCGTCACGGATGACATGCTTGGAATGTTTGAGCGCACTCCACGATTCGTGAAGCGTTACGACAATCTTGCGGAGCAGATCGGGAAAGCTGCTGAAGCCTACGCGCTCGAAGTGCGTTCCCGCGCCTTTCCCTCAGCCGATCAGACCTATCGGCCGAAGGGCAGTTGAGCCAGGGCTTCGCACCCCCTTTGCCTTTGGCTTTTCAGCCGCTAGACGGTGCGGCGCCAGCTTCCGTTCATGTGGTCAACGCAAGGGGAGCTTCCGGCAGTTTCCGATCATTGGCTTTGGGGCTCGATTTTGGCGCTTCCACCGGACAGCAGCGAAACATTCCTTAGGGAAGTCGACGAAAATCTTCGCCGCGACCAGTTTCAGGACTTCTTCAAGAGCTACGGCAAATGGCTGGTTGTCGGGGTGATCCTGTTCCTGGCCGCCATTGGCGGATGGATCTACTGGGATCAGCGGCAGCAACAGCAGTCGGCAGCTCAGTCGGAAGAACTACACGCGATCTTCACGGACATCGCCGAGAACCGGGTAAAGACGGTCCCGCAGCGGCTCGACCAGATCGACGATTCTTCAAACGACATCGTCAAGGCGTCCGCCATCCTCGCCGAGGCGGCCGTCGCGCTCGACAAGAACGACCGGGCGACTGCGCTGTCCAAATTTCGTCAGGTGGCAAACGACAGCGGGCTTCCGCAGCCCTATCGCGATCTCGGAACTATCCGCGCGACTGCGCTGGAGTTCGACGCGATTAGCCCAGACCAGGTTGTTTCGCGATTGGAGCCGCTGGCGAAGGCCGGCAATCCCTGGTTCGGAAGTGCAGGCGAGATGACGGCCTTGGCCTATTTGAAGCAGGGCAAGAAGGCGGAAGCGGGACGCATGTTTGCGGCCGTTGCTGCCGACAAACAGGTCCCAAGGACCATTCGCAGCCGCGCGGTTCAGATCGCCGGTACGCTGGGTGTCGATGCAAGCGCATCGCTGCCGGCGCTCGAACAGCAGGATTGAAGCAGATGAAACTGGGTCGGACGAGAGTTGCGTTGCTGGCGTTCGCAGCGCTTTCCGCAAGCGGGTGCAGCATTTTCAAGAAGGGCGCTCCGAAAACGCCCGTGGTAGGCGAGCGCGTCGACGTGCTGACGACGGAGCAGGACGTGGTTGTCGATCCGGCAACTGCACAGCTGCCGCTCTCCTTGCCCGAACCCATTGCCAATACCGAGTGGGCTCAGGCCGGAGGTAATGCGACCAAGTCTATGGGGCACCTCGCGATCGGACAATCTCTCGGGCAGGCCTGGGAAGTGTCGATCGGCCAGGGAAGCTCGGTCAAGGCCCGGCTGGCCGCCGCGCCGGTCGTCGCCAATGGGCAGGTTTTCACGGTCGACACGCAGGCAACGGTGCGAGCGTTCGATGCGCAGAATGGTGGCCAGCAGTGGGCGACCCAATTCGGCGTGGAAAAGGAGAACAGGGCGTCGCTATTCGGCGGCGGCGTGGCGGCGGATAGCGGCCGCGTCTACGTCACCAACGGCCTCGGCTTCGTGGCCGCGCTGGATGCTCGCAATGGCGGCATCGTGTGGCAGGTTCGTCCGGGTGGCCCGCTACGTGGCTCGCCGACGGTAAGCGGCAACACACTTTACGTGATGAGCCAGGACAACCAGATCTACTCGCTCAAGACGAGCGACGGCTCAACCAATTGGTCGGCAGCCGCCGCGCTCGAAATCGCGGGCGTTTTCGGTTCGGCCTCGCCTGCCGTTGGCCAAGGAACGGTCGTTGCCGGCTTCTCCTCGGGAGAGCTCAATGCCTATCGGTATGAGAACGGGCGCCTTGTGTGGCAGGATCAGCTTTCCCGCACGACCATCCAGACCAGCGTCGCTTCGATCTCCGACGTCGACGCCAATCCCGTCATCGACCGCGGGCAGGTCGTCGCGCTTGGCCAGGGTGGCCGCATGGTTGGGCTCGAACTGATCACCGGGCAGCGCCAGTGGGAATTGAACCTCGCCGGCATCTCAACTCCATGGGTCGTCGGCGACTGGGCCTTCGTCGTCACCGACGATGCAAGGCTGATCGCGGTTGCACGCGCCAGCGGCAAGATTCGCTGGATTACACAGCTGCCGGCGTTCCGGAACGAGAAGAAAAAAGCGGGCCCGATCTTCTATCGCGGTCCCGTGCTCGCTGGCGGCCGGTTGATCCTGGTCAGCTCCGAAGGCACATTGATCAACGTCGATCCGAACAATGGCGGCTTCCAGAGCCAGACGTCGATCCGCGCGCCAGTCAGCCTCTCGCCGGTCATTGCGAACCAGACGCTGTATATTCTGGACGGCAACGGACGGCTTCACGCTTTCCGCTAAGGCGCGGTTGACTGCAACGAGGCGCCAATGGCATTGGCGCCTTGTCCGGACGCGGGTGTAGCTCAATGGTAGAGCAGAAGCCTTCCAAGCTTACGACGAGGGTTCGATTCCCTTCACCCGCTCCAACTCCGGCATGCCGGGGGCATGCCGAAGAGTTGGAGCGCACGCGAGGCGGATAGCCGAGCGGGGCAACAGCCTCTTTGGCGCGTTGACACATAAAGAACGGGCCGCCACATGGCGCGCCTGCCCGACCTCGTGGAGAGGTGGCCGAGTGGTTAAAGGCAGCAGACTGTAAATCTGCCCGCGCAAGCGTACGCTGGTTCGAATCCAGCCCTCTCCACCATGACCCGCCGGCCCGCGGCTTGATCGCCAGCGAATTCGCGCCGTTGATCGCGTATATGGACCGTTCGCCGAAATTTCCCCCGCGCGACCGTCACAAAACCGAGCGGAAGGCGCTACCAGGATTGCGTCATGCAACGGATCGCAGTCCAGCGCCCGTTACAAATTTGTTTAATTGGTCCGAATCGACGTAAGTTGTTTCGGACTCGGGTCATCCCTGCTGTATTGGGGACGGTCTGCTCGGAGATATGTTCGTGAATATGGCGGCGGGGCCACAGGATCCTCGCGACCGAGATCAAGAAATGGCCGAGAGAGTTGCGAAGCTCTCCCGAGGGCAACTCGACTGTCTGTCGCTCGTCGACCAGCACCTTTCTTCCAAAGAGATTGCGGCCGAGCTCAAAATCTCTCCACATACTGTCGATCAGCGAATTCGTTTCGCCCTTCAAACGTTAGGCGTAGAAAGGCGCGCTCAGGCGGCGCGGATCGTAGGCCGTCACTGCGAGCCATATCAGCGATTGATACATCAATCGCCGCACATTGAGGTTCATGTCCCCGACCCGCACTCAACCGGAGCGATCAGCAATCAGATTCGGCACGCTGATCGTGCGGGGGAGGCCGGGGGACCGGATCTCAATACCGAGCAGAGGCCTGAATCTTCCTGGTCTTCCCTGCCTTTGCCGTTCGCAACGAGGAGTCACCCTCGGAATGAGATGAGCGTCGGCCTACGGCTGGCCTGGATTGTCCTGATCGCGACCGGTGCAGCATTTTCGGCGGGCATGTATCTCGCCGGGCTCGAAAGTCTCGCCAGGCTCCTCAAAAGTTAGCCGAAACCACGTTTCTATCCTTTCCGGCAACCATAGCCGCGCGATCATGCTCGCGCGGAAAGGAGCAGTCATGCGCAAGCATCAGATCCAAGACGCCGCTTTCGAAGTCGCTACGCAGGTCCGCGCTGTCGAGGACAGCATTGACGTGGCCCTCGTCGAAATGGCGGAACTTCAAGCGCGCATCATGCGCGTCAATGCTATGGCACACACAGGCTTCGGCACCGTCCATCCCGTGCTTCAGCAAGTCGCCGCCGCCGTCTCCGGCCTCGTAGAGGCCCGTGGCTCCGTCGTCGGATGCCATGCAGCGCTAGCGGACGCGAAGGAGCAGGTCCCCGGACTTCGCACCGTGGCCTTCGGCGACGGCGAGGAATGCCCGAAGCAGAAGACGGCCTTCACCGATTTGCGCATCGTCGCTTGACATGGAACTGCCGGCCCGGCTGCAAACTGGGCCGGCTAACCCATCATGCTGAGCCCGCCGATCTATTACACCATCCTGTGTCTCGTCTGCGCTTTTGCGTTCTGGCGAGGCCGCGGCGACGAGCGGGCCGCAGCGGCGATCTGTATCCTTGCGACGGTCTTTAGCAACGCCGTCTACGATCCCAACGGCGCCTATGCCGGTGTCGAGGTGGGCGTATTCATCGTCGATACGGCGACCTTTGGGGGCTTTGCGTTCATCGCTCTTCGCTCTGAACGGTTCTGGCCGCTTTGGCTCGCCGGATTCCAGCTCACCACGGTCTTCGCGCATTTGCTCAAGGCCATTCAACTCGATCTGATGCCGCAGGCCTACGCAGCTGCCGCCCGCTTCTGGGCCTATCCCATCTTCCTGATCATTATCGTCGGTACTTGGCGGAGCTATCGCCGCAGGGTGCAGACGGAACGGCAACCCGCTTCGGCATAGCCCGACCTTGCGCAGCAGACGCTGCTCGCCCATGGCCCGCGGATGTCCCGGCGAAAGAAATCGCACCAGAGCCACGGTACAGCCAATCGCCCGCGCTTCTGGGGCAAGCATGCGGTCGCGGCGGCCCTCGACAATCCGGATCGCAAAGTGCTTCGCGCCTGGGCGACGCGCGAAGCTGCCGGCTTCATGCAATTTCCGCCAGAGGTGCAGGTTACACTAGCGGACGTCGCCGACCTTGGACGTCTCGTTCCCCACGACGCGCCGCACCAGGGCGTGGTGATTGAGGTTGAGCCGCTGGAGGACGCCTGGCTCGGCGATATCCTTGCCGAATCTCCCGAACGCGGCGTGCTCCTGGTGCTCGACCAGGTCACGGACCCTCACAATGTCGGCGCCATCCTCCGTTCGGCAGCGGCCTTTGGAGCGATCGGAATCGTGACTCAGGACCGCCATTCCCCTGTAGAGAGCGGAGCGCTCGCGAAAGCTGCGTCAGGCGCGCTTGAGCGCGTGCCCTGGGCTCGGGTCGTGAATCTTGCGCGGGCGCTGGAGGAAATCGGCGAAGGCGGATTCTGGCGCATCGGTCTGGCTGGTGAAGCGGAGACCGACCTGAAGGACGCACTGGGGCCGCCCAGAGTTGCGCTCGTACTCGGCGCTGAAGGACCGGGGATGCGGCAAAACACGCGAGAGCATTGTGATGCTTTGGCGCGCCTGCCCATCGGCGATGCAATCGAGAGCCTGAATGTCTCGAATGCTGCTGCGGTATCTCTCTATGCGGCGAGCGTTGCCTGATGGTCCGGTCGAAAAAGAGCATCAAGAATCATGTTGAAGCGCTGGCCGACCGCGAGCCGGCTTTCGCCTCTGTCCTCAAGAAGCACGGGATGCCGGAACCGCGAGCAAGCGAGCGAGGAGCACAAACACTGCTCCGCACTATCGTCGGGCAGCAGGTCAGCGTCGCCGCGGCTCGCTCGATGTGGGCGAAGCTGGAGGCTGCGTTCGGATCGCCGCCGGACCTATCCAAGCTTCTTGGCGCCAGCGACGAAGACCTTCGTGCCGCCGGCATGTCGCGTCAGAAGTCGGGTTACATAAGAAGTCTTGCCGAGCTGGTGCTTTCCGGCGAGCTCGACCTCGAGAATTTGCCCGACGACGACGAGGAAGCGATCGCCCTTTTGACCAAGATCAAGGGCATTGGGCGCTGGTCGGCGGAAATCTATCTGCTTTTCGCAGAGGGCCGCGCGGACGTTTTCCCGGCCGGTGACCTTGCCGTGATGATCGAGATCGGTCGTTTGATGGGCTTGCCCGACAAGCCTAGCGAAAAGCGGCTTCGTGAGCTGGCGGAGGCCTGGCGACCCTATCGCGGTGCCGCGGCCGTGCTCGCGTGGCACAGCTACAACTCGACGGTTCTCTAGAACCTAGCGGCGGACTCGCATGGTGTGCTCGCGAGTGTCGAGGCCGTTGAACGTCCGGGACCCGAGATCGACGCGGAACGGCGCCATCTTCCCACCCGCTGCGTTCCGTCCAAGAAGATAGCTTGCAGACGTCTGGCCATCGCCGCCGCCCCAACGATAGCATGAGTTGAAGCCGATCAGCGGAACCCAGACCTTGCGGCCTCCGGCCTCGAAGACGCGCATCTGATCGCGCGGCACCTTTGCCGACGTCCGGAAGGCCAGCCGCTTCAAGGGCTGCAGGACGTCGATGCGCTCACCGTCGACTGCTGGATTCTCGAAAAATTTCGTAATGACCTGATCCTGATCATCACCGGCATTGAAAAGCCGAGCTTCGAGCAGGATGTCGCGCGCCGGCGCGCTGCCGGAGTTGAACAGCGTCACATCGAACTCGATGACGCCGTGCTGATCATTGAAGGAAGCGGCGAGCGGCACAAACTCGATGTCGAGCCATGGGCGCAGCCGGGTAGAAACAATCCCGGGTAGTGAAGGCGCGGGCGCGGGCGCGAGCCTCGTTTCCGGCGCTACCTGAGGCGCCACCTTGAGCCGCGTGGACACGACCGCACCGGTCAGAACAGGCTCCTCCCGCAACGGCATTGGCGGCGCGGACGGCGGAGGCGCCGGCTGAGGGGGTAACGGGCGTGTCTGCAATCGGGGCGATGCTGGTGCCGGAGGCGGCGGCGACAAGTCGAAGTCCAGGGCTTCAGCGCCCGCATAGGCATAGCCCGACCTTTGCCGGCGAAAATACCATGCGACGGCACCGATTGCGGCAAGCAACGCAAGCAGCCACGGCCAATAGGACGTGTAGCCACTTCCAAGCGCCGGAGAGGCATCACCTACCGGCATGGGTTCAGTGATCGCAGGCGCCTGCGGAATCATCGTCGCCGGCGAGAAGCTCAGGGTCTGGGCCGGGGTTGGTAGTCCGGCCGTGTCCGGCGCATTGCTTGGAGCGGCGGCGGCGGCATGCCCAGTCGGCGTCTCCGCGCGCGTCGCAACGCGAGCTGACGATTCGACTTCAGTTGTGGGCGCTGATCGAGCCTGCGCAGGAACGGGCGAAGCATCACGCGTTGGTTGCGACCTCGGCTCCGGCTGCGATGGCGTCTCGGCGCTGCGAGTGACCGTGCCTTGCAAAGAGAAGTCGCGAAGCTGCGCCGGACCGACGGCCTCGCCGGAAGACGCCGTCGGCTCAGGCGTTATCGCCTGAACGCCCGTCGTCTGCGCTTCCTGGGCAAGCGCGGGCACAGCCAAACCCGCTGCAAGCGCAACGGCCGCCGAAATCACGCGCAATCTTGCCTTCATTGTCTCTCGCTCAGCTGACGGAGGCGCCGGACGTTCGTCCGCGGCGACTCAGTCGCTCTTGCCGTCCAATTCCCGTCACTTCAAGCACATGCTGGATGAACCGCAGGCGACTAGCGACGAAATTCTGGTGTTGGACGGTTTTAGCGAGCGTCTACGAGGACTAGCTCCGCATCTTCTTCGGCCTTGACGGTGATCCGGGCCTCGCCGGTGATCGCAACGCCGTCCCTTTTGTTCGCAGCCATGCCGTTAACGTCGACCTTCGCACTTGGAACCAGATACAAATGCCGCGTGGGATCGGATGTATAGTCCAGCGTCTCACCGGCCTTCAGCGTCGCGCCCAGAATTCGCGCGTCGGCATTGATGCGAAGCACATTGTCATCGCCGTTGCCGCTGGCAAGGAGCTGAAACTGACCTTCGCGGCTATCCTTTGGGAAAGGCTTCGCTCCCCACCCCGGCTGCGCTCCAGGCTTGTCCGTCTCGATCCAGATCTGGAAAAGCGTCGTCTCTTCGTCCTCAAGATTGTACTCGGCATGGGTGACGCCCGTGCCGGCGCTCATCACCTGCACGTCGCCGGCCGCAGTACGACCCTTGTTACCCATGGAGTCCTGATGAGTGATCGCTCCCGTGCGAACATAGGTCACGATCTCCATGTCGCGGTGGGGATGCGGCGGGAAGCCGGACTTGGCGGCAATCTTGTCATCGTTCCAGACGCGGATCCGTCCCCAGCCCATGCGGTTGGGGTCGTAATAGTTCGCGAAGGAGAAATGGTGGCGGGCATCGAGCCAACCGTGGTCGGCATGGCCCAGCGAATCAAATTTGCGGATGTCGATCATGCAAGGAAAGTGGCCCGTTCGCGGATGCCTTCAAGTGTCAGCGAAGTAACTTAAGCCCGGCAGCGTAACGAGCAGCTTTGTCAGCATAATGAGCCGCTGACAGCCTTAGCCCCGCTTTCTCTGCGTCAGTAAGCGGCCGAACCAGTCGGGCCGGCGAGCCGACGATCAACCCGCCCTCCTCGAATCTCTTCCCCTCCGTGATGAGTGCGCCAGCACCAACGAGGCATTCGGACGCCAGGAACGCACCGTTGAGAATCCGTGCACCCATGCCGATCAGGCAGTCGTCGGATATGGTGCAGCCGTGAAGGATGGCCTGGTGCCCGACCGTGACTCGCGATCCGATTGTCAGCGGAACACCAGGGTCCGAATGGCCGATGGCCCCGTCCTGGAAGTTCGCTTCCTCGCCCAGGACGATAGGCGTGTTATCCGCCCGGATGATCGCGCCAAACCAGATGCTGGCACTTGCCCCAAGCCTGACGTCGCCGATCAGGTCGGCTGACGGAGCGGCCCATGCGCCCTCAGCCAGCTGCGGAGCGACGCCTTCGATCTCGTAGAGGCTCATTCTTCGAACGCCCCGACGAACACCTCTTCGCCGGCCACGCCTTCCAGCTCTTCGTCGAGTCCGCGGTACTGCACTCCAAAACTGTCTTGGAAGGACTGGAAGTGCGACTCTGTTTCCCAGCGGTCGATGGTCAGCCACCAGCCGCCTTCCTTATATGGCCGGAGGAGAAGCGTGCCACGGTAGCCCGGAGCCTGCTGGAAAAGCTCGGCCCAGTTGCCGGTGCCGGAATAAGCCAGCTCGAATTCAGTTTCGCGGCCGGCAGGTGGCCTGAACTTCCAGACGCGCGCGTGAGTCACTAATCCCGTCTACACTCGATCTCCGAGCCAAGTCATCCGCGCTGCGGTTCGGGCCGGATGAACACGCGGGCCAATTCTGGATGGCGATCGCGCAATCCGCCTTCAATCCGACCGATGAGTTTCTCGACTTCCGGGATGGTCAGGTCGTCGTCGAACTCAACATCCAGCGAGGCAATCACCTGATCGGGCGCCATATGCGTCGTGAGGATGCGCTTGACGCTGCGCACGCACGGCTCGCTGTCGGCCGCCTGCCGAATGGCCCGTTGCAACGCCGGGTTCGCCCGCTCTCCAATCAGCAAGTCCTTGCTTTCGCGGGCTAGCACGATGGCCACTGCCGCGAGGACAAGCCCGATCAGGATCGAGGCCGCCCCATCGATCCACGGCGCGTTGAGCTGGACGGTGAGCGCCGTCCCCATTGCCGCAATGACGATCCCGATCAATGCGGCAGTGTCTTCGAACAGGACCATGAACGAGGTCGGATCCTTGCTGGCGCGAATGACGTGCCAGAAGGAGCCATCGCCTCGAACCTTCTGGAAGCCTCGCCACGCGACCCACCATGATGCGCTCTCGAAGGCGAAGGCCAGCCCAAGCACCACGAAGTTTATTACAGGCTTGGTGATCGGCTGCGGGTGACGGATGTGGACGACGCCTTCGTAGATCGAGATGCCTGCACCCAAGGCGAAGATCAGGAGCGCAACGACGAAGCACCAGAAGTAGAGCTCGCGGCCGTATCCGAACGGGTGGATCTCGTCCGGCGGGCGAGCCGAACGGCGTTGGCCGTAGAGGAGCAGAACCTCGTTGCCGGTATCGACCAGCGAGTGGACCGCTTCGCTGAGCATTGCCGAGCTGCCCGTGATGGCGGCGGCAATGCTCTTGGTAATGGCAATCAGAAGGTTGCCGACCAGCGCGGCAATGATCGCGGGACGGGATTCAGGGGCGGCCACCGGGCGACAACCACCCCATCCAGAGATGTTTCCGCATAGGTGGCTATTTAGAAACCGTTAGGATTTGCGGCGCAGGGTTGGCGGCATGAAGACCAGCCCGGTCATTGCATTGATTGCAGCGGCAGTCGCTCTCGTGCCGAGCGACGCCAATGCCGCCGCTTATGTCGCGACCTCCTCTGGGCTCGATGGCGTCAACGCGCGAATTCTCACGGCCCACAATGCTGCCCGTGCGGAAGTGGGCGCTCCGCCGCTGCAGTGGGACCCAAGCCTCGCGATTGCTGCAGCATCGTACGGGCCTTCCCTCTCCAGGGTCGGGCATCTCGTCCACTCGCCGCGCCAAGGTCGCGAAAATCAACGCGAGAATCTGTGGATGGGCCAGGACGGACGCTTCCGTCCGGAAGAAATGGTCGCCGCCTGGACCGACGAAAAACGGCTCTTCTACCCGGGTGCATTCCCGAACGTCAGCCGTTCGGGAAATTGGTCGGACGTCGCGCACTACACCCAGATGATCTGGAAGACGACGACGCATGTCGGATGCGCGATCTATCGCGACGGTACCTGGGATTACCTGATCTGCCGCTACTCGCCGCCCGGCAATCGGGACGGACGGGCCGTTCCTTAATAAAGGAACATCGGCATACCCTCCACGCGCATCAGCTTCGCGCGATAGGTGGCAGGATCGTAAAGGCCCGAAACGTCGACCAGCTTCTCACTCTCTTCCAGCGTCCCGATCGGCACGTGACAGTAATTGCCATCCTTGAGCGCGACCATCCGGCCATACTCGTTGCGGGCCACTAACTGGACCGCTAGCGCTCCAAAAGCGAGGCCAACCATTCGGTCCATCGCATCCGGCTCACCGGCGCGCATTAGATAGGCCAATTCCTGGATGACCGTCCCCAGGCCAAGTTGCTGCTTAATGGCCCGGCCGAGCCGACGGCTGACGCTGACTTCCTCACGGTCGCTTCCCGGCAATGAACGCATAGCTGCGTCGCCGTTCGTCTCACCTCGTATCGTCGCGCCCTCAGAGATGACGCACATCGCATAGCCGGACCCGCTTTCCTCCTTGTCCTTAGCGAGCAAGGGCAGAAGCACATTGAGATCAGCGGGCACCTCGGCGATGACCGTACGGTCCACCTGAGCGAGGAAGCCAGCGAGCAAGGCGGTCTCACCGCTGCGGCGGCCGAACAGCTCAACAATGCCGATGCGTTCGTGGCTGCCGACGGTCGTGCGGAGCGCGTTGATCGCCTCGACCGATCGGCTGACCGCCGTCGAGAATCCGATGCAGTAATCGGTGCCGAAGACGTCATTATCCATCGTCTTCGGGATGGAAACGACCGGAAAGCCTTGGCGCGACAGGTGAGCGGAGAAGCGAAGCGTCCCATCGCCGCCGAGCGTGACCATCGCGTCGATACCGAGGCGCTGAAGCGTGTGAAGCACCTGCGTCGTCTTGTCGCCGTCAGCGATCGTTCGGGGATCGAGACGTGACGTATGGAGGATCGTTCCACCCATGCGATCGATCCCACGAACATTGTCGCGGGTCAGCGGACGACTGTTGGCTATAATCGACGCGGGATCTTCGGGATCGATTTCCAGCACCCCCTGCCAGCCGCGCTTGAAGCCGACCACCTCCCATCCGCGATCGTCCGCGTTAAGCGTGATCGAGCGAATGCAGGGGTTTAGTCCCGGTACATCGCCGCCGCCGGTCAGGATCCCGATCTTCACTGCACCCCCGCTTTTGGCACTGTCGGTGTATTCGATAATGGACGGCGCGCGCGCTCGCCAGAGCCGCGCACGCTATAGCCAATTAGCTTGAATGGGCCGCCTCACGAGAATTGGAAGTCGACGGCCTGCGGAGCCTTACCGTCGAAGGCGTGGTCCTTATACGGCCCTTCACTATCGACCCAGTGAAGGAAAAGATGCGCCGACCAACGATTGGGGTTCGGTTTTGTCCTTCCGTGGCGATGATGCACGCCCTCATACAGGACAGCGTCGCCAGGCATCATTCGCACCGAGCCGAACTCACCCGAAAACTGCTCGTCAACGCGCGACGACGGCTCTGAGCGGTCGCGCTCTACCTGTAGGTCCCAAGAATGGCCGTCGCTGTAGCCGAGCGTCAGGGAAACGCTGTGCTCACAGGCATATCGGTCGGAATGAACACCGCACGTGTCGCCCTGCTGGTAGATCCGCAGATAGTCGTATGTCGGAAGCAGATCCTTGCCGACGATCTGAGAGACGATCGGCGTCAGTCCCCATAGAAAGAACGCCATCGGATAATAGTGATGGCCGTAGGCTTCCAGTGCGGCGCGGCGAAGTAAGCTCGGAAATTTGGTGACGCGACTGATGGGGACCGGATTCGGTCCAAGGTCGGCACGAAATTTCTCCAGAAATGCCGCCGCCACCTCAGGCGGGATCAGACCCTGAATGTGGGCATAGCCATCCGCTGCATAGTTGCCGACGACTTTCATTGGATTCGGCCCTTCGAGTAAGCCAGGGCAGTTCTTTCAAATCGATCGATCGCGGAAAGTGGCATGCCGCAGCCCATAGCGGGCCAAGGTGCAGCGCGTCCATTCAAGCACTGAGGCTAGGTTCTAGGCCCCCGAAGCCACGTCCGCGTGGTTCCTCGCGCGGATCAGCGCCTGCTGAAGGGCAGTCTCCCGGAACGGCTTGAGCAGGATCTCGACGCCGTCCGGCCGGTCGCGCACTGCGTCCGCGTCGGCATAGCCGGTAATGATGATGGCCGGCATCTCAGGAACGAGCTCACGCGCTCGCCGGACGAACTCGGTGCCAGAGATGTGGGGCATGGCGTAGTCGCTAATCAGCAAATCGCAGTTTGCGGCGCCTTTCTTCAACGTCGTCAACGCATCTTCGCCATTCGCGGCTTCGATTACCGAGTGGCCGAGATCCGTGAGCATTGCCGAAGTCGTGCCGCGGACTTCAGGGTGATCGTCGACCAGGAGGATCCGCAACGGAATGGCGGAGGCCACATGTTCCTGCTCGTCGCGTTGACTATCGACCGGCGCTTCGAACGCAGAGGGTGGCACGCATGGGAGCAACAGCTCGGCGACAGTCCCCGACCCAACAGTGCTTTCGAGTCGGAAGGCGCCATTGGACTGCTTGGCGAAGCCATAGACCATTGGAAGGCCAAGGCCGCTCCCCTTGCCCACCTCCTTGGTGGTAAAAAAGGGCTCGAGCACCTTTTCGAGAAGGTCCGAAGCAATACCCGTGCCCGTGTCGGACACAATGAGGCGCACGTAGTCGCCCGCAGCGAGCCCAGAAATCTCCTGATCGTACACGCTGCTGGAATCGATCTGGACCGTAACCGTGCCGCCATCGGGCATAGCGTCGCGAGCGTTGATGATCAGGTTCACGAGCGCAAGCTCGAGTTGCGCTTGATCGGCGAATGCGAACGGGACGTCGTCGGGCAGTTGCCATTCGATCTGCACGAGCCCGCCGAGTGTGTGAACCAGGAGATCGGACACTTCGCTGCGTAGGTCCGCCATGTCGATCGGCTTCGGCTCGAGCTGTTGCTTGCGGGCGAAGGCCAAGAGCCGGCGGACGAGTTCTGTGCCTTGCTCCGCGGCCCGCTTCGTCATTGCCAGGATCTTCGTCTCGTCGTCCCGAAGCTCGGCCCGTTTCTCTAGAAGGCCCAAGCCTCCGAGCACGGCCGCCAGCAGATTATTGAAGTCGTGGGCAATACCACCGGTAAGCTTCCCGATCGCGTCCATCTTCTGCGCCTGGAGAAGCTTGGATTCGAGCAAGCGCTGCTCGGCTGCCTTACGTTCGATCTCCTTGGTCTTGGCGAACAGGTCGACGAAGACCGCGACTTTGGATCTGAGGACTACGGAATCGACCGGCTTAAAGACATAGTCGACCGCGCCCATCGAATAGCCGCGAAGAAGATGCTCGGCCTCCTTGTTCACGGCCGAAAGGAAGACGATCGGAATCCCCTTGGTCTGCTCCCTGCTCCGGATAATCTGGGCGGTCTCGTAACCGTCCATTCCCGGCATGTAGACGTCGAGCAGAATGACGGCGAACTCACCCTTCAGCAGGTGGCGAAGCGCCTCCTCGCCGGAGCGGGCGAGGATAACTTGCCCGAGATCCTCGAGCACCGTCGCAACCGCCAAAAGGTTCCGTTCGTCATCGTCGACCAGGAGGACGCGCGGCCGCGGTGCCTCGATCGACATACGCATATCGTCGATCGTCCCGGACGTCTTCGGGAACTCTCCCACGGGCCCATTCATCTCCTTACTCGGCAGCCGCCAGCGGAATGGAACCGGCCCCAGTTGAGACATCCCTTGCTCGGGCCACCCAGACCCGGAGAAGAGCCAGCAAGAGCTCAATGTCGACTGGCTTGGCGATGTAATCCGATGCACCTGCATCGAGACACTTTTGCCGGTCGCCCTTCATTGCCTTCGCAGTCACAGCAATAAGCGGCAGGTCCGACAGATCCGGCTTGCTCCGGATCTGCCGCATCGTTTCGTAGCCATCCATCTCGGGCATCATGATGTCGATCAACGCGACATCGACGCCGGGCGTTTGTTCGAGGATGAGAATACCGTCCTTCCCCCTTTCGGCGTGCAGAACTTCCACGTCGTGGCTTTCCAGAACGCTCGTCAGCGAGAAGATGTTTCGTATGTCGTCATCAACGATGAGGACCTTGGCGCCCGCCAGCTCCGGCAAAGGACGGCTTGCAGGAAGTGCGGCGTCCACTTTCTTCCGCCGCTTCGGCTTCTGGCGCTCCGCCTCCTCGACGAGAGGCTTGAAGATGCTCACGAGCTCGGCTCGCTCGGCCGGCTTCTCGGTGACCCCTGACGCTCCCATACCGATCACTGAACGACTGCGGTCCGCACCCGAGATGACATGGATCGGGATGTGCTTGGTCTCCGGGTCGTGCTTGAGAAGATCGAGCAGGACGAAGCCGTCGATGTCCGCCAAACCCAAGTCCAGCGTAATCGCCGTGGGCTGCAACTTGCGAGCCATGTTGAGCGTGCCGGCGCCAGCTGTTGAGACCACGCCCTTGAGGTTCGCTTCATGCGCCGCATCCAGAAGGATGGAGGCGAAGGTCGGATCGTCCTCGACGATCAGGACGAACGCATCCTTGCCGAGCTGGTCGCGGTCGTCGTTGACCTCGAAGCCGGTTGGAAGCGCCGTAGGCACGATCGCTCCGCTATTATCATAGCGAGCCGGCGTCGTGCCTGCCGAGCTCGCCGACACTTCGGCCTCAAGCGGGACGTACAGGGTGAAAGTCGATCCCTCGCCCGGCTTTGACGTGACCTGCAGCTCGCCGCCGAGCAGACGCGCGATTTCGCGGCTGATCGACAGGCCAAGGCCGGTGCCTCCGTATTTGCGGCTCGTCGTGCCGTCCGCCTGCTGGAAGGCCTCGAAGATGAGCTTCTGCTTATCTTCGGGAATGCCGATCCCGGTGTCGATCACGGCAATCTCGATTGCCCGGTCCGCGTTCCTCAGCACAGGATGGTTCGGGCTCCATCCGCTATCGGCACAGCGAACCCCAAGCGTGACACTGCCGCGCGATGTGAATTTGAACGCGTTCGACAACAGGTTGAGAACGATTTGCTGCAGCCTCTTCTCGTCGGTGCGGATTGTCTGCGGCAGCTTGCCCTCGAACCTGACGTTGAAGTCGAGACCCTTGTCGGCGGCAAGCTGGCGGAAAGTCCGCTCCATGTGCTGCTTAAGGTGCTCAACGGGCATCTCGCCAACCTCAATCGACACCGTTCCGGACTCGATCTTGGACAGATCGAGGATGTCGTTGATGAGGTTGAGGAGGTCTGATCCGGCCGAATTGATGGTCCTCGCGAACTCGACCTGCTTGTCGTTCAAATTACCCTGCGCATTGTCGGACAGCAGCTTCGACAGGATGAGCAGCGAGTTGAGCGGCGTGCGCAGCTCGTGCGACATGTTGGCAAGGAACTCGGACTTGTACTTGGACGTAAGCGCAAGCTGTTCGGCCTTCTCCTCGACCGCCCGCCGCGCCATTTCGATTTCGATGTTCTTCGCTTCGACCTGCTTCTTCTCGTTCTCGAGAAGCTGCGCTTTTTCCTGAAGCTCCTCGTTGGTCGCATGCAGCTCCTGCTGCTTGCGGGTGAGCTCGGTCTGGCGCGCCTGAAGCTCCTGCGTCAGCAGCTGCGACTGCTTGAGCAAGCCCTCGGTGCGCATGGTCGCGGCAATCGTGTTCAACACGATGCCGACCGACTCCATAAGCTGATCGAGGAAGCTCTGGTGGGTCTCGTTGAACTCATTAAACGAAGCGAGTTCGATCACGGCTTTGACTTCGTCTTCGAACAGGGCCGGCAGGATGCTGACGCTAGCCGGGTTTGACTGGCCGAGGCCGGAACCGACGCGAATGAAGTCGGGCGGCACGTCCTTCAAGAGGATTGGACGACGGTCGGCGGCAGCCTGTCCGATCAGGCCTTCGCGAAGCTGGAACTCCTGCTTCAGCTGATCCTGGCTTTCGGCGCCGTAGCTCGCCACCAACTCCAGCTTCGTCTCATCCTCTTCACGCTTGGTGACGTAGAAAACACCGTATTGGGCGTTCACCAGCGGTGCGAGCTCCGACATGATCAGGTTCGACACGGTGGCGAGGTCGCGTTCGCCCTGAAGCATGCGCGAGAAACGGGCGAGGTTGGTCTTCAGCCAGTCCTGCTCCGCATTCTTGAGCGTCTGTTCCTTCAAGTTGAGGATCATCTCATTGATGTTGTCCTTGAGCGCGGCCATCTCGCCCTGCGCCTCGACGGCAATGGAGCGCGTAAGGTCGCCCTTGGTCACCGCAGTGGACACTTCGGCGATCGACCGGACCTGGTTGGTCAGGTTGGCAGCGAGCTGGTTCACGTTGTCGGTAAGGTCGCGCCACAGGCCGGCGGCGCCAGGCACGCGGGCCTGACCGCCCAGCTTTCCTTCGATGCCGACTTCGCGAGCCATGTTCGTGACCTGGTCGCCGAACGTCGAAAGCGTATCGATCATGAAGTTGATCGTGTCGGCCAGCGCCGCGATCTCGCCCTTCGCATCGAGCGTCAGCTTCCGCTTGAGGTTGCCCTGCGCCACGGCGGTCACAACCTCGGCGATACCGCGCACCTGGTTGGTGAGGTTGGTCGCCATCAGGTTCACGTTGTC
>Ga0070670_100001790_pt1 | contig 17495 bp, 10 predicted proteins | sample KBSS63metaG_FD_64665 | JGI IMG/M metagenome (GOLD analysis project Ga0070670, IMG submission 64665) | Switchgrass rhizosphere microbial communities from Kellogg Biological Station, Michigan, USA - KBS S6-3 metaG | ecosystem: Host-associated > Plants > Roots > Rhizosphere > Soil ... | reverse complement strand
ATCCAGGACCTGCGGCGCGAGGCACGTGTCAATGCAAAAGGCTTGATCGGTTTGCCCCTCATCGGCGCGGTTCGTGTCGCCGGCTTGACGTCCGCCGAGGCCGAGACGCTGATCGCCGGTCTCTACAGCAAGAACTACCTGCAGAACCCCGAGGTATCCGTTTTCGTCAAGGAATTCACGCGCCAGAACGTGACGATCGACGGGGCCGTCGCCAAGCCCGGCATCTATCCGCTCAAGGGCCAGACCACGCTCTTGCAGGCGCTCGCCAACGCCGGCGGACAGGGCTCGCTCACCGACATGAGCGACGTCGTGCTCTTCCGGATGGAAGAGAGCGAGCGGCGCGCGATCAAGTTCGACGTCACCAAGATCCGCAGCGCCGAAGCGCCGGATCCGGTGCTGCAGCCGGGTGACCTCATCGTCGTCAATCGCTCCCCCGCGCGCGTCGCGATCCGCGATTCGCTGCTCGGCGACCTCATCGGGATCTTCAACCCGTTCAACTACGTGACGAGGCCGTAGAGCGCCGCGATGCCCGAAGAAGGCCGAAGCTCCGATCCCTTGAACCTGCCACGGGGCGCGACCTCCACCTCGCTCGAGCTCCGGCGCGAAACGGGGCTGTCGACCCTCCTGTTCCCGCCCGAGGTCGCCACTGCGACCGCGGACGACGAGGTGCACTTCCGCGACCTGTGGCACGTCGTCGTCAAGCGCAAGTGGTCGATCCTCGCCGTGTTCCTGATCGTCGTCGTCGCCACGGCGATCGGCACCCTGATGCAGACCCCGATCTACCGCGCGGAGATGACGCTTCGGATCGATGCGGATGTATCGAAGATCATTCCGTTCAAGGACGGCACGTTCTACGACTCCGGCGATTCCGACTATTTTCAGACGCAGCTCGAGCTCCTGAAGAGCCGGGCGCTTGCCGAGCGCGTCGTCGCGCAGATGAAGCTGAAGCCCGCCGTGGTGGCCGCGGCACCCGCGCGGCCGTGGTGGGAGGACCTCTTTCGCAAGGACGCGCCGCAGGACGCGCCGCTTTCCCCCGAAGAGGCCGGCAAGGCCGCCGTCCGGAGCGTCGCCGATTCGCTGCGGGGCGGCCTCGGGATCGCCCCCATCAAGAACACCAAGATGGTGCGCGTGTCGTACGCCTCGGCGAGCCCGCGCCTTGCGGCCGACGTGCTCAATGCCGTCGCGCAGACGTTCATCAATTACAACCTGGAGCAGCGCTACGACCAGTCGTCCTACGCCAAGACGTTTCTCGAGGAGAAGCTCGCGGAGACCAAGGCGAAGCTCGAGACGAACGAGCGCGCGCTGATCGAGTTCCAGCGCGCGAACGCCATCGTGTCGGTGGACGACCGCCAAACGGTGTTGTCGTCGACGCTGTCCGACTACACGACGGCCGCCAACAAGGCGGAGCAGGATCTCGCCAAGACGAGCGCGCTCTACGAGCTCATCAAGACGAATCCGGAATCGGCGCCGCAGGTGCTCGAGAGCAAGGCCGTGCAATCGCTCAAGGAGCAGAAGGCGAAGCTCTCCGCGGATTACGCCGACAACCTGCGGGTCTACAAGCCCGGCTATCCGAAGATGCAGCAGATCCAGGCCCAGATCGACGAGATCGACAAGAACATCGCGTCCGAGATCGATGCGGTCAAGCGGTCGGTCGAAACGTCGTACCAGGGCCTGCAGCAGCAGCAGAAAGCCATCCTCGCGAAGCTCGAGCAGACGAAGAAGGACGTGCTCGACCTGCAGGGACGCAGCATCCAGTACAACATCCTGAAACGCGACGTCGACACCGACCGGGCGATCTACAACAGCCTTCTGCAGCGGTTGAACGAGGTCGGCGTCACGGGCGGCACCGGCGCCAACAACATCGCGGTCGTCGACCGCGCCGAGATCCCGCCGGTGCCCTTCAAGCCCGACCTGCGCCAGAACCTGGTCATTGCGATGCTGCTCGGGCTGATCGGCGGCGTCGCACTCGCGTTCTTCCTCGAGCATCTCGACGACACGATCCGCATGCCCGAGGACATGGAGCAATTGACGCAGCTTCCGGTGCTCGGCGTCGTGCCGAAGCTTTCGCACCCCAAGTCGGGAGAAGGACGCTCGCTGGGCCTTCTCGCGCACGACGACGTGCGCTCGACGTTCGCCGAGGCGTATCGGTCCGTGCGGACGGCGCTGCAGTTCTCGACGCGCGACGGCGCGCCACGGGTGTTCATGGTCACGAGCACCGCGCAGGGCGACGGCAAGACGACGACGGCGCTGGCGCTCGCGATCAACAGCGCCCAGACCGGCCGTCCGGTGCTGCTGATCGACGGCGACATGCGACATCCGGCCGTCCACAAGGCGCTCGGCATCGACAATTCGCGCGGGCTCTCCAACTACCTGTCGAGCGACGTGCCGCCGCTCGGCATCGTGCGCACCACGCAGATTCCCAACTTCTTCGTGATCCCGGCAGGACCGATGCCGCCGAATCCCGTGGAGCTTCTCTCCGGGCCCAAGTTCGCGTTGCTGCTCGCGCAGCTTGGGGAGCGGTTCGCGCAGATCATCGTCGATTCGCCGCCGGTGCTCGGTCTTGCGGACTCGATCGTGCTGGGCGACCGCGTCGGCTCGGTGCTGTTCGTCGTCGCATCCGGCATCACCCGCAAGGCGCACGCGCGGGCCGCGCTCAAGCGTCTGCGGCAGGCGAGCGTGAATCCGCTCGGTGCCGTGATGACCAAGCTCAACCTGCGCGACGGCATGTATGGCTACGAAAGCGCGTTCTACTACTACCGGAGCACCAACGACGGGCCGAAACTCGCGCTCGTGTCGCAGGGCGACGCCGGCAAGGCCGACGCGGCATAGCAGGCCGGGGTTGCCGGAGCGCGGCCATGCCTGAAGCCATTTCTGCGGACGTCACCGCGGAGCTGCTTCTCTGGTATTACGAGGAGCCCGGGCGCTACCGCGCGGAAGGCCGGCGCCGCGATGCGCCGGTCCTCGATTCCACGGTCGTGCTCAAGCTGGCGCTCGGGCGCCACGTCGATCTCGCAAAGCCCGCGCTCGGCAGCCCCGAGACCCTCTCCACGTTGCGCGCCGCCGCCGGCCTGTACGTTCGCTTCCTGTTCTTTCGGCCGGACGCTACGCCGTATCAGATGCTCGGCCTCGCGCCGGGGGCGTCGCCGGAAGCGATCAAGGAGAGCTTCCGCTTGCTGATGCATCTCGTGCATCCCGATCGCCAGGACGAGCGTGCCGTGTGGCCGGAATCCTATGCCGCGCTCGCCAATCGCGCATACGGAATCCTGCGGAATCAGGACTCGCGCGTCCAGCTCGAGCGCGAGGCGCAAGCGCGGGCTGCCATGGCAAGGGCGAGGGCGGTCAATCGCACCGCGGAAACGCAGCGAGCATCGAGGATGCCGGTGCCCGTGCGGCCTCGGCGCGGCAAGAAGCGGGGGCCGCTCGACGGCGTCGTACTGCCCGAGTGGCTCACGGCCGGCGTCGGCGGGTTTGCACGTGAGCATCCGTCGGTGACTGCGTTCACGGCACTGATCGGCGCCGCCGTTGTGGCAGTCGCATTGATGGTGTGGGAGCAGCATGATGGGGCGCTGACACGCGACGTCGATGCCACCGCCGACGATTCCGGCGCGCCTTCAATGGCGAGATTTCCGAAGCTCAAGTGGCTCTCGCCGGCGCCCGACACGTCGATGGCCAATGCGCTCGCCAATGGAGCCGGCGGCAGCGGCGCCACGAACCGCTCGTCATTGCCAGACACAAAAGCGTTGCCGCCGAGCGTCATGACTGCGCCGATGGCCGCGGCGGACGTCCCGCGCAACGCGTCGCCGGCGATCGAGGCGGCGTCTGCCGCCCTTTCACGCAGCGACGCTACGATAACGCCGTCGGCGACGAACTCCGGTGTCGCAGCCGAGCCAGGCGCCGCGTCGGGCACAGAGCCGGTTGCACCGCCGCAGACAGCGGCCGTGCAGCCGCCGTCGTTGCCTCTCACTTCGACCACCCCGCCTGCGGCACACACGGTGGCGGCGCATTCGGTCGTTCCAACGTCCGCGGCGAATACCGTGGCCTCGGGACCGGCGCCAGTGCTGGCCCGCATCGAGACGCCTCCGACGCCCGGCATCGCGCCCAGCGCGCCGCCCGCGACCTCGTCCAACGCACCGGGCGCGCCGCCTGCGACCTCAGAGATCGAGTCGCTGTTCGCAACGTTCGTGGAAAGCTACGAGCGCGGGCGCGGCGACGTGTTCGCCAATCTCTTCGACATAGACGCCGAAGCGAATCTGCGGCAAGGTCGGCCGGCGATCCGCGGCGAATACGACGAGCTCTTCCGTCTCTCGCAGTGGCGCAAGATGCAGCTGACGCGCGTCAATTGGAAACGCGTCGGCGATCGCGCCTTTGCAAAAGGCGAGGTCACCGTCAAGATCGGCTGGCGCGACGGCCGCGAGGTCGAGCAGCGCCTCGCGCTCGACATGGAGCTCGTGCGCCGCGACGGGCGCGTCGTCATCGCCAAGCTTTCGCAGCAGCCGAAGTAGGCCGACCGTGACGCTACCGCTTCCCGCCGTGCCGCGCAGCGGGGTCGTTGCGCTGGCGATCGCCTTCGCGGTCTTCGTTGCCTGGCGCGTCCTCGTCGCCGGCGTCGGTGCGATCGCGGAGCGCGGTTTTCCAGCCGGCGCATTGAATGCCGGTCCGGCGCACGTCGCATCGAATACCGAGTCTTCGCTGCGCGCGCGACTCGCGAAGAACCCAGGCGATGCCCTCGCGCTGTTGCTTCTGGCGCTCGAGCTCGAGCGTCGGGGAAACCGCGACGAAGCGGGCGCTGCAATGAGAACGGCGGCTCGCCTTGCGCCGGCGGATCCGCAGGCGCTGCTGCTCATCGCGGGCTACTTCCTCCGCACCGGCGACGAAGACGCGGCGCTTTCGACGCTGCGGCGCGCGCTCGATTCCGCGCCCGCGGAAGTGTCGACGAAGATCTGGCCGGTGTTCACGGCTGCGCTCGTCAGTGGGCGTCATCAGCAATACTTCGATGCGATGGCGCGGGAGAACGCACCCTGGTGGGCCGAGTTCTTTCGTCATGCTTGCGCGCGCGCCGTTCCGACGAACGCGGTGCAAACGGTGTTCGCGGTGCGCGTGACGGCGGGATTGGCGACGGTCGACGAGCGCCAGTGTCTCGTCGATCGACTGCAGCGCAACGGCCAGTGGACCAACGCCTATGTGCTGTGGCTCAACGGTCTGCCGCCGGAGCAGCGGAGGCGCGTGGGCTACGTGTTCAACGGCGACTTCGAAGCGCCGCTGTCCAATAGCGGCTTCGATTGGCGCACGCCTTCGCAGGAAAGCGCGATCGTTTCGGTGGATCCCGGCGATGGCGTGACGGGGAAGCGCGGCTTGAACGTGGCGTTCACGAGCCAGCGTTACGGCGGACCACCGGTTCAGCAGACGTTGCTGCTCGAGCCGGGAACGTATCAGCTCGAAGGAAAAGCGAAGTCCGGACTCGAGGCCTGGCTCGGAATGCAGTGGGGCGTCTACTGCCTCGATACGCTCGGGCGTGCGACGCGCCAGCTCCTCCGCAGCGACCCTTTCACCGGGACCACCCGCTGGCGGGAGTTCCGGCACCCATTCGCCGTGCCCGCGGACTGTCCCGCGCAACTGCTGCGCCTCGAGCTCGCGAGCCCGAAGCAGGGCGCCGCGGGTCCCACGGATGTGGCAATTCGGTTGAAAGGGAAGCTGTGGTTCGACGACATCCGTGTCCGCATCGTTGACGAGCGTGGACCCCGTAGGTAAGCTCCAACGCTAACTTTGCGCGCCAACCAACGGAAACAAAACGAATTGGTATTGGGTGACAACAAGGATTGGATGACCGCGCGCAAGGCTGTCGCCGTGCTTTCCGTGGTAGCCCTTGCGACGCACCTCGCCCATGCGCAACAGCCGGCTTCATCCCGTCCCATCGCACGCATCACGGGAGTCGAGGGCAACGTACTCGTGGGCCAGTCGGACGGCATGGCAGCGGCCACCACCGGCCAGCAGCTGCCGCCGGGCGCGCGGATCATCACGACAGCGGGCGCCAGAGCGACGATTGCGTACGACCGCGGATGCGTCGTCGATCTCGGGCAAAACCGACGCTACATCGTGCGCGAAGCCGCCGAATGCGTCGCCGCGAAGGCGCCGCCGCTCGGAGCGGCCGCCCCGTTTGCCGTGCTAGCGGGCCCGCAAGTCGTGAACATTGGCGCAACCGTCGTCAGGGGCGAGTTGGGCGTGAGCCCCGGCAAGGAGGTGTCGGGTTTCCCGGGCGGCAAGGTCGTGGACGGCACGATCCAGACGACCGGCGATGCGCCCGGGCTTGCGCAGCGCGACGCCGGCATCGCCTACACGGATCTCGCGAGCCAGCAGTGCAACACCCGGTTGAGCGGACAGGATCTCGCCGGCCAGACGCTCACACCGGGCGTATATTGCTTCCCTGGCGCGGCCGCAACGCTCAACGGCGAGCTCGTGCTGGATGCGCAAGGCGATCCCGACGCCGTGTTCGTCTTCCAGGTCGGGACGACGCTCGCGACCGGACCCAAGTCCTCGGTGCGAATTGCCAACAGCGGCCAGCGGCCCGAGGCGGGCGAAAAAGGTATCGACGGCCGCCCACGCCGTGACCAGCTGTGCCACGTGTACTGGCAGGTCGGCGACTCCGCGACGCTTGGGCAGGACAGCACCTTCATCGGCACGATCATCGCGCAGCGCGCCGTCAGCGTCGGCGCCAACGCTGCCGTGGACGGGCGGGCGCTCGCGCGGTCCGGCGTCGTCACGCTCGCAAGCGACGCCGTGGAAATTCCGCTTTGTGCCGCCGTGGTCGCGTATCGGCCCGGTGCGCTCGGCATCGTCGGCGCCGCGGCGGGGGGTGTCGTCCTGTACGAGGTCCTGAATCAGAAAAAGCCGAAAAGCCCGAATTGAGCCATCGACATCAAGGCCATCGAGACTAGAGCTGTGAAAGACAAGGAGCCTGCGGGCTCCATGTTTTTTTGTTGCCTGGCCGCGACCCTGTTGCTCGCGCCGCTTTTCAGGGCCGGCAATCGACCGCTCCCGCTGCTGCTGCTCGAGCTCGCCGCGATCGGCTTCCTGCTCGCGATCGTCGTGCAGCGCCACGTTGTTGTCGTTCCGCGAGCGCTCGTCATCGGGTTGGGACTGCTCCTCGCGTATCCGCTGCTGCAACTGGTTCCGCTACCCGAAACCGTGTGGCGCTCGCTTCCGGGACACGGCGAGTACGCGAGCGTGCTCGATCGCTATGCCGGCGATGCCGGTGGCGGGGCCTGGCGTGCGATCTCCGTGATACCGACGGCGACCGAATACGGATGGCTCGCGTTGCTGCCGCCGCTTGCCTGCTTCCTCGGCGTGCTCTGCCTCGCCCCGCACCACGTCGCCCGGCTCGTGCTGCTGTTCGTGGTGCTCGCAGGCGCCGAGGGTGTTCTCGGGTTGCTGCAGATCGGGCCCGGCGGCGGCGGGGTCCTCTACTTCGGCAACGAGGAGCCGGGCCAGTACGTTGCCATCGGAACGTTCGTCAATCGCAATCACCTGGCGGCGATGCTCGCGATGGCGCTGCCGGTGGTCATCGGTCTCATCGTCTACAGCATGCGTCCGGGACGGCACAACCTGCACCACAACGTGCGCGCTCCGACATCCGAAGCTTCGGCGAAGCGGCTGCTGCTGTTCGGCGCGGGCGTGATCGTCCTCGTGTGCCTGCTGTTCACGCGGTCGCGGGCGGGCATCGCAACGGGCCTCGCCGGACTCGTGTGCGCCGCCGTCGTTCTCGTGCGCGCCGCGGCTGCTCGTGCCAGTCCGTCGCGGCTGCGGACGGCAAACCTGATCGCCGCCGCGCTGATCGTCATCTCGGCGGGCATCGCGCTCGCGATCGGCATCGGCCCGCTGCTGCGCGGCCTCGCGCCGCAGGCGCTTCATTCCAGCGTCGACTTCCGCTGGGCGATCTACGCCGCTACGTGGCACGGCGCCATCGAGTTCCTGCCCTTCGGGAGCGGGCTCTCGACGTATGCCGGCGTCTTCCCGCGTTTCCAGGTGAGCGACGCGGGCGGATACATCGATTACGCGCACAACGACTACCTGCAGGCGTTCATGGAGCTCGGGCTCGCGGCGCCGGTCGTCGTCGGGCTTTTTGCCTTCGCGTGGGCAGCGCGCTGCCGCGAGGTGCTGCGCGACGAGACCGCGCGCAGCTTCACGCTGCTGCAGCTTGCGGCCGCGCTGGCAATGGTGCCGATGATGCTGCACGGCCTTTTCGACTTTGCGCTGCACATGCCCGCCAATGCGATGTGGTTCGCGGCGCTGGCGGGCGTCATGTTCCACCGCGGGATGGAGGCCGAGCCCGCTGCAGATGCTGTGAATTCGCGTCGGCTCTCGCTCGCCAAGCGATGATCGATCTTCACTGCCACCTGCTGCCGGGCATCGACGACGGCGCGCCCGACGAGGCCACGTCGCTCGAGATGGCGCGCATCGCCGTGGCGGATGGCATTCGCACGACGGCCTGCACGCCGCACATCTATCCCGGGCTCTACGAGAACGACGCGGCGGGCATCAAGCAGCGCGTGATGGCGCTGCAGCGGCGCCTGTTCGACGAGGGCATCGAGCTGAACCTCACGCTCGGCGCCGACGCCCACCTGACGCCGGAGCTCCTCGGGCGCCTCCGCGCGGGAACCGCGCCGTCGCTCGCGGGAGGGCGCTATTTCCTGCTGGAGCCGCCGCACACGGTGGCGCCCCCGCGATTCTCCGAGTCGATGTTCGACTTCGTGGCCGCGGGGTACGTGCCGGTGCTGACGCACCCGGAGCGCCTCACGTGGATCAGGGGGCATTACGACGTATTCGTCGCGCTCGTGAAGAGTGGTGTGTGGATGCAGGTGACCGCGGGCAGCCTCAACGGCCGCTTCGGCAAGGACGCCCGTTATTTCGGCGAGAAGATGCTGGACGACGGTCTCGTGCACTTGCTCGCCACCGATGCTCACGGCGTGCGCCACCGGGCGCCGCTTCTCGCAGAGGGGCGCGAAGCCGCGATGAAACGAGTCGGCGCCAAAGAAGCGGACCGGCTTGTCGTCGAACGCCCGCAGGCGATTCTCGACAACCGGAGGCCGGGCGAAGTCCCGCCGGTGCCGGCCCTTGGCGATTCCCCGCCGATCGGGCAGCGAGGATTCTTCGCACGCATCGCTCGCCGGCGCGGCGCAGCGCGCTGACGCTCTTTCTCCGCCGCCTGGCGTCACAGGCCCGGTCCGCGTTAGCCGCACCGGAACGACTTCGTGCCGCAGATCGCGGCCCGGTTTTGCGCGGCAGGGAAATTGCTTTTACGAGCCGGATGGTCTCGGCCATCGCACCGAGGCACGAACCCAAAATCGCGCAGACGGCCGACGGGTGGGGAATGACGATGCAACGTGCTGTTCTCAATGGACAAACTCAGATGGCATCACGCCCGGGCGATGCTGTGACAACCGAGCGATCCTTCCCATGGGGGGATTCGAGGGGCGATCCGCGTCCCGCAGGGTGCCCCTGCGCGGCAACTTCAGCGCCCCTTTGCGCCGTTCGGCGCTGACGTCGCCGCCATGCGCCTTCCCGACCTTTCGCTCCACCGCATCCAGACTCGCATCGTTGCGGCCGTCGTCATCGTGATGGTCGCCGTCGCAATCGCGAGCCTACTGCTCGTGCACGTCAACGGCACCGTTGCGGTTCGCAAGACGGTCGTTGCGGGCGTCGTGGCCGGCTCCAAGGCATTCGAGCGGCTGATCGAGGTCGATTCCCAGCGGCTGGTCGAAGGCGCCCGGCAGCTCGCGGCCGACCCTGCGTTCCGCGAGACGGCCTCGGGCCCCGATCGCGGCACGCTGTCGCCGGCGCTTGTGAAACACGCGCATCGCATCGGGTCCTCGGTCATGTTGGTCATCGACAGCGACCGGCGGATCGTGGCGGGCACGTTGCCCGCCGAGATCGGCAAGCGCTTTTCGCAGACCAAGCTGCTCGACCGGGCTACCTCCGCGCAGCAATCGACGGCGTTCGTGACGATCGGCACGCAGTTCTACCAGTTGATCGTCGTGCCGCTGCAGATACCGCAGCCGGTGGCGTGGATCGCCGCCGGCATCAAGATCGACGACGCGATGGCACGCGAGATGAACACGCTGACCGGCCTTGACGTCACCTTCCTGAGCCGTCCCGACGACGGCGAGTGGCAGGCGCGCGCGAGCACCGTCGACGAACCTGCGAAATCCGAGCTCGTGCGGGACTTCGCCGCCAATCGCTATGCGACCGCCAACAGCGAAGGCAACGCGGAGTACGGCGACGATGCCGTGACGCGAGTCATCAACCTCGCGCCGCGCGCCGACGACGGCGCCGTGGCAGTGCTGCAGGGCTCGCTGCCGGCGGCGTTCGAGCCGCTCCGCGCGATGGAGCAGCGGCAGGCGCTCGTCCTGCTGCTCGGCATCGCGGCCGCCGTTGCGGTGGGGCTGCTGCTCTCCCGCGGCGTGACCGAGCCCGTGCGCGCGATCACGGCTGCCGTCCGGCGCGTCGGCGCAGGCGACTATTCGCCGATCCCCGAGTCGAAGCGTCGCGACGAGATCGGCGAGCTCGCGACGTCGTTCCGCACGATGCAGGCTGGCATAGCCGCCAACATGTCGCGGCTGACGGAGCTCGCGCATCGCGACGCACTCACCGGGCTGCCCACCCGTGTGCTCTTCGTCGACCGGCTCGACCAGGCGATCGCCGCCGGCTCCCGCGCCGGCACGCCGGTCGCCGCGCTGATACTCAATCTCGACCACTTCGATTCCATCAATGAAACCCTCGGCCGCCCGATCGGCGACATGCTGCTGCGCGAAGTCGCCGCCAGGCTGCGATCGGTCGTTCGGCGCGCGAACGACAGCGTCGCGCGCACCGGCGGGGACGAGTTCGCGATCCTGATGGCCGGCAGCCGTCCGAGCGATGCCCAACGTGTGGCCGAGGCTGTCGCGCGCGCGCTCGAGGTCAAAATGACGCTCGACGGTCACGTCGTCGACGTGCGCTCGAGCATCGGCATCGCCGTCTGCCCGGACCACGGCCACGATCCGGTCAAGCTGCTGCAGCGCGCCGAGGTCGCGATGCGTGCGGCGAAGAAGGACCAGCTCAAGATCGTCATGTGGGACGATCGCTACGACGAGAACGGCGAGAAGCGGCTCTCAATGATGAGCGATCTCAAGAAAGCCGTCGACAACGAGGAGCTCACGCTCATCTATCAGCCGCGCGTGCCGCTCGGCGACAACGGCGAGCATTACGTCGAGGCGCTCGTGCGTTGGCAGCACCCGACGCGCGGCCTCGTGCCGCCGTCGGAATTCCTGCCGCTCGCGGAGCAGACCGGCTTCATCCGCACGATCACGCACTGGGTGCTCGACCATGCGGTGGAGCAGTGCGCCCAGTGGCGCAACCGCGGACTGCCGATGAACGTGTCGGTGAACATATCGCCGAACGACCTGATCAACGGCGAACTCGCCGCACGCCTCACCCAGACGCTGGAGAAGGAAGGCTGCTCCGCCGGCTGGATCACACTCGAGGTCACGGAAAACGCGATCGTCGGCGAACCCGGGCACACCCTCAAGCACCTCGAGCGGCTGAAGCAGGTGGGGTGCAGGCTCGCGCTGGACGACTACGGTACCGGCTACTCGTCGCTTGCCTATCTGCGTCGGCTGCCGCTCGACGAGCTCAAGATCGACAAGTCATGCACGATGGGAATGACGTCCGATGCCAGCGACGCGCTCATCGTCCGCTCGACAATCGAGGTCGCCCACAAGCTCGGACTTGCGGTGGTCGCCGGCGGCGTAGAGGACGAAGCGACGCTCAATCAGCTGCGGGAGCTTGGGTGCGATGCCGTGCAGGGCTTCCTTGTGTCGCGTCCGCTCGCTGCGGAGGACGTGCCAAACTGGGTGCGCGAATCGTCGTGGGCGCGGCCCGCGCGCGAGAAGACGTCGCTGCGGCGGGTCAGCTAGCCGTACCCTCGCAGTTGGCGCTTCAAGGCGCCGAGCCGCACGATTGGGATTACGCAGCATCCTCTCGCAGTTGGGTGAGCGAGTGGCAGGATTGGCTCGGGCTTCGTCGCCGCGAGTCGTGTCTGCCTGCGGGGCCCCGGTGCGGCCGGCGGTGGGAAACACACTTCCCACTCGCGGCCGCACCACCCGCGACGGCCGACGCGGCTCCAAGGCGCCCTGCGCCAACCCTGCCACTCCGCTCGCAGCGCTCCGGTGCGGACTCGGAGAGCGTGCTCGCGTGCATCAACCTTGAATGTGCACAGCCATCGCGTCAGCGCCGCGACGCAGGCGATGTCGTGCGCGCAGAGGCTTGCGTGCGATCAGTCACCGATGCGTCGCATGCCTCGCATGGGCGTAGGGACGGAGGGCGATGTCGTGCGGGCGTGGCAAGCCCTTGCCACGTCCGCGCCGACAAACGACGGGCCACGTCCGCGCGGGCAACGCATACTCGCTTGCCACGTCGCACAGCGGCCGCTACCCTCGGCAGGGTGCTTTCGATCCGGCAACTCTCGAAGACGTATGCAGGACCGCGCCAGCGCACCGTCCTCCGCGGCATCGACCTCGACCTCCCCGGCGGCCACTACGTCGCGGTGATGGGCGAGTCGGGAATGGGCAAGTCGACGCTCCTCAATCTCATCGCGGGCCTCGATCGGCCCGATGCGGGGACGATCGCAGTGGACGGCGTCGATCTCGCGACGCTCGACGATGACGCGCTCACCGTGCTCCGCCGAGAGAAGATGGGCTTCGTCTTCCAGGCGTTTCACGTGCTGCCGTACCTGACCGTCGCGCAGAACGTCGCACTGCCGTTGTCGCTCATCGGTACGGCCGGTGCGGAAGCGTCGGCGCGCGTCGACGCTACGCTCGAGGCCGTCGCGCTTGGCGACCGCGCTTCCAGCATGCCGCGCGAGCTCTCCGGCGGCGAGTTGCAGCGCGTCGCCATTGCCCGAGCGCTCGTCCATCGTCCCCGGCTCGTACTTGCGGACGAGCCGACCGGCAATCTCGATGCCGACAGCGCTTTCCAAGTGCTCGCATTGCTGCGCGATCAGGTCAAGACGAATGAGGCGGCGGGCATTCTGGTCACGCATTCGCTCGCGGCCGCCGCAACGGCTGATCGCGTGCTGGTCCTGACCCGCGATGGACTCGCCGCGAAGTGACGGCGCGTTCCGGCTCCATGATGATGACGTTGCGCGGCGCGTTCGCGCGGAATCGCACGCGCACCGCATTGTCGGTGGTCGCGATTGCGCTGGGGGTTGCGCTTGGCTACGCGGTGCAACTCATCAATGCCGCCGCCGTGAACGAGCTCGCGCAGGGCGTCAAGACGATGTCCGGCGACGCCGATTTCGAGGTGCGCGGGCCGCGCGGGGGCTTTCCGGAAGCGCTCTATCCACACATCGCGCGGCTGCCGGACGTGGCCGTCGCAAGTCCCGTGGTGGAAGTCGATGCCAAGGTTGCCGGGCGAGATGCGCCGCTGCGGATCATCGGCGTCGACGTGTTTCGCGCCGGTTACCTGCAGCCCGGAATGATCCCGACCACGGTAGACCGGCTCGATACCTTGCGACCGGATGCGCTGTTCCTGAGTCCCGCCGCCGCTCGCTCGCTCGATGTTGCCGTGGGTGACACGCTTCGCGTGCAGGTTGCGCTTCGCGACGTGACGCTGCGGGTGGCGGGTGAACTCGCCGCGGCCGGGAACCAGCGCTTCGGTCTGATGGATATCGCAGCCGCGCAGGCGGCGTTCGATCGGCTCGGCTCGCTCGCACGCATCGACGTGAGACTGCGTCCCGGAGCTGCGCCGGATGCCTTCGAGAAAGGGCTGCGCGCGATCCTGCCGCCCGGCGTCGACCTCGTGCGCCCCGAGACAGCGGTTGCCGCGGGCGCGAGCCTGTCGCGATCGTATCGCGTCAATCTTGACGTGCTCGCGCTCGTCGCGCTTTTCACCGGAGCGTTGCTGGTGTTCTCCACGCAGACGCACGCAGTGGTGCGCCGCCGGCAGGAGCTTGCGCTGTTGCGTGTGCTTGGCGTCACGCGACGCCGTCTGACGCTCATGATCGTCGCGGAAGGCGCGCTCGTCGGGATCGCCGGCAGCGCGCTGGGCGTCGTCGCCGGCTTCGCACTCGCGGAAATTGCGGTGCGCTCGTACGGTGCCGATCTCGGGTCGGGATTTTTCCGCGGGGTCACGCCGTCGCTGGCACTCGAGCCAGTGGCGCTTTGCACGTTCTTCGCGCTCGGCGCATTGGCTGCGGTGGCAGGGAGCTTCGTGCCGGCGTACGAGGCTGCGCGTGCATCGCCGGCGCAGGCGCTCAAGGCGGGAGACGACGAGGCGATGTACGCCAAGCTCCGGCCCGTGAAGCCGGCGCTCGTTCTGATAGCCCTGGGCGCCGCGGCGACCGCATTGCCCGCGGTGGGGGGGCTTCCGCTTTTCGGCTACGCGTCGATCGCGCTGCTGCTCGTCGGCACGCTGATGCTCATGCCGCGTCTCTGCGTGCTCGCGCTTTCCGTGTTGCCGCTTCCAAAGGCGGCGGCCCCGAGCCTCGCGATCGCCCAGTTGCGCGGGGCGCCGGGACAGGTGAGCGTGAGCCTCGCCGCGATCGTCGCGAGCGTGAGCCTCACCGTCTCGATGGTGATCATGGTGGCGTCGTTTCGCCATTCGCTCGACGCGTGGCTCGAGCGCATCCTCCCGGCTGACCTGTACGTTCGCGCGGCGAGCGCGGGCGACACGGCTTATCTCGGCCCGCAAGCGCAGGCTGCCATGGCCGAGCTTCCCGGCGTGCGACGCGTAGACTTCCTGCGCGAGCAGCAGTTGCTGCTCGATGCGTCGCGTCCACGCCTCGTGCTTCAGGCGCGCACTGTCGATCCCGCTTCGGCCGGACGCAACCTTCCGATCATCGGTGCGCCCGTTGCGGTGGCCGCCGATGCGCCCCCACCGGCGTGGGCGAGCGAAGCGGCCGTCGACATCTACGGCTTCACGCCGGGGCGAATCATCGAGCTGCCGCTCGCCGGCAAGGTCGAGCGCTTCACCGTCGCCGGCGTCTGGCGCGATTACGGCCGGCAGCAGGGTGTCGTTGCCATCGACCGCTCCCGCTACATTGCACTCACGGGCGACCGCACGGCAACCAACGCCGCACTCTGGCTATCCCAGGGTGCCGATGGCGCAAGCGTCGAGGCGGCGCTGCGACGCGCGATCCCGGGTGGCGAGCGCCTCGAAATCGCTCGCCCCGGCGAAATTCGCGACGTCTCGCTCCGCGTTTTCGATCGCACGTTCGCGGTGACCTACGCGCTGGAGCTCGTGGCAGTCGTGATCGGTCTCGTCGGCTTGTCCTCGTCGTTCGGCGCGCTGGTCCTCGCGCGCCGGCGCGAATTCGGCGTGCTGCGCCATCTCGGCATGACCCGACGGCAAGTCGGCGCGATGCTCGCGACCGAAGGCCTCGTCGTCAGCGCCATCGGTCTCGCGGTAGGGCTGACGCTCGGATTCGCCATCAGCCTCATCCTGATCCACGTCGTCAACCGGCAGTCGTTCCACTGGGGGATGGAGTTGTCGCTGCCGTGGCTCGCGCTCGCGAGCTTCGGGCTGCTGCTCGTCGGGGCGTCGATGTTGACGGCGCTCGCGAGCGGCCGGCACGCAATGGGGAGAGACATTGTCCTCGCCGTGAAGGACGACTGGTGAGCGCCGTGCGCGTACGATCTCGCGGCACCCGATGAACCGCCGGCACTTCCTCGGGCTGCCGATGCTCGCTGCGGCCACGTCGGCACTCTCGGCGGTCGACTATCCGCGCGTCGAGCCCCGGAGCCTCGTCTTCCCACGCGATCATGGGGCGCATCCGGAGTTTCGCATCGAGTGGTGGTACATCACGGGTTGGGTGAGCGATGGAGCGGCACACGACTTCGGCGTGCAGGTCACGTTCTTCCGCAATCGGCCGGGGGTTGCCGAAGCCAATCCGAGCGCGTTCGCGCCACGCCAGTTGCTGTTCGCGCATGCGGCTATCGCCGATCCGCGGCTGGGACGTCTTTCCCACGACCAGCGCGCCGCGCGTGCGGGCCTGGGGCTCGCCCAAGCGGACGAGTCCAAGGCGGGCGTCTTCATCGGCGACTGGTCGCTCGCGGACATCGGCGGCCGCTACGCGGCGAAAATCGCCGCCCGTGACTTCGCCCTCGATGTGGAATTCGCGCCCACGCAAGCGCCGCTTGCGCAGGGCGACAAAGGCGTCTCCCGGAAGGGGCCGGAGCTGGCGCAGGCGAGCTATTACTACAGCGAGCCGCAACTGCGCGTGACCGGCACGCTGCAAATCGGAGCGGCAGCGGCCGTCGCGGTGACCGGCACCGCCTGGCTCGACCACGAGTGGTCGAGCACGGTGATGGCGCCGGAAGCCGTGGGCTGGGACTGGACCGGCATCAACCTCGCCGACGGCGGCGCATTGATGGCGTTTCGAATGCGCGACAAGAGCGGCGGCGTCCTGTGGGCCGGCGGCGCGCATCGCGATGCGAAAGGCGACGTCCGCACCTTCGCGCCGGACGCGATCCGGTTCGTGCCGCGACGCACGTGGCGCTCGCCGCGAACCGGGATCGAATACCCGGTGGAAATGGCCATTGACGTGAGGCTCGACCCCGGCGGCCTCCTGCTCGACCTGAAGCCGTTGATGGACGACCAGGAACTCGACTCGCGCGCGAGCACGGGCACGATCTATTGGGAAGGCGCGGTACGCGCGTTCCGCGCGGGGCGTGCCGAAGGGCGCGGCTACCTCGAGCTCACGGGATACGGTGCGCCCCTGCGGATCTGAAAAGTAGGGTCAGAGACGACTTCCCACGTTCGCAAGAAAATCGAGGCGCTTTCAATAATCCGTCTCTGACCCTACTTTTTCTAGGCCATCTTGACGATGCGGCCCTCGCGCCACGACGTCGTCGCAGCCTCTGCGAGCTCGAGCGCTTTCAAGCCATCGTCGATCGTCGTGCGGACCTTCTCCTTGCCGGCGAGCACCGCGAAGAAGTGCGCCATCTCGTTCGCGTAAGCAGCCCGATAGCGCTCGAGAAAGAAGTGCAGCGGCAAGTCGCGCACGACGGCGGTGTTCGTATACGCGGTCACTTCGGTCGGGCCGTGGTTGCCAGCCTGCAGCATGCCGCCGCTTCCCAACACTTCGAACCGCTGATCGTAGCCGTACGCGGCGCGCCGGCTGGTGTTGATCTGGCAAAGGCGGCCCGTCTTCGTGCGGATCGTCACCGCCGTCGAATCGACGTCTCCCGCGTCGGCAATCGCCGAGTCGATCAGGCACGACGCGTTGGCGTGCACGGTCTCGGCCTCGTCCTCGAGAATCCAGCGGAACACGTCGAAGTCGTGGATCAACATGTCCTTGAAGATGCCGCCGGAGCTCTTGATGTACGGGATGGGCGGCGCGCCCGGATCGCGACTCGTGACGATCAGCATTTCCGGCGTGCCGATCTCGCCGGCGACGAGCCGCGTCTTGATCGCCGAGAACGTGGGATCGAAGCGCCGCTGGAAGCCGATCATGCAGGTGACGCCCG
>Ga0070670_100001787_pt1 | contig 17505 bp, 22 predicted proteins | sample KBSS63metaG_FD_64665 | JGI IMG/M metagenome (GOLD analysis project Ga0070670, IMG submission 64665) | Switchgrass rhizosphere microbial communities from Kellogg Biological Station, Michigan, USA - KBS S6-3 metaG | ecosystem: Host-associated > Plants > Roots > Rhizosphere > Soil ... | reverse complement strand
GTCGCCGGCAAGCTCGCCGAGGTGCTCAAGGCCGAGAAGCTGATGATGCTGACCAACATCCCCGGCGTGCTCGACAAGTCCGGAAAGCTCCTCACCGACCTGACCGCGCGCGAGATCGACGAGCTGTTCGCCGACGGCACGATCTCGGGCGGCATGCTGCCGAAGATCCAGTCGGCGCTCGACGCGGCCAAGAACGGCGTCAACACGGTCCACATCATCGACGGCCGCGTGCCGCATGCGATGCTCCTCGAAGTGCTCACCGAGCAAGCGTACGGAACGATGATCCGCTCGCGTTGAAGCATCCCGTCTGGTTGTTCGACCTCGACAACACGCTGCATGACGCGAGCCACGCGGCGTTCGGCGAGATGCATGTCGCCATCGGCGACTATGTCGCCGAGTTTGTCGGCATCACCGGCGAGGAAGCGCAGCGCCTGCGCGAGCGGTACTGGCTGCGCTACGGCGCGACGCTGCTCGGGCTGGTGCGCCACCACGGCGTACCGGCGGCGCACTTTCTCGCCGAGACGCATCGCATGCCCGGCCTCGAGGAGCGCGTGCGCACGAGTGCCCACGACCGCGCCATGCTGCGTCGGCTTCCCGGCAAGAAGGTCATCCTGACCAATGCGCCCCGCGCTTATGCGATGCGGGTTCTCGACACGCTCGGACTGACGAAGTTCTTCGCCGAGATCGTCACGATCGAGGACATGACGATGTTCGGGTCGCTGCGCCCCAAGCCCGACGCGCGCATGTTGCGCCGGGTCGCGGCGCGGCTGAACGTCGCGCCGAGCCGCTGCGTGCTGATCGAGGACACGCTGGTTCACCTGAAGGCGGCGCGCTCGATCGGCATGCGAACGATCTGGATGCAGCGCTACCTCGGCGGACGCTTCCGCGGCCACTTTCGCAATCAGCCCAATGCGGGTTTTCGCGCCTCGGCGACAGGGCGTCGTAACTGTCCGAAACCGGCGTACCTCTATGCCAAAATCGGCGCGCTCCGGCACCTGGCACTTCCAAGGAAGCTCTGAACAGATGACGCCTTCCTCCGATCCGCCTGCCGGCACCGCCGCCGATCCTGACCAGGATCCGGACGAGATCACGGCTCCGCTGCCCGACGAGGCGATCGTTCCCGGCGCCGTGCCGGCGACGCTCCCCGCCGCTGCGCCGACCAGAAAGCGGCCGCGGCCCGGCGAGCGCCGGGTGCAGATTCTCGAGACGCTCGCGACCATGCTGCAGGAGCCGGGGGCGGAGCGCGTCACGACCGCCGCGCTCGCGGCCAAGCTCTCGGTCTCGGAAGCCGCGCTTTATCGCCACTTCGCGAGCAAGGCGCAGATGTTCGAGGGCCTGATCGACTTCATCGAGCAGAGCGTCTTCACTCTCGTCAACCAGATCGTCGAGCGCGAGCAGAGCGCTGGCGCGCAGGTGCACAAGGTGCTCGCGGTGCTGCTGCAGTTCGGTGAGAAGAATCCGGGGATGACGCGGGTGATGGTGGGCGACGCGCTGGTGTTCGAGAACGACCGACTGACCGCGCGGATGAACCAGTTCTTCGAGCGCATCGAGTCGCAGCTGCGCCAGAGTCTGCGCCAGCACGCCGAAGCCGCCGGCTCGGCGACGCCGACCGCTGATGCGCATGCCCAGGCGTCGGTGCTCACGGCGTTCGCGATCGGCCGCCTGCAGCGCTTTGCCCGCTCGGGCTTTCGCAAGAGCCCCACCGAGCATCTCGACGTCGCGCTGCGCCTGTTCGCGGCGTGACTCTGCGGCAGCGGCGAGCGCGGTGACGACGACGATCCTCGCGGCCGGCCGGCCGCTCACGCTGCTGGCCGAGAAGGCCGCGTTCCTCGCCGCGAGCCGGACGCTGCTGATTGCCGACGCGCACATCGGCAAGGCGACCAGCTTTCGCGCCCTCGGCGTGCCGGTGCCGCACGGCACCACCGGCGCGACGCTGGCGGCGCTGTCGGCCCTGATCGCGACCTGGCGCGCGCGCCGCGTCGTCTTCCTCGGCGACTTCCTCCACTCCGCCCACGCCCACGCGCCGGCGACGATCGGTGCGCTCGCCCGCTGGCGCCGCGAGCACGCCGCGATAGAGCTCGTGCTGGTGCGCGGCAACCACGACGACCGCGCCGGCGACCCGCCGTCGCATCTCGGCATGCGAGTCGTTGACGAGCCGTTCGCGCTCGACGGCTTCGCTCTTTGCCACCATCCGCGGCCGCGCCGCGGCGCCTATGTCCTCGCCGGCCACCTCCATCCCTGCGTCGGCCTCGGCGGGCGCGGCTTCGACCATCTGCGCCTGCCGTGCTTCTGGCTCGGCGACGAGGTCGGCGTGCTGCCGGCGTTCGGCGCCTTCACCGGCATGCACCCGATCCGCGCCGCCGCAAGCGACCGCGTCTTCGCGATCGCCGACCGTGCGGTCGCGGCATTGCGCGGCCGCGCGCCGGCGCCGCCGGCCGACCGCCGCGCTGCCTGACATGGCCTTGGACAGCGTCGTCCTGGAGCACCTGGTCGCGCGCGTCGAGGCCTTGCTTGGCCGCCTCGAGGCGGTGTTGCCGCACCCGCTTGCCGAGCCCGACTGGGGCGCATCGATCGCCTTTCGCTACCGCAAGCGCGCCGGAGCAGGCCGCCTCGAGCCGGTGCGACACGTCGCGCCGATCCGGCTCCGCTCGCTGGTCGAGGTCGAGCCGCAGAAGGAGCGGCTGCTGCGCAACACCGAACAGTTCGTCGCCGGCAAGAGCGCCAACAACGTGCTCCTCACGGGTGCGCGCGGCACGGGCAAGAGCTCGCTCATCAAGGCCTGCCTGAACGAGTTCGCGTCGCGCGGGCTGCGCCTGATCGAAGTCGACAAGAGCGACCTGGTCGACCTGCCCGACATCGTCGACCTCGTCGCCGAGCGGCCCGAGCGCTTCGTCGTCTTCTGCGACGACCTCAGCTTCGACGAGGGCGAGCCCGGCTACAAGGCGCTCAAGTCGATCCTCGACGGTTCGATCTCGCAGAGCTCGGAGAACGTGATCATCTACGCGACCAGCAACCGGCGCCACCTGCTGCCCGAGTACATGAAGGAGAACCTGAGCTACGTCCACACCGACGACGGCGAGGTTCACCCGGGCGAGGTGATCGAGGAGAAGATCTCGCTCTCCGAGCGCTTCGGCCTCTGGGTCAGCTTCTATCCGTTCACGCAGGACGAGTACCTGGCGATCGTCGCCGAATGGCTGCGCGGCTTCGGCGTCGGCGCCGAGCAGATCGCCGCGGCGCGCCAGGAGTCGCTCGTCTGGGCGCTCGAGCGCGGCTCGCGCTCGGGCCGCGTCGCCTATCAGTTCGCCAAGGACTACGCCGGGCGGCACGCGTGAGCGCTGCTGCCCCCGTCGATGACGCCGGCATCGTCGACGTCGCGGTCGGCGTGCTGATCGATGCCGCGGGGCGCTTCCTCCTCACCTCTCGGCCCCCGGGCAAGGTCTACGCCGGCTGGTGGGAGTTCCCGGGCGGCAAGCTCGAGCGCGGCGAGTCGGTCGTCGCCGCGCTGGCGCGCGAGCTCCAGGAGGAACTCGGCATCGAGGTCTTCGACGTCCGCCTATGGCAGGTCACCCGCATGGACTACCCGCATGCCCGGGTTCGTCTCCACTTCTGCAAGGTGGTCGCCTGGCGCGGCGAGTTCGAGATGCGTGAGGGCCAGTCGATGGCGTGGCAGACGCTGCCCGTCACGGTGGCGCCGGTGCTCCCGGGCACCCTGCCGGTCCTCGACTGGTTTGCCGCCGAGCAGGGATTCGCCGGCGCGACCTGCGTCGACGCGGAGGGCGCAGATACACTGAAGAAATGAGCTGGCTCGACGAGGTCAAGTGGGATGCGAACGGCCTCGTTCCGGCGATCGCCCAGGAGGTCGGCTCGAACGACGTCCTCATGCTCGCCTACATGAACCGCGAGGCGCTCGCCAAGACTGCCGAGCTCGGTGAGGCGCACTACTGGAGCCGCTCGCGCGGACGGCTGTGGAGGAAGGGCGAGGAGAGCGGCAACGTGCAGAAGGTGCGGGAGCTTCGCCTCGACTGCGACAACGATGTCGTGCTGCTGAAGGTCGAGCAGACCGGCGCGGGCCCGGGCGAGCCGGCTATCGCCTGCCACACCGGCCGGCATTCGTGCTTCTTCCAGCGCTATCAGGGCGACGCCTGGCACGCGGTCGAGCCGGTCTTGAAAGATCCGGACCGGATCTACAGATAGCTGCGCGATGAACCAGCCGTCCGGCAAAGGCAACGACGACACGCTGACGCGCCTGGCCGGCGTGATCGTGGCGCGCCGCGCCGCCGATCCGGCGACGAGCTACGTCGCCCGGCTCGTCGCCAAGGGCCCGGACGCGGTGCTGAAGAAGATCGGCGAGGAGGCGACCGAGGTCGTCATGGCGTGCAAGGACGGCGACCGTCAGCGCATCGTCGCCGAGGTCGCCGATCTCTGGTTCCACACCATGATCGCGCTCGGCGAGCACGGCCTGGCCCCGCGCGACGTCGTCGCCGAGCTCGAGCGTCGCGAAGGGCAGTCGGGCCTTGAGGAATTCGCGGCCCGCAAGACGAACACGAGAGAGGCAGACGGAACATGAACGACATCGTCGAAGTGCCGGATACGCAACAGCTGAAGACGATCGGCCACATCAGCTATTTCATGCATGCCGTCGTCGCCGTCGGCGCGGTGCTGCCCGGAGTTCAGGCGAGCGTGCTGCTGCTCCTGATCGCGTTCTTCCTCGACATGTTCAAGCGCGACGACGCGCGCGGCACCTGGCAGGAGTCGCACTTCAACTGGCGCATCCGCAGCGTTCTCTGGGCGGGCGGCCTTTATTTGGTCACGGCGCCGCTCTGGCTGCTGTTCCTGATTCCCGGCTGGATCGCCTGGGGCCTGATTTCGATCTGGTTCCTCTACCGCATCGCCCGCGGCTGGCTGAACCTGTCGTCGAACACGCCGATGCCGGGCTGAGGCGGACGATGAAGCGAGATCCGAGCTGCATCTTCTGCCGCATCGTCGCCGGCGAGATTCCGAGCAGGAAGGCCTACGAAGACGACGAGATGCTGGTCTTCCACGACATCGCGCCGTGGGCGCCGGTGCACGTGCTGATGATTCCGAAGGAGCACCTCACGACCTTCTACGACGTGACCGACGCGCACACCGCGATGCTCGGCCGGATGATGGCAAAGGCGCCGCGGCTGATGCGCGAACTCGGCGTCACCAACGGCTTTCGCACCCTGGTCAACACCGGCGCCGACGGGCTTCAGGAGGTGCAGCACCTCCATATTCACGTCATGGGCGGACCCCGGCCGTGGGCGAAGGGCTGACCTAGAATCGCTCGCAATTCCTCTCCGGAGAAACCATCATGGGTTCATTCAGCATCTGGCACTGGCTGGTCGTGCTCCTCATCGTCGTGCTGATCTTCGGCACCAAGAAGCTGAAGAACATGGGCTCGGACCTGGGCGGCGCCGTCAAGGGCTTCAAGGACGGCGTTCGCGACGGCACCGCCTCGCCCGCCGATCCGGCCGCACCGACGCAGCAGGTGGGCGCGCAGCGCACTCTCGACCCGGGCACGGTCGACGTCGACGCCAAGACCAGGAGCTGACGCTCCCGCTCTTCGCGCGCCGCGATGATCGATTTCGGCTTTGACAAGCTGGCCCTGATCAGCGCCGTGGCGCTGATCGTCATCGGCCCGGAAAAGCTGCCGCGCGTCGCCCGCACGGTGGGCACGCTTCTTGGGAAGGCGCAGCGCTATGTCGCCGACGTCAAGGCCGAGGTGAACCGCTCGATCGAGCTCGAAGAGCTGAAGAAGATGAAGACCGAGTTCGAGGACGCGGCCAGAAACGTCGAGCGAACGGTCACGGCGGAGATGCAGCAGACGGCAAGCGATGTCAGCAGCGCCTGGCAACCGCCAGCGGACACGATTCCCGCGCTCGGCAGCGACGATCGCGCGCCCTATCCGGCGCCCACATATCGCCACCCGAAGAAGAACTGGCGCCTGAAGCGCGGCGCCATGCCGCAGTGGTACAAGCAGAAGAACGGCATCCGTGCCCGGGCCCAGTCGGGCGCCGCGCGTGTCGCCCGCTTCCGCCCGCCGCGCCTGTCATGACACCCGGTGGCTGAGAAGGATCCCGACGAGCTCGCGGGAACCGAGCAACCGTTCGTCTCGCATCTGGTCGAGCTGCGCGACCGGCTGATCCGGGCGGCCCTCGCCGTACTGGTGTGTGCCGCGGTGCTGTTCATCTACCCGGGACCCGCGCACCTCTACGACCTGCTCGCGGCGCCGCTCGTCGCCCACCTGCCTGCGGGTGGCACGCTGATCGCGACCAACGTCATCTCGCCCTTTCTCGTGCCGATGAAGATCACGCTGATGGCGGCGTTCCTGATCGCCTTGCCGGTCGTCCTCTACCAGGCGTGGGCGTTCGTCGCCCCGGGCCTGTACATGCACGAGAAGAAGATGGTCCTGCCGCTCGTCGTCTCGAGCACGCTGCTGTTCTTCCTCGGCGTCGGTTTTTGCTATTTCTTCGTCTTCGGCAAGGTCTTCACCTTCATCCAGAGCTTCGCCCCGAAGAGCGTCTCGGCGATGCCTGACATCGAGGCCTACCTCAGCTTCGTGATGACGATGTTCATCGCCTTCGGCGCGGCGTTCGAGGTGCCGATCGCGGTCGTCGTGCTGGCCCGGCTGGGCGTGGTCAGCATCGAGAAGCTGAAGGCGTTCCGCTCCTACTTCATCGTCCTCGCCTTCATCGTCGCCGCGGTCCTGACTCCGCCCGACGTCGTCTCGCAGCTCGCTCTGGCGATTCCGATGGTGCTGCTCTACGAGGTCGGCATCTGGGCGGCGCAGATCTTCATCCGCCACACCCAGGCTCCGGCCGAGTCGGCCGAGGAAAAGACCGCGCCCTAGCGCTCGATGGTGGCCGGCCGCGACGGCGGCCGCTGGCCGACGGTCACCTTGACGTCGAGCGCCGACCCGCCGCGCTGCACGCTCACGGTCGTCGTCTCATGCGGCTTGAGCGCCGCGACGGCGTTGAGCAGCTGCGGCGTGTTGGCGATCGACGCGTCGCCGATCTTCAGCACCACGTCGCCGGGCCTGAGACCGCCTTCGCTCGCCGGGCCGCTTTGGACCACGCCGGTGATGAGCACGCCCTGCTTGACCGAGAGATCGAGCGTGCGCGCGATCTCGGGCGTCAGGTCGCGCGGCTCGACGCCGATCCAGCCGCGCGTGACCCGGCCGTCCTTGATCAGGCTTTCCATCACCTGGCGCGCGGTCGAGACCGGGATGGCGAAGCCGATGCCGAGGCTGCCGCCGGTGCGCGAGTAGATCGCGGTGTTGATGCCGAGCAGGTTGCCGGCGACGTCGACCAGAGCGCCGCCCGAGTTGCCCGGGTTGATCGCGGCGTCGGTCTGGATGAAATTCTCGAAGGTGTTGATGCCGAGCGAATTGCGGCCGAGCGCGCTGACGATTCCGGAGGTCACCGTCTGACCGACGCCGAACGGGTTGCCGATGGCGAGCACGACGTCGCCGACCTGCAGGTGATCGACGTCGCCGAACTGGAGCACCGGCAGCTTGTCGAGGTCGATCTTCAGCACCGCGACGTCGGAATCGGGATCGGCCCCGACGGTCCGGGCGCGCGCGCTGCGGCCGTCGCCGAGCGTTACCTCGATGTCGTCGGCGCCTTCGATGACATGGTTGTTGGTGAGCAGGTAACCCTCGGGCGAGACGATCACGCCCGAGCCGAGGCCGACCTGGCGCTCCTGCGGCCGCTGGCGTGCGCGGTCGCCGAAGAAGAAGCGGAACGCCGGATCGTCGGCGCGCGGCTGCGCGATGGTGGCCCGGCTGGCGGTGATGCTCACGACCGCCGGCGAGGCGCGCTTGGCGGCGGCGCTGTAGCTCGCCGTCGCCGTGCCGGCGCCGATCAGGGAGACGCTTTGCACCGGCGCCGGCAAGGAGACGACCGGAGCGCTCGCCACCGGCGCGTCGGGCGCGCGCTTCAGCCAGCCGGGCTTGAGCGTGGCGACGACGAACAGCAGGGCGACCGCGATGGTCACCGTCTGCGAGAAGAGAAGCCAGGCCTTGCGCATCGCTCGCCGAAGAGTGGTGATCGATTATCGCGGCGAGGCCGCGGCGACAATCGTGCATGGACTCGTCGCCTCGCCGGCCGCTCGTCGTGACCATGGGTGACGCCTGCGGCATCGGCCCCGAGGTCATCGCCGCGTTTTGCCGCTCGCCCAACGCTGCCGGCTGCGTCGTCGTCGGCGACGTCGCCGTCATGCGCCGGGCGGCGGCGCTGACCGGCGGCTCGCTGCCGGTGGTGCGCATCGACAGCGTCGCCGACGCGGCGGCGTTGCCGAACGACTGCATTGCCGTGCTGCAAGCCGCCGGCCTGCCTGCCGATCTCGTTGCCGCGCCGATGGGCACGATCGACGCGCGCGCCGGCGCCGCGGCGGCGCGCTGCATCGAGCAGGCGGTCGCCCTGGTGCTGCGCAGCGAGGCGAGTGCCCTGGTGACGGCCCCGATCCACAAAGAGGCTTTTGCCGCCGCCGGCATCGCCTATCCGGGCCACACCGAGATGCTTCAGACGCTCGCGGCGGGGGGCGGCGCGCTGCCGCCGGTGCGCATGATGCTCGCCAACGACGAGTTGAAGACGGTGCTGGTGACGATTCACATGGCGCTGCGCCAGGCGATCGAGGCGGTGACGTTCGATGCCGTGCTGACGACGATCCGGATGGCCCACGCGGCGGCGCTCGCCTTCGGCGCGACGCGGCCGCGAGTCGCGGTCGCCGGCCTCAATCCGCACGCCGGCGAGGGCGGGCTGTTCGGCGTCGAGGAAGTCGACGTCATCGCCCCGGCGGTGCGGGCGGCGTGCGCCGAGGGCATCGATGCGAGCGGCCCGTTCGCTCCCGACACGGTGTTCATGCGCGCCCGCAACGCCCCCGGGCATGCCGGCGAGTTCGATGTCGTCGTCGCCATGACCCACGACCACGGCCTGATCCCGGTGAAGTACCTCGGCGTCGAGCACGGCGTCAACGTCACGCTCGGGCTGCCGTTCGTGCGCACCAGCCCGGACCACGGGACTGCGTTCGACATCGCAGGCACCGGACGGGCCGACCCGGCGAGCTTCGCCGCCGCCGTGCGCATGGCGCGCGCCCTGAGCGGCGCGCGGCTCAGTGCTTCGTCGCCGCGCTGAGCTCCGCCAGCTGCTTCCTGGCGCGCACCGTCGCGCGCTCCATCAGATAGGCGCTCTCGACGGCGCGGAAGCGTCCGGTCTCGCACATCCGGGCGAGCATGCGCGAGGTCATCGAGATCGTCTCCTGGTGCCTGCCGCCGCGGGTGAAGACGAAGAAGCTCCGTCCCGAGCTGACGTGGGCGAGCTGGACCTTCTGCCACTCGTCCTTGAGGTGCATCTGGTAGGCGAAGCCGAGCTTGATGTGGTCGATCAGCTGCGGTCCGCGTGTCGGCTCGCCCGGCTCGCCCGACTCGGACGTCGTCGGCCCGAGCTGCGCGACCGCGTCGGGGTCGAGCTTGGCAAGCACCGAGGGCGAGGCCGGCACTGGCGGCTGGATGTCGCCGGAGAGGTCGAGGTCGACGGCGTCGGCGGCGCGATGGCCGGCGTCGTCCGACCAGTCGACCTGAGCCTCGTTGACGAGGCCGACCTGCTTGGCCTCTTCCGGCGTGAAGCGGCGCTCGATGACCTCGGGCGCGACTTCGGGCACCGGCTCGGAGCGGGCAAAATTCTCGATCACCGGCACCGGCATCGCGAACAACGCCTCGAGGCGCTTGACGAGCAGGTTGTGGTCGAGCTCGCTCAGCGGCTGACCCTTGAGCGACTCGGCGTGCGCCGGCAGCAGCTTGCCGAAGAACTCCTTCTGCGCCGTTTCGGGCCAGCCGATCAGCTTCATGCCTTCGTTGAGGTCCTTCATCAGCGGCGGCAGCTGCATCAGGAACTTCTTGCGGAACATGGGCGAGCCCTTCGGCTGGACGCTCATGATCAGGTCGGTGCCGACCCGGCGATAGCGCTTGGCGCGGTCGGAGTCGGCACCGTCGCGGCGCACCGCGAGCACCAGCGCCTGGCTCCATACCTGGGATACGAATTCCTGCAGGTACGCCGGCAGTTGCAGCGGCGCGAGCGCGCCCTGCAGCTGCAGCATGTAGCGCTGCTGGACGCGCAGCTCCGATTCCTTGGCGTCGAGGACGACTGCTGCGCCGGTTTGCTCGACCGCGCCCTCGGACTGCTCGGCGATGAACTTCTCGAGATCGGCGACCTTGGCTGCGTAGAGCTCGATCTGGTCGAAGTCGCCTTCGACGATCTCGTCGACCAGCTTGCGCACCCGGGTCAGGAATTTCGCGCCCGGACCGATGTCGAACTGGTCGAAGGCGTTGGCGAGCGAGGCGATCCGGTTGATGAAGCGGCGAACCGGATGGCGCCGGGTCGAGAAGAAGGTCTGGTCGCTCAGGGCGACGCGCAGCACCGGCAGCTGCAGGCGGGCAATCTCGCGCGCCATCTGCGGTGGCACGCGCGAGTCGGAGAGGATCTGGTCGAACAGGCTGCCGACGACGTCGATCACCATGTGATCGAGCTTGCCGGTCGACGCCTGGATCAGCTCCTCGCGGTGCGCCCGGATCAGGTTCACCGCCATCAGGCCGGTGAGACCTTCGCTGTACGGACCGGAGCCGCCGCCGCCGTTATCGCCCAGCGCAGCGGCGCCGCGCGACGACTCGGCGCCGAGACCGCTGCGCGACGACACCGCGCCGCGCTCGGCACCGCTGACGCTGCCGCCGCCGCTGTAGCGCGAGCTGGCATAGCCGCTCGCTCGCGCAGCCATGCCGGCGACGCCGCGTCCGCCGCCCGGGGCCGGGCCCAGGAAACTGGTGGCGTCGAGCTGGCCTGGCTGGCTCGCGATCGCCGTCAGGCGTCGCAGCAGGGTCATCAATTGCTGGTCGGCGGCGGCGTTGACGCGCGCCCGGGAGGCCGGGTTGCGCGTCGTCGGCGCCGGGTCGCGGATGCTCTCGATCGGCTCGCCGCGGTCGGGGAACGCCGTGGCGAGCGCACGCCGATGCGCGGCAAGCAGGTCCATGTCACTGCCCGGACCCGAGGTCGACTCCATTTCGCCGTAGCCGCCGCCGCGCGTGGAGACGCCGTCGCGCGGCAGGCTGGCATAGCCCGAATTTCCGCCGGTGAGCTGGTTGCCCGGGCCCTCGACCGTGCGCACGGTGAGGTGCAGCGGCCTGACGCCGCGTTCCTTCAGCAGACGCAGGATGTCGTCGTAGCACTGCGGCATCGCCTGCGCGACCATCTGGCCGACCTCGCGCGCCAGGATGCGCCGGCTTTCGCGCTCGCCCGAGATCGCCTCGATGCCGATGTGCAACGCGGCGCCGACGATTTCAGCGCGCAGCGGATTGCGCTCGTCGTCGGCACTGCCGAAGTTCAGCAGCGCACCCATGTAGGCGGCGAGGTCGCGCAGCTGCCATTCCGACTCGTGGGAGATCATCTGGCCGAGGCGGACGAAGTTCATCTGCTCCTCGACCTCCTTCTCGTCGACCAAGCTGAGCGTCTGCCAGTCGGCCGACTCGAGCTTCCTCTTGTGGTCGGCGCGCGGCGTCAGCTCCTTGGCGACGCGCTCGCGCAGCGCTTCGAACATGGCGCTCTGGAACGCGCCGAGGTTGCGCTTCAGCTCCTGCTGGGTCGCGATCAGCTGGTCGCGCTCGGAGATCTTGGTCGCGTTCTGGGCCGCAATCAGGAGGTGGTCCGCCACGCGCATGGCCGCCGACGCAGCCGCCGTCCGGATCAGGTTCATGGCCGCGTCAAGCGTGGCCTGGGCGCGCGGTTCGAGCGGATTCATCTCAGCGTCGGGCCGACGGGGCGGCGAATTCCTCTGGAGCGGGCGATGGTTTTCCTAGTATGGGGCCAACACTGCGCCTCGACCCGGCACTGCGTCACGCTCCGCGGCGGCTCTGCGCCCTTGACGCCGGGGTGTCAGCGGCGCAGCGAGTCGCGGATCTCGCGCAGGAGGACGGTGTCTTCCGCAGGCGCGGGCGCCGCCGGCGGCGCGGCGCGGCGCAGGCGGTTGATCTGCCTGATCATCAGGAAAATGATGAATGCCAGGATCAGGAAGTTGAGCAGGACCGTCAGGAAGTTGCCGTAGGCGAAGAGCGGCACCCCCGCCTTGGTCAGCGCCTCATAGGTCATCGGTCCGGTGTAGTTCGGCGGCGGCGGCGCGAGGACGACAAAATAGTTCGAGAAGTCGAGCCCGCCGAAGATCCGGCCGACGATCGGCATGATCAGGTCCTTCACGAGCGAGTCGACGATCTTCGCGAACGCCGCGCCGATGATCACGCCGACGGCGAGATCGACGACGTTGCCCTTGGTGGCGAACTCCTTGAACTCGGTGGCGAAACTCATCCTCGTCTCCTCTCGGGCCAGGCGCGGCGCCGGCGAGGGCGCGAAGCGGCCGAGTATTGCCGCCCGCGGCGACAAGTCAAGGCGGCTGCCGCCCGAGTGGCCGAGCTTGACGCGTCCGCTAGAATTACGGGTTGACTTCTCGCGTTTCGTTCGAAATTCCTCGCGGTGACATGGGTGAGCAGCAGCATGAGTGAGCAGAAGATCGACGGCGGCAAGCGAACCTGGATCATCGCCTCGAGCTGCATGGGAGCAGTCGGCGCCGGTTTCGTCGCCGTCCCCTTCGTCAGCAGCTTCGAGCCTTCGGCGCGCGCTCGTGCCGCCGGGGCCCCGGTCGAAGCCGACATCAGCGCACTGAAGCCAGGCGAAAAGCTCACCGTCGAGTGGCGCGGCAAGCCGGTGTGGATCGTCCGGCGCACTCCTGCGCAGCTGGCCGAACTGCCCAAGCTCGACAAGGAGCTCGCCGACCCGCTCTCCAAGCGCAACCTCGAGCTCACGCCGCCTTACGCGCGCAACAATGACCGCTCGATCAAGCCCGAATATCTGGTCGTCGTCGGCATCTGCACGCACCTCGGCTGCTCGCCGAGCGACAAGTTCACTCCCGGTCCGCAGCCGTCGCTGCCCAACGATTGGGCCGGCGGCTTCCTCTGCCCGTGCCACGGCTCGACCTTCGACATGGCCGGCCGCGTCTTCAAGGACAAGCCCGCGCCCGACAACTTGGAAGTGCCGCGGCACATGTACTTGTCGGACACCAGGATTCTCATCGGCGAGGACAAGAGTGCCTGAGGCGCGCCTTCCGAATTCCAGGAGCATGAATGGCTGAGATGCACACCGCGCCGGCGGGCGCCGGCGCCGGACAGCGGCTGTTGACGTGGGTCGACAACCGCTTCCCGCTCTCGAAGCTCTACGACGAGCACATGGCGAAGTACTACGCGCCGAAGAACTTCAACGTCTGGTACGTCTTCGGCTCGCTCGCGCTGCTCGTGCTGGTGATGCAAATCCTCACCGGCATCTTCCTGACGATGCACTACAAGCCCGACGCCGCCAAGGCGTTCGGGTCGGTCGAGTACATCATGCGCGACGTGCCGTGGGGCTGGCTGGTGCGCTACATGCACTCGACCGGGGCATCGGCGTTCTTCATCGTCATCTACCTGCACATGTTCCGCGGGTTTCTCTACGGCTCGTACCGCAAGCCCCGCGAGCTGGTCTGGCTGTTCGGCTGCGGCATCTTCCTGTGCCTGATGGCCGAGGCCTTCATGGGCTACCTGCTGCCCTGGGGCCAGATGAGCTACTGGGGCGCGCAGGTCATCGTCAACCTGTTCTCGGCGGTCCCGTTCATCGGCCCGGACCTGTCGCTGCTGATCCGCGGCGACTACGTCGTCGGCGACGCGACGCTGAACCGGTTCTTCAGCTTCCACGTCATCGCCGTGCCGCTGGTCCTCCTCGGCCTGGTCGCGGCGCACCTGATCGCGCTCCACGAGGTCGGGTCGAACAACCCCGACGGCGTCGAGATCAAGGATTCGAAGGACGCCAAGGGCAATCCGGTCGACGGCATCCCGTTCCATCCGTACTACACGGTGCACGACATCTACGCCGTGAGCGTGTTCCTGTTCATCTTCAGCCTGGTGCTGTTCTTCGCGCCCGAGGGCGGCGGCTACTTCCTCGAGTTCAACAACTTCATCGAGGCCAACCCGCTCAAGACGCCTCTGCACATCGCGCCGGTGTGGTACTTCACGCCCTACTACTCGATGCTGCGCGCGACCACCGACCTGATGGTCAACGTGCTGGCGATCATCCTGGCGCTCGGGGCGGTGATGGCGATCCTGCGCGGCGGCTTTCGCGCCTCGGCCAAGATCGCGATCGCGGTCGTCGCCATCGTCGCGGTGTTCCTGCTGAAGACATTCGACGCCAAGTTCTGGGGCGTCGTCGTCATGGGCGGCGCGGTGATGATCCTGTTCTTCCTGCCCTGGCTCGACCGCAGCCCGGTGAAGTCGATCCGCTACCGGCCCGACTGGCACAAGCTGGTCTACGCCGCGTTCGTGGTCTTCTTCCTCGCCCTCGGCTACCTCGGCTCGCAGCCGCCCTCGACCGCAGGCAACTACGTCTCGCAGATCGGCACGCTGGTCTATTTCGGCTTCTTCCTGCTGATGCCATGGTGGAGCCGGCTCGGCACCTTCAAGCCGGTGCCGAACCGCGTCACCTTCGCGTCCCACTGATCGCTGGCGAGCCCTAGATGAAGAAACTTTTGCTAAGCCTGCTCGCGGCCTTTGCCTTTGCGCTGCCCGCGCACGCGAACGAAGGCGGCTATCCCTGGGACCGTTTCCCGGTCACGAAGATGACCGACCAGGCGTCGCTGCAGAACGGCGCCCGGATCTTCGTCAACTACTGCCTGAACTGCCACTCGGCCGCGTACATGCGCTACAACCGCCTGAACGCGATCGGCCTCTCCGACGACGAGATCCGGAAGAACCTGCTCTTCACCACCGACAAGGTCGGCGAAGGGATGAAGTCGGTGCTCGACCCGAGGCAGGCCAAGGACTGGTTCGGCACGGCGCCGCCGGACCTTTCGGTGATCGCACGCTCGCGTGCCGAGATCGGCAAAGGCACCGGCGCCGACTACCTGTACACGCTCTGGCGCACGTTCTATCGCGACGACACCAAGCCGACCGGCTGGAACAACCTCGCCTTTCCCGACATCGCCATGCCGCACGCGCTCTGGCAGCTTCAGGGCGAGCGGCGCGCCAAGTTCGTCGAAGCCAAGGATCCGCACGAGGAAGGCAAGACGGTGCACCGCTTTGCCGGATTCGAACAGATCACGCCCGGGACGCTGAGCGACCTGCAGTACGACGAAGCGGTCGGCGATCTGGTCGCCTATCTGCAGTGGATGGGAGAACCGTCGCAGGGGACTCGCATCCGCGTCGGCGTCGGCGTCCTGATCTTTCTCGCCCTGTTCGTCGCCGTCACCTGGCGGCTGAGCGCGGCGTACTGGAGAACCGTCCACTAGGCCGGTCGCCGTCCGCCGGACGGCAGGATCGAAGGGCGAAGCCGGCCACGAGCCCGCTTCGCCACCCGCATTTTTTGAATCCCGAGGGAGTAGTCGACCATGATGGTGCTGTATTCAGGAACCACCGACCCGTATTCGCACCGTTGCCGGTTCGTGCTGTTCGAAAAGGGCATGGACTTCGAGATCCGCGACGTCGATCTCTTCGCCAAGCCCGAAGACATCGCGCTGATGAATCCGTACAACGAGGTACCGATCCTCGTCGAGCGCGATCTCATCCTGTACGAGTCGCACATCATCAACGAGTACATCGACGAGCGCTTCCCGCATCCGCAGCTGATGCCGGGTGATCCGGTGGCTCGGGCACGGGTCCGGTTGTTCCTGTTCAATTTCGAGAAGGAACTGTTCGCGCACGTCAACGTGCTCGAGGGCCGGGGTGTCAAGGGCACCGACAAGCAGCTCGAGAAGGCGCGCTCGCAGATCAGGGACCGCCTGACTCAGCTGGCCCCGATCTTCCTCAAGAACAAGTACATGCTCGGCGACGACTTCTCGATGCTCGACGTCGCGATCGCGCCGCTGCTCTGGCGCCTCGACTACTACGGCATCGACATGTCGAAGAACGCGGTGCCGCTCTTGAAGTACGCCGAACGCATCTTTTCGCGTCCGGCCTACATCGAGGCACTGACCCCATCCGAAAAGGTGATGCGCAAGTAACGCGGGCTGGAACATGACGTCGCCGATCGCTCCCGCCACGGCCGGCACGTCGACCCGGCCATACCTGATCCGGGCCCTGCACGACTGGTGCACCGACAACGGCTTCACGCCGTACATCGCCGTCTTCGTCGACGAGCATGTGCAGGTGCCCAAGGAATACGTCAAGAACAACGAGATCGTTCTGAACGTCGGCTTCGAGGCGACCAGCGCACTTAAGCTCGGCAACGAGCTGATCGAGTTCAAGGCTCGCTTCGGCGGCACGTCGCGCGAAATCGCGGTGCCGATCGATCACGTCATCGCCATCTACGCTCGCGAGAACGGCCAGGGCATGGCGTTTCCGATGCCGAGCGACGGCAGCAGCAGCGAAGCCGGCGACTCGGCCAAGGGGGAAGCCCCGACCGCCGCGCCGCGGGGTCCGCGTCTGGCGGGAAGCAGCGCCACGGCGACCCGCAAGGGGACGGCGCTGACGCTGAGCCCGAGCCCGGCTCCCGGTGCGACGTCGCGACCTGGCGCCGAGTCGCCCGCCGATCCGCCACCCGAGCCGCCGGCGCCGAAGCGGCCGTCGCTCAAGCGCGTGAAGTAGCCGCGGCGCGACCGTGCGCCGCGGAGCTCGCGGCGCTACGGCGCCGGCACAACGGTGTAGTAGAGGCCGTTGGCGCCATAGACGGCCTTGAACCAGGTGCCGCCTGAGAGGTAGTAGGTGTTGCCACCCTGGCTGATCGTGCCGGCGCCCGCCGGCGGTGTCGCGTAGTTGGCGCCGATCGCGTAGCCGGCGCCCGCGGCAACTCCAGCCGCATAGGCGTTGTTCGACGCAACCGCCGCGCCGGCGGCCGCGCCGACGATCATCCCTGCCGCGACCGCTCCGCCGCAGTTGTAGCAACCCGACGAATAGACGGGATACGGCCGGTGGTACGGCGCATAGCCCGGAACGCCGTACGCGGGCGGGCGGTAGGTCCGGTAGCCGTCGGCAGAAGTGTGGACGACACCGGCACCGTACATCCCGGTGGTCGTGCCACCGTATGCGTTGGTGTGGATCGTGCCGCCGTCCCAGGCGTGGGTCGTGCTGCCGCCGAAGGCGTTGGTGTGCTCGAAGCCGGCGTCGCCGCCGACGGAGCGTCCGCCGTAGCGATCGGCACTGGCCCAGGCAGCGGCGCTCGTGTGGAAGCCGGCCAGCGCCAGCGCGGCAATCAAGGCAGCAACAACGTTCTTCATCGCGACGTCCTTCATTTCGAGGCGGAGGCGGGACGAGCTGCCGGCTGGGTTCGCGCAGCCGCGGTGCGGCCCGGAGCCGGCTGAGGTGCGGCAAAGGCGATGCGCGGCGCCTGGGCGGCCTTGAGCGAAGCGAAGGTCTCGGCCGCAAGTACCGGATCGAGCTTCCAGTTCGACATCTCGAGCTGATGGCGCAGGCGCAGCGGGTCGCCGCGG
>Ga0070670_100001785_pt1 | contig 17507 bp, 16 predicted proteins | sample KBSS63metaG_FD_64665 | JGI IMG/M metagenome (GOLD analysis project Ga0070670, IMG submission 64665) | Switchgrass rhizosphere microbial communities from Kellogg Biological Station, Michigan, USA - KBS S6-3 metaG | ecosystem: Host-associated > Plants > Roots > Rhizosphere > Soil ... | reverse complement strand
CTTTCGCTTCGACGCCTGGAACAGGCTCACGATATGCTCCGGCATCAACTGGAAGAACGCTTCCATATAGTCGGAGAAAGTATTCCCATCAAGTCACTGCGTAAACAAATCGCCGTCGTTGCACCAACAAACAGTCGAGTCCTTATATATGGAGAAAGCGGTACGGGCAAGGAACTGGTTGGACGCAATATTCATTTTCTAAGCAACCGCGTGAACGCCCCTTTTGTGGAAGTGAATTGTGCGGCGATTCCCGAGGAGTTAATCGAGAGTGAATTATTCGGTCACACGAAGGGCTCGTTCACCGGTGCCAGTGATGCGAAGAAGGGAAAATTCGAACTGGCCGATGGCGGCACGCTTTTTCTAGATGAGATCGGAGACATGACGCTCAAGACTCAGGCAAAGGTTCTGCGTGCTGTCGAAGAACAGCGCTTTCAACCTATCGGCGCACCGGCAACCGTTCATGTCGATGTGCGTGTCGTTGCCGCAACGAACAAGAACCTCACATCGGAAATCGCGGCGGGGCGCTTTCGCGAAGATCTGTTTTATCGGCTGAACGTGATTCCGTTCTTCGTACCGCCATTGCGGGATCGCCGGGAAGACATCCCGATCCTTGCCAGATACTTCATGAGGATCTTCAATACCGAACACGGAAGAGGACCGAAGGAGTTCATGCCCGAAGCGCTGGATTCCATGATGGAATATTCATGGCCAGGCAATGTGCGCGAATTGCGCAATGAAGTCGAACGTCTCGTCATTATGGTGGCAGAGAGCTGCATCGAACCTCGGGATCTTTCGCTGCCGAACGGAACATCCAGCATTCCGGCATCCAATCTTCACGAAGCACGGGCCCAGTTTGAAAGAGAGTTTATTCTCTCGAAGCTCCATGAAAACGACTGGAACATCACCCAGACCGCGAAACAACTCGGACTGGAGCGCAGCTACCTCTACCGAAAAATGAAAATGTATGGCATGGAAAAAGGGGTCTGACGACCCCTTCTTTACTGGCCGCGTCCGCCGCGTCCCCCCGGTCCATTCGGCGGGATGCCGCTGAGTGTGATGACGGTGCTGCCGTCGGCACGAGTCAAGCCCCCCGCCCATCCGTGCTTGGATTCATCTCTGGCCGCATAGGCGGTGACCGTTACCCGTTCGCCCGTCATCACCAGAGTTTCAAAAATGCTTCGCGTAAAGCCATTCCCGTTTAAAACACCCGGCCCTGGCGTTTCGAGTTGCCATGTGATCGCTTTCCCATTCGCGTTTGTCACTTCAAGGTAGATCCATCCATGAGGATTCTCATTCACGACTTTCGTGAGCTTTCCAGTCAGGGTGAGCGGTTTGGATTGGTCGTACTCGGCCTGAAAGGAGTGATGCGCTTCAGCAGGAATCGACAGCGCGGTCAGACAGATTGCAAAACCAGCGACGACGAGAATTTTTATTTTCATCGGAATTTCTCCCAAGAACTCCATTGGCCTATTGCGCGACGGGTTGCCGAACGACTCGGAAGCCGATATCGCTGACTCTTAACGTGGGTCCGTAATAGCTGTACCTCGCCGAAACCCGTTGGAAGGCACCGCTCTGATCCCAACCACCTCCGCGTACGACCGGGAGGCCGGTGGGAAGACCGTCAAGAGGATCGATAAGATCACCATTGGGACCGATCACTGCAGGCCCCTGGCCTCCTCCTCTCCCCAGGCCGCCAGGGCCGCCGCGAGGAGGACCTCCATTAATCTGATTTCGAAGCAATTGAATTTCCTGTTGCAATTGCTGGACCTGCAGTCGCAGCGTGTCAATTTGCTGTTGCTGCGTTGCGCCCGGCGGAGGTTCCGGCGGGAACGCGGGTGGTGGATTGCCGCCCTGCTGTCCGCCTCGCCCACCTCTTCCACCAGGTCCGCCGGGACCCTGGCCGCCTCCGGGTCCGCCCCGCCCGCCACGCGCGCCGAACTCCGGTCCGGTCGGATCAACCGCCGGGCTGTTGCTGTAATAGTTGGCCGTGTAAAAATCCGACACCCACTCCCGAACGTTTCCTTGCGTGTCATACAGGCCCCAGGCGTTGGGATTTTTCAGCCCCACCGGATGCGTTTCATCTTCCGAATTCGCCGCATACCAGGCGACTTGCCCCAGTGGTCCAGAGTACGGCGATTCCGAGCCGGCGCGTGCCGCATACTCCCACTCCGCTTCGGTGGGAAGACGATACCTGTAACCGTCGTTCATCGCGTTCAGCTTTGCGATGAAATCTTGAGCTTCCAGTTTGCTCACCGTTTCAACTGGGCGGGTGTCGGACTTGTTGCTGCTTGGATTGGATTTCATCACAGCCACCCATTGGGCCTGTGTCACTTCGTACTTCCCGATTTCGAAAGCTTTGGTGATTTGAATCCGATGTCTTGGGTTCTCATCGGGATTACATTCCTTGTCGTCCCTGGAACAGCCCATCATGAATTCGCCGGGAGCGATTTTTACAAAGTCCATGCCAATGGAATTGCGAAGTTTACCCGCCACGGGTTTTTGAGCGAGCAGGGTGCCTGCGGATAAAGCCAACGCGTAAATCAGAAGTCGTTTCATAACACACCCTCCAGAATTCGAAATCCAATGTCGCACTGTCACGGGCGTTGCATTGTAAATCGTTGTTAAAAGCGGTATGGGGAGCACTGGAGGATCTGATCCATGTTCGATTCTCAGCACCTCCCGGCTGCGCCCTGTCGGGCTTGCATTCGCTCCGCTCATGTCCGATCCGGTTCGGATGAGAATTGACCATTGAGACATGAATGGAGCGAATGCATGTCCGACAGGGCGCAGCCATCAGGAGATGAACATGGATCAGATGTTTAAAGCTGATACGTCGCGTCGAGGGTGATCTTGGTGTTGAGCAATTTTGAAATGGGGCAGCCGCCCTTGGCATTGTCCGCGGCCTTTTCGACAGCCGCGCGATTTGCTCCGGGAGCATGAACGACAACGGTGAGATGGCTCGACGTGACGGCAAAACCACCGTCGGTCTTTTCCAAAGTCACGGTTGCCGTCGATTCGATATTCTTGGCGGTGATGTTGGCTTCGCCAAGCTGGGCGGAAAGAGCCATGGCGAAACAACCGGCGTGAGCGGCGGCAATGAGTTCTTCAGGATTGGTTCCCTTGGCGCCTTCAAAGCGCGTACTGAACGAATACGGCACGTTGTTGAGAACACCACTGTCTGCGGAAACCGTACCCTTGCCATCCTTAAGTCCACCCTGCCACACCGCTGAAGCCTTACTTTTCATGTTTTCCTCCTGAGGTTGATTGCGTTATATGCTGACGCGAAAGCATATCATTCCAACCGGAGGTGTTCGATGCCCTACATCAATGGCCAGACCGTGACTCTCGACGAAAAAGCCCAAACCATGGTCCTGAATCCCGCCGATGGCACGCCCGTCGCCAAAGTATCCATGTCGGGGCCTGCACAAATGACACAGGCCATCGATGCGGCCCAGGCGGCCAGCGCCGCGTGGGGAAACACGCCTCCGGCGGCCCGCGAAATTATTCTGATCCGTGCCGCCGATATCCTGGAAGCGAAACGGCAGGAGCTTGTGGATGTTCTGATCGATGAGGCCGGATCCACGTTTGGCAAGGCGCAGTTCGAAGTTTCATTTACCGTCGGTATGCTGCGCGCATCTGCTGGAGAAGCGCGACGGATTTTCGGACAGACGATGCCGTCGGACATGCCAGGTTTGATTTCGCTCGCCATTCGACGGCCGCTCGGCGTTGTCGCCGGAATCGCCCCATTCAACTTCCCTCTCATCCTGAGCACGAAAAAAGTCTGCATGGCCCTGGCTGCCGGCAATACATTCATACTGAAACCGTCTGAAGAAACGTCGCTGCTTGGGCTGAAGATCGCCGAAGTTTTTCACGAGGCAGGTTTACCGCCTGGTGTCTTGAATGTCGTTCCGGGAGACGGCCCGTCTCTGGGCGAAGTTCTGATCAAGGATCCTCGCGTCAAGCTGATATGGTTCACCGGGTCATCTGCCGTGGGACGTGAACTTGCGATCCAATGCGCCGCCAACAGGAAGAAGATCACGCTGGAGATGGGAGGCAAGAGTCCTCTCGTCATTCTCAAGGATGCGGATCTCGATTACGCAGTCAACACGGCAAGTTTCGGAATGTTCATTCATCAGGGACAGATCTGCATGGCCGGATCCCGCATCATTGTGGAAGAACCCATCTACGACGCGTTTGTGACAAAGCTCGTGGCAAAAGTGAAAACACTTCAGGTCGGGAATCCACGCGATCCACATACGGTCATCGGCCCGCTGATCCGCGCTTCGCAGTGCGGTTTTATCGATACGCGGATCAAATCTTCAGTGGCCGCCGGCGCGCGACTAATGTGCGGCGGCACTTATGAGGGTAATTTCTTCCAGCCCACTGTCATTGCGGATGTGATTCCGGGAATGGATGTGTTCCGCGACGAACTCTTCGGCCCCGTCGCCAGCATCATCAAAGCCGCCGATGCCGATCACGCGCTGAAATTGGCCAACGACACTCAATACGGGCTCTCTTCCGCCGTGCTGACCAACGACCTTCAATTGGCATTGAAGTTCGCCATGGAACTGGAAGCGGGAATGGTGCACATCAACAGCTCCACAATCCACGACGAACAACACATTCCATTTGGCGGGGTGAAGAATTCCGGGCTTGGCCGTGAAGGCGGCCAGTGGTCGATGGAAGAATTGACGGAAGTGAAGTGGATCACGATACAAATGGGGCAAGCCCACTATCCGTTTTAAGGAAGAATCGGGAAATCGAAATCTCGAAAGCGCACGATTGCTGCAATGTAAGTCCGAAATCGGAAATCTCAAATTGGACGCGGACTTGTAATTGGGCGAGTTCGATCTGAGATTTTGAATTTCGAGGGTTGAATTGCAGGAATTGCACTTTCGAGAGTTTCGATTTCCCGATTCAGAACGTCCGGAAGTTCGTGAACTGCAGTTCCACTCCGAAATCCGACTTCTTCAACAACTGCATCACTTCCTGCAGCACGTCACGGCTCTTGCTGCTCACGCGCACCAGGTCTCCCTGTATGGAAGCCTGAGCCTTCGCCTTGCTTTCCTTGATTGCCTTGACGATGTCCTTGGATTTCTCAATCGGTATGCCCGATTGAATGGTGATCTCCTGGCGTGATGTGGAGCCGGCAGCGGGCTGAATCGGACCGTAGGTGAAATTTTTAAGCGGCACCTGCCTCTTTGCCAGTTTCTGCTGGAGCACGTCCACGACGGACTTCAGCTTGAAGTCATCCGAACTGGTCACCACCAGCTTGCTGTCTTTTTCGTTCAGTTCGATTGCGGATTTCGTGTTCTTCAAATCGAACCGATTGAGGATTTCTTTGGTGGCTTGCTGAACCGCATTGAGCACTTCAGGCATGTCCACGATGGATACGACATCGAAGCTATTGTCAGGCATAGCGAGTAGTATAAGAGATATTATGAACTTGCGAAGTATCCTCACACTTCAATGCCCGGTGTGCGGTAGGGGAAAACTCTTCAAGAGCCTGCTGGACACGCCGGAGCAATGTCCCGAGTGCAAATATTATTTCATGCGAGAGAGCGGTTATTATCTTCCTCACTTCCCGATTGCTTATCTCGCCACTGCCGGAGCGGCGTTGGGGACCTGGCCTCTGTTGAAGTACGTCGTCGGTGTGAAATCCGACAACATCATTCTGACCGTGATGATTATCGTTGGACTGGTTTTCGGCGTCTGGTCGATCCGCTATGCCAAAATGATCTGGCTGAATATCGACCTGACGATTCATCCACCCAATCGTGAAGATTATGAGCAGCGCAATCGAAAAGCGTCCAGTTAGCGGATAAGCCCGTCGAGCGGAGAAGACGCAGACGCATAAAGCCGGCGCTGTATCCGCCCAGAGGTGAATGCCAGCCGACCCGCCTTCACCGCGTAATTCATCGCCTCAGCCATGTCGGCAGGATTCGCCGATCCGGCAATGGCGCTATTCATCAGGACTCCATCGGCTCCGAGTTCCATCGCCAGTGCTGCATCCGATGCCGTGCCCACCCCCGCATCGACGATGAGGGGTACCTCCGTAATCCTCTCTCGAAGAATTCGAATCGCCGCAACATTCTGGATACCCATTCCCGAACCGATCGGCGCACCCAGCGGCATGATGGCAGAAGCGCCTGCGTCAATGAGCCTCCGCGCAACCACGAGATCGTCGTTCGTGTATGGAAGAACCACAAAACCTTCCTTCACGAGAATGCGAGTTGCTTCGATCAACGCAGTCGTATCTGGAAACAGAGTCTGTTCGTCTCCGATGACTTCCAGTTTTACCCAATGCGACAGTCCGGCTTCCCTGCCCAGCCTTGCCGTACGCACCGCCTCATCCACCGTGTAGCACGCTGCCGTATTCGGAAGAATCATGATCCTGGTCCGGTCAATGTAATCAAGCAACGAATCGCCTTTACCGGCCTTCAAATCGATGCGGCGAACGGCAACGGTCACCATGTCGGTGCCTGAACGCTCGTGACATTGCTTCATCACCAGGTGGCTCGGATACTTCCCGGTACCCACCAGCAGGCGCGATCGAAAAGTCTTGCCGGCGATAATGAGACTGTCGGAAGCTTCGCCTCCACCGACGAAGTGCACGACCTCGACCTCGTCACCAGAGCCCACGGATTCGGATTCCCATTTTGCCTTCGGAACAATCTCGCGATTGCGCTCCACCGCCACCCGTTCCTGAGGCAATCCAAAATGCTCGAGCAGTTGCAAAACGGTAAGGGATGCCGGAAGTTTCTGCGCTTCTCCGTTGAGCCGGATCTCAATTGTCATAAGCCCAAAATGTTATCACGGGAAAAATTGGTGTCAGGCATCACGTTCCCCCATTTCTTCGATGAAAAAATGAAGGAACGTGGTGCCTGACACCAATTTCTTGCGTTGACAGTCGTAGCTTCGGCTTACTATAGTCATTGATTTGGTTGGCCACGGAAGTTATTGACATAGCAATTGCTTAGATGGTGCTGAAGGGGTATTGGATGCTGTCAAGCTGGGCGCCGGTTCTTATATTTTTGATCCTCGTCAGCGGCTTCGCTGCCGTATCGGTGATCGGCTCATACGTGGTCGGCATGCGAAAGCCCTCTCTGGCCAAACTGACGCCGTACGAATGCGGTATGCAACCGGTGGGGACGGCGAGAGACCGATTCTCCGTGAAGTTCTATCTTGTCGCCATGCTCTTCCTGCTCTTCGATATTGAAGCAGTTTTCTTATTTCCGTGGGCGGTGGTATATCACGACCTCAAACTGTTCGGATTCTTTGAAATGCTCCTCTTTATTGCAACGGTTCTCGCGGGATACGTCTACGTCTGGAAGAAAGGCGCTCTCGAGTGGGATCGTTGATGTTCTCCCCCGAAGGTGAGGCGCGTCTCCAACATCTTGTTTCCATTTATCCGCAAAAGCGGTCGGCCCTGATTCCCATGCTGCTGCTTGCCCAAAAGGAACAGGGGTATGTCACCATGGAAGCCATGGAATACATCGCCGGAATCCTCGACTTATCCGCCTCTGAAGTGGAATCGACGATGTCGTTCTATACACTTCTACGTCGGAAACCAGCTGGCAAGTACCACATGCTGATCTGCACCAATCTCGCATGCATGCTGCGGGGCTCCGACGACATTGAAGCCAGCGTGAAACGCAAGCTTGGCGTCGAACTGGGACAAGTCACCGTTGACGGACTCTTTTCCGCCATCGAATTTGAATGTCTGGGCTCCTGCACGACCGCTCCGGCCATGCAGATCAATGGCGAATTTCACGAAAACCTCGATGTTCCCAAAGTCGAAGCGCTCATCGACGAACTGCGCAAACGCGGATGATCGACTATCTCACCAACCGGGATTTCCTGATTCTGATGGCGAAGATGTTTTCCATCTTCGGAGGCGTCATGACCGCCCTCGCGTACACGACCCTGCTGGAACGGCGTGTCATCGCCTTTGTCCAAATGCGACCCGGCCCGAACCGGGTAGGCCCCATGGGGCTGCTCCAGCCGCTGGCCGACGGCTTGAAGTTCCTGTTAAAGGAACAGGTCGTCCCCACCAACGCAAACGTCCTGCTGTATTACGCCGCGCCGATTGTATCGCTGGTCCCCGCGATACTTTCCTTTTCAGTAATACCCTTCGGACCGGACCTGAAGATGTCCGACGTCAGCGTGAGCCTGCTGTTCGTCTTTGCGATCACGTCACTCGGCGTTTATGGAATCGTTCTGGGTGGCTGGGCCTCCAATTCGAAATACCCGCTCATGGGAGCCATGCGCGCGTCCGCTCAGATGCTCAGCTACGAACTGAGCCTGACGCTTTCCGTTGTTGGCGTCCTCATGATCGGGCACACGCTGAGCCTGGCGGAGCTGGTAACCAGCCAGCAGGGCACATGGTTTGGATTCATCCCGCGATGGAATATTTTCCTGCAGCCCGTCGCATTCATCGTCTATATCGTCAGCGCGGTTGCAGAGACAAACCGGCTTCCGTTTGATCTTGCCGAATCCGAACAGGAGCTGGTTGCAGGATGGCATACCGAATACAGCGGAATGAAGTTCGCCATGTTTTTTCTCGCCGAATACGCGAACATGGTGACCGTGTCGTCGATTGCCACGATACTGTTCCTCGGCGGATGGAACGGTCCGTCATTTGGTCCGTGGTGGCTTCAAATGGCGCTGCCCACCGTCTGGTTCATTTCAAAGATCTTCTGCTTTATTTTTGCTTACATCATGGTGCGAGCAACCGTTCCCCGAATCCGATATGACCAGCTGATGCAATTCGGCTGGAAGGTTCTGCTTCCGCTGGCCGTCGCAAACATCCTGATCACCAGCCTGGTGGTAGCGCTGTCATGATCCAGATTCTTTTTTTCCTTTTTGCAGCCCTTGCGGTCGGAGCCGCCATCAACGTTCTTGCGCAGAAGCATGTGCTTTACAGTTCGCTGGCGCTGATCGTGATGCTCACGGCAGTGTCGGCGCTGTTTATTCTGCTTCAGGCGGAATTTCTCGCTGTAATCAACGTCATCGTTTACGCGGGTGCCATCATGGTGCTCTTCGTGTTCGTGATCATGCTGCTGAATCTTCCCGCGGATCCCGCAGGTGAAGACGGCTCGGATCGCCTGCGTTGGCTGAAGCTGATCGGCATTCCTCTTGGCATCTTTCTGCTGCTGATGGTCGGAGCCACCGTTTGGAATGTCAGCAATTCGACCAACGCGACGCAAATGACCGGAACGGCCCAGGCCATCGGACAATCGTTGTTTACCGATTACCTGTTGCCGTTTGAACTCACATCGCTATTGATATTGATTGCATTGATGGGGGCGGTGGTTTTCGCCAAGAAGGATCTATGATTCCGCTGCACTGGTATCTCATCCTTGCCGCAGTGTTGTTCCTCATCGGAGTGCTGGGATTTTTTCTGAAACGCAACATCATCACCCTGCTGCTTTCCGTGGAAATCATGTTGAACGCCGTGAACCTGACATTCGTGGCGTTTTCCAGCCAGCACGGACTGATCAGCGGCCAGATATTCGTTTTCTTTGTGCTTGTCGTTGCCGCAGCGGAAGCCGCCGTTGGCCTGGCTCTTGTGATTGCGATGTTCCGCAATCGAGAATCGCTGAATGTCGATCGAAGCAATCTCTTGAAATGGTAAATGGATTTTTCTAACTGGCTCTGGCTTATTCCCATCTCGCCGCTTCTGGGTGCCGTCATCAATGGCATTCTCGGAAGTCGGCTGTCCAAATCCGTGATTGGCATCATCGGATCAGGGACTGTCGCGCTGTCGTTTGTGATTTCACTCGGCGCCTTCCTGCAGATGCTTCAGGAGCCGGCTTCGGCAATGCCGATTATCCGCAACTATTTTGTATGGATTCAGGCTGGCGAGTTTCACGCGAACTTCGGATTCCTGCTGGACCATCTCTCTGGCCTGATGATTCTGATTGTGACCGGGGTTGGATTTCTGATTCACGTCTACTCCACCGGCTACATGCACGACGATTCCGGGTTCTATCGATTCTTCGCCTACCTGAACCTGTTCATGTTCTCCATGCTCACGCTCGTGCTCGCGAACAACTATCTGCTGATGTTTGTCGGCTGGGAAGGCGTGGGCCTGTGTTCGTATCTGCTGATCGGGTTCTGGTTCGGTAAGAAATCCGCGACCGACGCCGGGAAGAAAGCCTTTATCGTGAACCGCGTCGGCGATTTCGGGTTCATCCTGGCAACGATGTTGATTTTCTGGACGTTCAAGTCCGTCGACTACGGTCAGGTTTTCGCGGCTGCCGCATCATTTCCTCTGGAACCTCTCGGGATGATCGGCACTGTAACGGCGATCTGCCTGCTGATGTTTGTCGGTGCAACAGGAAAGTCCGCACAGATTCCCCTGTACGTCTGGCTGCCGGACGCGATGGAAGGCCCGACGCCAGTCAGCGCACTCATCCATGCGGCAACGATGGTTACCGCTGGGGTTTATATGATTGCGAGATCGGCGTCATTGTTTGATCGCGCTCCTGGCGCATTGCTGGTAGTGGCGTGCGTTGGCGCGGCAACTGCGATCTTTGCCGCGTCCATCGCGCTTGTCCAGACTGACATCAAGAAGGTGCTGGCTTATTCCACTGTCAGCCAGCTCGGCTACATGTTCCTTGCATGCGGGGCCGGAGCTTATGCGGCAGGCGTCTTTCATTTGATGACCCACGCGTTTTTCAAAGCTCTCTTGTTCCTCGGTGCCGGCAGTGTCATTCACGGCATGGGTGGCATCCAGGACATTCAAAAAATGGGCGGCCTTCGCTACAAGATGCCCTGGACGTTTCGAACTTTTCTCGTGGGAACTCTTGCCATCGCCGGAATTCCCGGACTGGCCGGCTTCTTCAGCAAGGACATGATTCTGGCAGCAGTATGGGAGAGCCCGAATTTTGGGCACATCCTCTGGGCCGTGGGTCTGCTCACCGCCGGGTTTACATCCTTCTATATGTTCCGGCTCCTGATCCTCACGTTCTTTGGCGAGGCTCGATACACGCACGAAGACGTCCATCACGTGCATGAATCACCGGCAAGCATGCTGATTCCACTCGTCATTCTGGCAATTGGTTCCATCGGTGGTGGGTACCTGAATATCCCTGGTTATCTTGGATTTGAATCCGCCGAAGCCGCTTCAGCTTCCGTGGAACACCTTTTGATGGGCGCCTCCATTGCAGCGGCCCTGACTGGACTTGCCGTTGCGTGGCTGTTCTATGTGGCTCGACCGGAATGGCCGGCGCGCATTGCCTCCGGCGCCGATGCCTTGTACTCGATACTGACTCACAAGTTCTACATCGACGAAGTCTATGACGCAGTCATCGTGTTGCCGTTGCTGGTGACATCGCGTGAGTTCCTGTGGAAAGTCGTCGACACTCTGATGATCGATGGAACCGTTAACGGAATAGGCCAGCTCATTCGCTCATCTGCAGACGGCCTGCGTCACATGCAAAGCGGATATGTCCGAACCTATGCCGCATGGATACTGGCCGGCGGTGTACTGGTGGTCGCGTGGTTTTTAAGATGATGAATAATCTTATCCTGACCATCGTCACATTCACACCGGCCCTGGGCGCATTGCTGCTGCTGTTCCAAAACCGCGTGAATATCCGTGTCCTGCGCACGATCGCAGTTACGACTTCGCTGCTGTCGTTTGTGTTTTCGCTTCATCTGATCGCTCAATTCGATTCGGGATCTCCGGACTTCCAGTACGTCATCAACGCTCCATGGATACCTTCGTTCGGCATCAGTTACCACATGGGCGTGGATGGCATCAGCCTGTTCCTGGTGTTGCTGACGACACTTCTTACGCCGCTGGCCATGCTCGCATCGTGGTCCATTACAGAACGGACGAAGGAATACTTTATCTTCATGCTGCTGCTGGAGACGGGCATGATCGGGGTTTTCTGTTCCCTGGATCTGTTTCTGTTCTACGTGTTCTGGGAAGTCATGCTGATTCCGATGTATTTCCTCATCGGAATCTGGGGCGGCGATCGCCGGATCTATTCGGCAATGAAGTTTGTGCTGTACACGATGATCGGCGGCGTGCTGATGCTGGTGGGCATCCTCTCGTTGTATTTCCTGCACGGCAATGCGACAGGAACCTACACGTTCAGCTATACCGCCATACTCAACGCACTGGCCACAGGCCAGTTGATACTGACGCCGACGGTGGAACGGTTGATCTTCCTGGCGTTTTTCATAGCATTCGCCATCAAGGTGCCGCTCTTCCCTTTTCACACGTGGCTGCCCGACGCGCACGTTGAAGCTCCAACGGCGGGATCCGTGCTGCTGGCGGGTGTTATGTTGAAGATGGGAACGTACGGACTTGTGCGATTCAGCCTTCCTTATTTTCCGCAAATGAGTCATCTGTTTGCTCCGGCCATATCGATGCTCGCGATCGTCGGCATTATTTATGGCGCGTTCGTCGCGATGGTTCAGCCGGATATGAAGAAGCTCGTCGCGTATTCGTCGGTGAGCCATCTGGGTTTCATCGTCCTGGGCATTTTCAGTTTCACGACGCAGGGAATGGAAGGCGCGGTGTATCAGATGTTGAACCACGGCGTATCGACGGGTGCGCTTTTTCTTCTCGTTGGCATCATCTATGAACGTCGTCATACGCGGTCAATAGCCGAATTCGGCGGATTGGCTCATCGCATGCCGTTGTTTGCGGGAGTCTTTCTGATTGTCAGCCTGTCGTCGATCGGCCTGCCTGGCCTGAACGGATTCGTCGGCGAGTTTTTGATTTTACTCGGCACTTTTGGAGTGAGCCCTGCTCATGCGGCGCTGGCTGCGACCGGTGTCATTCTTTCCGCGGTTTACATGCTGTGGATGTACCAACGTGTGATTTGGGGCGAAATCACGAACGCGAAGAATGCGCTGCTTGGGGATATGAACCTCCGCGAGAAGCTGATGATCGTTCCTCTTCTGATTCTGATCGTGTGGATGGGAATGTATTCCGGTCATTTTTTGCGGCCCATGGACGCAGCCGTAAGCAGACTGCTCCACCAGACGGATAAACAAAATCTTGAATTTGCGTTGAATCCAAAATGACGATCCCGGAAATCCACATTCCCGCAATCCTGCCTTCCGTGGTGCTCGCAATTGCCGGTATCGCCATCATGGTTGCGGATCCGTTCCTGTCGCCGGCGCGGCGATGGCTGACAGGCTGGGCGGCACTTGCAGGGGTGGTATTGGCCGGATTGTCGGTACTCGTGCTCCGTGAGCATTTCGGTCTTTCGTATTCGAATCTGTGGACCGTCGACGAATTCACCGTTTTCTTCCACGTTGTGTTTCTATTCATCATTGGCATGACCATCCTGTCTTCCATGGATTTCATCGTCCGGGAGAAACTGCCGCAGGGCGAGTACTACGCGCTGCTTCTGTTTGCAGGCGCGGGAATGCTGACGATGTGCGGATCCAATGACCTGATGATGATCTTCATCGGCCTCGAAATACTATCGATTGCGACGTACGTCCTCGCCGGCTTTCGCCGAACGGACCTGAAATCGAATGAGTCCGCGATGAAGTACTTTCTCCTGGGGTCGTTTGCTTCGGCATTCTTCCTCTATGGAACCGCTTTGATTTTTGGAGCCACAGGCAGTACGAACCTGAACACAATCCACACGGCGCTGAGCGGTCCCGAAATTCAAATCACACTGGCGTATCTTTCGGCCGCGCTGATCCTGATCGCATTGTGTTTCAAAGTGGCAGTGGCGCCGTTTCATATATGGACGCCGGACGTGTACGAAGGTGCGCCGTCTCCCGTGACGGGATTCATGAGTGTCGGGCCAAAAGCTGCTGGTTTTGCGGTTCTGTTTCGGATTTTCCTGACGGCATTCCCCACCTTGCAGAACCGATGGGTGGATGGAATCTGGGTGATCGCCGCGCTGACGATGATCCTTGGAAACCTCATTGCGGTGGCGCAGCCGAATATCAAAAGGATGCTGGCGTATTCGTCGATCGCGCATGCGGGCTATGTGGCAGTCGCATTTGCAACTTCCAGCGTTCCGGGAATATCTGCAGCGCTCTTCTACCTGCTGGCCTACAGCGCGATGAATCTCGGAGCATTTACCATCATCACGATATTGAGCCGCTCCGAAGACAAGCTCGTCAAAATTGCGGATTATGCCGGCCTTGGAACGAAGCGCCCAGGACTGGCGGCGCTGTTATCACTTTTCCTGCTGTCACTGGCAGGAGTTCCCGGCACCGTCGGTTTTGCAGGAAAATTCTTTATTTTCCGTTCGGCGGTGGAATCGGGCCTGGTCTGGCTGACGGTGATTGGTGTGATCACCACCGTCGTGTCGTTCTACTACTATCTGTCCGTAATCGTACAGATGTACATGCACGCTCCCAACGAAGACTTTTCAAATCTCGGTTCGGCACGAAGCTGGAATATTGCCTTGTTTATCGCCGCAGTTGTAACGCTATATCTCGGCATCCTTCCCTCCCGCATCCTGGAGTGGACCGCATCCGCCGCTCTCGGCGTTCTTCGTTAAATTCGGCCGGGCGCTGCAGCCGCTTTCTCCGCAGGCTGGAAGCCGGTCCGGAACCGATAGGCCGGGAGAAGGACCATGAGCAGCGCAGAAGCCACAAGCACGGCGGCGGCAACAAATAGTCCATTGTTGTAGTTGCCATATGTCTGGCGGAACCATGCAATGCCGGCGATGCCCAGTCCCGATCCGAGATAGAACACGCCGAAAATGACGCCATAAATCTTGCCGTATGCGAGATTGCCGTAGTAGCGCTTGATCAGGAACGCGAGCACATCGAATTCAGCGCCAAGCAGAAATCCAATCAAAATCGCGCTGACATAGGCTGCATTCGGGTACGTTGCGTAGAGCACGCACGCGATCGCGCCGCCGATCGATACGGTCATCATCACACGTGGTGCGAAGATGTGATCGATGAAGAAACCCACAGCGACACGAGCGAACAGCAGGCCAAAGCCAAATAGCGTCTGAAGCTGAATCGCCTGTGGTCCCGTCCAGCCCGCCTCTCGCAGCAGAGGTACCTGTTGGCTTACCAGACTCGTCGCCGTCAGGCCGAGCATGAAGAAGGAAATGTTCAGGACCCAGAAAGTCGGTTCTCGCCGAGCTTCCTGAAGAGACAACCCGAAGGCCTTTTTTGCGCCGCGGAGCTTTGCCGCCACTTCAGCAGCGGTAGGTTCCCGAAGGCAATAAAACACGATTGGCCAGCTGATAAACAGGACCAATGCTGCCAGCACAACCAACGCGTGTCTCCAACCGTACTGCAAAACGATAGGACCGACGATCATCGGTACGAAAGTGCTGCCCAGACCGATTCCGGCATTGGCAATGCCAAGTGCCAGACCGAGTTTGCGATCGAACCACCGGCTTACCGCCTGCAAATAACCCAGCGGCCACAGCCCGATTGCAGCGACCGGAACAAGTGCCCAGAGGACGTAGTACACGAGAAGATTCTTTGGCGTAAAGTACAACGCCGCAAGACTTGCGGAAAACAGTGGAATCGAGGCCAGTACCACGCGGCGCGGCCCGAAACGGTCGACCAGTACGCCTTGCAGCGGAGACATGAGCACGATCATGTACGCCACAATTGTGAACGCGAACGATACCTGCACGCGCGACCAGCCGAATTCCTTCTCGATCGATCCGATGTAGGAACTGATCGTGAGAACCGCAATGACGCTGGGCCCGAATGCCAGACCGACGGTTGAGCCCAGGGTCGTCAGAATGCCGGACGTAGTCGCTTCCGAAGGATGCTGCTTTGAATCCATGTATCTCCTCTGGAACTATGGGACGTGCGAAACGGCCGCCATTCTATATTGTTGTTTGGCGAGTCACAATCGACTTCGAAATAAGGAAGAGGGAACGCGCGGGAGCTCAATTCGGATATACGACCCGATACGGAAGTCTTACGGAGGAGACTTTGCACAAGACTTTCAGTCGTGAGGGGAGTTGCCCTCCTGAGTTAGGAAGGCAATTGTTGCTCAATCGGAGACTGGTCGAAATTGCGCGGGAAGAGCAGCATCACGCCTCGCGCTGCCGCTCTTCCCGCAATTTTCAGAAACTAAAGCGCAACTGTCCCTGGAAATTCCGCTGCACCGGAGGTCCCGCGAACGTCGCAGCACCCTTCCCTGAGATTTGACCGAAGGTCACTCCCGCAGCGCCGACAGTGAAATTCGGAGAGTTGAGCTGTGGATGATTCAGGATGTTTGTGGCATCGACCCGGATCGCCAGCGACTTGCTCTCAGTGAGTTTGAACGTTTTCTGGATATTCCCATCCAGAAAGACGGTGCCGAAGGAGTTCACCGAACGGTTCCCGAGTGTTCCAATTTCTCCGGGATTGGGATTCACCAATACGTTGACGATCGATGATCCGTCCGGCAGTACGATGGCACCAGACGTACCCGCGGGGACTTTCATGGCCAGCGCGTTGAGCGTACAGAATCCGGTCAGCGACGCGGCGACCCGCGCCGTATCCAGGCACTGGGGGTCTTTCTGGGTGACGTACTTGTCTCGGTAAAACGTTCCGGTGGCTCCGCCGGGACCATCCCATTTGGCCTCGCCCTCCGGGTTCTCCCACAGTGTGCTTGCCACGACGTAACGCGGATTGCCGTACCGCATGGTTCCGGCGCCGCCGATATTGACGGGCTGACCCGTGGCCATGTTGAGAATGAAGCTCGTCTGCCATCCTTCGATGACGCGCGCGACCCATCCCGATGTCGAACCGAAGAACAGTTTGTTAGGTCCGACCGGCAGAGCGAGAGTGCCGTTTGTGAGCAGACTGTGTGTGCTTTCGATGCCGCGCATGCGATCCAGACTCCGATTTAACGGGTCCGTATAGGCAGCACCGCCGGTCGTGCCCGGATTGGCGATCCCAGGACCTGCACCTCCTCCAAGCTGCATCGATTTCGACCAGCTGTAGGTGGTCTGAACAGAAAGGCCATTCGTGGGCCGCAGGTTATAGGAAATCTGTAATCCGTGGTAATTGCTGTGGGCCAGGTTACCGATGTACGTGGCGCCACTCAATTGAGGATTGTTGACCAGGTAGTTCTCCGGAAAGCAACGTGTGGGGATGTTTGTCAGGCCCAGCGCCAAACGATCGCAGCCGTTATGCAGAACTGAAAACGCGGGGCCCGGAGTCAGGCCTGTGATTCCGGAACCGCCCGCAGCGATCGTGGAGGTGATCAACTGGTTTGCCACCGCCTGAAAATCCCCGTTGGCAAGACTTGCCCGCGTGGTTGTGCTTTGACGTAGTTGTTCCGATCCCCTGCTTGTCGTTCCATCCACGAGAGGCACCGTGACCGGCACGCCGCTGAGGCGGATACCGGCGAACATCTGATCGAAAAGCGGATCGTTGCCGCCGGCGCGGGTGACCTGGAGTGCGCTGAACAGTTCAGGGTTGTAATACACCGTACTGGTGTTGAGGTCCATTCCGCCGAGCTGTTTTCGCGCGAGCGTTCCGGTGTACCGGACGTCCAGCGTCGAATTTCGCGTAATGGTCCGTGTGATCGAAAGCGTGATGTTCTC
>Ga0070670_100001774_pt1 | contig 17573 bp, 16 predicted proteins | sample KBSS63metaG_FD_64665 | JGI IMG/M metagenome (GOLD analysis project Ga0070670, IMG submission 64665) | Switchgrass rhizosphere microbial communities from Kellogg Biological Station, Michigan, USA - KBS S6-3 metaG | ecosystem: Host-associated > Plants > Roots > Rhizosphere > Soil ... | reverse complement strand
CGCGAGCAGGAGTCGAGCGATCTTTCCGATCTCATCGGCCGGATGAAGTCGAGCCTGGGCGAACGCGTCAAGGATGTCCGCGTCACGCACCGGCTGACCGAATCGCCCGCATGCCTCGTCGCCGACGAGCACGACATGAGCGGCAATCTGGCGCGGCTGCTCAAAGCGGCCGGGCAGCCGGCGCCAGCGACGAAGCCCATCCTCGAGATCAATCCCAAGCACCCAGTCGTGCTGCGGTTGAAGGACGAGGAGAAGAAGTTCGACGACTGGTCGGCGGTACTGCTCGACCAGGCGCTGCTCGCCGAAGGCGGTCAACTCGACGATCCGGCGACGTTCGTGAAGCGGATCAATGCGCTGATGCTCGAAATGAGCGGCGATGCGCCGCGGATCATCCTGCCGGGCTGAGCAGCAACTTCGCAAGCCGCAGGCCGAGCGACCGCAGCCCGGACGCGGCCGCTCGTCACGCCTTCCAGAATCGCTGCGACGCGATTCGCGCGCCTTCGGCCATCGCGGCCATCTTCGCCCAGACGACGTCGGGATCGACCGCCGCCTGCCCGACCCACGTCCCGAATCCGCAGTCGCTTCCGGCCATCACGTTCTCGCGGCCGACGAGGTTCGCGTAGCGGCCGATCCTTTGCGCGATCAGCTCGGGGTGCTCGATGAAGTTCGACTTCGACTCGATCACGCCGGGGATCAAGACTTTTCCATCCGGGAGCCTCACCGTCTCGAACAATGCCCATTCGTGCGCGTGCCGAGGGTTCGCCGCCTCGAGCGCGATCGCCTGCGGCTTCGCCTTGAACACGATGTCGATCACGTCGGCGAGAGCGACGTCGCAATGATGCGGTCCCTCGTAATTGCCCCAGCAAAGATGCAGGCGAACGTTTTCGGGAGCGACATTTGCCAGCGCGTGGTTCAGCGCTTCGACGTGAAGCTCGGCTTTCTTGCGCCACTCCGGAAGACTCAGGTCGGCGTGCTGGATGTGCCGACCCATTCCCAGATCCGGGCAGTCGATCTGCAGCGTGATGCCGGCGTTCGTGATCGCTTCGTACTCGTAGCGCATCGCGTCGGCGATCGCCGCGATGTACGCTTCCTCGGTCGGGTAGTGCTCGTTGCGGAAGAACAGCGTCACCACACCGGGTGACGCCGCCGTCATGAACGCGCCCTTCACGTCGACCTTCGCGACCGCGGCCTTGAGGTGCGCGATGTCGGCCTTCACCGCGCCCGGGTCGCCCACCGTGATCGGCCCGTTGCACGCCGGCGTCTTGCGGCGCGAGCGCCCCGGGTCGCCGAACACGCGCTTGGCGAGGCGCGGAAACTCGCTCAGGTCCTGGTAGACGAACGTGTTGCCTTCGCCGCCGAAGCCCGAGAGCCGATCCTTGATGTACGTCGCGTAGCTCGGCTTGCTCATCTCGCCGTCGTCGACGATGTCGACGCCGGCTTCCGCTTGCTTCTGCACCACTCCGTCGACCGCACGGCCGACGTGCTCCGCCAGCGCGGCGGCGTCGACCGGCACGCCCTCCTCCTTCGCGAACATCGCGCGGATGAGATCGTCAGGGCGAGGCAGGCTGCCCGTGTGCGTCGTGAGGAATCGTTCGGTGCTGCGATTCATTCGGGAGTCTCCAGGAAGTGAGCCGGCGACACGGGCGGTCGATTCTACCCGGCCCGGCCCGACGCGCGTGAGCGTGCTGACCGGCGTGCTCCAGGTGAGCGCGCTTCGTTTGCCGCGCCAAATCAGCGCGCCGCGCCGATCGAATCGTCGCCCAGATAAGCAGCCCTGAGGCGCGGGTCGTTCATCAGCGTCTCCGGGGCCCCTTCGGCCACGATGCGCCCCTGCTCGAGCACGTAGGCGCGTGCCGCGATGTCGAGTGCCATCGCGACGTTCTGCTCGACCAGCAGCACCGCCACGCCGTCCTCGTTCACGCGGCGGATGAGCTTGAAGAGCTCGAGCACGATGACGGGCGCCAATCCGAGCGACGGCTCGTCCAGCAGCAAAAGCCTTGGACGCGCCATCAGCGCGCGCGCAATCGCCGCCATCTGCTGTTGTCCACCCGACAGCGTGCCCGCCGCGCGATCGAACCACTCCGGCAGCTGGGGAAAGATGGAAGCGACGCGCGCCAGCGATTCGCTCCGGGCCGCCTTGGCGGCCTTGCCGTAGCTTCCGAGCTCCAGGTTCTCGCGCACCGTCATCGAGGTGAAGAGATGCCGGCCCTCGGGCACGATCGCAATGCCTTCGCCGCAGAAGCGGAAGGCCGCGAGATCCATGAGATCGCGGGATCCGAGCTTCATCGACCCGGATGCCGCCTTGTGCATGCCTGCGATCACGTTGATGAGCGTCGTCTTGCCGGCGCCGTTCGGGCCGACGATGGAGACGAGCTCCGCGGCAGCCACGGACAGCGAGATGTCCCGAAGCGCCACGGCCGCGCCGTATCGCGCTTCCACGGACCTAAGCTCCAGCATGCGCTTTCCCGAGGAATGCGCGGACGACATCGCTGCGGCCCATCACGACGTCGGCTGCGCCTTCGGCGATCACCTGCCCGTGGTCCAGCACCACGACGCGGTCGGTCAACGCCCAGACCGCTTTCATCACGTGCTCGACGAACACGATGGTCGCGCCTTCGTCGCGAATCGTGCGAATGAGGCGGATCGCGCCGTCGATCTCGCCGGGCGTGAGGCCCGACAGCACTTCATCGAGCAGCAACAGCTTCGGTCGCGACGCCAACGCGCGCGCGAGCTCGAGAAACTTGCGCTGGTGGAGATTCAAGTCGTCGGGAAGCCACTGCGCCTTGTCCGCGAGCCCGGTGAATTCGAGCCAGCGCCGCGCGTCGGCGATCGCTGCTTCGCGACGCATGTGCGCCGCGCCGAACATCGCGGGTATGGCGACATTGTCGATGACGCTGAAGTGCGCGAACGGACGCGGGATCTGGTAGGTCCGGGCGACCCCGACGCGCGCGATCCGGTGTGCGTCGACCTTCGCGATGTCCGCGCCGGCGAAGACGAGCTCGCCCCCGTCGGCGCGATAATGGCCGCTCACCAGATTGACGAACGTCGACTTTCCCGAGCCGTTCGGGCCCACGAGGCCGAGAATCTCTCCTTCGCGCACCTCGAGGTCGACCCCTTCGAGGGCGCGCACCCCGCGAAACGACTTGCGGATTCCGCGCGCGACGAGAAGTGGCTTCGACGCGACCGGACGCCGCTCCCGCCGCCCTTCAGCCTCTGCGGCAGTCGTCGTTGCCGCGGCCGGCGACGCCGCGGTGCGCGCTCGTCGCACTCGGGCGACGATCGTTCCGAGCACGCCCTGCGGCATGAACAGGATGACGGCGATCAGCACGGCGCCGAACACGGCCTTCCCGGCGATCGCGTGATCGCTCGCGGTGAAGGCATACAGCAACGCGGTGATGATCGTCGCGCCCACCGCAGGCCCGGCCCAGTGCCGTGTGCCGCCCAGCACGCTCATCAGCACGACCGTCAGCGGGACGGTTATCGAGAACGTGTCCCCGGCCGTCACGTAGGACACGAACATCGCGTGAATGCCGCCGGCGACGGCCGCGAGGCCGCAGGACACCGCGAAGGCCAGCATCTTGCAGCGAAACGTCGGCACCCCGAGAACTTCCGCGACGTCCTCGTCGTCGTGAATCGCGAAGAGGCCAATGCCCAGGCGCGAGCGGTAGATGGCATAAGCGATCGCGACCGTTGCGAGTGCCGCGAACAGTCCCAGCAGATAAAACGTCGACGCCGGCGATGGCCCGATCTTCGGCAACGGCACGGCACTGAGGTAAACGCCGGGACCGCCATCGATCCGCGTGTTGAGGATGATGGTGCCAACGACGAACGTGAACGCGAGCGTGACGAGCGCGAACAGCTCCCCGCGCACACCCTTGACGCGGAACACGACGGCGCCGAGCGCAAGGGCCAGGACGATCGCCACCAGCGCAGCCACCGGCAACGTCCACAGGAACGGCACCTCGAACCGCGAAGCCAGCGTGGCCGTCGTGTACATTCCGGCGCCGAAGAACGCGCCGTGGCCAAACGAGAAGTAGCCGGAGTAGCCCGACAGGATGTTCCACGACGTGGCGAGCACGATCCAGTGGAAGACCAGGTAGCAGAACGACTCGTAGAAGAGCGGCAGGCCGAGCAGAGGCACAGCCGCGAGTGCGGCTCCCACGATCGCCATGGAGATAATGACGCGCTTCATCCGACCGCCGGCATGGAGAGCTACGCCTTCCGCGGGCGGACGAGCAGCACGAGAATCAGCAGCGAGAACGACACGAGCGGCGCCCACGACGGCGACGTAAGCGCCATCGTTACCGCCTCGCTGACGCCGATCACGATGCCGGCGAAGAGCGGACCGAGCGGGCGCCCGAGCCCGCCCATCATCACCGCGGCGAATACGACACCGATCCAGCCGTACATCTGGGCCGGCGCGAGCGTGTAGCTCAACGCGATGCAAACGCCCGCCACACCCGCGAGCGCCGTGCACACGCCGGAGAGCATCAGCGCCAGCGCTTGCCGGTTCACGCCGAAAGCGGTGGCAATGGGCCCGTCCTCCGCCGCGGCGCGCAGTGCCTTGCCGACGTCGGTGTGGCGCAGCGCCGCCCAGATCGCGAACGACAGCGCCAGCGCGAGCACGAGCGTCAAGAGCTCCGGCGCCGGCACGTAGAGAAATCCCAGCTTGAACTTCGCGTCGCCGTACCCCGATTCGAGCCGGCGAAAGTCAGCGGTCCAGATCAACTGGATCAGCGCCTCGATGATGACCGTGAGACCGAACGTCACCAGCAGCGAGTTGAACGGTGTGATGTCGAAGCGGGCAAAGACCCACTGCATCGCGACGCCGAGCGCGAAGAACGCCGGCACGATGAGCGCGAGCGACAGCAGCGGATCGATCTTGCCCGTTGCCGACAGCTGATAGCAGAGATACGCCGCGAGGAACGCGAGCGCGAAGTGCGCGAGGTTGATCTGCCGCAGAAGCCCCCACGACAGGCTGAGGCCGAGGCCGAGCAGCCCGTAGAGGGCGCCGATGAAGACTCCGGACAGCACGGACTGCGCGAGCAGCGAAAAGCTCGGAGCTCCCATCGTCAGCCGCCGGAGCCCGTACGCGGCGCGCCCGCGCGACCGCGCCCGCTCACGCTCGCCGCACGATGCCGTTGCCCGGCGCGGACCGCCGCACTACTTCGTCATCAGCGTGGCGCCGGGCGCTGCGACGCTCTTCGGCCAGATCGTGACCCAGCGGCCGTTTTGCACCTGCTTCACAGCCATGAGGTCGTCGCCATAATTGCTCGGGCCGTCGAAGCGCAGCTTGCCCTGGATCGTGTCCACCTTGTTCTTGCGCAGCCAGTCGGCGAGCACCTTGTCGTCGAGGCTCTTCGTCGCCGTTACCGCGGCGTCGAGGACTTGCCACGCCGAATACGACGCCGCCGCCTGCGTCTCGACCTGGGTGTAGGGAATGCCCGCCTTCGCGGCGCGCTCGTTGAAAAGCTTCACGAACTCGGCGGCGCCGGGATTGCTGAGGTAGGGCGGATGCTCCTCGAAGATCGTCGCCGCGAGCGCGTTCTTCGCTTCCGTCGCCTGCGCCATGGGTCCGGGCGCGGGGTACATGTAGAAGTGCAGCGGCGGCGTGTAGTCGATCTTCTTCATCGCGTCGAGCAGCTGGTTGCCTTCGAGGCCGATCGCGCCGACCCAGACGAAGTCGGGATTCGCGTCCTTCACGCGCGCCGCAATGGCACCGAAGTCGCGGTTGCCGAACTCCCACTCGAGGAAGACGACCTCCTGCATGCCGCGCTTCTTGACCGCTTCGCGCGCGCCGAGCGACATGAAATGCACCGATGGGAATTTGCTGGTGACGATCGCCACCGTCTTCGGCGTCTTGCCGGCGGCCGCCAGCGCGTCGAACAACGTGTTGGGGAACGTGGCGGCGGGATCGGGTCCGAGCGACCACGTGGGGAACTGCGCGTCGTACTTGGCGAGGCTCGGAATGCCGAACGTGTGGTGGACGAGGACCTTGTTGTAGCGCTGCGCCACGCCCATCGCGGACAGGATCGCGCCGGTGGCGTACGGACCCATCAGCAGGTCGACCTTGTCCACGGTGATGAGCTGCTCGTAGAGCGTTCGCGCAAGGTCCGGCTTCGACTGGTCATCCTTGACGATCCACTCGACCGGCCGTCCCAGCAATCCGTTCTTCTTGTTGAGCTGCTCGACGTAGATGTCGCCGACGATCTGGTGGACGATGCCTGTGGACGCGAGCGGTCCCGTAAGGGCGAGCGTGCTGCCGATGCGTACCGGCTGACCTGACGGCGCCGCGCACGCCGTTCCGACGGCGAGCGCGAGCGCGCCGAAAAGGGCCGCGATGGGCGCTGACGCACGGCGAATGGAAAGCTTCATTGACCCCTCCTCGTGATGTGCGGACGCATCCGTATGGCGCGCCGTCGATGACGTCGTTGTCGCCGGTGCAGCGGGACGTTCAGGCGCCCGAGCGCCGCGCCGCGCTTTCGTGATTGACGATGAAGTCGTCGGGGACCGGCGGTCCCCAGACGTAGAACGAATCCTCGGGCGGATGATCCTTCGCCTGCCAGTCGAGCGTTGCCGGAATGAAGTCGATGTCGTACGAATACTCGGCGAAGCTGCCCCACGGGTCGCGGACGTAGCGGAAGTAGTTCGATCCGAGCACGTGGCGTCCCACGCCCCAGCCGCCCGTGTGGCCGCGGTCGATCATCTGCTGCATGCCGAGCCCGACGTCGTCGAAGGTCGCGACGTCCCAGCTCGAGTGATGCAGTCCCGGCCCATCCGACTTGGCGAACGCGATCAGGTGATGGTCGCTCGCATGCGCTCCGTGCAGGAACGCGATGATGTCGCCGGAGTAGTCCGAGAGGCGCAGGCCGAGCGCATCCGAGTAGAAGCGCACCGAGCGCATGACGTCGGACGTGAAGAGCAGGATGTGCGAAAGCCGTCGCGGTTTCACTCGGCCGGCTCTGGACCGCGATGGCGCTGCGCCGGCGCCCGGGGCGGGAGGCGCGGAGCGAGCAGCCGCCGGCTTGTCCGCCGGCGTCACCTTGCCCGAGACGACGAGCTGCACCGGCGTGCCTTCGGGGTCGACGAACCAGATGCCTTCCTCGTCGGCGAGCGGATGGGGTGCGGTCGTCCGGATGCCGAGCTTTTGCAGCCGCGCGACGATGGCGTCGTAGTCTGCCTGGAACGCGCCGAAGCTCACGTACTGGAGCCTCTTTGCCCCGGGTTGCCGATAGATCGAGCCCCAGCGATGCGCGTGGCCGAACGTGTGCAGGTCCACTCGCGTGCCGGAGTGTCGCGCATCGAGTCCGAAATCCGAATAGAACGATGCGGCAGCGTCGAGATCGGGAACGGTGAAGACGAAGCGGTGCAGCGAGTGCACCGCGGGCACGCCGTCGCGGCGCGGCGATGTGGCGTCGGGATCGTTCATGTCGAATCCTCCATCGGCCTCGCGGCGTTCGCTACGCGGGCCGTTGCATGGTTGCGTCGATGACCGTGAGCGCCGTCATGTTGACGATCCGCCGAACCGTCGACGACGGCGTCAGGATGTGCACGGGCTTGGCGACGCCCAGCAGGATGGGCCCCAGCGTCACGCCGCCGCCCGATGCGGACTTGAGCAGGTTGAACGCGATGTTGGCGGCGTCGACCGTCGGCATGATCAGCAGGTTCGCCTGGCCCTTGAGCCGAGAGTTCGGAAACGCGCGCGCCCGCACGTCCTCGTCCAGCGCGGCGTCACCGTGCATCTCGCCTTCCACTTCGAGCTCGGGACTCCTGGCCGTGATGAGACCGAGCGCCGCCTGCATCTTCTTCGCCTGGGGATGGGAGCTGCTGCCGAAGCTCGAGTGGGACAGCAGCGCGACTTTCGGCGTGATCCCGAAGCGGCGGATCTCGTCGGCGGCGAGCAGCGTGATCTCGGCGATGTCGTCCGCCGTCGGATCGATGTTGACGTACGTGTCGGCGATGAAGAGCGTGCGGTCCGGCAGCATCACCGCATTCATCGCCGCGCAGGTCGTGATGCCCTTGCGCAGGCCGATCACCTGGCGCACGTAATCGAGATGCAGCGCATGCGTGCCGAAGGTGCCGCACAGCATCCCGTCGGCTTCCCCCATGTGGATCATCATCGCGCCGATCAGCGTCGGCCGCTGCCGCATCTCGATCTTGGCGTACTGCTCCGATACGCCCCGACGGGCAGCGAGAGCGTGATACTCGGTCCAGTACGCGCGGTACCGCGGATCGGATTCCGGGTTCACGACCTTGAAGTCCTGCTCGGGGCGAATGCGCAGCCCGAGCTTTTCGATCTGCCGCTGCAGCACCGCAGGCCGGGCCACGACGATCGGTTGCGCGAGACCTTCGTCGATGACGATCTGGATGGCGCGCAGCACGCGCTCGTCCTCGCCTTCGGCGAACACGATCCGCTGGGGATCCTTCTTCGCCCCCGCGAAGATCGGCTTCATCAGCAGGCTCGAGGTGTAGACGAACTGCAGCAGCCGCTCGCGGTACGCCGGGAAATCGGCGATCGGGCGCGTCGCCACGCCGGAGTCCATGGCAGCCTTGGCGACTGCGGGCGCGATCATCACGATGAGGCGCGGGTCGAACGGCCTCGGGATCAGGTATTCCGGCCCGAACTTGAGATCTTCGTCGCCGTACGCGTTGGCGACGATGTCCGACTGCTCGGCCATGGCGAGATCGGCGATCGCCTTCACCGTCGCGAGCTTCATCGCTTCGTTCACCGTCGTGGCGCCGACATCGAGCGCGCCGCGGAAGATGAACGGGAAGCACAGCACGTTATTCACCTGGTTCGGGAAGTCGGAGCGGCCGGTCGCGATGACGGCATCGGGACGCGCCTCCTTCGCGACGTCGGGCATGATCTCGGGCTCGGGATTGGCGAGCGCAAGGATCAGCGGCTTCGGCGCCATCTTCGCGAGCCACTCGGGCTTCAGCACCTTGGCCGCCGACAGGCCGAGGAAGATATCGGCGCCCTCGAGGATGTCGGCGAGCCTGCGCGCCTCCGTCGGTTGCGCGTAACGCGCCTTGTTGTCGTCCATCTCCTCGCGCCGGCCCTTGTAGACCACCCCCGCGATGTCGGCGACCCAGATGTTCTTCTGCTGCACGCCGAGCAGCACGAGAAGATCGAGGCAGGCGAGCGCCGCCGCGCCCGCGCCCGAGCAGACGAGCTTCACTTCCTTGAAGTCTTTGCCGACGACGCGAAGCCCGTTCATGATGGCGGCGCCGACGATGATCGCAGTGCCGTGCTGGTCGTCGTGGAAGACGGGAATCTTGAGCCGCTCGCGCAGCTTGCGCTCGACGTAGAAGCATTCGGGCGCCTTGATGTCTTCCAGGTTGATGCCGCCGAACGTCGGTTCCAGCGCGGCGATGATGTCGACGAGCTTGTCCGGATCGCGCTCGTCGATCTCGATGTCGAAGCAGTCGATGCCGGCGAACTTCTTGAAGAGCACCGCTTTGCCTTCCATCACCGGCTTCGCCCCCAGCGGGCCGATCGCACCGAGCCCCAGCACCGCCGTCCCGTTGGTGACCACGCCGACGAGGTTGCCCCGCGCGGTGAGGTTGCGGGCCTCGGCCGGGTCGCGCACGATCTCGTCGCAGGCCGCAGCTACGCCGGGCGTGTAGGCGAGAGCCAGATCGCGCTGATTGGTGAGGTGCTTGGTCGGCTGGACCGAGATCTTTCCCGGCGGATAGTGCCGGTGATACTCGAGCGACGCGGCGCGAATTTCCTGGTCCGGCATGATTGCTCCCTCTCCGGGTGGGCGAGCGCCATGATAGCAAGGGCGTTGCACTTGATGTCGCGCAAGGACGAGGGTGGGGGTGGGGCTATAATTGCCCCTCGATGCTGGAAGCCCAGAAACTCGCGGCACGTCGTGGTTTTTCGAGGCTTTTCGTCGGGCTTTCGTTCCGTGTCGCCCCGGGCGAGGCGCTGGTCGTGACAGGCGCCAACGGCAGCGGCAAAACCACGCTGTTGCGCATGCTGGCCGGCCTCACGGCACCGGAGGCCGGTGAAATTCAGTGGCAAGGCAAGCGGGTCGGCAGCTTCGATCCGGAGTTGCGCGCGGCGGTTGCGTTCAGTGGCCACCTGCCGGCGCTCAAGGACGGTCTCACTGCGGAGGAAAACCTGACTTCATTGCTGGCGCTCGAAGGCTCGCCTGCCTCCCGCGACGCCATCACCCTCGCGCTGGACGAGGTTGCGCTCTCTCGCCAGCGCACTCTGCCGGCCCGCGTCCTGTCGCAGGGCCAGCGCCGCCGCATCGGGCTCGCGCGCCTGTCGCTCGCGGCGCGCCCGTTGTGGGTGCTGGACGAACCGCTCGCTGCGCTCGACGCGGCGGGCTGCGCACTGCTGGCCCGAATGATGGGCCGCCACCTCGCGAACGGGGGCCTCGCCGTCATCGCGACGCATGCGCCGCTCGGGCTTCCCGAATCCCGCCTCGCCTCGCTCGTGCTGAACTAGGCCCCTCGTGGCAGCCACGCTCGCGATCGCACCGGAACGGACGGACACCGCGTGGCCCGCGCTCCGCTGGGCGGTCGCGCGCGACGTCAAGCTCGCGCTGCGCTCGCGGGCGGAACTCGGCGTGCAATTGCTTTTCTACGTGGTCGTGGCTTCGCTCTTTCCTCTCGCAACCACGCCCGAGCGCTCGACGCTCACGGTCATCGGCCCCGGGGTGCTGTGGGTAGCGGCGCTGCTCGCGTCGCTTCTGTCGCTGCCGCGGCTCTTCGCCGCCGACCACGCCGACGGCACGCTCGAGCAGATCGCACTGTCCCCTTATCCGCTCGTCGCGCTCGTCGGCGGCAAGATCGTCGCGCACTGGCTGACGACCGGCCTGCCGCTCGTCGTCATCGCACCGCTCGTGGGCCTTCAGTACGCGCTCGATGAAGAAACGCTGTCCGTGCTCGCCGTCGCGCTGCTGATCGGAACGCCGATCCTCTCGTTGCTCGGCGCCATCGGCGCGGCGCTTACCCTGGGCTTGCGCGCGAGCGGCAGCCTGCTCGCGCTTTTGATCCTGCCGCTCTACGTGCCGGTCCTGGTCTTCGGCGCCGGCGCCGTGGACGCGGCGCGCACCGGCCTGGGAGCTTCCGCGCATCTGTCCCTGCTCGGCGCAGGATTGCTGATCGCCTGCGTCGGCGCGCCCTTCGCCGCCGCTGCAGCCGTGCGCATCGCTCTCGATTAGCCAAGGATGCCGACAAACTCCATGGCGACATCCTGGTTCAAGTATTCGTCCCCCGCGTCCTTCTACCCGCTCGCGGGAAAGATGATCCCGTGGTTCGCCGCGGCCGCCGCCGTGCTCGCGGTGGCCGGCCTCGTCATCGGGCTCGTCGTCGCGCCCACCGATGCGACGCAAAGCGACGCCTACCGCATCATTTTCATCCACGTGCCTGCAGCGTGGATGAGCATGTTCCTCTATGTGGTGATGGCGGCGTGGAGCGCAGCGGCGCTCGGCTTCAACACGAGGCTTTCCGCGATGATGGCGCAGGCGATCGCCCCCACCGGTGCGCTGATGACCTTCATTGCGCTGTGGACGGGAGCTTTCTGGGGTCGCCCGACGTGGGGAACGTATTGGGCGTGGGACGCGCGGATGACGTCGGAGCTCATCCTGCTCTTTCTCTATCTCGGAATCATTGCGTTGCGCAATGCGATCGACGAGCCGAGGCGCGCCGACAAAGCGTGTGCCGTGCTGGCGTTGACGGGGGTCGTCAACGTTCCGATCATCTACTTTTCCGTGTACTGGTGGAACACGCTGCACCAGGGATCCTCGGTCAGCATGACGCGTGCGCCCTCGATGGCGGCGATCATGCTCGTCGGAATGCTCGTCATGGCGCTCGCCGGCTGGTTCTACGCGATCGCGGTGATCCTCGCGCGTGTGCGCACGATCATCGTCGACCGCGAGCGCGGCGCGTCGTGGGTCGCGGCGCTGCGAGAGGTGAGGCACGCATGAGATACCCGGCGGGCCGTCCCGAGGGCGAATCGTCATGAGCGAATTCTTCGCGATGAACGGCTACGGCTTCTACGTCTGGAGCGCCTACGGCGTCGCCGCGCTGGCGCTCGTCATCGAAGTCCGCGCCCTGCGGTCTCGCCGTCGAGCGGTGCTGGAGGAAGCGCGGCTCGTGCAGCCGGAATCCGCTGCGCTGACGGGAGCGGGCGAATGAAGCCGCGCCATCGCCGCTTTGCGTGGATCGCCGGAGCCGTGCTGCTGCTGGCCGTGGCCGTCGGGCTCGTCCTGAACGCGTTCCAGTCGAATCTCGTGTTCTTCTTCTCGCCGACGGACGTCGCCGAGCATCGCGCGCCGCAGGGGCGTCCGTTCCGCATCGGCGGCCTGGTCGAGGACAAGAGCCTGACGCGCGCGGCCGACGGGCTCACCGTGCGCTTTCGTGTGACGGATACGGCGCAGACGATACCGGTCGTGTACACGGGTATCCTTCCGGACCTCTTCAAGGAGGGCAAGGGCGTCGTCGCGCAGGGCCGCATCGGACCGGACGGCGTGTTCCATGCGACCGAAGTGCTGGCGAAGCACGACGAGAACTACATGCCGCCGGAGGCGGCGGATGCCGTCGGCAAGGCCACCTCCCGCGCCGCGATGGAAAAGGCCGCGAAGAGCGTCAAACAGTGAGTACAACGATGATGTGGAGGATGCACCCGTGATTCCCGAGCTCGGACAATTCGCGCTGATTCTCGCGCTGCTGCTGGCGCTCGTGCTCGGCACGCTGCCGCTCGCGGGCGCCGCACGCGGCATCACCGCCTGGATGGGGCTCGCGCGCCCCGTGGCGATCGGCCAGTTCCTGTTCATCGCGTTCGCGTTCGGCTGCCTCGTCACCTCGTTCGTCAACAACGACTTCTCCGTCGTCAACGTGGCGACCAACTCGAACTCGGAATTGCCGCTGCAATACCGCGTCGCCGCTTCGTGGGGCTCGCACGAGGGATCGATCCTGCTGTGGGTGCTGATGCTCGGCGGCTGGACCGCGGCCGTCGCGCTCAAGAGCCGCCATCTTCCCGACGAAATGGTCGCGCGCGTGCTCGGGGTGATGGGTCTCATCGCTGCCGGCTTCCTTCTGTTCCTGCTGTTCACGTCGAATCCCTTCGAACGGCTGTTCCCGGCGGCCGAGGACGGCCGCGACCTGAACCCGCTGCTGCAGGACCCCGGCATGGTGTTCCATCCCCCGCTGCTGTACATGGGCTACGTCGGCTTCTCGGTCGCGTTCTCGTTCGCGATTGCAGCGCTCCTGGGCGGACGGCTCGACGCGACGTGGGCCCGCTGGTCGCGGCCCTGGACGACGCTCGCGTGGAGCTTCCTCACGTGCGGGATCATGCTCGGCAGCGCCTGGGCGTATTACGAGCTAGGATGGGGCGGCTGGTGGTTCTGGGACCCTGTCGAGAACGCGTCGTTCATGCCGTGGCTCATCGGCACGGCGCTCATTCACTCGCTCGCGGTGACCGAGAAGCGCGGCACGTTCAAGTCGTGGACGGTGCTGCTTGCGATCTGCGCATTTTCGCTGTCGTTGCTCGGCACATTCCTCGTCCGCTCGGGCGTGCTCACCTCCGTTCACGCCTTCGCGACGGATCCGCGCCGCGGCGTGTTCATCCTCGCATTCCTCGCCTTCGTCATCGGCGGCTCGCTGCTGCTGTTCGCCGCGCGCGCGCCGAAGGTCGGCGGCGGGGGCCGCTTCGCGATCGCGTCGCGCGAGACGGCGCTGCTCGCGAACAATGTGCTGCTGATCGCCGCGGCCGGTTCGGTGCTGCTCGGCACGCTGTATCCGCTGTTCCTCGACGCGCTCAATCTCGGCAAGATCTCGGTCGGCCCGCCGTACTTCGATGCCGTGTTCGTGCCGGCGATGACCCCGCTCGTTTTCCTGATGGGCGTCGGCCCCCTCGCGCGCTGGAAGGAAACGAAGATCCCGGACCTCTGGCGGCGCTTGCGCTGGGCGCTCGGCGTCAGCGTCGTGACCGCGCTCGTGCTTCCATTGGTCGCCGGCAAGTGGTCCGTCGGCGTCGCGTTCGGACTGCTGCTCGCCGCGTGGATCGTGGCGTCCACCGTCGTCAACGTCCGTGAGCGAGGACGCGGCGTCCGGGGTGGCCCGATCGCTCACTGGCGACGTCAGCCGCGCAGCTACTGGGGAATGATCGTCGCGCACCTCGGCATCGCCGTGTTCATCATCGGCGTCACGATGGTCAAGGGTTACGAAACCGAACGCGACCTCCGGATGAACGTCGGCGACACCGTCGCCATCGGCGGCTACACGTTCCGGTTCGACGGCACGACCGCAATGAACGGCCCGAACTTCCGCGCCGCACGAGGCATCGTCGACGTTTCGCGCGGCGGCGAGCATTTCACGACGCTGTACCCGGAGAAGCGCACGTACAACGCGAGCGGGATGGCGATGACGGAAGCGGCGATCCGCAACATGCCGACGGGCGATCTCTACGTGTCGCTCGGCGAGCCGATCGCCGACGGCGCCTGGAGCGTGCGCATCTATCACAAGCCGTTCGTCACGTGGATCTGGGCGGGCTGTCTGCTCATGGCGATGGGCGGACTGCTCGCGCTGTCCGACCGCCGTTACCGGTTCGGCGAGCGGCGCGAGGTCCAGCCTGCCGAACGGGCCACTGCCTGAACGAGCCCGGTCGCCATGCGCCTCAAGCTCCTCGCCCCCCTCGCCATCTTCGTCGTCATCTGCGCGTTCCTGCTCGTGGGACTGTGGCGTGATCCGCGCGAAGTGCCGTCGCCGCTGATCGGCAAACCGGCGCCCGCGTTCACGCTCGCGCAGCTCCACGAGCCTGCGAAGACACTGGGCCCCGCAGACTTGAAGGGCCAGGTGTGGCTGCTCAATGTCTGGGCGTCGTGGTGCGTGTCTTGCCGCGAGGAGCATCCGCTGCTGGTCGCGCTCGGCAAGGCCGGCATCGTTCCGATCATCGGCCTCGACTACAAGGACGAGACCACCGCCGGCAAGCGCTGGCTCAGCGACAACGGCAATCCGTACACGACCTCGGTCGTCGACCGCGACGGCAAGGTCGGCATCGACTGGGGTGTTTACGGTGTGCCCGAGACGTTCGTCATCGACAAGAGCGGAACGATCCGCTACAAGCAGATCGGTCCGCTCACGGCGGAAGCGCTCGAGACGAAGATCATGCCGCTGATACGCGAGCTGCAGAAGTCATGAGGTGGACCGTACTTCTCATCGCGCTGGCGCTCGCGCTGGCCGCGGCGGGCGACTCGGCGCTTGCTGCGCAAGCGCAACCCACCAGTCGCGACTCCGTGGCCGCGGCCCGAGCCGTCAAGCTGTCCGAGAAGCTGCGCTGCCTCGTCTGCCAGAACCAGTCCATCGCCGATTCGAACGCCGAGCTTGCGCAGGATCTGCGAGGCCAGATCCGCGAGCAGATCGCCGCCGGAAAGACCGACGACGAGATCGTCGCCTACATGGTCGCCCGCTACGGGGACTTCGTGCTGTACGAGCCGCCGCTCAAGGCCACGACGGTGCTCCTGTGGGCCGGACCGGCGCTTCTGGTTCTCGGCGGGTTCGTGGGCCTTATGCGGTTCCTCGCCACGCGCCGCGCCGCGCCGGCGGCGCCGGATCTATCGCCGGAAGAACGGCAACGCGCCGAGCGATTGCTCGCCGGTAGCGAGGACCGGGCAGCATGAGCGCGCCGAAGGTAAGCGAGTGACCACGTTCCTCATCGTCGTCGTGCTCATGGTTGCTGCGGCGCTCGGATGGGTTCTCGTCCCGCTGTTGCGGCCGGCGGGGGGCAAGGCAATCGGACGCGAGGCGTCGAACGTCGCCATTCTGCGCGATCAGCTCGCCGAGCTCGATGCGGACCTCGCCGCGGGCACGACGACGCACGAGCAGTATCCGGAGGCCCGGCACGAGCTCGAGCGCCGCGTGCTCGAGGAATCGAAGGTCGCCGAGTCGAGCCGGCGCGTCCCGTCGCCGTCCGCGGCGTGGACCGCAGCGCTCGTCGGCAGCGCGATTCCGCTCGCTGCGCTCGTCCTGTACGCGGCGGTCGGCAACATCGAGTCGTTGCTCCCGGGAGCGAAGCGCGACGTCGCAGCCAGCGCGCCCTCGCACGAAGTCACCCGCGAGCAGGTCGAGGAGATGGCGGCGAAGCTCGCGACCAAGCTCGAGAAGGATCCCGGCAACGCCGACGGCTGGGTCATGCTGGCGCGCACCTACTACGCGCTGCAGCGCAATGCCGACGCCAACAAGGCGTTCGAGCGCGCAACCGCGCTGCGCCCCGACGATGCGGGGCTGCTCGCCGACTATGCGGACGCGCTCGCGTCGACGCAAGGCAGCATCGCGGGCCAGCCGCTCGCGCTGGTCGAGCGCGCGCTCAAGGTCGATCCGACTCATTGGAAAGCGCTGGCGTTGGCCGGCACCGCGGCCTTCGATCGCAAGGACTACAAGCAGGCGGTCGCTTACTGGGAAAAGATGAAGTCGACGGTTCCGCCCGGCTCGCCGATTGCGGGCTCGATCGATAACAGCATCGCGGAGGCGCGTGCGCTCGGCGGGTTGAGCGATGCGCCGGCCGCTCCCTCCGCGGCGTCGGCGGCGGCAGCGAACTCCGCCCCAAGCGCCGTCAAGCCCGCGCCGCCCGCTGCGCAATCCGGTGCGACCGCCGCCACGCCCGCAGGAACGGCGGCGTCGATCGTCGGCACCGTCGCGCTTGCGCCCGCGCTCGCGGGCAAGGTCGCTCCGACCGATACCGTCTTCATCTTCGCGCGCGCCGCCGAAGGCCCGCGCATGCCGCTTGCGATCCTGCGGAAACAGGTGAAGGATCTGCCGGTTGCCTTCACGCTCGACGACTCGATGGCCATGGCGCCGAACTTTGCGTTGTCGAACTTTCCTTCCGTCGTTGTAGGAGCGCGGATCTCCAAGTCGGGCAACGCGACGCCGCAAAGCGGCGATCTCGAAGGCATGTCACCGACCGTCAAGGTCGGCATGAGCGGCGTCTCCATCGTCATCGACCGCACTCTGCCGTAACACGTCGATCACAGACCACGCGACGCGCGACCGCATCGCTTGTCCGACGCGGAGCCCGTAACGCGTCGAGCGTGATTGATCCACGTCAACGTTCGAGACGCCACGAACCTCTGCGCGATCCCTCGCCGCGCGATACTCGGCGCTAGCGTTTGTCGATGCATGCCGAACGGGAGGTTCGATGCCACGCCAATCCATGCGCGCACTCGTGCGCGTCGCCCTCGCGGCGCTCGTTGCCGCCCTCGCGCTGGTCGTCGCGCCCGCCGCTGCGCAGGCGCCGGCGAAGCCGAGCGCCACGGCCCGGCCGACGGTGAGGCCGGCGTCGTTCGACGCGTCGCCCTGCCTCGGGTGCCACGGGCCGGTCAAGACGCTGTACGACTCCGGGAAGCACAAGGGCGTCGGCTGCAACAACTGCCACGACGGCACGACGGAGCACCTCGCCGACGCATCGAAGCGGCCGACAACGAAGACCGACCTCGCCAATTGCGGCACGTGTCACAGAAATCAGTACCAGACCTACGCGCAGATGGACTGGCGTCGCACGGCGAGGTTCGAGAAGAAGCAACTTAGCGGGCCGGCGCCCGATCCGTCCTACGACCTCCTGA
>Ga0070670_100001771_pt1 | contig 17578 bp, 14 predicted proteins | sample KBSS63metaG_FD_64665 | JGI IMG/M metagenome (GOLD analysis project Ga0070670, IMG submission 64665) | Switchgrass rhizosphere microbial communities from Kellogg Biological Station, Michigan, USA - KBS S6-3 metaG | ecosystem: Host-associated > Plants > Roots > Rhizosphere > Soil ... | reverse complement strand
AACGCCAATACCTTCTCCAAGGCGCTGGCTGACAATGCCGGGAATATCGACCAGTTCCTGGCCAGCGCCGGCGAACTTTCGAAGACCTTCAGCAGCGTTTCCGGCAAGGTCAATTCGACCCTCGATGCAGTCGAGAAGCTCGTGCGGGCTGTCGACGCCAACCAGATCAACGACGTTGTCGCCAACGTCGACAAGCTGACGGCCAATGTTGCCGATGCGTCTAGCAACCTCAAGGCGACCATAACGAGCATCAAGGAGACGTCCGATACCTACAACGAGTTCGGCAAGAAGGCGCAGCTGACGCTCGACAAGGTCGACCAGCTGATGGCTTCGATCGATCCGTCCAAGGTCAAGGGCTCTGTCGACGATATCTCGCAGGCAACCAAGGATGCCCGCGTGGCCGTGGCGTCGATCCGCGATGTCGCCAACAGCGTTTCCGGCAAGCAGGCCGAGATCAGCAAGACCATCGAAGACGTTTCGCAGATGGCTAACAAGCTGAATTCGGCCTCGACCCGGGTCGATGGCATCCTGATCAAGGTCGACGCGCTGCTGGGCACCGACAACACCCAGTCGCTGTTCACCGAGGCGCGTGACACGCTGGAATCGTTCAAGAAGGTCGCCGACAGCATCAACTCGCGGATCGGCCCGATCGCCGACAATCTGCAGCGCTTCTCGTCCGGCGGCCTGAACGACGTGCAGACGCTGGTCAACGACACCCGTCGGACGGTTCAGAACCTGAACGACACGATCAGCAATTTCGACAAGAACCCGCAGCGCCTGCTGTTCGGTGGCGACACCGTCAAGCAGTATAACGGGCGGACACGGCATTGACCGGCGGCAAGGTTTCAGAAGGTAGGCGCAGTATGGTGGGATTTGGTTCGGTTGAGACTTTGACGGCGCGCAAATCCGTGGTCGCATTGCCGCTGGTAGCGATGCTGCTGACGGCCTGCGGCGGCGGCGCCAAGAACGACACGTTCGATCTGGCGGCCAATGTCAGCGGCAAGGGACCTGCGGCGCACGGCAAGCAGATCCTCGTTCCGACGCCAACGGCGCTGAGCGCGGTCGACAGCAACCAGATCGTGGTGCGCGTCGGCGGTTCGGAGTTGCAGTATCTTGCCAAGGCCCAATGGAGCGACAAGCTCAGCCGCATGGTCCAGGCCAAGCTCGTCGAGGCATTCGAGAACTCCGGCAAGGTCGGCGGCGTGGGCGTCCCCGGACAGGGACTGGCGATCGACTACCAGGTCGTCACCGATATCAGGGCCTTCGAGATCGATACCACCAAGCAGGCGGCCGTGGTCGAGATCTCGGCGAAAATCCTCAACGACAAGACCGGCACGATCCGCAAGCAGGAAGTCTTCCGCCAGGCCGTTCCGACGACTGGCACCACCAACGATGCCTATGTGAAGTCACTCGACAAGGCGTTCGCCTCAGTTTCGGCACAGATCGTCGACTGGACGCTGAAGGGCATCTAGCCGATTGCGCTTTCCATCAACGACTTGAGCGTCGCCAGATCCTTGGCGACGTGCGCGGCATCGGCGTCGAATTGGGCGTCTGTCATGCCGGCGAGCCGCAACAGCATGAAAATCACCTCGCAGCCGTCGCCGTTCGGAACCACTCGCAACGCGTTGTGGACACGCAGACCGGAACCCAGCGTCACTGTATGGTCGATGACGCCGTAGCCATTGGGCGGCGCGAAGCGGATGTGCACGGCGCCAAGCAAGCCAGTGGCCACCCAATCTTCCCCATCCGGCGTCAGCCCCGAAGCCAGTCCGGACGCCCAGAGCGGCATTTTTTTCGGATCGGAAGCAAACCGATAAACCGACTGCCAGTCGCGCTCGATCGACAGATGGACGATCCTCGTTACCATTGTCGACATATCGTTTTCTCCTGCCTGCAACGTCGTTTTACAACAGACTGATGGAAGCGCCAACGGGTTGGGTTGTGCAAACCAGATGCCCGATCCTCCAGCAATTTTGCATGGTCCTCGCAATAGGCCGTATTTAAGGTTTTCGAGGCTTGCCCAGCGCAGGAGGTGGTGCAACAAAGTCCGTCCAGGTTTCAACAAGGGAGAGTTGTCGTGGAAAAGGCAGAAATCGGGCTCATCGGCCTCGCCGTCATGGGGTCCAATCTGGCGCTGAACATTGCCGAGAAAGGCAACCGCATCGCCGTCTTCAACCGCACCACCTCGGTGACGGATGAGTTTTACGAGAGCGCCGGCGACCTCAAGAAGCAGATCATCCCGTGCCGGACGATCGAGGAGTTCGTCGAGGCCATCCGTCCGCCGCGGCCGATCGTCATCATGATTAAGGCCGGCGAGCCGGTCGACCAGCAGATGGCGGCGCTGCAGCCGCATCTGTCCAAGAACGACATCATGATCGATGCCGGCAACGCCAATTTTCGCGACACCATGGCCCGCTTCGACCGGCTCAAGGACACCGGCCTGACCTTCATCGGCATGGGCGTGTCCGGTGGTGAAGAAGGTGCCCGTCACGGTCCCTCGATCATGGTCGGCGGAACGGAGGAAAGCTACAAGCGCGTCGAGAAGGTCCTCACGTCGATCTCGGCCAAATACAATGGCGAGGATTGCTGCGCCTGGCTCGGTACCGATGGGGCAGGGCACTTCGTCAAGACCATCCACAACGGCATCGAATATGCCGACATGCAGATGATCGCCGAAATCTACGGCATCCTGCGCGACGGCCTTGGCAAGAGCGCCGCCGAGATCAGCACGATCTTCGGCGACTGGAACAAGGGCCGCCTCAACTCCTACCTGATCGAGATCACCGAGAAGGTTCTGGCCGCCAAGGACCCGACGACCGGCAAGGCGATGCCTGACCTGATTCTCGACAAGGCCGGCCAGAAGGGCACCGGCAAGTGGTCGGTCATCGAAGCGCAGAACATGGGCATCCCGGCCACGGCCATCGAGGCCGCCGTCGCTGCCCGCAGCCTGTCGTCGATGAAAGAGCAGCGCGAAGCCGCCGAGAAGATTTTTGGCGCGCCGTCGAACAGCTTCCCGATGGAGTTCGGGCCCGACCTGCTGCACGACCTGGAAATGGCCCTGTTCGCCGCCAAGATCGGCGCCTATGCGCAGGGCTTTGCCGTCATGGCCGAAGCCTCGCGCGAGTTCAAATGGTCGCTGCCGATGCCTGTCATCGCCAAGATCTGGCGCGCCGGCTGCATCATCCGTTCGCAGTTCCTCGACGAGATCACCAGCGCCTTCACCAAGTCTCCGGACGCAGCCAATCTGGTCGTTACCCCGGCCTTCTCGGCCATGGTCAAGGAATCGCTGCCGTCGCTGCGCCGCATCGTCGCGGCAGCCATGACGGCTGGACTGCCGGTTCCGGCGCTGGCCTCCGCGCTCGGCTATTTCGATGCCTACCGCCAGGCGCGCGGCACCGCCAACCTGATCCAGGCACAGCGCGATTTCTTCGGCGCCCATGGCTTCGACCGGGTCGATGGCAAGGACATCCACCACGGCCCTTGGGGCAGCGGCGCACAGGGCTGATTTCCAGCCACTCCGTAGTTACACTCAACGGCCCGTCGCAGACTGCGGCGGGCTTTTTCGTTGGCAGTGTCAGCCTGGGTCGAAATGCGCTTAATGGTCCGGCCAGACAGGCGGGCTGATGCTCTGCAACTGCGCGGGATCGACACCATCGATGCTGCGGATCAGAGAACGGGCAAGTTCGCGGCCGGCATGGCGGACATCCTCGTAGACGGTGATGATTTCCGGCCGAATCCAGTTGAGAATGTGGGTCGATTGCTTGGCGACCATGTCGACGTCCTTGCCGAGCCGCAGGCCGGCAGCCTCGATGCCGGCATTGAGCGCAATGGCGCCGCCGCCGGCAGCGGAGACGATGCCATCCGGGGGATTGGCGGACCGCATCAGCCGCTCGGTGGCGTTGCGGATGTCGGCAAGCGGCGCGTCGATGGTGATGCGTAGCGGCACCTCCTCGGCGCCGTATTGCGCAAGCCCGGCCTGGAAGCCGAGGCGGGTGTGGGTGTAGTAAGTTAACCGGCCTGGCGGCGACAGCAGGGCGATGCGCCGGCGTCCCTTGGCCACCAGTGCCCGAACCGCTTCCTTGGCGAACCGCTCATTGTCGAAATCGTGGAACGGATGGACGATGCCCATCTCCGTGCGCCCATGGGCGACAAAGGGGAGGTTGCGTTCCGAAAGCAGACGGACGCGGGGATCGTCCGGTTCGGTCCGCGAGATGATCACGCCGTCGGCGGAATCGGTATCCAAGATATAGCGCACGGGAACCATCGGGTCCTTGCTGTGCGAGTAGGGTGTCACCACCAGGTGATACGGGGTGCCAGCCAGCACTTCCGTGATGCCGAACATCATCTGGCTGGTGAATCCGAGGATTTCCTCGTCGATGCTGAGCACCAGCGCAATGACGTTGGTCTTTCCTGTCCGCAGGCGCACGCCGGCGCGGTTTGGCTGGTAGCCGAGCTGGCTCGCAACCAGCCTCACCCGCGCCTTCGTCTCGGCACCGATATCGGGAGCATCCTTCAAGGCGCGCGAGACGGTGGTGACGCCAAGGCCTGTCATGTAGGCGATCGTCTTCAGCGTCGGACGTTCGCGTGGGCTTGCAGCCGGTCGATCCTCGTCTGATGTGTTGTTGTTATCCATACCGTCCGAGCGCCGTTTTCCGCTGTATGCCATAATGCGCCTGTCACCTGACCGCAAGCATGGGCGGTCGCGCGAAAAACCCATTTTCCGCATTGAAACTGTAACGATACAGTTCTTTTGTCGAGACATTTTTGAGACGCGCTGGTGGGTGCGTGTGAAATCTCGAAAATCTTGTGCGGTGCCGCAAAAATATGCGGAGAGGTTGGTTTCCCCTATAGATCAGGGGCGAGGACGATAGAAAAGACAATTAAAACAACGGTTCTGCTCACGCAACTATAGATCCGCGCAATTGCTCATAAAATGGTCAAAAATTGAAGCACCGCATATTTTCCGTTCAAAATCATCGTTCTAACGCTTTTGGCAAAAAACTTCCGGCAAGGCGGTTGCGCCTTCAAATCGATTGCTCTACGTTTTTACTGTAACGTTTCAGTGAGGGAGGAGAACTCATGAATATGCGTTTGTTGACGGTCGCCATGCTGGCTTCCGTGGCGCTTTCCGCCGTTTCGGCGCAGGCGACCGATCTCGAAGTCACCCATTGGTGGACGTCCGGCGGGGAGGCTGCGGCGGTCAAGGAATTTGCCAAGGCATTCGATGCGACAGGCAACCATTGGGTGGACGGCGCCATTGCCGGTTCCGGCGACACGGCCCGGCCGATCATGATCAGCCGCATCACCGGCGGCAAGCCGATGGCCGCGACCCAGTTCAACCACGGTCGCCAGGCCGAGGAACTCGTTCAGGCCGGCCTGATGCGCGATCTCGACGATGTCGCCACCAAGGAAAACTGGAAAGCGGTCATCAATCCGCCGTCGCTGCTCGAAGGCTGCACGGTCGACGGCAAGATCTACTGCGTCCCTGTCAATATTCACGCCTGGCAGTGGCTGTGGCTGTCGAACGCCGCCTTCGAAAAGGCCGGCGTGGCTGTTCCGAAGAACTGGGACGAGTTCGTCGCGGCCGGTCCCGCGCTGCAGAAAGCCGGCATTCTTCCACTCGCGCTTGGTCAGCAGTCTTGGCAGGTGACAGGTCTGTTCAACAACCTGCTTCTCGCCCAAGGCGGCAAGGATCTGTATCTGAAGGTCTATCAGGACAAGGACGCCAAGGCTGCGGCCGGACCTGAAATGGCCAAGATCTTCAAGGCCGCCGACGATGCCCGCAAGCTCGCCAAGGGCTCGAACGTGCAGGATTGGAACCAGGCGACCAATCTGGTGATAACAGGCAAGGCTGGCGCGCAGTCGATGGGCGATTGGGCACAGGGCGAGTTCCAGGTGGCCAACCAGGTTGCCGGCAAGGATTACACCTGCCTCGTCGATCTCGGTGCCGCTGATCCTTATATCAGCACGGGCGGCGATTCGATCTATTTCCCGAAGCTGGCCGACGCCGACCAGTCCAAGGCGCAGGAGGTACTTGCTTCGGTCATGATGTCGCCTTCCGCTCAGCTTGCCTTCAACCTGAAGAAGGGCTCCATGCCGGTCCGTGGCGATGTCGATCTGACGTCTGCCAATGACTGCATGAAGAAGGGTCTTGCCGTTCTGAAGAAGGGCAACGTCGTCAAGAGCACGGACGAGCTGATCACGCCGGATACCACGACCCAGCTCAACAACCTGATGACGCAGTTCTTCAACGACGCCAGCATCACGCCTGAAGCTGCGCAGAAGAGCTATGCCGAAATCATCGGCAGCGCTGACTAAGCCTGCTTTGGTGCCGGCCCCGAGGGGCCGGCAGCTTATCCCGAGACAGGATTGCGAGGCCCCTATGCCCCAAAATGCCCGCCCGCGGCAGCTTTTCAGGAATCTCAACGCCAAGATTGCCTCCATCCCGATGATCCTGACGGCGCTGTGCGTCTTCGTCGGTGGAACGATCTGGACGGTCGTCTACTCCTTCACCAACTCGAAGCTTTTGCCCCGGCTGAATTTTGTCGGACTGGACCAGTACCACCGTCTCTGGACGACGCAGCGATGGCTGATTTCGATCGAGAACCTGGCGATCTATGGAATTTTGTCGCTGATCTTCAGCCTGCTGATCGGCTTCATGCTGGCCGCGCTGATGGACCAGAAGATCCGGTTTGAAAATACCTTCCGGACGATCTTTCTCTATCCCTTCGCCATGTCCTTCATCGTCACCGGCCTCGTCTGGCAGTGGATTCTCAACCCGGAATTCGGCATCCAGCACATCGTCCGCGGCTTCGGCTTTTCGACCTTCACCTTCGATCCGCTCTACAACCAGAGCATCGTCATCTACGGCGTCCTGATTGCCGGCCTGTGGCAGGGCACGGGGTTGATCATGTGCCTGATGCTTGCCGGCCTGCGCGGTATCGACGAGGATATCTGGAAGGCGGCCCGGGTGGACGGTATCCCGACCTGGAAGACCTATCTGCTCATCATCATCCCGATGATGCGCCCGGTTTTCATCACCACGCTTGTCATCATCACCAGCGGCATCGTCAAGCTCTACGACCTCGTGGTGGCGCAGACGGGCGGCGGTCCCGGTATCTCGTCCGAAGTGCCGGCCAAATATGTCTACGACCTGATGTTTCTGGCCCAGAACCTCGGCCAGGGTTTCGCGGCCTCGACGATGATGCTGCTCTCGGTGCTGATCGTCGTCATTCCCTGGGCCTATCTCGAATTCGGTGGAGGGCGCAAGAATGCCTGAGGTGCTCGCTGTCAATCAACTGGATGCCGGCACGGCTGCGACGCGGACGATGTCTGGCCCGAGCGGAGCAAAGCCCCGGCGGGTCGTCTCGCCCCGCAACATCATGCTCTATGGCACGCTCTTCGTGGTCGCCGCCTATTACATGCTGCCGCTCTACGTCATGATCGTAACGTCGCTGAAGGGGATGCCGGAGATCCGGCTCGGCAACATCTTCTCGCCGCCGATGGAAATCACCTTCGAGCCCTGGGTGAAGGCCTGGTCGTCGGCCTGCACCGGGTTGAACTGCGACGGCTTGAGCCGTGGGTTCTGGAACTCGGTGCGGATTGCGGTTCCTTCGGTGATCATCTCGATCGCCATTGCCTCCGTCAACGGCTATGCGCTTGCGAACTGGAGCTTCAAGGGCGCGCAGCTGTTCTTCACCATCCTGATCTTCGGGGCCTTCGTTCCCTACCAGGTCATGCTCTATCCGATCGTCATCATGCTGCGCTCGATCGGGCTTTATGGTTCGCTAACGGGACTGATCCTCGTGCACTCCGTGTTCGGCATGCCGATCCTGACGCTCCTATTCCGCAACTACTTCACGTCGCTGCCGCAGGAGCTGTTCAAGGCGGCGCGCGTCGACGGGGCAGGGTTCTGGGGCATCTATTTCAAGATCATGCTGCCGATGTCCCTGCCGATCTTCGTCGTTGCGATGATCCTGCAGGTAACCGGGATCTGGAACGACTTCCTGTTCGGGGTCGTCTACACGACGCCGGATCTCTATCCGATGACGGTACAGCTCAACAATATCGTCAACTCCGTCCAGGGCGTGAAGGAATACAACGTCAACATGGCGGCGACGATCCTGACGGCGCTCGTCCCGCTGACCGTCTACTTCGTCTCCGGACGGCTTTTTGTCCGCGGTATTGCCGCCGGCGCAGTGAAGGGTTGATCATGACATCAAGTGTTTCCATCCGCGATTTGTCGCTCAATTTCGGCGCGGTCAACGTCCTGCAGAACCTCAATATCGAGATCGAGGACGGCGAGTTTCTGGTCCTGCTCGGATCGTCCGGCTGCGGCAAGTCGACGCTCTTGAACTGCATCGCCGGCCTGCTCGACATCTCGAAAGGCCAGATCTTCATCAAGGGCAAGAACGTCACCTGGGAAGAACCCAAGGACCGGGGCATCGGCATGGTGTTCCAGTCCTACGCGCTCTACCCGCAGATGACGGTCGAGAAGAACCTGTCCTTCGGCCTGCGCGTGGCGCGGGTGCCCAAGCCCGAAATCGAGAAGCGCATCGCCAGGGCTGCCGAGATCCTGCAGATCCAGCCGCTGTTGAAGCGCAAGCCGGCGGAGCTCTCCGGCGGCCAGCGCCAGCGCGTCGCCATCGGCCGGGCCCTGGTGCGCGACGTCGACGTGTTCCTGTTCGACGAACCGCTGTCCAATCTCGATGCCAAGCTGCGCTCGGAACTGCGGGTCGAAATCAAGCGCCTGCACCATGCCTTGAAGAACACGATGATCTACGTCACCCATGATCAGATCGAGGCCCTGACGCTGGCCGATCGCATCGCCATCATGAAGAACGGCGTGATACAGCAGCTCGACGACCCGACGACGATCTACAACGCCCCGCGCAGCCTCTTCGTTGCCGGCTTCATCGGCTCGCCGTCGATGAATTTCCTGCGCGGCGAATTGGTGGAGCGGAACGGCAAGGTTGTCTTTGCCACCGATGGCGTCACCTTCTCGCTCGAGGGCTACGCTGCCGCTGAAAAGCTTGAGGCGGGCCGCAAGGTGGTCCTCGGCCTGCGCCCCGAGCATATCGGCGTCAACGAGCCTGCCGCAGCCAACGCCGAGGTCCATGATGCCGTTGTCGACATCGAGGAACCGATGGGGGCCGACAATCTCCTGTGGATCAAGCATGCGGGGCACACCATGTCGGTCCGCATCAATGGCGCGCGGCGCTTTGCACCGGGGGCGCCGATCAAGCTGGTCTTCGACATGTCGGTCGCCTCGCTGTTCGATGCGACGACGGAACTACGGATCTAGCAATGAGTGCCTTCTGCGGCCATCGGGCACCTCGTGGGCATTCACGCGTGCCCTTCACAGGAATCCCGCCATGGCGAGCCTGCGCCGTGCAAGGTCCGTCCGGGCAGCGGGATCGATGCACCGCAGACGGGGCGAACCATGACCGGCACTGGACGTTGGTTGAAGCAAAGCGGCTTCAGCGGATAATTGGGAATTGACGGCATGACTGACGCAACAAATCCACTCGATCTCGCCGGCTCATGGCGACTGACGTCACCGGGCAGTGACCATGACGTCGCGATGGCCGTTCCCGGTGACGTTCACTCGGCACTGCAGGCGGCCGGCGTCATCGCCGATCCCTATGTCGGGCGCAACGAGGAGGTCGTGCAATGGGTGGCGCACCGCGACTGGGTTCTGCAGCGGGATTTCGTGGTCGATGACATCGACGGCGACTGGTATCTCGACATCGACTACCTGGACACGGTGGCGACCGTTTTTGTCAATGACGTGGTCGTGCTCGAGGCAGACAATTGCTTCCGCCGCTACCGGCCCGATATATCCAAGGCGCTGCGGCCCGGCCAGAACAGCATCCGTATCCTGCTGCATTCAAGCATCGCCACCGGCGCGGCGCTCCAGGAAAAGCAGCCCTTCTACATTCCCTACCACCCCGGCAACTCGCCCATTGCCAACGGCAATATGCTGCGCAAGCCGCAAAGCCATTTCGGCTGGGACTGGAACATTGCCATCGCGCCGCTAGGGCTCTACGGCACCATCACGCTGAACCGGCTGGAGACCGCCCGGATCGAGAGCGTGACGACGCGGCAGGTGCACAACGACGACGGCACCATCGACCTGCTGGTGACGACGACGCTCTATGCCAGCCGGCAGGGCGTGGCGCAGTTGTTTCTTGCGCTGGATGCGGAACGCCTGCGGCTCGATTGCGGCGTGGCGGCAGGCGAGACCGTCATCACCCACGTCTTCCACATCGAGCAGCCGAGGCTCTGGTGGCCGGCCGGCAGCGGCGAACAGGCGCTCTACGAGCTATCGGTCGAAACCGGTATCGAAGTCGTGACGCGCCAGATCGGGCTACGCACCGTCGAGCTGATCACCGACAAGGACGAGGCCGGCAGCCGCTTTGCCTTCAAGGTCAATGGTCGGGAAATCTTCTGCCGGGGAGCCAACTGGATTCCCGCCGACGCGCTGTTTTCGCGCTCGAGCCGGGAAAAGACCGAGGACCTGCTGCATTCGGCCGCCGACGTGCACATGAACATGATCCGGGTCTGGGGCGGTGGTTTCTACGAAGCCGACTGGTTCTACGACATCTGCGACCGGCTGGGGCTGATGGTCTGGCAGGATTTCATGTTTGCCTGCAATCTCTATCCGTCGACCGGCGACTTCCTCGACAATGTCGCGGTGGAGGTCAGCTATCAGGTGAAGCGCCTGGCGAGCCATCCGTCCATCGCGCTCTGGTGCGGCGACAACGAGATTGTCGGCGCGCTGACCTGGTTCGACGAGTCCCGCAAGGATCGCGACCGCTACCTCGTCTCCTACGACAGGCTCAACCGCACCATCGAGCTCGCCATGAAGCAGGCGGCGCCCGATGCGATCTGGTGGCCGTCGAGCCCGGCCTCCGGCTATCTCGATTTTGGCGATGCCTGGCATGCGGACGGCTCCGGCGACATGCATTACTGGTCGGTCTGGCACGAGAACAAGAGTTTCGACAACTACCGCTCGGTCCGCCCGCGCTTCTGCTCTGAGTTCGGCTTCCAGTCCTACACCTCGCTGCCGGTCATTCAGACCTATGCCGAGCCCAAGGACATGAACGTCGCATCGCCGGTCATGGAATTGCACCAGAAGAATGCCGGCGGCAACGAGCGGATTGCGGCGACGATGTTCCGCTATTTCCGCTTTCCGAAGGATTTCGCCAATTTCGTCTATTTGAGCCAGATCCAGCAGGCGCTCGCCATCCGGACGGCGGTCGACTACTGGCGCTCGCTGAAGCCCCACTGCATGGGGACAATTTACTGGCAGCTGAACGACACCTGGCCCGTCGCCTCCTGGTCGAGCCTCGACTATGGCGGTCGCTGGAAGGCGATGCACTATCTGGTCCGGCGCTTCTTCCAGCCGGTGGCAGTAGCGGCCATCCCCTCCGAGGACAACGCCGTGATCCGCATGTCCGTCGTCAACGACACGCTTGCCGATGTCAGCGTCGATCTGGCGCTGCATGTCATCACCATGGCGGGCGAGGTGCGGCCGCTGACGACGGTGCAGGCGATCTGCGGGCCCGACGCAGCGGTGGTGGCAACCGAGATCCGCGCCGATGCCGTTCCGGCCGGCTGCCTGCTTGGATGGACGTTCACAGCGTCCAACGGCATGGGCGGGCAGGGACACCACGTTATCGGAACCTACAAGGCGCTGGAGCTGGAGCCCTCCGGTCTCAGCGTGCGCCGAGAAGAGCGCGAGGAGGACAGCACCGTCGAGCTGACCGTCACCGCGAGTGGACTTGCGCTGTTCGTCATGATCGAAAGCGCGACGGACGGGCGCTACTCCGACAACGCCTTCGACCTTACGTCAGGCGAGACACGCCGCATCGTCTTCACACCATCGACGCCGCTTGCCGGCGGTGCGCTGCCGGAGTTCCGTTTCTACGATCTGCAGTCCTGCCAGTCGCTGGACTGAACTATAACGCCGCTTACGACAGCGGCATCCGTCCGGCGCGGGCCGGTCGGTGACAGGCCATCAGGCCATTGGAGGAGAAAGCAATGACGACACTTGGTTTTCAGCTTTACAGCGCGCGCGAATTTCAGCCTTTTTCAGAGGTTTTCGCGAAGCTCGCCAAGGCCGGCTACAAGGAGGTCGAGGGCTATGGCGCCATGTATGCGGCGCTGGATGACGCCGCCCTCAAGGCCATGCGCGCCGATCTCGACAGCAATGGCCTGACCATGCCGACCGGCCATTTCGGGCTGGACATGCTCGAAGGTGATCCGGAGCGGGCGATAGACATTGCCGGGACGCTGGGCATCGAGGCAATCTACGCCCCACATATCATGCCCGACCAGCGGCCAACGGATGCCGAGGGTTGGCATGCTTTCGGCGCTCGGCTGGAAAAGGCCAAGGTGCCGTTCAAATACGCCGGCCTCGATTTCGGCTGGCACAACCACGACTTCGAGTTCGTGGCCCTTCCGGACGGTTCCCTGCCGATCGAGCATATCTTTACCGGCGGCCCCAGCCTTTCATGGGAAGCCGATCTTGCCTGGGTTGCCCGCGGTGGCGCCGACCCACTGCACTGGATCAAGACCTATGGCCCGCGCATCACCGCCGTGCACGTCAAGGATGTCGCGCCGGAGGGTGAAAACAAGGACGAGGGCGGCTGGGCCGATGTCGGACACGGCACGCTCGACTGGGCGGCGCTGATGGCGGCTTTGAAATCCACCAAGGCCCGCCACTTCATCGTCGAACATGACAATCCGAATGATCTCGACCGCGTGATCACGCGCTCGATCGCATCCTTCAAGACCTATTGAGCGGAGGGCTGACCATGGCCAAGGAACTCGGTGTCGGCATCATCGGATGCGGCAATATCTCCACCACCTATTTCTCGCTGTCGCCGCTGTTCAAGGGATTGAAGGTGCTTGCCTGCGCCGACATCAACATGAATGCCGCCGAGATCAGGGCCGAGGAATACGGGGTCAGGGCGCAGACGATCGACGATCTGCTCGCCAACGACGATCTCGACGTGATCGTCAACCTGACCATCCCGGATGCGCATTTCGCCGTTTCGAAGCGCATCCTGGAAGCCGGCAAGCATGTCTATTCGGAAAAGCCGCTGGTCCTGACGCTGGAAGAGGGCGAAACCTTGCGGCGCCTGGCCAAGGAGAAGAACCTTGCCGTCGGCTGCGCTCCGGACACGTTTCTGGGTGGCGCGCACCAGCTGGCGCGCAAGTTTATCGATGACGGCGGCATCGGCCGGATCACCTCCGGCACCTGCCACGTGATGAGCCCCGGCATGGAGATGTGGCATCCCAATCCGGACTTCTTCTTCCTGCCCGGCGCCGGGCCTATCCTCGATCTCGGGCCCTACTATGTCGCCGACCTCATCAACCTGATCGGACCGGTGAAGCGCGTGGGGGCAATGACCTCGATGGCCTCGGAAACCCGCACGATCACCAGCCAGCCGCGTCACGGCGAGATCATTCCGGTAAAAACGCCGACGACCATCCAGGCGCTGCTGGAATTCGTCAGCGGTGCCACCATCACGCTGACCGCCAGCTGGGATGTCTGGTCGCACCGGCATGGCAGCATCGAGCTCTACGGCACGGAAGGTTCGCTCTACGTGCCCGACCCGAATTTCTTCGGCGGCACCGTCGAAGCCAGCGGCCGCGACAAGGACATCCGCGCGCTCGATGCCTGGGAGCATCCCTTCGGCATCGCCAACCAGGAAAGCCCCCAGGGACCGCGCGCCAATTACCGTACCGCCGGGCTTGCCGACATGGCGGCTGCGCTGATCGACGGCCGGGATGCCCGCTGCTCGCTCGACCGGACGCTGCACGGTGTCGACGTGATGACCTCGATCCTCCGGTCGGGAGAGGAAAATCGCTTCATCGACCTGACGACGACCTGCAGCCAGCCGGCGGCGCTCGGCATCGAAGAGGCGCAGGCGCTCTTGAAGTAAAGCCGGCAGTCACTATTGTCCTCGCGCGGGCCGGAAGGCCCGCGTTTCAGTATGGGAGAGATTTTGCGATGAGCTGGCAACCGGCGGAAGACCGCTATTCGAAGATGAAGTATAACCGCACCGGGCGTTCCGGGCTGAAGCTGCCGGCCGTTTCCTTGGGTCTTTGGCATAATTTCGGTGGCGACACACCGCACGATCGCAAGGTTGATATGTGCCGGACGGCATTCGATCTCGGCATCACCCATTTCGACCTCGCCAACAATTACGGCCCGCCTCCGGGCTCCGCCGAAACCGCCTTCGGCGAAATCCTGCGGACCGATTTCGCGGGACTTCGCGACGAATTGATCATCTCTTCGAAAGCCGGCTATGACATGTGGCCGGGTCCCTACGGCGAATGGGGCAGCCGCAAATATCTGGTTGCCTCCTGCGACCAGAGCCTGAAGCGCATGGGTCTCGACTATGTCGATATCTTTTACTCACACCGCTTCGACCCGGAAACGCCGCTCGAGGAAACCTGCGGCGCGCTCGACTATATCGTTCGCTCGGGACGGGCGCAGTATGTCGGCATCTCGTCCTACAACTCGCAGCGGACGCGCGAGGCTGCCGACATCCTGAAGTCGCTCGGCACGCCCTGCCTCATCCACCAGCCAAGCTACTCGATGCTCAACCGCTGGATCGAGGACGACAAGCTTCTCGACACGCTGGATGAAGTCGGCATGGGCTCGATCGTATTTTCGCCCCTGGCCCAGGGCATGCTGACGACGAAGTATCTGAACGGCATCCCGGACGACAGCCGCGCCGCGCAGGACCATTTCCTGAAGAAGGACTTCATCCGTCCGTCGATCCTCGACAACATCCGCAAGCTGAACGGCATCGCCGAGAAGCGTGGCCAGACCCTGGCGCAGATGGCAATCGCCTGGACGCTGCGCGGCGGTCGCGTGACATCAGCGCTGATCGGCGCCAGCCGCTCATCGCAGATCGTCGATTGCGTGGCGGCCCTCGACAATGCCGAGTTTACCGCCGAGGAGCTGGCGGAGATCGACGTCTATGCCAAGGAAGCCGATATCAATCTCTGGGCAAAGTCCGCCGAGCGCGAATAGTCACCCTTGGGTGACATGCGCCACTTAGCTTGAAACGATGCGCCGCTCCAAGGCGGCGCGTCCATTGCCTTGGAAGAGGTCGACCATGATACACAATCCGATTTTGCCCGGTTTCAATCCGGACCCGTCCATATGCCGGGTCGGGGAGGACTATTATATCGCCACCTCGACCTTCGAATGGTATCCCGGCGTGCAGATCCACCATTCCCGCGATCTGGTGAACTGGACGCTGGTCCGCCGGCCGCTCGAGCGCCCGTCACAGCTCGACATGCGCGGCAACCCCGACAGCTGCGGCATCTGGGCGCCATGCCTGTCCCATGCCGACGGGCAGTTCTGGTTGGTCTATACCGACGTGAAGCGGTACGACGGCAACTTCAAGGACGCCCACAACTACATCGTCACCTCCACGACCATAGAAGGCTCATGGTCCGATCCCGTCTACGTCAATTCTTCGGGCTTCGACCCGTCGCTTTTCCACGACGCCGACGGTCGAAAATGGTTCGTCAACATGCAGTGGAACCACCGCAGCGAGAGCTTTGGCGGATCGCCGAAATCGCCGGCTTTCGACGGCATCCTGCTGCAGCAGTGGGATGCGGCAAGCCGCTCGCTTGTTGGCCCGATCCGCAACATCTTCGCCGGCAGCCCGCTTGGCCTCGTCGAGGGTCCGCATCTGTTCCAGCGCGACGGCTGGTACTACCTGACCACGGCCGAGGGCGGAACGGGTTATGACCACGCCGTCACCATGGCGCGCTCACGCGACATCGCCGGCCCCTACGAGATGCATCCGAACACCTATCTCATCACTGCCAAGGACCATCCGGAGGCAGCACTGCAGCGCGCCGGGCACGGCCAATATGTCGAGACGGCCGATGGAGGGGCCTATCACACCCATCTCTGCGGCCGGCCGCTTGCGCCGCATACCCGCTGCACGCTCGGTCGCGAAACCGCCTTGCAGAAATGCGTGTGGGAAGACGACGGTTGGCTCTACCTCGAAAACGGGACCCTTGTCCCCGATGTCGAGGTGCCGGGCCTTGATGGCGCCGAACCGATCGAGAAACCGCGCCGCCGGGAGACCAATTTCGACGGTCCCGATCTGCCGGCGGATTTTCAATGGCTGCGCACGCCGAAGCCGGAGCGTATCTTCAGCCTGACCGAGCGACCAGGCCATTTGCGCCTGTTCGGGCGCGAGAGCATCGGCTCCTGGTTCGAGCAGGCCCTCGTCGCCCGCCGGCAGGAGCATCACCGCTTCCGGGCGGAAACGACCATCGACTTTTCGCCCGACACCTATCAGCAGGTCGCAGGTCTCACCCATTACTACAACCGCTTCAAGCTGCACGCGCTGGCCGTCACCCTTCACGAGACGCTCGGCCGTTGCCTGACCATCCTTTCCTGCGCCGGCGACTATCCCGACGGGAGGTTGAGCTTTCCGATCGGTGGCGGTGTCGCGGTGCCGGATGGGCGGCTGCAGTTGTCGATGGAGGTGCGCGATAACGACCTGCAGTTCTACTGGCAGGCCGAGGGGATGGGCGCATGGCAGGCCATCGGCCCTGTGCTCGACGCGGGCGTGATCTCGGACGAGGGCGGCCGTGGTGAACACGGCTCCTTCACCGGCGCCTTCGCGGGGCTGTTTGCCTTCGACATCTCAGGGCGAGGCAAGCCCGCAGATTTCGACTGGTTCAATTACGATGTGCTGTAGGTAGTCGCTCGGGCCGAGCGTTGCCTGCAGTCGGTCGAGCCCCGAAAGCTCCATTGCCAAAATTTAATATATTTGACGGCTAACCGTCATTTCTTTGAGATAAGGCTGCGCGGCAAAAAGACTGAAAGCCACGAGGAAATACCATGACGAAGTCGATCGCCGCACTGCTTGCCGCAGCATGCCTGCTTGCACCGCTGGCGACAGCGCATGCGGCCGCCAGCGCCGCGCCGCCCCAGAGGGACATCCATCGTCCCACTGAGCACAAGGGCAGTTGGACACGTGGCCATAGACTGTCGGCGTCCGACCGAAGACGCGCCGAGCCCTTCGACTATACCCGCTACCGCCTGAAAACGCCGCCGCATGGTTATCGCTGGGTCAAGATTGGCGGCAGCTTCCTGATGGTCGGGCTGACGAGCGGCCTTATCCTCAATGTGGTGGCGGCTCGATAGACCCAAGCCTTATCTGGCCGTGATGGCATGAGCCACAATTCCCGGGTTCAGCCTTGACGCAAAGGCGCACTCAGGGGGCGACCGCTGAAATCGGTCGTAGACGCCGCATTGTGCAATCGACTTTTCAGCGGAAATGCGCCTCGTTATTCGACGATCACGATGTACCGCGAAATTGAAAGTCAGCGACGGAGTTTTGCGCCCGCAGCAATCATTCGCCAGGGGGAGCCATCATTTCGTGGCTGTCGACGACTTTGGCGAAATCGGATTGGAGATGGGCCATGGTGACGTCAAAAATCGCCCGGGCAGACAGATTTTCATCGGGAAGGTCGAAGCCCATGACGGCATCGCGGACCACGATCATTGTGAATCCGAGATCAG
>Ga0070670_100001769_pt1 | contig 17580 bp, 18 predicted proteins | sample KBSS63metaG_FD_64665 | JGI IMG/M metagenome (GOLD analysis project Ga0070670, IMG submission 64665) | Switchgrass rhizosphere microbial communities from Kellogg Biological Station, Michigan, USA - KBS S6-3 metaG | ecosystem: Host-associated > Plants > Roots > Rhizosphere > Soil ... | reverse complement strand
GTTGGCGAAAAAAGCTTCAATGTATTTTGGACGTTCAGCGGGTTTATAGTCGAGCAGGAATGCATGCTCCCATACATCCATGACGAGCACCGGGTTGAATCCCGCAACGTTGCCCATTTCGTGTAGCGTTACCCAGTGATTGGTGAGTCGCCCGCGTTTTGGATCCTGAAAGCATATCGCCCAGCCCACGCCGCGCATTTTGCCAATACTTACAAAGTCGGCTTTCCAGATGTCGTAGCTACCGAAGCCTGCCTCGGCCGTTTTATAGAAAACAGAATGTTTGCTTGGATCACCCAAACCTCCGCTAGTCATGTTTCCGAAGTAATATTCGTGCAGCACCATTCCGTTGTACTCGAAGCCGAGACGGCGGGTGAGTTCTGAATAAGCCGGCATTTCCTCCTGATCAACATGCCCGTCTTTTAGGAAATCCCAGATCTTTTCTGACAGCCGGTTGGTTTCTTTAACGTATCCCTCGTACAGCTTGAGGTGCATTTCGACGGTTTCATCGGAGATGCCATGAAGCCCACTAAGCTTGAACTGCTTGGCTTGATACGACTCATTTTTAGCCATAGAAATAATCCCTCCTTATGTTTTAGAACCGCACTGGTAAGGTTGATCTGGTGCTCCCCCCTTTTTCACTCTCACATTATGTTAAACTGACTCGCCGGCCGAAAAAGCTCTTAACATCCACGCCATCTTCTCATGCTTTTCCATCAAACCCGTCAGGAAATCATTTGTCCCCATGTCGTGCTGTTTCTCAGCGGTCTCCAGATCAGTGCGCAGCTGTCGAACGATGGTTTCGTGGTCGGCTAAAAGATTAGCAATCATCTCCCGGGCCTGTGGATATTGACCGGGATATTCGTTGACTCTGGCGTGCTGGGAAAATTCCTTTAATGTTCCCAGTGCCCAGCCGCCGAGGGACCGTGCTCGTTCGGCAACATCATCGGCGACTACATTCAGCTCGGTGTATTGCTCCTCAAAGAATTTGTGCAGATCGTTGAACTGCGGGCCGGTCACGTTCCAGTGGTAGTTCCTGGTTTTGGTATAAAGAACATACTCATCTGATAGCAGTGCGTTGAGGATCTTCACGACACTGTTGCGTTGCTCTTCCGAGAGGTCAATGTTTGGATTCATAATAGACGCCTCCTTGCGATTTGTTTTTGTTGTTTCGATTGCGGTGGCGGGTTCTTTCCCCTGATAGCTTTCACGACCCAATGTCCAGGAAGGTGGATCGCTTGCAGGAAAACTGTCCGCGAGTGTCGCGTCAATCATCTCTTCAGAAAGTGGTTGGTTTCGTGCGGTAGTTGCGTCCATGGCTTTTCTCCTTTTCTGCGCGAGCAGCAGCTTAGCTGCTCTTTGCCTCCAATAGTTTCAACTCGCCGAGCATGGTCGGTATTAACTCCGACACAGTAGGGTGAATATGCATAGCGCGCTGGATCACGGTATAGGGCGCTTTGCCGTACATGATATCCAGGATCGAATGAATCACCTCATCGCATTCGATGCCGAGAGCGACGCTCCGAGAATCGTCTTCGTCTCCTACGGCGCGAAAACGACGATTGGAGGTTCCCCGGAATAGTTCAGTCCTCCGCCAGCGCATTGGCTAGCAAGGCGGTGTCGGTGAAAGCACGCAGCCGTTGAAGATACCCCTCGCGGACCGTCCAAACGTGGGCGAAGGGCAAATCGACCGGCACGGCCGCTTTGCGGGTCTTTCCTTGGATACGACCGAGCGCGACGACTTCCTCTCTCGCGGCTATGAACTCTTCTGCGATGAAGTGAACGTCAAGAGCTCTATAGAAGCTAGTGAGAAAGCGTTCGAGCACGTCCTGGAGGCCCACGAAATGGCCGCAGCCGATGGGCAGCCCTTCGGGCATATCGTAGACGACGTGCGGCGATTGGAGACCGCGCAGTGACTCGCGATGTCCCGGGGCGGTAGCTTCGTAGAAAGCGCGGACGCGCTTTTCGTTTTCTTCGGTCATTTTCCTTTCCTGCGTCTCACTTATTTTTATGCTAGTTGCTCCGTAACCGCGATCAATCGATATCCTAAGATGTTACTGCTTAGCTTTTGGCGACACGACAATGCGCATTTCTCGGTCAGTCATTAGTTTCAAGCTTTCCTTCACTCAATATTCCGCAAAGAAGTCTTTCAGGCCATGAGAACTCGACCCGGCCGTCCGCACTGATCGTTCTCGATTTTCCTTTTTGACTGCGCGCGCCTATATATCCCTGGCCTCATTTCAGGCTCGTTTCTTTCGGTCTAAGCTGTGCGGCAGCGATTGAGGCTACGGAGAAGCCGTTCGATAGTCACTCATCTCAGCTCAACCTGCTTTTTGACAGCCCTAGAAGGAATAGGAAAAAGCCGAGGGCGCGTGTCAGGTCGGACCATGCTGAAGAGCCACTCCTGTGATACGGTCTGAACAAGAAATGACTTCGGTTTGATTTTTTAAGCACGCCGAAAGCAACTCTAAGTAGGCATTAACGGAAGAAACGTTTAGTGGACCTGGCAAAGTGTCAAAAATCGAGATGCTGTTGGATTGCGCCTCCGACTGTGGAGTCTCACTCCACCGTCGGAACTAGGAGTCTTCGATCCAATTGGTTTGAGCCGAGTTCATTCCTCGCGCTCGGCTAATCTTGCCAGCGCAAGGGCCCCGAACAAGAGGCCTAGATCGCGCAACGCGACATCGTAGTATCCTGGCACCAGCAACAAATTGATAATGATGCCACAGAGCCAAGCGGCGACGACCCATGCACCGATCTTAGGTTTCACCGCGACCACTATCCCGGCGATGATTTCGATAATCCCTACAACCATCATAAAAGCCGCCGGATCGATCCCGGTCCATCTCGGCACGAGCGGCGTGAGATACTGGGTCCAGTCCACCAGCAAATTAAAAAATTTGTCGAGCCCAGCAACGATGGGTGCGACGGTGAACCCAAACTTAAGAATCGTATAGGCCTGATGTGCGTAGTCTGTGTTTTGTTCAGTAGTCACGTACTCTGATTTGTTCATTGGACGAGCCATTTTCGCTTCCTCCTTTTAAAAATTTCTATGAACGCCTGGTCAAGCAGCCGCCATATTTATGAGCAACAAAGATGCCACTCCAGCCGGGAAAATTGACTCGCAAAAGGTACCGATGTTGTACGCCAGTTCCGAAAAAGTGTTGTCAGATGAAACAGCTACAACATTGCAAATATCTCATCGTTCTTATACGGGCGAGCTTTGGATCCTCTTGGGTTACACCATAGCGTTGTCCGTCTTGTTCAGAGAAAGGTCCAGCAGAAGGAAAATTTATTTATCTGTGAATGGATCTGTAAAAATGCGCGGCAAGTGTGGCGTTTATGCGCTTCGGGATTTCCATGAAATGCTTGCGTCGAAATCCCTAGTTTTCCTCATGACAGTATCAGCTCTTGGCAAACGTAATCAGCATTCCACAATCATCATACGCCTACGCCTTACGGGAGATCCCGGTGTCGTGTTGTTATGATGCCCGCCGACACCGCAAGCAGGATTCAGGGTTCAAATGGAAGACACAAATCTTCTTGTTTGTCTGAGAGGTAGGTTCCGATTACATATTCGGCAGTACTATCGCCACACCTGCCTAAGGCCTAACAGTAATGACCGGACAAGGAGCTTCCCTGATCACACGCTCCGCGACACTTCCCAAGAAAAATCGGGGTACTCCTTTTCTCGCATGGGTGCCCATAACAATTATATCGATGCCTTCTTCCCGCAGGAAACTGACGATACCAGACCACGGCCGGGAAAATGCCTTGACTCTCGTGAACTCGGGTACGCCCTTCCGTTTCTGCGCTGAGACCGTCTCCAGCATCGCATCCAGCTTTTCAGTAGCAACCCTGCGCAGTCTCCCCATGAATCCTCCTTTTACCGTATCCCAAGACTTGTGAGCTTGGATGATGTGTAAGAGACACACGGAAGCCCCCAATGTTCCGGCGAATTCGAACGCCCATTCCAGTGCTATATTGTCAGCGGGCGAAAAGCTGCTGGGGACGACGATTCTCTTCACAGCAGGTTTTTTCGCTGCATGCCGCACGGTTAAGATCGGGACATGCGATTCTCGTAAGACTTTGGTCGTCGTGCTCCCAAGCAGCATTCGACCCAAAAGATTGAGACCTCTTTTTCCCATCGCAATCAGATCGACGTCTTGACTCTGCGCCGCCTTGATTATCTCTTGATAAGGGATGCCCCTGACAACTCGTGTTTTCGTTTTGATTCCTTTTTGTTCAAGGACTCTTCCCAGGCGCTTGAGCCGATTGTCTGTCCTTCTCTCTAGGCCACGGTCGATGAGCGCTATTTTTCTCGTTACGTCATCGGAGATCTCCAATGTACAAAGGTCCGGATTTTCGACCACGCTTAGGGCCGTCACGTTTGCGCCGAGGCGCGTGGCGCATAGTTCTGTCCACCTGAGTGCGTAACGCGACTCCTTTGATCCGTCGCTTGCCCAAAGAATATGTTTGATTTTCACCTGTTTTTCTCGACCTACTAATCGTTAAACGAGACTGCGGTGTCGTGTATTATTGCATTGCCTAGGTCACCCACGCTCCGCGCTGCGGACGATCAGAACAGGATCTCCGGAGAGACGTACCACTTTCTCCGTTACACTCCCTAATACCCATCGCTTTACGCCCGAGCGTCCATGCGTGCACATGGCGATGAGGTTATCGGCGGTTCGACGGCCGAACGCAACGATCTTATCGGCTCCCGAGCCTTCGGGTATGGCGAAGGAGACTTTTTCGATTCCCTTGCGCTCGAGCTCACCAACTTTTTTTTCGAGATAACTTTGCGCCTCGTCCCTGAGCGCCACGCCGATCTCTTCGTAATTAATCGGGTAGTAATCCTCCATGGTGGCGTAGGCGTTGGTAGGGATCTGGTAAGCCCGGAGCAAAAGGATTTCCAGTTTTAATGCCTTGGCCAACTCCACGACAGAAGGAAGGACGTTTTCCGCTAGCTCCGATCCGTCGAGAGGGACGATTACACATTTTAGGGCTGCCTCGGCTTCACTCGTGGCCTCTTCACTGGCGCGGATGAGCAAGAGTGGAGTGGTTGAGCCCCGCAGCACTTTTTCCGCTACACTTCCCAGGAGCAATCGGTTGATGCCTGAACGGCCGTGTGTGGTCATGGCCGTTAACGTTGCATCCGATTCTATCTTTTCAATGATCACGTCTTCTGCCTTGCCCTGTTCTACAGTGCACTTTACCCTAGGCGCTCGAAACGTTTCCGCTATGCGTTTCAGATAGTCCTTACTGCTTCGATTACTTTCGGCGATGACGGTTTCGAAAAACCGAGCGCTGCTGTGTCGAGCGCTGCTGCGGGATACCTGAGTGGCCAACGCCTCAATATCGACGACGCCCAAGAGCTCGACGGGGATGTTGAGCGTACGGGCGAGGGTTCGGCCATAGGGCAGCACCGCCTCAGCCGTCTTCGATCCATCCAGCGGTATTAGCAATCGTGTGTACATGGTTCCCTCCTGTTCTCGTTAAGACCCTATGCTCGCGGCAACTTGTTTATAGACTTACACTAGGTATTTGGGCTTTGGCCTCTTCAGTCTTCTTGAGAGTATAATCAGTCACATTGATCGCTCTTCTCTTTCATGAGCTGAGAGCGTGGCTACCCTCATGCTCGCCAGTTCGCCTCAGCTCCAAGATCTCTATAAGGGCAATGGTCATGCCAGAGGAGCGACAAGCAGGCACTCGACTCAAAAGAGATACTACCGTGCTTCTTTATGGAAAACTCGGTTTTTCAGAAGGAAGCGCCGAAATGTTTGAATAGAATATACGTGAAAACTTGCAAGACAATTTCACGAGCATGTCGAGAAGAGCTTCGTGGTGGATCTTAGACCGGCAAGCCACAGCGGATTTGGCCTCATGACCTTTTCAAAGTAATGGTGTAGCAACCCGCTCCCAGAGAATGGTTACTCGACCTGTAGGAAAGAAGCAAAAGGTTTTTATATCCTTTAAACCGCCACTGACTGAGTCCACTTCGGTGAACAGACAGAAATGTGTGCGCCGTGTGGCGTTATCGCCAGGGTTTCTTCGAGGAATTCCAATCTGCCCTCACGTCGTGGAGGATGCTTCTCGCCCGTTTTCCCTCCATCTCGGCAAGGCGTTATTCATCAAACAAGAAACTCTCGCCGGCCAAGGTCCGAGAAGTTACTCTCTCTTGTAGCCCACCCGTGCCGACAGTTTTAGAGAACTTTATCGCGCACCTGCCATCGTCTTTGCCTGGTGTAAAGCAGGCGTTGCTGGAACCAGGTCTTTTGAGGCCACTCCCATGGGTAATCAGGAAGTAGGTCCTTCTTATATAGACGGCCATTCGCCTTGCTTTGACTAAAAATCAGCTGCCAAGCGTTCATGAGTTTTCCTCCTTACGATTCCAGTTCAGAGTTGCTCGATGTTTATGCCGATAGTCAGTGTCTTCACTAAATTTGAATGAGCAAGTGCGATGCCAGGGGCGATCGCTTATGAGAGTGAGAAGCCCCGCAAATCGCGAATGGTCAGAACGTCAAGAGGCCGATTCCAATAATCATATGCAGCGCATGCATGTCCGTCATACGAAATAGAAGGGAGAAAAATCTCCGCTGGCTTCGCCAAGGGTCCCGTCATAGATAAAGGATGTGCCGCGCACCAAATGCTCTCGAAGTTAAAATAGTATTCGGTGAACTTGATCTCGAGAAAAACCGAGCCTAAAACAACCGTGAGCAACAAGCATGCGACGGGTGCGGTACGCTTTCCCGATTGGGCGCCGTAGACGGCCATGGCCATTCTAAAACTGCTGCAGATCAAAACCACTGTGTTGATGCTACCAAGCAATACATCCAGGTGATTGCTGGCATTGGCAAACGCAGCCCTGCCACAAGGTGAGTTCGATTTTCAATGTTGACGCGCACGGTTCGTTTCTGGGCTAACAAGGATAATCACCCGCTGTTTTTGGGCTGATACCCGATCTCTTCGACTCTTAACCTTTTCAACCCCTGTTGGCACTTTCCACTCCACAGTGTCCCCGATTCGATATCCCAGCACTGCAGTCCCAACGGGCGCCAGGATTGAAATCTTACCGTTCGTGGAATCGGCCCTCTCAGGAAAAACCAAGGTATAAACGACCTCTTCTCCTATCTAACTCCCCGCAGGCGAAACGTCGAATTCATCGTAATAACATCAGGCGGGATCTCCTCGGGCTTGAGGATTTTGGCTTGATCGACCTCTCCGTCCAATACTTTTAGATTTTGTCTAACCTGTTTGCCCGATCGCTCTTCGGCGGATTTGAAATCTGTGGGCGATGCTGGTTTAGCAACGACTGTTAACGCTAGCGACCTACGAGATTTCGTTGTTTGACGTGTTGAGACTTCGGACCTCGCAGATCAATACATGTGCGCACTGCGCCGACATGTAGTCAAAAGATCTTCGCGCTCGCGCGGTGAAAGCGTGCAGAGACATTATCTCCGGCATTGTTGTTGCGTAATTAAGTGTCAGGGAAATGGATGGAATCCCTGTAGCTTTTTCTCAATCGCTAATGTTGGACAGTCGACGAAATCTCATATGCTTCAGTCGCACAGATCAGCGAATCGCAACCGGCAATAGTGCGATTTGGCCGGCAGTGTGAGAAAGACGGTGTTGAACGTCGTACAACCAGACACAATGCGTGATGAAGAAAAAGATCGCTTGGAATTAGAGAAGAGGTTTAAACCGATCGACGAGAGGTAAGGATTTCGATACGACGAAAACATATCGGATAAGCACAGGCTGCTCGCTGTGATCACCGGTGCGCTGACCGCGCCTGCCTCACGACGAAGACTAAGCTCGTCCTGTGAACCACGAAGGTTTCAGCCGGACGGTCATCCAAGTGGACAGCGTCCGACCGGATTACCTTGCACGATAAGGTGCGTTCAGTTCATGCTAACGAGAGGAACGGGAAAATAAAAAGAGGAAAGATAATGCAAAAAAGTACAAAAGAGCTAAAAGGCTATGCCATCGACGCAACAGACGGCGACATCGGGAAGGTGGATGATTTCTATTTCGACGACAAATCCTGGACCATCCGATATCTGGTGGTCGACACCGGTAATTGGCTTCTCGGCCGGAAGGTACTGCTCTCGCCCATCGCGGTCGGGAAGGCGGATTTTTCAAGCGGCCGGTTTAACGTCACGCTGACAAAGAAGCAAGTGGAGGAGAGTCCCAGCATTGATACCGACAAGCCGGTTTCCCGCCAGCACGAGGCCTATTATCACGATTACTACGGTTTCCCTTATTATTGGAACGGCCCTTACTTGTGGGGCCCGATGTACTATCCCGGGCGCCCGGGCGCCGATCAAAAACGAATTGAAGAACGACGCGCGGAGCGAGAGGAAGCGGGGGATTTGCATCTGCGCAGCGCTGCTCATGTGACCGGCTATCACATCGAAGCGACGGATGGCGAAATCGGCCATGTCGAGGACTTTATCATTGATGATGAAACCTGGGAGATTCGCTATATCGTGGTGGATACGCGTAATTGGTTGCCGGGCAAGAAGGTGCTTATCGCGCCGCGGTGGATCGATCGGGTGAGCTGGAACGATTCCAAGGTATACGTAAGTTTATCCCGGGAGGCCATCGGGAATGCACCCGAGTACCATCCGGACACTCTCAACCGGGAATACGAGGGGAAGCTTCACGATCATTACAATCGGCCGAAGTACTGGGAGCTTTGATCGGCGTTGCTGCTCCGAGAAAGCGTCTCCGACGCGTCCTCTGCGGCTAGCCGGCGATCGTGCACATCGACGTGTCGACGTCGCGCCGGCCAGTTGGAGTTTGTGCCACTCGTGCTCCGGTCGAGCCGGTGACCGTCGAAAAGCGGGGCTCTGGATGAAGCCTCTTGTGTGTATGGTTCGGAGTCGTAATGAAGCGAGAAACTGCCTCGGGGGAAAAGGAACGTTATCGAGCAGACCACGTGGCATGAAAGGGAGAAAGACCGTGTCGACCGAGAGCAATTGGCCCATTTATTCATTGAAGCTGAAGAGACGATGACGATGATATCCGGACGGAGGAATTTACAGGCTACTGAAATGAATCCGGGCACAAGCCCGCGAACTCTTGATCTCTGGAAAGGAGCTGCAATGCCGACACGCAAAGCACACGCACGCTGGGAAGGAAGCCTCAAGGAAGGCAGGGGTGAGGTGGATTTTGGAAACGGGCTATTCAGGGCGGCGTATTCATTTTCATCACGGTTCGAGGATGGTAAGGGCACCAATCCCGAAGAGCTATTGGGCGCGGCCCATGCGGGCTGCTTCGCAATGGCACTGTCGCTGATACTGGGCAACGCGGGCTTCAAGCCCGACTACGTGGACGCGACCGCGCACGTTACCGTCTCGCCGCAAGACGGCGGCTTCAAGATCACCAAGAGCCATATCGTCTGCGAGGGCAAGGTGCCCGACATCGACGAGGCGACGTTTGCACAGCACGCCCAGGAAGCGAAGGCGGACTGCCCAATATCGCAAGCTCTCGCCGGCACCAAGATCACGCTCGATGCCAAGCTCGCTGCAAATTGACCCGTGAAGACTTGGGAGCGCGTCATGATTCGGATCAAACGCACATATGAACCTCCCGCTCGCGGGGATGGCCGGCGAATCCTGGTGGAACGTCTCTGGCCGCGAGGCATGAAGAAGGAAAGCCTCGAGGCGGACGCGTGGATGAAGGAAGTCGCCCCCAGCACCGGGCTGCGGAAGTGGTTCGGCCATCGAGTGGAGCGATGGGAGAAATTCCGGCAGCGATATCGGGATGAACTGGACGAGAACCCCGGCGCCTGGGAATCCATCCTCGACGCAGCAAGACGCGGTACCGTGACCCTGCTCTACAGCGCCCACGACACCGTTCACAACGGCGCCGTGGTCTTGCGCGACTATCTGATGGAGCGGGCGGACGAAAGTTCTACTCGCAGCGTTCGAAAACGAGCCCGGCCACCCAGCAGACGACAAGCGTGAAGGGAGGCATCGATGTCAGAAAACGAACAGATGTATCCGGAAATCGCCGAGCAGCGAAACCGACTGGCGCACGGACCGGCCGAAGCCTTCCAAGCGTTCAGCAAGAGCGTCTTCGCTGAAGGTGCGATTCCTGCCAAAGACAAAGCAGTTGATCGCGGTTGCGGTCGCCCATGTGACGCAGTGCCCGTATTGCATCCGCGGCCATACCCGTGCAGCGATGCGGCATGGGACGACGGCCGAGGAGATCATGGAAGCTATCTGGGTCGCCGCGGAAATGCGCGCGGGGGGCGCTTACGCTCATTCGGCTTTGGCTCTCGACACGATCGCGCATATCCACGGAGAAAAAGGAACATAGGATAAGATCGGCGCCAGAGTCGCCATCAACGGCTGGCATGAAGCTCGAAAAAGCCAGGGACGGTTATGGCGCGGCTTTTGTCGGTTAACGTCGGCTTGCCAAACGATATCGCGTGGCGTGGGCAGACGGTCCATACGGCAGTCTGGAAGCGCGCAGTTTCAGGCCGGCGCATGGCGCGGCGGCTCAATCTCGACGGTGACGGACAGGGTGACTTGATCGGCCACGGCGGCGAGCATCGGGCCGTCTTTGTCTATCAGATCGATTGCTACCGCTACTGGCAGCGGGAACTTGGCCGGGATGACTTCAGCTTCGGACAGTTTGGCGAGAACTTCACCGTTGAAGGCCTGCCCGATGACGAAGTGTGCATCGGTGACCGCTACCGGATCGGGAGCGCGCTATTCGAGGTGACCCAGCCGCGTGTGACCTGCTACCGCATCGGCATCCGGATGAACGAGCCTAGGATGGCCGCGCTGCTCGTCTCCCACGGCAGGCCCGGCTTCTACTTCCGTGTGCTTGAAGAGGGCGAGGTCGAGGCAGGCGAGGAAATCATCAAGGTTACTTCGGGGCCCGAGCAGATGACCGTTGCCCAAGCCAACGCGCTGCTCTACCTCCCCGGCCATCGCCGCGAAGAACTCGAGCGCGCGCTGCGCATTCCAACACTCAGTGCCGGATGGAAAAACTCGTTCCAGGCTCTGCTTCAGCAAGAGCTCAGCGTCGGCCCGGCGAGCGGGAACGCGGGGCTTGCGCCTTCAGACATCTCGCTCTCGCCGCCCGCCTGGCGGGGCTTCCGTCCCATGCGTGTCACCGCAAAAACGCGTGAAAGTGTCGATGTGATTTCGCTCGTGTTCGAGCCGGCGGACGCGTTGCGGCTCGCCACCCCGCTGCCGGGTCAGTTCATTGTCCTGCGCCTGCAATCTAAGCGCGAAGGGTCACCGCTCATGCGCAGCTACTCGCTTTCCGGCGCGCCCAACGCAGTGCAATACCGCATCAGCATTAAATGCGAGATCACCGGCGCGGCCAGCACTTATCTCGATCGCCAGATCGCCATGGGCGACAGGCTGGAGGTAAGCGCGCCACGTGGCAGCTTCACGCTCAAACCGGGCGAGCGCCCGCTCGTCCTCGCGAGCGCCGGCATCGGCGTCACTCCGGTGCTCGCGATACTGCACGCGCTGGCCGCCATGCGTTCAACACGGGACGTCTGGTGGCTCTATGGCGCCCGCAACGGCAGGCACCATCCATTTGCTCGGGAGTCGCGCGCTCTGCTGCGACTCCTGACCCATGGCCGGAGCCGAATCTGGTACAGTAGACCGACACCTGAGGATCGACTCGGCACGGATTTCGATGCCCGTGGTCATCTGGCGGCAGCGTGCTTCGACGAGCTGAATATTCCGCGCGAGGCCGATTTTTATCTATGCGGTCCAACGGCATTCATGCGCGCCGTGGACACGGATCTCGCAGCCTGGGGCGTTCCGCGCGCGCACGTATATACCGAAGTGTTCGGTTCTGGAGAATCCGGCATGCCCGGCATCGTCAATCCCCAGCATCGACCACCGCACTCGCCCGACGCGCACGTGGGAACCGGGCCGCTCGTTTCGTTTGCGCGCAGCAATCTCTCGCTCCACTGGCATCCGAAGTATCGAAGCCTGCTGGAGCTTGCCGAAGCCTGCGATGTTCCCGTGAGATGGTCGTGCCGCACCGGGGTGTGCCACCGATGCGAGAGCGGCCTCGTGGCCGGAGCGGTCGACTACCGGCCCGATGCGCTCGAATCGCCAGCCGAGGGCAACGTGCTCATCTGCTGCTCCCAACCTCGGGGCGATGTCGTCATTGACCTCTGAGCTATTACCTGCATGCAATCAGTGTTTGTTGCCGGATTCGTGCTCGAGCGAGAACAGCCGCGTCACAAGAGCTTCGATCGCGCTGGTCTCACCGTAAACGGGCGCGGAGGGAAACATGCGCGGCTTTTCCATCAACAATACCCCCGGATGATCCAGAGCTAACGTTCACCAGAGCATGGCTCGCATTAGTAAGGGGCGATCTTAATGCCCATAGTTTTCGATCTCTGGAGAAAATCCTCAAACAGAGAAGAAATCCTCGCCTCGCCAGGAAGTTGAACTCGGAATTCGGGTCATAGGCAGAGACACGAACATAGAAAGGATTGTTTATGGCTGAAACTATAGCGGACCAGAAGAAAGGCATTAATCTCATCAAGATCGGCGGCATTCAGATCAAGCTCGATTATTCGTGGTTCATTGTTTTTGCTCTTGTGCTCTGGAGCCTTTCGGCGGGATACTTCCCGCAAACTTATCCCGAGCGGACCACGCTGACTTACTGGACCGCCGGGCTGATAGCCGCGCTTCTCTTCTTTGTTTCTGTTGTAACGCACGAGCTTTCCCACTCTTTCATGGCTATTAGCTCGGGAATAAAGATCTCCGAAATCACCCTGTTTATTTTCGGCGGAATGGCGCGACTTTCTGAAGAAGCCGGCGATCCCAAAACGGAATTCAAGATTGCCATCGTGGGGCCGCTCACAAGCTTTGCTCTGGCGGTTGTTTTTTGGTTGATTCAAAACGCGATCCGGGGCGACCAACCTTCGATCATTGTGGAGATCTTCGGTTACCTGGCCTGGATCAACATTGCCCTCGCCGTATTTAATCTTATTCCGGGCTTCCCGTTGGATGGTGGCCGAGTCTTTCGCGCCTTCTGGTGGTGGAAAACCGGTTCTATGATCGAGGCCACCAGGGTAGCCTCCGACATCGGCAAGGGATTTGCCATCGTGCTCATGATTCTCGGCGGCGTGCAGATCTTTTCCGGCGCTCTGATCGGCGGTCTATGGCTCATTTTCGTGGGCATGTTTCTCCGTGGGATGGCCCAAGGTGGTTATCAGCAGCTGGTGATAGAGAAGTCTTTGGAAGGCACCCGCGTCCAGGACATCATGATTCGCGATGTCGTGACCGCTGCACCCGACCTATCCCTCAAGCAGCTCATTGCTGATTATTTCCTGCGCTACGGTTATCGAGGCTTTCCCATCATGACGGACGGAAAGGTATCGGGCATGATCTCTCTTGCGAACGTAAAGGACCTCTCGGAACAAGAGCAGGCCGACAAGATGGTGAAGCAGGTGATGACACCGATTAACGGAGCGATGACGATTCTCCCGGAAACCTCTTTGATCGAAGCCTTGAAGAAGATGTCACAAGAGAAAGTAACTCGCCTTTTGGTCATGCGCGGGGATCAGATGATGGGCATGATCACTCAAACAGGACTGCTAAGGTTTCTGGAGATCAAACGCGCTCTGGCGAACGAAATACATCGCAAAAAGGACGAATCGGATGGCTCGGGAAGGCTCATCGCGTGACTAACGCTGATGAGACATACCTTGTGAATGAACTGCAGCATGTGTGATCTTTTCGCAATGATCGAAGGAGTAACTTCTTGGGCAATGGGTAGATATCCTTAGCTTTGGGGCAAGTAACCAAGTCTCCTCTCGAAGGACAACATTGACTGGTCCGAAAAGAAATCGGTTAAAAGGGGGGCCCGAATGAGACAGCTAAAAAGAATTATTGTTGGTCATGATCTGGACGTCGGCGGAGAAGTAGCGTTAGGGTCCGCGACAGCTCTGGCAAATCGGTTTGCTGCTGCAATCAGATTGGTGCACGTGGTGGAACCGCTCGACGCCTATCAGAGAATTTCGCATCCACTCACTTCACCCTATACCCTGGACGAAATCGCGCAGAAAACCGAGGTAAGACTGCAAGCGCTATCGGCAAGCCCTAACCTCGCCCATTTGCAAATGGAATACGCAGTGAGCATTGGCAAACCATTTGTTGAGCTCATCACTGCCGGAAAGTCGTGGCCGGCAGATCTGCTCGTAGTTGGCGGCTCGTCCCGGACTGAAGAGCCCTTCCTCGGCAGCACAAGCGAGCGGATCGTGCGCAAGGCCCTGATACCCGTAATGGTGGCGAAAAAGCTCCTGAGTTCCGAAGCCAAAACTTTTTTGGTCGCCACGGATTTCTCCGCTTGCGCCAGAAAAGCCGCCGAGGAAGCGCTCGTGCTAGCCAAAAGCTTTTCTGCCCATGTCATTTTCTTGCACGCTCTGGACTTATCTCCTTCCTATACTGTCGCGTACGCCCATGAGTTGGGTGTGTCTGTGCCGATTTCACCGCCTTTGCCTGAAGAGATTGAACCGGAATGGGAAACTTTTCTCGCCGGGTTGCCCTTAGACAAAGTCGACTGGGAAAAATCCACCGACGAAGGTCAAGCAGCAACGACCATTGTGCATCAAGCAGAACTCATCCAAGCCGATCTTATCGTGATCGGCACGCACGGGAGAAGCGGCTTGCCCCATATGCTCCTGGGCAGTGTAGCCGAAAAAGTGGTGCGCAGAGCCTCCTGTCCCGTTCTGACTATCAGACCGGAGGCGTTTCAATTTGAAATGCCGTGACGAGATGGAAACCTTCAGAGAAAACAACCTGTGCATTTGCGCAAGGACAACCTGAGTCGGCATCGATAATTTCACGTTGGCTGAATTCATCGAGCAAGGAGGAATTTATGAAACGCGCAGCGGGTTTGTGGATCGACCACCGCAAGGCTGTGGTCGTGTTTATCTCAGACGACGGAGAAGAATCGAAAGAAATAGAATCAGACATGGAGAAGCATACCCGATTTTCCGGCGGTTCTAGATCGGAACAAGGTGGGGGGGAAGACCAACAGGATCGCCAATACATCGGCCATCTCAACACATATTATGATGAGGTGATCGCGCAGCTTCGCGATGCCGAGTCCATCCTGCTCTTTGGTCCGGGCGAAGCAAAGGGAGAGCTCGAAAAGCGTCTCGCGAATAAAGGACTTGGTGGCCGCATCGTCGGTATCGAAACGGTTGACAAGATGACCGATCGCCAGATCGCGGCAAAAGTTCGACAGCACTTTCGAAAATAAGCTTGCCGGTTCAACAATCGATATGAACCAACTCCCTTCGGCCTTCTGGTGCATCTCTGCAACCGAGGTACTCCAGCGTCTTGAAACGGCGACGCAAGGATTGAGCAGCGAGGAAGCCAGGCAGCGGCTCGCCCGCTATGGCTCTAATCTCTTGGAGCCCCAAAAGCGATCGGATGTGCTCGCGCTCCTGCTGGCTCAATTCAAGAGTCCGCTCATCCTCCTTCTTTTGTTTGCCACTGGATTATCATTTTTTTTACACGATCCTGTTAACGCTCTCATCATCCTCACCATTGTCCTCGTCAGCGGCCTTCTCGGGTTTTGGCAAGAACACAGCGCAACCAATGCCGTGGAGCAGTTGCTGGCCATGGTGCAAATTAAGGCTACCGTGCTTCGTGATGGAAGCCCCTATGAAATTCCCGTCGAAGAGATTGTGCCCGGAGATATCGTCATTCTAAACGCTGGAGATATCGTCCCGGGTGACTGTCTGATTGATGAATCTAAAGATCTGTTTGTCGATGAAGCAACCCTGACGGGTGAAACCTACCCTGTAGAGAAATCGGTTGGGGTGCTTGCGCCGGAGACACCGCTTGGCCAGCGCACAAATGCGCTATGGATGGGAACTCATGTAGTAAGCGGCAGCGCTAAGGCGCTAGTCATAAGCACAGGCAAGCAAACCGAGTTCGGCAAGGTCTCCGAGCGGTTAAGACTCCGGCCGCAGGAAACGGACTTTGAACGTGGCATACGGCGATTCGGTTATTTCCTTATGGAAGTGACGCTGGTGCTGGTGATCGCTATCTTCGCTATCAACGTCTACTTGACACGCCCGGTTCTGGACTCTTTTCTGTTTTCTTTGGCACTCGCGGTTGGGCTCACCCCGCAACTACTGCCGGCGATCATCAGTATCAACCTTGCCCACGGCGCAAAACGAATGGCGGAAGGAAAGGTGATCGTCAAACGGCTCGCTTCGATTGAAAACTTCGGCAGCATGAACGTGATCTGCTCAGATAAAACCGGCACGCTGACCGAGGGGAGCGTGCGTTTACAATCCGCCCTGGATGTAACGGGCGCTGCGAGCGAGAAAGTGCTTCTTGACGCTTATCTCAATGCTTTTTACGAGACCGGCTTTACGAATCCGATTGATGAAGCCATCCGCACCCATCGCCAATTTGATCTGTCCGGCTACCGAAAGGCGGACGAGATCCCCTATGATTTTCTGCGCAAACGATTGAGTATCCTAGTTGCCCATGGTGATACGCATTTGATGATAACCAAAGGCGCGCTGCAAAATGTGCTCGCCGTCTGTTCAGCGGCGGAAACTGGAGCGGGAACCCGCGTCGATATCGCGGTGGTGCGGGACCGAATCCAGCAGCACTTTGAGGAGTTCAGTAGCAAAGGCTTTCGCACCCTCGGAGTCGCCTATAAAAATATGGGATCTGCATCACTGATGAGCAAAGTCGACGAAGCCGGCATGACGTTTTTGGGATTCCTCGTTCTTTTTGATCCGCCCAAGCCCAATATCATCGAGACCATTGCCAGCCTGAAAAACCTCGGCGTTGCACTGAAGATCATCACCGGAGACAATCACCTGGTCGCGGCCAATGTCAGTCAACAGATGGGATTATCGAGTACAAAAATCCTCACCGGGCCGGACCTTGGCCGGCTAAGCGACGGCGCGTTGCTCAAACATCTGGCTGACGTGGACGTCTTCGCCGAAATTGAGCCCAACCAGAAAGAGCGCATCATCCTCGCCCTCAAGAAGGCCGGAAACGTCGTCGGTTATATGGGAGACGGCATCAATGATGCCTCGGCGCTCCATGTCGCCGATGTTGGTATTTCCGTTGAGAGTGCCGTGGATGTTGCAAAAGGGGCGGCTGAATCGTCTTACTCGAAAAGGATCTGGGTGTCCTTGTGCAGGGCGTGCGTGAAGGACGGACGACCTTCGCGAACACGCTCAAGTATGTCTTCATGGCCACCAGCGCCAATTTCGGCAACATGTTCAGCATGGCCGGAGTATCGCTCTTCCTGCCTTTTCTGCCGCTGCTGCCAAAGCAGATCTTGCTCACCAACCTAATGACCGATTTCCCCGAGATGACGATTGCGACCGATAGGGTAGACGCCGAAATGGTTGACCATCCGCGACGCTGGGACATCAAGGCCATTCGCAAGTTCATGATTACCTTCGGCCTGGTGAGTTCGGTATTCGACTACCTCACCTTTGGCACGCTTCTACTAATTCTTCATGCGACCCAGGATCAGTTCAGAACCGGCTGGTTTCTGGAGTCGGTTATTTCAGCGTCATTAATTGTCCTGGTGATACGA
>Ga0070670_100001766_pt1 | contig 17595 bp, 17 predicted proteins | sample KBSS63metaG_FD_64665 | JGI IMG/M metagenome (GOLD analysis project Ga0070670, IMG submission 64665) | Switchgrass rhizosphere microbial communities from Kellogg Biological Station, Michigan, USA - KBS S6-3 metaG | ecosystem: Host-associated > Plants > Roots > Rhizosphere > Soil ... | reverse complement strand
TGCGGCCGTGGGCAGTGAAGTATTGGCGCGCGCCAGGGAGGGTCGGGTGGGCCGCGAAATTCCCACCGACTGGTTCCTCGAGGATGTGCATCCATAATCAAAGCCGCATGAAGACGTCAGCATCAATTGTTTCGCATGTCCGACGACTCTACTGCGGCACGTGCTCGATCAATGACTATCGTGATTGATTGTCGCTGGCGTCCTAAGATGAGTCTTTTCTGTCTCCGGTGCTTTGTGCCTGCACGGTTTGAAATTTGAAACTGGCTTGGCGCCCGGCAAAGTAAAGCACTTCGATGGAATGGGCGTAATCTTTATTTTTCTGCCGCGCGAGCTCGTCGAAGCAGGGCAGGCAAACCACTTTGTTTTGAAATTCCAGCGGCACAATGTCACGCCAGAGTTTATCTGAAACGTTGAAATTGAACTTGTCCTCGCACTCGCAGACGTGGCAGCGCTGCCGTTTGAAGGAAGTAAAGTTGAGTTTCTCTCGGTCGAACTTCATGGTAATTATGCATTTCGCCCGTTCGCGAAAGCCCGCTAAAAAATCGCTCGTAACAAACCACCGACGGCGCGAAACGGGAGAGAGATCACTTCACCGACTGCGTTAACTGTTCCGCTCAGCACACCGTCATCTTCGGTACCGGTTTCAGTAGTCCTTGTTTCTCGTTCGACCGTGACGGGACGTCCCGTACGGTCATCGTAAGTGACCTCGTTGGTTACAGTCCGATGAGTGGAGCACCCTCCGGCGATATTTGTCGCAAAAATCAAAGCCAACACTAACCGTGAGCGCACGGCGCCTCCTTGCTATTAACTGAATGAGCTAAAGCTGTGCCAGAAAAAGAAACTAGCCTGAATTGCGAGAAAGAAATTTCCGTTACAGCATAATTGCGATTTTTCCGTGCCGACCATGCGACCAAGTGCGAGCATGAACGGAGGAAATTTCGCCTCGTCAAGATGGCGCTCCGGAGGCTTTTGACTGACAAAGCTCTCCAATCGGGCGAGAAAGAGAATTATTTAACAACTTTCATCGATCCGAATTTCATGCGCACGAACACTTCAAAAGAATGGGCATCATCTTTGCCTTAAATTGAAAGATCTTGTCCAAATTCGAGAGGAGGACAAATCATGGCGGAGCGTATTTTTCGCACGGACAACGATTATGCGGTCGCAGCCATGCGACTTGTTTTGGGCATTGTCTTTTTTGCCCACGGCGCCCAGAAAGCACTGGCTTGGTTTGACGGGCCTGGATTCGACGGAACAGTCGACATGTTTAGTCAGATGGGAATTGGTGAGCCGCTCGCCGTGCTCGCGATCGCAGCTGAGTTTCTGGGAGGCTTGGGTCTTATTGTTGGGCTGTTGGCGCGAATCGCGGCTCTCGGCGTGATGACAAACATGCTCGTCGCAATTATTCTCGTGCATCGTCAGGTCGGTTTCTTCATGAATTGGGCGGGCAAGCAAGCGGGCGAAGGCTTTGAATTTCATTTGCTGGCAATCGCCCTGGCTGTCGGCGTGCTCGTGAAAGGCGCGGGAGCTTTCTCTATCGATCGGGTTGTCGCGGCATCTTTTGCCCGCAACCATGGCGTAACGGCGGAGTCTCGCCGCACGGCTCGCCTCCGCGAGAGTGGAGCTCACTGAAGGCTCGGTAAAGCGTTTACCGATCTACGGCGGGTTTTTGTCTGTGCCAGTCGGTGCGGCTTTGATAGGCCAGAGCGGTATTCAGCACAGTTTGATCGGCGAACCAGGCGCCGATGAGTTGCATGCCCATCGGCATCTTGTCAGGGCTGATGCCGCAAGGAACCGAGCAGCCGGGCAGGCCGAGCATGCTCGGAAACCGCAGCAGGTTGGAGTGATTGTAGCTCACATGACGGGTGTCGTCGCCATTTCCTTTGACTCCTTCGGAGATCGGCGGGGCGACTCTCGGTGTGGTCGGCGACACGATAAGATCGATCTTCTCATAAGCTTGGCGTAAAGCCTGGCGAATGCGATGGCGCGCCCGCTGAACGGTAAGATATTCAGAGGCGGTGATGGTCATTCCAAAGGCCAAACCTCGGGCGACGTGCGGAACGAAATCCTGGTGGCGCTCGCGAAACCACCGGCGGTTGATACCGGCGCTCTCGGCGGCACTGGTCATCATGGAAGTCATCGCCGCATAGCTAAGCTCGGGAATATCCAAATCTTCGATGACGCAGCCGGCCTCGGCTAAAGTTTTCAGTGCCGCATCGAATGCTTCCTTCACCGCTGAATCCGTCCCTTCGAGAAAAGGGCGAGGTACGGCGACTCGCAAGCCTTTTATATTGCCGTCGAGGTGACTCGCATAGCTGGGAGAGTCCTGCTGCACGCTCGACGGATCGCGCCCATCGTATCCGGCGGTCACATCGAGACCGAGCGCGATGTCTTTGACGGAGCGCGCGAAAATACCCACATGGTCCTGGCTCCAAGCGCCGCGGAAGGAGCCGTAGCGGCTGATAATGCCAAAGGTGGGCTTGAATCCGACGACGCCGCAATAGGACGCCGGACGGCGCACTGACGATCCCGTCTCGGTGCCGTAGGAGAGCGGGCCGATACGCGCGGCCACCGCAGCGGCCGATCCGCCGCTGGAGCCGCCGGCGATGCGCTCCGTGTTCCATGGGTTGTGGACGGGACCGAAGTGCGACAGGGTCGAGGTGCCGCCATGGCCAAACTCGTCCAAGTTGGTTTTGCCAATGATGATTGCACCGGCGGTGTGAAGTCGCTCGACGACATGAGCATCGAAATCCGGTACCCAGTCGAGCAAAATCTTCGAAGCTCCAGTGGTGCGAACCCCGGCAGTGGCAAACATGTCTTTGATGGTGATCGGGACGCCGTGCAGCGGGCCTCGATGTTGACCACGAGCGATTTCATCATCGGCGGCTTTTGCTGCAGCATGGGCTTGTTCGTCGAGCACGGTAATGAACGCGTTTAACTCTGGCTCAATGGCTCGAAGTCGTTCGAGGGCAGCGGTGACGGCTTCGGCCGATGACAACTCACGGGTGGAAATCAACCAGGAGAGATCGGTCAGATCCGCTTCGAGGAAGTCGTGAATCATGATCCGACTTTCTTTTCGATCGGCTGGGCCTGCAATGAAACCCACGGGTTGTCCTGAGCGAACTCTTCCAGGTCAGCCAAGATCCGATCCATTTCTGCAATCTCGCTCGTAATGAGTTCGAGGTCGCTTGCAGAAAACTCCACAGCGCCGAGCAGCGCCAAGCGATGGGCAAAACGATTTTTTTCTGACACAGGATTCTCCTTCGTCACTCGCGCCAATCGGTTTGGACGTATTCTCTCGTACGGTTTATAACCGAACGATTTTCGATACAAGCAGCTAAAAACTGCGGATGCGAAAAGTGCGCGCGATTTATAGACTAATGAATATGCTTGTGTATTATTGGTGCGACGAGGTTCTCAATGAAAATATCTGGACTCGGAGTTTTTTTTGCGGGCGCCGCAACGCAGCTGCTGGTCAGCGTTTTGGTCTTGCTCGGGTTCTTTTCAACCGAAGTTCTCTGGGCAGAGACGATCAAGGGCAATGTTCGTTACGTGGGCGCGCCCATCGAAAAAAAGAAAACCCCAGTCACCATCGACCAGTACGTTTGCGGCAAGGAAAAAGATCCGGAAGACTTGCTAGTATCCGTCAACAACGGGATCAAGAACGCGGTCGTATCACTGCAAAATATTGGACCGGAGACAAAGCGCGATTGGAATCTGCCGCCCGCGAAAATGGATCAGAAGCAATGCTCGTTCACGCCGCACGTGGTCATCGTGCCGGTCGGCGGAACTGTGGAATTTCTTAATAGCGACCGCTTGCTGCACAACGTCAGGAGCACCGGGAAAGAGAATCCGCCGTTCAATCGGGCGCAACCGCATGCGCGGAGCATTTCATTTTCGTTCAAACAACCCGAGTTACTGCGGATCGATTGCGACCTTCATTCCTGGATGCGCGGCTGGGTGGTCGTCGCCGAGCACCCGTTTTATGCCGTCACCGATGAGCAGGGTGAGTTTAGCCTGGAAAATGTACCGCGAGGAAAGTACACCATGCAGGTCTGGCAGGAAAGTTTAGGGACTGTGACCCAGCAGGTCGTGGTGGGGGATAAAGGGGTTACCACGGTATCGGTCGGCATGGGCAAAAAATAACCTGCTGATTACGGCGCGACGGTGATTTTTTTTGCCGCTTCCCAACCCGCCGAATGGTTGGGCTCAGCGATCGCCCTGAGAGAGCCTCCTTGGTCGAGAGCGATGGTAAACGTGACTTTCGGAAACGAATAGACCGGGTGGAGATAGACGCGGGCGATCTCGGCAGTGTTGATATAGAGCGCGATGTACCGGATAGAGTGCTCGCTCAGGGATGGATGTTCGCCGCCGGCACCGATATCGACCGTGACGTCAAACCATTGGCCTCGTTTCACGGATTCCGGGGCGGTGATTTTGGGCGTGTGCTTGGGATCGAACGAACTGCGGAGTTCCCTGAACTCCGGCGTGAACTGCTCTTCTTGGCCAGCCCACGAGGGGCCGGCCTCAGTCGAAATCAACAGACCGAAAGCAAGTCCGACCGCCAGGACAAGCGGGATTCGCCTCGTATAGACAGCTGCCATTCTTAATTCCTCCATCATAAATTTCGGGACTAGCTATGCACCGCTTAGCACGTCGTAAGCTTCAACGCCTTCCTGTTTGCCCGCTACTCGCAATCGCCCAAGCTCGCGCACCCGCACGGCGTGTTTCACCCGTTCGTAGGTGTTTCCCGTGATCAGAATCTGCCCTGGCCCGGCATTGGATTCGAACCGCTGGGCGGTGTTCACCTCGTTGCCGATTACCGTGTAGTCGGTTCTTCGTTCGGAACCGATGTCTCCCGCGATCACAATTCCCGTGTTGATGCCGACTCCCATGTGCAGGCGTAGCTCGGGAAATTTTACGAAAGCGACGCGCGCCAATCTTTCCTGAATCGCCAGGGCGCAGCGCACCGCACTCAAAGGATCATCCTCGCGCGCGATGGGCGCGCCGAAAAAGGCCATGAATCCATCGCCGCGAAATTTGTCCAGGGTTCCCCTGAATTCAAAGACGGCATCGATGACCAGCTTCAAATAGCTATTGAGGATGTCGACCACGTCTTGGGGATCGAGTTGCTCGGCGAGCGGCGTGAATCCGCGCAGGTCGCCGAAAAGAACCGTAACTTCGCGCTTGTCACCGCCCAATCTCAGATGCCGCCCGGGATCGGCGACGATTTGAGCCGCGATTTCCGCAGAGACGTACCGGCCGAAAAGATTACGGAGCAGATGATTCTTTGTCTCGACCTCATCGTGGAGCGCTTTAATCCTGAGAAGCGATTTTACTCGCGTCAACAGCTCTTCGCGGTTGACGGGCTTGCTGAGAAAATCATCGGCACCTGATTCGATGCCGCGAATTCGGTCGGTCACGTCGGTGAGCGCAGTCAACATCACCACAGGAAGGAGGCACGTAGCTTCATTGGCGCGGATCTGCTGACAAACTTCGTATCCCGACATGCCCGGCATCATGACATCGAGCAAGACGAGATCCGGCGCCGTGCTGCCGATGAGCTCGAGCGCGCTACGGCCCTCCTCCGCCGTAAATACCTCGTAGCCGGCTGCAGTGAGAGCTTTCCCGAGCAGAGCAAGATTTTGCTTGTTGTCATCGACTGCCAAGATGCGAGGAAATTTGCTCACGATAAACGAACTCGATCGCCTATTGCTCGGGAAGCAATTTGCGGATCATTTGTAACAGCTCGCGCGGACTGTAGGGCTTTGCCATATAAGCGGTCGCCCCGGCATCCTTTGCTTTCTGATCGTCGCCGCTCAGCGCAAACGACGTAATCACGATGATCGGAATCGCGGCAGTCTTGGGATCCGCACGAAGCCGGCGGGTGGCGTCGAGGCCGGATAATTTTGGCAGTTGAATGTCCATCAGGATCAGGTCAGGAATTTCTCTAAGCGCTGTCGCTACACCGAGCTCACCATCGGTCGCTTCGATCAGACGGTAAGCCGTTCGCGCCAGAAGCTGCCGGACCATTTTCAGATTGAACTCGTTGTCTTCTACATACAAAACGGTCTTGCCGCTCATGTGGCCTCGCTTGTCTCCACGCGCAAAGGAACGGTAAAGGAAAAAGTCGATCCTGCACCTAGCTCGCTTTCGACCCAGATCCGGCCACCATGCATTTCGACGAACTTTTTGGTGATGTTGAGCCCGAGTCCGGTGCCGCTGAACTCCCGGGTTATGGCGGTGTCGACTTGTTGGAATTCCCCGAAGATGTTTTCCAACTCCTCTTTGGGAATGCCAATGCCGGTATCCGATACCTGATAGAGGAGATCTTTTCCTTGCTGCTCGACCGCCAGCGCCACGCGGCCGCGCTTGCTGAACTTCAACGCGTTGCCCACGAGGTTCATCAGACATTGGGTGATCCGCTTACCGTCGCCGAACGCAAGTGGAATATCGTCCTCGGCGGTGGCGACGAATTGTAGACCTTTTTCCAAAGCGAGCGATTGCAGCGAAGTGCGAATCGTTTCAACGACGTCCTGAACCGAATATTCCGCCAAAACCAGCTCCATGCGGCCGGCCTCGATCTTCGAAAGATCGAGCACGTCGTTGATCAAGCGCAGCAGATGCTTGCCGTTGGTCTGAACATCCGTGAGCGGCTCGCGCAACTCCGGCGGAACCTCGCCGTAAATCTCATCGAGCATCATCTCGACAAAACCGAGTATCGCATTCATCGGCGTACGCAGCTCGTGTGACATGTTGGCGAGGAAATTCGATTTGGCCTTGCTCGCTTGCTGCAGTCGCTCGTTCAGCCGCTGAAGCTCCTGCGAGGCCTGATGCTGGACTTCGTAAAGGCGGTGCAGCTCCTGGCTCATGTGATTCATATGCGCCGCGAGGGCGCCGAATTCGTCGCGATTGGGGACATTGATCGTCGCCTCGAAGTTTCCTTTCGCCACCTCGCTGACGAAGCCATGGGCCTTCTGAACCGGCAGAATGAACGACCACGAGATGACGAAGCCCAACAGTAACGCCAGGAGCATCAATGCCACCGCGCTGATCGCCATAAGAATCAGCGTGCTTCGGTTGGCGGCTGCGACACTGGCGCGGAGCTGGTCCATTTTGTTGCGCTCGCGCTGCACTAATTGAGTGACGAACTCTTCGATGCGCCGGTACAGCGGATACTGCTTGTCCTGCTGCAGCCGCATGGCATCCGCAACTTTACCGTCGCGAATCAGATTTGCAATATCCGCGACGGTGGTCAGCGCGTCTCCCTGGGCCGCGCGAATGCGCTGGATCAGCTCTATCTCTTCGGGTTGCGCGGCCTTCTCCAAGCGCGCGAGCGTATTGTTGAATCGGTTGTTCTCGCGGAGAATGTTTTCGACCGTCGTCTCGCTTCGCAACAGCAAAGCCATGGCGGTGTAGTTCATTTGCATCGCGAGAGCGTGCTGGATGTCCTGGGACCAATGCACCCGCTCGTGAGCTTCATCCAAGAGCTGGCTCTGACTCGACATTTTCGAGATCGTCTGCAGGCTCATGGCGCCCATGCCGATCACCAATAACGTCACGAGCAGATAGCCGGCGAGCAGTTTTCCATGAACCGATGCTTTAATGCCCGCCACCCAGCGCACCAGAGCTCCCAGCGGCGAGCGCAGCAGAAGAAAATGGGCGAATCTTTCTTCGAGACCGCCCGGGAACGAGGCGGGGTTCGCGTCCGCTTCAGGAAGGATGACTGCTGGTTTCGACACTTATGCGCTCTGGATCCAGCGAGAAGCTAACAGAGGCCAGTCGAATTCGTCAAGCAAGTGCTGCGCTTCGTTAGTCGAGCCAGTCCTGGTCCTTGAGTTTTTTCGGCAAGTAACTCTTGGTCAGATACTGAAAGTCTTTGTTGGCCAGGGCATCGAGCTCATACTTAAGACCGACGGAGAGCATGCCTTTGATTTCATTTTGCCACTCTTTTTTCTGAAACCATTTGTACTTCATCAACTCTTTGGCGCGGTTGATATCTTTGTCGTTCAGCTTGATGCCGACATTGCGCGGTAATCCGTAGCGATCAGGATCGGCGCTCGAGAAGCCGATGAATTTCGCTTTCGGAATCGCCATGCGCTGGCTTTCGAATGCCAGATTGATCGATCCCTGCTTGACCACCGAATAGATGTAATAGCCCCATGGATCGTTGTCGACCAGGACGTAAACCGGCAACTTGTAGTCGTCATGAAGGCGTCGGGCCAAGCGCCTCACGCCGCGCGGTGGCTGGCCGTTCCCGGTCAGCAGAATGCAGTTGTATCGCCGCCAGAATTTGTCTTCGGAAAGGCGGTTCCACTGCGTGCCCTTCTCGACGAGCAGTACGAAATCCGCGGTGCATTTGCTGATCTGAATGTATTCCGGCTCCACGATCGAGGGAACCGAGTAGCCGCCCTTGCCGAGCCGCGTACAATCGACCCGATCGCCGTCATCAGTCAAAACCAGCGGCCCGACCACCGTACCGGAGTTCTCGGCGCGAACGTGTAGCTCTTCGCGCAACGCCTCGAGTGTCACTTCGAGATCTTCGATCAGCGGATCCGACTCGTTCTGGCCGTCGAAAGTGTTCTCGTGCGAGTTCTTTATCGTGTGCTTGGTGCGGTAATAAATCTCGCGCAGCGACGTGGTCAAATTGGCGCGCTGCAGCTCGGCGAGCGCATCGGCGACGAGCACGGTCTGCATGAACTTCTTCGCCATGCCGACATTGAAAAACGAGCGCGCCTGTTTCCGCCTGCCCATTTCGATAAGGCCGCGCTTTTCGTCGAAGGTGATGTTGGCCAGGCTGCGCACCGGGATCGACAGGGTTGGATCTTGGCTGCGCTGCGCTGCGCCGATCACCACGTCGGCGACACCGATAAGTTTTTTTTCTACCGCGCCGTTCTTATTTGCGTTTTTTCTTGCCATCTTTTTTTCCTGTTCTCTTCCTTTGGCCGATTCCTTTACCGTTTTTCTCAGTGAATGGAAGAACGGCTTGCTTTTCATGGCCGGCGGCCTTGAGCTCGCGTTTTTGCTTGGTCTTTACTGGTTTTCCTTTGATCGCTTTCTCGGCTTGCTCTTTGGCCAAAGTTGGCAATGCGAGCTCGGCCTCGTCATGGGAAGATTCTTCTGCGGGGGCGATGGTTCGTTCACCGGGCAAAGCCGGCGCATCGCCTTCAACACCCTCAGGCGTGACAATGATCGAATCGGGGAGCCCTTCGGGGCCGGTCTTTTTCCCCAACAGCTCGTCGGTCTTTGGGCCGCCGGTGCGCTTCAGAGCGATTTTCTGCAGCTGCTCCTTCAGTTTTTCTTTGGGCAGCTTGCCGCCTTTTAGCCGGTTGCAAGCGTCGACAACTTCCTCGATATAGAGCTCGAATATATTGCGGCGGCGAAACTCGCTCTTCGCATGCTCGCGACGCCTAACAAAGACCCCGAGTCGCCGTCCGCACTCTTGCAGAGCCAGTCGGATTTCTTTGCGAATCTCGTCATAATCGGCGATCGCTTCCTTGGATTCGCTGGTGAATGGCACCCACACCGATGCCATATGAACAAAAATTACCATAGGCCCAGTGGGGAGCGCGCCTCTGGATTGAGCGATACCGTAATTGCGCCAACTGGTCTCGAGCACGGCCTTGAATGTTGCGCAGGCTGACTGTTGATACAGAAGCGGCACGCGATTGGCGTAGCGGATCACGCGCGCCAGCTCATTGTCGTCGTCCTGCGCTTCGCCTTCGGCGAGCGGCGCCCTCGGCTCGATTTTGTCTGCCGCCTGCTCGGGTCCTTTGCCGAAGGCCAGGCCGGCTTCGATGACAAATGGATTGCCGCGGTAAACCGCCGGCGGTCGGGTGACCGCAGTATAAAAATCTCCCTTGATTTGTTTGTACAGGCCGTGAAGAATTGCGCGCTCGCCAATGGGCGAGATGCAATTGGTCGGGGGCGCCATGATTTTTGTCGATTGAATCGCCTTGTAGAGCGCTTCGGCCGGAGCGCCGTGCACGTTTCGCGGACGGGTATCGGGCGAGACTTTTGCGGCCTTGCAGATCTCCTGCGCGATCTTCGGTGAAACGCGGCTGAAATCGCTAGAGAGGAAACTGGCCACTGATTGGCTTTTGCTATCGTGCAGCATGCGCAGCAGTATTCCGAATTCGATACCGTACGGGTGTGGTTTGATTTCACGCGGTTGCGGCGGCAGTTCTTCTATCGTCCGGGGATATTCTTTGATCTCGCCTTCGGGCGTATGGTAGACGAGCTTCACGTGCGGATTGGCAATCGCGGTCTGCTCGAGGTATTCATCCACCGACGCTCGGCCCTTCTGATACCGACCTTCGATCTCGAGGGTGACCTGGGTGCCCCGGTGATTTTCCCATTCGATCTGCTTTTGTTCGAAGATCCGCGGCTCGTTTTTCTTGGTGTCGATTTGCACTTCGAAGTAGTGCGCCGGCGTTCGTGCGCCGGTGCGCGAGATGATTTGCACCGGTTTACCGGTGGTCAATTGCGCGTACATGCCGGCCGCCGAGATGCCAATGCCCTGTTGGCCGCGGCTCATCCGCAGCCGATGAAACTTCGATCCGTATAACAGCTTGGCGAAGATTCGCGGAATCTGCTGGCGCACGATGCCCGGGCCGTAATCGATCACGGTCACACGAAACCGATTCGCTTGACTGGGCGGCGGCGCAGCATCGCCGTTCGAGGCAACTTCCAACTTGACCACGACCTCGGGCAGGATGCCCGCTTCTTCGCAGGCATCGAGCGCGTTATCCACCGCTTCCTTGACGCAAGTCAGCAGCGCTTTGCGCGGATTGTCGAAACCGAGCAAATGGCGGTTCTTGGTGAAAAACTCGGAAACGGAAATTTCGCGCTGGCGCGCTCCCATTTCCGCGGCGGAGACGGTCAGTTTGGCTTCGCCGGCGCCGGCGGCGCCATTTTTCAGCATCGGTTTAGACATTGTTGCGGTTATTCTCCATTTGTCATTGCTAATTGAGACTGCGGAAGATTGAGTTGAAAAGCTCACGACTCCAAAGCCCAGGTGTCGCGCAGCCAGTTCGTTTGGAACACGCCGCAAAAATGCGATTGCTTCTGCGGCGGCAGATCAGACGTTACCTCGGAGTTTGTCGTGCAATAATCGGATTATACCAGAGTCGAAATTTTTTTGAACTGTTTCGTCGGGTAATTTATCGATCCGAATGTTTGCATCGGCGAGCGAGATTCGTTATCTCAACCGTAGCTCATTCAACAGGAGAGTTGTTTGCCTTCGACCCTCGAGCCGACACGCACCCAAAATTCACCGATCACCACTCAGAAAGTCGCTTTCGCTGCCCTGCAACACCGCCACTTCCGTGGTTTTTTCATTTCCACGATGCTGGCGATGATGGCGGACAATATCGAGCACGTGATCAGCTATTGGATGCTCTTCCAAAAATTTCAGTCACCGGTGCTTGCCGGGTTCGCGGTGATCAGCCACTGGACCCCGTTTTTGTTTTTGTCTGTCTACTTTGGCGGCTTGGCTGACCGGCACGACTGTCGACGGCTGATCCAGATCGCCCAGGTGATGTATATGTTCGTCTCTGCCGCCTGGGCGTTTTTCTTTTTCACGGGCAGCATCGAAGTGTGGCATGCCTGCGTTCTGCTGGTGATCCACGGCGTTGCGGGGGTGTTCTGGACGCCTGCAGAACAGTTGATCATTCACGACATCGTCGGTCCCGAAGATCTGGCGAGCGCGGTGCGCTTGAACGCGACCAGCAGACAATTGGGCATCCTTTTCGGGCCGGCGGTCGGCGGCGGCTTGTTGCTCTGGCTCGGCCCGTCCGCTGGGCTGGTGGTCAATGCTTTGATTTATTTGCCGTTCACGATCTGGCTCGCGATCGTTCCTTACACCGGCCATACACGCGAAGGCGCGGTGCCGCGCCGCGCGCTCCGTTGGCGCGATGCTTTCGATATCATGCGGGAGATCGCGGACAATCGTCCGATCGTCACGATGATCGTGCTTGGCGGCGCCGCATCGCTGTTCGTCGGTAATGCGTTTCAAGCCAATATGCCCGAGTTCGCTCACGACCTCGGTACCGGCAAAGCGGACTTCGCCTACAGCGCGCTGCTCGCCGCCAACGCTGCGGGATCTGTCTTTGGCGGCTTCGTTCTCGATGCCAAGGCTTGGCTGCCCGCGTCGGCTAGATCGGCAATCGCATGCGCAATACTTTGGTGTTTGACGATGACTGCTTTTGCGTTTTCGAAAAGCTATCCGTTGTCGCTGTGCCTTTTGTTCGTCGCCGGCGCGTTAAACCTTTCGTTCTATTCGATCGCTCAGACGATCGTGCAATTGGAGGCCCCGATGGCGCTGCGCGGTCGGCTGATCGGTCTCTTTTCGATGTCCGCTTATGGATTGCGCGCATTCAGCGGTTTCACCGTCGGTGTCGTCGGCGGCTTGATCGGCATTCATTGGTCGCTTGCGCTAAGCTCGATGATTCTGCTGGCCGTGACCGTGGCCTTGTTGACCTTCGCCTCGCGCGGTCGGCGCGCGGGAGAGCTAGGCTGAAATCCTTGCTGTCGGTCGAAGTGATTACTGCCGCTGCCGAAGGATCTCTCGCGGCGCCAGATTCGTAAGTGTCAGTCTGAGCGGAAGGCGAAGAATCCCGCCTCCTGATCTGGCCCATACGAAGATGCTTCGTTTCACTCAGCATGACACTCGGTTATGGATGCGCGTCCCCGCAAGGTTCGGAGAAAAGATCCCTCGCTCTGCTCGGGATGACTGATTCCCAGTTTTAGCTGGGAATCAGTCAGTTTGCGTCGGGGAATGGGATTGGTTACTGTCGGCGATTAATCATAAAAAGTTTGGAGCCGATATTGATCTCGAGCAACACCGCCTCTACGACAAACCCCAAGACGATCGCTTTTGCCGCGCTGCACCACAAAGACTTTCGGGCTTATTTTTTTGCCACCATGCTCGCCATGATGGCAGATAACATTGAACACGTGATCAGTTACTGGCTGCTCTACGAAAAATTTAAATCGCCGGTACTGGCCGGATTCGCGGTGCTCAGCCACTGGACACCGTTTTTGCTGTTTGCCGTCTATTTCGGCGCGCTCGCCGATCGCTTCGACTGCCGGAAAGTGATTCAACTTGCGCAAGTCATGTACATGGGAGTTTCCGCAACATGGGCGATACTATTCTTTACCGACACGATTCAAGTCTGGCATGCCTGCATCCTGCTGGTGATCCATGGGATGGCGGGCGTGCTCTGGGGCCCGGGAAGCCAACTATTGATTCACGATATTGTCGGCACGGAGCAACTCCAAAGCGCTGTGCGGCTTAATTCGACAAGCCGACAACTGGGAGTCCTTTTCGGACCGGCGGTGGGCGGCGGCTTAATGCTGTTCTTAAGCCCGTCGATGGGCTTAATCGTAAACACGCTGATCTATCTGCCATTGACGATTTGGTTGCTGACCGTGCCCTACACGGGGCATAGCCGGCAAGGTGCGGCTCCGGCGCGACGCGCGCTTCGCTGGGGCGATGCCTTCGAAATCATCCGCGAAGTTTCGGGCAACCGGCCGATCATCACCATGGTTGTGCTCGCCGGCTGCGTCTCGTTCTTTGTCGGCACAGCATTTCAAGCGACTATGCCGGAATTCGCTCATGATCTCGGCACCGAAAAGGCAGATTTTGCTTACAGTGCTTTGCTGGGCGCCAACGCTGCCGGCGCGGTGGTCGGCGGTTTCCTGCTCGAAGGCCGCGGTTGGCTGCCGCCGCGCGTGCAGACGGCGATAATCAGCGCAATTCTGTGGTGCGTCGTCATTACCAGCTTCGCGCTCTCGCATAACTATTATCTTTCCCTGGTGCTGCTCTTCGTAGCCGGCGTCTTGAATCTCACATTTTCATCGATGGGGCAGACCATCGTGCAGCTGCTCTCACCACCGCAGCTTCGCGGCCGACTGATCGGCTTGTTTGCGATGGCGAGCATGGGGCTGAAAGCCTTCAGCGGTTTAACGGTTGGGGTTCTGGGCGGGTTGATCGGTGTGCACTGGTCATTGGCGGCGAGCGCGATGGTACTGTTGACTGTCACGTTGAGCTTGTTTGCTTTCGCTCTGCCCGCGCAACAACTCCAGGAATTTAATTAGAGCCAATCTCGCTCAGTCCGGCATCGACCCATTCGTGGTGAATAACGGTTTAGCCCACCGCTTGTTGGCGCTTTTCTTGCGGTCCCGCGGTTCGGGCGCGGAAATCATTTCGCTTCAACGCTTCGTAGCTGTCTAGAAGCTGTTTTTGCTCGGCTTCTGAGATGCCGAGCTGCGGTCGGCGCACTTTGGCGGTTTTAATCAATCCCTCATGCTGGAGGACGATCTTGATCCGCGCTACCGCCTCGACAATGGGTTCGCTAAAAACCAATTCCTTTACGGACGCGAGCTCGTTTTGGACCGCGGTCGCCTCGTCGAATCTACCGGCGCGCCCAGCCATATCCATGGCGGCCCATTTCTCCGTCGCGACGTTGGCAACGCCAATGAGCGCGCCGTTGGCGCCAAGTTGGTAGCTCTCGGCGACAAAGCGGTCGTTGCCGGTGAGAATGCGCATAGCGGCACGGTCGCGCTTGAGCGCGTTCACGGTTTGAGTGAATAAATCGATGTCGAAAGAGGCTTCCTTGAACGCAACGACGTTTTCAAATCGGGCGATTCGGCGGATCGTCTCGGGGTCATAGTAGTAGCTTTTCACCGGGATCTGGAACAACACCACGGGTAATTTGGTTTCGCGCGCGAGATCCTCGAAAAAGCGCACCTTCAGGTTGGGATCGACTTTGCCCCAGGCAAAAAGCAGCGGCGGAAAGATCATCACTCCGTCGACCGGCAGGTTTTCGAGATCGTCCATCAGGGCGACGGCTTCATCGGTCGATTGCGGCGCGATCGCGGCGATGTGCACCTTGCCCGCGTCGTGCATGGCCTTGCCGGAGATTTCATAAACGCGCGTCTTTTCTTCCAGGCTGAGCACCGGGCTCTCACCGATGCGGGCGCAGGATACCAGGCCCGCAACGGTCTGAATCCCAGCGAAGTAATGCGTCAAACGTGCGAGACTCTCCAGGTCGAGAGAGCCGTCGTGATCGAACGGCGTCACATGCGGAACAAACAAGCCGCTGAATCGTTCATGAATCGTTGACATTATTCCTCCGAAAATCTGGTTAGCCGCTGGCATAAGTAGACCAGATTACGGTATGAGTTCAAGCCATGGCCGTAAAGATGTCATGCCGAGAACTTGCAGATTTGATGGATTCAGAAGGCTTGTTCGCTGTTTTCGACGTCCGGGAGCGCGGTGAATACAACCATTGTCAAATCGCGGGCACCACATCATTACCGCGCAGCCAAATCGAATTCCATGTCAACCGGCTGTTGCCGAACCCCGGCGTTCCGGTGATTCTTTATGATGAATCCGAGGAGAGAGCCTCCTTCGCGGCAGAGACTTTAACCGAATTGGGATATCAGCAGGTTTCAATTTTGCGCGGTGGAATTGCCGTATGGCGTGCCGAGGGCCGGCCTACCGTCAGCGGCGTCAATGTGCCGAGCAAAGCTTTTGGTGAGAAGGTTTATCATGAACGCAGCATTCCTGAAATTTCCGCCGATGAACTCATCCGGCTGCAAAGAGACCATCAGGCATTACGGATTCTCGATGTGCGTACTCCCGAAGAGTATGGCCGATTCTGTATCCCCGGTGCCGTGAACATTCCCGGCGGCGATCTCATTTTATGGCTGGATGAGCTCGAGGAATCGAGCACCCCGGTGATCGTCAATTGCGCCGGTCGGACGCGGAGCATTATCGGGACCGCGGCGTTGCGCCGATTGGGATTGACCAATGTGCGGGCGCTCAAAAACGGGACCATGGGCTGGGTGCTGTCAGGATTCGAGCTCGAAAAAAATCCGCGCCGAGGGTCGTCGCAGGCGCCGGAGCAGAGTCGCAAGAGAGTTGTTTCGCGGGCACTTGCCCTCGCGGCTGAAGAGAGCATTGCATGGACTTCGCCTGAAGAGCTTGCGGCGGCACTGGCGAACAAAACCGATGGCGTGATCTATGCCATCGATGTGCGCCCGGAAGCGGAATATAAATCTGGCCACATTGCCGGCTCAATCAATGTGCCGGGCGGACAAGCCGTGCAGCGGGCCGACGACTTTGTCGCGGTCCGGAATGCTCAAATTATTTTCATCAGTAATGATTCGGTACGGGCGATCATGGCTGCCTATTGGTACTGCCAAATGGGATATCCGTATGTTTTCGTTTTGCGCGGAGGATTGCGCGCGTGGTCGGAAAGTGGTGCAAAGCTCAGCACGGGCATGACAGAAGATAAGCCGCTCGGTTTCGATACCGCGAAACGGGACGCGGTTCTGCTCTGCCCGGAAGAGCTGGCGCGCAGATTTCAGGAAGCGAGCATTCTGGTCCTCGATGTCGGTACAAGCCTCGATTTCGAAGCGGCACATGTACCAGGAGCGAAATGGCTACCGCGGGGTTGGCTCGAGATTGAAATTCCTGAACGCTTTCCCGATCGGCGACAGGCGATCGTCCTCACGTGCAGTGATGGAGCGCAGTCGGTCTTTGCGTCGCGAGCGTTGCGGCGAATCGGCTATACCGATGTTGCAGTGTTGAGCGGCGGCGTACGTGGCTGGTTGGCAGCGGGTTTTCCCACTGAGGCTGGACTCGATGAGCGCCTGGTCGAACCGAACGATGTCGTCTTGTCGCCGTCGATTCGCGGCAGCAGGGAAGACATGCAACGCTATCTGGAGTGGGAGGCGAAATTAGTTCGCTAGTGTTCTGTACCTAAAGCGCGTCAACAAGTCATCCGGTCTTTCACGTCATACCGGCAGACGCCGATATCCAGATCTTTTTTGAATTCCTGGATTCCGGGTCGCGCTGGCTAACGCCAGCTTGGCCGGAATGACGATTAAAATGTAACGCACTTCAGAAAGACTACATTAGCCCGATACTTAGTTGCGCCGAACCCAGCACACAGAGCTCAGCAGTTGTCGTACTTCGGGCTGGCGAAGGTTTTGACGGTCTTGTTAGCGACATCGAAGCGCAGCCGGGGCATGTCGGTCAGATCTTTACCGTAGACGTGAATTTCGACCGTGTCGCGGCTGGTTATGTTGTTCATCTCGTGGATATCGTCGTTCGGGGAAATCAAACAAGAGACCATTCCCGCCTGGTTTCGTAATACCGCAATGGCCTCGAGATCGGCATGATCGCTTCGCGACCCGTCGTCCTTTCTGCGGAACCGCGTCTCCTGAATTTCATTATCAATCACGCCGACCATCCCCCAAGTATCGTGGTTGTGCGCCTTGGCACTGTCCCCGGGTCCCCAAACCACCGATGAGATGTTGAAGCGAGGAGCGCGATGGAGCATGTACCGGCCGTATGCTGTCATGCCACGCTTTTTGTATTTTGCGTCGAGGCAGTGAGGTTGACGGACAAGCCGCTCGAGCAGAGGTTTTGCCACCGCAATGATTTTCTCCTGCGAAGCTTCGGTTCGCGTGATGCGGTCCAAATCTTCGATAAAATTTTCCAGCGAATACTTCATTGTCATTTAAAGAATCACCCCGAAGTGATTGTCTCCAAAGCAGAACACGAACGCGAGACTTGAGTAG
>Ga0070670_100001765_pt1 | contig 17595 bp, 14 predicted proteins | sample KBSS63metaG_FD_64665 | JGI IMG/M metagenome (GOLD analysis project Ga0070670, IMG submission 64665) | Switchgrass rhizosphere microbial communities from Kellogg Biological Station, Michigan, USA - KBS S6-3 metaG | ecosystem: Host-associated > Plants > Roots > Rhizosphere > Soil ... | reverse complement strand
ACTGCGACGTCATGGACGGTCACTTCGTGCCGAACCTCACGTTCGGCGCGCCGATGGTCGCCGCCCTCCATCGCCTGACGAAGCTTCCGCTGGACGTTCACCTGATGATCGACGAACCGCTCGCGTTCCTGCCGGCGTTCGCCGACGCGGGCAGCGCAATCTTCACCGTGCACGTCGAGGCGCCCGGCGTCGCCGGCCCCGGCTGGCCCGCGCCCGTGCGCTCGAGGGGCGAAGGCGGCACGGACGGTCCCGCGCCGGAGGCGAAGCCGCACGTGATCGATCACGCGCGCCTGCGCGCGACGCTGGCCGCGATCCGCGCGCGCGGCATGCAGGCCGGTCTCGCGCTGCGGCCCGACACGCAGCTCGAGGAGGTCACGCCCGTGCTCGATGCGGTGGATCTACTGCTCGTCATGACCGTCTACCCGGGGTTCAGCGGCCAGCCGTTCCTCGACGGGCCGCTGGCGACGATCGAGCGCGCGGCGGAATTCAAGCGCGCCCATGGCGCGCAGTTCACCATCGAGGTCGACGGCGGTATCGAGGCTTCGGGCACCGGACCCCGCGCGGCTCGAGCCGGCGCGGAAGCGCTGGTCGCGGGCCACGGCATCTACCGCCAGGGCGATCCCGTCGCCGCGATCCGCGCGCTCAGGGAGCTCTCGCGGTGAGCGAGGGGCGCTTCGGACTGCGCCCGCCGACACGCCCCGCGTGGCACGGCCCGCCGGACGTGCTGCGCATCCTGTGGACGCATCCGCGCGCCAGCGTGCGCTGGCTGCTCGACCACGGCGGGCTCCGGCTCTCGATCCTGCTCGTCTGCGGGGTATGCGCGACCGCGGTCGTCGTCCTGTCGTCGAGCCTCGCGCCGTACTTCCCCCGGAATGCATGGTCGTGGGTGGCGGGGCTGTCGATCGGAATGGTCGTGGGGTTGTGCCAGTGGGCCGTCAGCGCGGCATTCCTCGTCCCGGTCGGGCGCATTCTCGGCGGCGTGGCGACGTGGACCGAGCTCATGATCGCGCTCGCCTGGGGCGGCGCTCCCGTCGCGGCCGGCTTGCCGTTCGCGTTGCTCCTCCTGTGGTCGCGCTCGCTCGGGAGCGCGAGCTCGATCCTCCTGTGCAACGCGGTCCTCTTTGTCCTCTACGGCTGGGCCATCGCGACCAAGACGCTCGCCGTCGCCGAGGCGAACCGCTTCTCCTTCGCCCGCGGCGTCGCCTGCACGGCGGCGTTGCTCGGGTTGATCTTCCTGGAGCTGACCGCCTTTTGGCTCCTCGTCCCATCGCTCACGGCCCGGTGAGGCCGGAGGCGCGACTCGAGGCGCTCGAGGCGCGCGTCGTGCGCTGCAGGCGCTGCCCACGGCTCGTCGCCTGGCGCGAGGAGGTCGCGCGCACGAAGCGCCGCGCCTTCGCCAACGAGACCTACTGGGGGAAGCCGATCCCCGCGTTCGGTTCCGCGAACGCGCGGCTGGTCGTCGTCGGGCTCGCGCCCGCCGCACACGGCGGCAATCGCACCGGCCGCATGTTCACCGGCGATCGCTCGGGCGACTGGCTGTACGCGGCGATGCACGCGCACGGGTTCGCCAGCCAGCCGACCTCGGTGCACAAGGGCGACGGCCTCGTGCTGAAGGACGCCTTCATCACCGCCGGCGCGCGCTGCGCTCCCCCCGACAACAAGCCCACGCGTGAGGAATTCGCGAACTGCCGGCCGTGGATGGTGGGCGAGCTGGAGCTGCTGCAAGGCATGCGTGTGGTGGTTGCTCTCGGCGGGCTCGCCTGGACCGAGTTCCTGCTGGCATGGAAAGCGCGGGGCGGGGAGCTGCCGCGGCCGTTGCCGAAGTTCGCGCATCGCGCGGAAACCCTGCTCGAGGGCGTGACGTTGCTCGGCTCGTACCACCCGAGCCAGCAGAACACGTCGACGGGGCGGCTGACGCGACCCATGCTCGAGGGAGTCTTCGCGCGGGCGCGGACCCTGCTTGCCTGAGCGGCTGCCCCCTGAGTCCTAGCCGCGCGCGGCCTGCACGAACTGCTTCACGCGATCGACGTCGACCGGGCGGTCGACCTTCCCCTCCTGCTTGATCCACGTGCCCACGATCACGCCGTGCGCAGCTTGTAGCGTCGCGCGCGCCGTTTCCAGCGTCGTGCCCGAGCCGACGAGCACCGGCGCTTCGGGCACCGCGCGCCGCACGATCTCGACGTCGCCAAGCGACGTTCCCTTGCCCGTCCCCGCGCCCGAGACGATCAAGGCATCGGCGCGGCCGCGGCGAAACGTGTCCTCGGCCATCTGCGGCAGGAGCTCCGAGCGCGTGCCGGCGAGCGGCGTCGCGTGCTTGACCAGCACGTCGGCCCAGATCGCGACGTCGTCCGCCCCGAGCGCGCGGCGCAAGGCGAGCGTCTCGGCGGCGCGGCCCTCGATCACGCCCTGATCGGTGACCATCGCGCCGGCGTGTACGTTGACGCGGACGAACGACGCGCCGCATGCCGCGGCGACCGCGAGCGCCGAGGCCACGTCGTTGCGCAGCACATTCACCCCGAGCGGGAACTTCGTGGCGCGCCGGACTTCGACGCAGGCGGCGGTCAGGGCGGCGACGATCGAAGCCGGGACCTCCGAACGATGAAACGGCGCGTCGCCGAAGTTCTCGACGATCGCACCGTCGAGGCCCCCGGCTTCGAGCGCCGCGCCGTCCGCCAGGGCGAGGTCGATGGCGCGGCGCATCGCGTCCCTGGCACGCGCGGGCGCGCCGGCGGTACCGGGCAGGGGAGCGAGGTGGACGACGCCGATCAGCCGCTTGCCGGAAACGAGCCATTCGTGGGCCATGGGGCGGCAGAGTAGCACGCCGCGCCTGTCTTGTCGGGGCGATGGCCCTGTGCTAGCTTCCCGAAGTTCGTCAGGCCGTCCGGAGCTTGGTTCCGGCGGCTTTCGTTTCCCTCGGCATTCGCATCGAAAGGCAGTCGTCTCCCCGTGTTCGATTCCCTCACGCGACGCCTCGAAGGCATCCTCAAGAACCTTCGCGGGCAGAGCCGCCTCACTCCCGAGAACATCAAGGACGGGCTGCGCGAAATCCGACGCGCGCTGCTCGAGGCCGACGTGTCGCTCGTGGCGGTGAAGGATTTCCTCTCGAAGGTCGAGGCGCGTGCCGCCGGCAAGGAAGTGCTCGAGGGCGTCAACCCGAGCGAAATGCTGGTCAAGGTCGTCTACGACGAGCTGGTCGACCTTCTGGGCGGCGCGCACGCCCCGCTGGCGATCGCAAAGAAGCCGCCGACGGTCGTCCTCCTGCTCGGGCTCCAGGGCTCGGGCAAGACGACGTTCGCCGCCAAGCTGGCGAAGCACCTCAAGGGCAAGAAGCAGCGCACGCTGCTCGCCTCCGCCGACATCCATCGCCCGGCCGCGATCGAGCAGCTGCGCGTGCTGGCCAAGGCGAACGACCTCGGCTTCCTGCCGACCGAGCCGAATGCCAAGCCCGCCGACATCGCGAAGAACGCGCTGTCGCAGGCGATCGACCGCGGCTTCGATTACCTGGTGTTCGACACCGCGGGCCGGCTGACGATCGACGAAGACATGATGGGCGAGGCGCAGGCGATCAAGAGCGCCCTCAAGCCGCACCAGGTGCTGCTCGTGCTCGACGGCATGACCGGGCAGGACGCGGTCAAGACCGGCGAGGCGTTCCACCAGGCGCTCGGCGTCGACGGGCTCGTGCTCACCAAGATGGACGGCGACTCGCGCGGCGGAGCCGCGCTCTCGCTGCGGAGCGCAACGGGCAAGCCGATCCTCTTCCTTTCGACGGGGGAGAAGGTCGACGCGCTCGAGCCGTTCTATCCTGACCGCCTGGCGCAGCGCATCCTCGGCATGGGCGACGTGCTCACCCTGGTCGAGAAGGCGCAGGACAAGATCGATCTCGAGAAGGCGCTCGAGCTGGAGAACAAGCTGAGGAAGAGCGACCTCACGCTCGACGACTTCCTGTCGCAGCTCAGGGAGATGCGCAAGCTCGGTTCGCTCGGCGACATCCTGGGCATGCTGCCCGGGGGCCACAAGATCGACACCAAGATGACCGAGGAAGGCGAGAAGGAGCTCAAGCGCGTGGAGGCGATCATCCTTTCGATGACGCCGAAGGAGCGCGCCAAGCCCGCCCTGCTCGACGGATCCCGCAAGAAGCGGATCGCAAAGGGCAGCGGGACGCAGGTGCAGAACGTCAACAAATTGCTGCGCGACTTCGAGCAGGTTCGCACCCTCGCGAAGCGGATGAAGGGACCGAAGAACAACAAGAAGATCCCCTTCGCTCCGCCCGGCATGCGTGGCATGGGTGGTTTCCGTTTCGGGGGTTGATCCCCAGGAGGTTCGCTTCGATGGCTGTCGTGATTCGTCTGCGCCGCATGGGCGCCAAGAAGGACCCCAAGTTCCGCATCGTCGTCGCCGAGTCGAAGTCGCCGCGCGACGGTCGCTTCGTCGACGAGCTGGGCTCGTACAACGCGCAGCCGAAGGAGATGGAGCTGCGCGTCGATGCCGAGCGCGCCAAGTACTGGCTTTCGGTCGGCGCGACGCCGTCCGACCAGGTGAAGTCGCTGTTCAAGAAGGCGGGCATCGCGATGCCGGCGCGCGCCAGCAAGCCCAAGAAGAAGAAGGAAGCCGCGCCCAAGGCCGCCGCCGCGAAGGCCAAGAAGGGCCCGAGCAAGCGCACGCAGGCCAAGGCCGCGCGCGTCGCCGCCAAGGCCACCGCACCGAAGAAGAAGCCGAGCGCGAAGAAGGCCGCCGCGAAGAAGGCCACGAAGAAGTAGTCCTGCTGCACACCAGAGCGGAGGCGGCGTGAGCAGGAAAGAAGCGCACCTGCGGATGGGAACGCGCGGCAGCGCGCTCGCGGTCGCGCAGACCGAGCTCGTGCGCGATCGCCTGGTCGCCGCGCACCCGGGGCTGCAGGTCGAGATCATCCGGATCACGACCGGCGGGGACCGGGACCTCGACCGCCCGCTGAGCCAGCTCGGCGGCAAGGGCGCGTTCACGAAGGAGCTCGACGACGCGCTCCTCGAGTCGCAGATCGACTGCGCGGTGCATTCGCTCAAGGACGTGCCCACCGACCTGCCCGAGGGCCTCGTGCTCGGCGCGATCGGCCACCGCGCCACTCCGTTCGACGTGCTGGTCGCCAACGACGGCATGATCCTCGACGAGCTGCCCGAGGGCGCGAAGGTCGGCACCTCCAGCCTCAGGCGCAAGGCGCAGCTGCTCCTCTATCGCGACGACCTCGACGTCGTCGACGTGCGCGGCAACGTCGAGACGCGGCTGCGCAAGCTGGACGAGGGCAAGTACGACGCCTTGGTGCTGGCGGCGGCCGGGCTCGAGCGCCTGGGCCTGCAGGATCGCGTGTCCGAGATCCTGACCCAGGACGTGATGATCCCCGCGCCCGGCCAGGGCATCCTCGCCGTCGCGATCCGCGTCGGCGACGCGAAGACCCAGCGCTTCGTCGACGTGTTCGAGGACCCGAACGCGCGCGCCGCCGGCTCGTGCGAGCGCGGCTTCCTGGCGGCGCTGGGCGGCGGCTGCCAGGCGCCCGCGGGCGCGCTCGCCGAGACGATCGGCGGCTCGATCGTCATCACGGGCATCATCATCAGCCCCGACGCCATCGACGTGTACAAGGGCGACCACGAGGGCAAGAAGTCCGCCGCCGCCGCGATCGGCAAGCGCCTGGCGATCGACCTGCTCGACCAGGGCGGCGACAAGGTCGTCCGACGCGCGAAGGCGCTGTTCGACTCGTGAGCAACGGCGCCGGACCGCTTTCGGGCAGGCGCGTCGCCGTGACGCGCGCCCGGGAACAGTCCGGCGCGCTCGCCGAAGCGCTCGTTCGCCTCGGCGCTGCCGTCATCGAAGCGCCCGCGATCGAGCTCGTCGACCCGCCGGACTGGCAGCCCCTGGATGAAGCGCTCCTGCGCCTGGCGTCGTTCGACCGCATCGTCTGGACGAGCGCGAACGCGCTGCCCCGGCTGCGCGCCCGGCTCCAGGCGATGAACCTCGATCCCGACCTCATCGGCCGGCTGCCGGCGCGTCACCTGGCGGTCGGGCCCGCGACCGGCCGGGGACTCGCGGCGGTCGGCATCGCGCCCGAAGTCGTCGGCTCGGAGTTCCGCGCCGAGGGCATCGTCGAGCATCTCGCACGCGAGCCGCTGACCGGACGCGCGATCTGGCTGCCGCGCGCGCTCGAGGGGCGGGACCTGCTGCCTGAGGCGCTGCGCGCCCGCGGCGCCGAGGTCGTGGTGACGCCCGTGTACGCGTCGCGGCCGTCGCCCGAAGGGGTCGCGCCCGCGCGCGCCGCGCTGGCGGACGGCTCGCTGGATGCGATCACGTTCACGAGCGGCGCGATCGCGCAGGCGTTCGTCGCGGCGCTCGAAGGCGTGCCGATCACGAACGTCGTGCGCGCATCGATCGGCCCGGTCACCTCGCAGGCGCTCGCGGCGCTCGGGCTCGCCCCGCAGGTCGAGGCCCGCGAGGCGACGGTTCCCGCGCTGGTGGTTGCCCTGGTCGAGCACTATGCCGGTCCGATTCTCACGGAGGACGCACCATGATGTACCCCGAAGTCCGGCTCCGCCGCCTGCGCAGGACGCCCGCGCTCCGCCGCATGGCGCGCGAGACGCGCCTGACCGCCGACGCGTTCATCGCGCCGTATTTCGTCGTGCCCGGGACGAAGGTGCGCAAGCCGATTCCGGTCATGCCCGGCGTCGACCACCTCTCGACCGACGTCCTGGTCGAGGAGGCGCGCCGATTGAAGGACCTGGGCGTGCCCGGCATTCTGCTGTTCGGCCTGCCCGAGACCAAGGATGCGAAGGGCTCGTCGGCGTGGGACGAGAAGGGCCCGGTGCCGTCCGCGTTGCGCGCGCTGAAGGAGGCCGACCTGGGGCTCGCGCTGTTCGCCGACGTCTGCCTGTGCGAGTACACCGACCACGGGCACTGCGGCGTGCTCGAACACGGCGAGGTCGCCAACGACGCCTCGGTCGCGCTGCTGGCGAAGGCCGCGCTCGCCTACGCGAAGGCCGGCGCCGACGTCATCGCGCCGAGCGACATGATGGACGGGCGGATCGGCGCGATTCGCGAGACGCTCGACGAAGGCGGCTACACGGACCGCGCGATCCTGTCGTACGCCGCGAAGTACGCCTCGGGCTTCTATGGACCATTCCGCGAGGCCGCAGGGTCGGCGCCGAAGGAAGGCGACCGCCGCGGCTACCAGATGGACCCCGCGAACGCGCGCGAGGCCATGCGCGAGATCGAGCAGGACCTCAACGAAGGCGCCGACGCGATCATGGTCAAGCCCGCGCTTGCCTATCTCGACATCATTCGCGACGCGCGCGAGCGCGTCGAGGCGCCGATCGCCGCCTACAACGTCAGCGGCGAGTACAGCATGGTCAAGGCCGCGGCCGCGCAGGGCATGATCGACGAGCCGCGCATCGTGCTCGAGATCCTGACCGCGATCCGCCGCGCCGGCGCCGACTGGATCCTCACCTACCATGCCGCCGACGCCGCGCGCTGGATCGCCGAAGGGAGGACGCCGTGAGCCGGTCCGAGGACCTCTTCCGCGAGGCGCGCGAGCGGCTCGTCGGCGGCGTGAACTCGCCGGTGCGCGCGTTCAAGTCCGTCGGCGGCATGCCCGTGTGGTTCGCGAAGGGCGAGGGCGCGTACCTCACCGACGTGGACGGCAGGCGCTACGTCGACCTCGTCGGCTCGTGGGGCCCGCTCATCCTCGGCCACGCGCATCCCGCGGTCGTGCAGGCGGTCACCGAGGCGGTCAGGAACGGTTCGTCGTTCGGCGCGCCCTCCGAAGGCGAGCTCACGCTCGCGCGCCGGGTCTCCGACATGATGCCGTCGATCGAGATGGTCCGCTTCGTCAACTCGGGCACCGAGGCGGTCATGTCCGCGATCCGGCTCGCGCGCGCGGCCACGGGGCGCGACCGCATCGTCAAGTTCGAGGGCGGCTACCACGGCCACGCCGATTCGCTGCTGGTCGCCGCGGGCTCGGGCGCGATGACGCTCGGCATCCCGGACAGCCCCGGCGTGCCGGCCGCGCTCGCCGCGCTGACGAGCGTGCTGCCCTACAACGACGCCACGGCTGTCGAAGACTGGTTCGGCCGCCACGGCAGCGAGGTCGCCTGCGTGCTGGTCGAGCCGATCGCCGCCAACATGGGCGTCGTGCCGCCGCGGCTCGGCTTCCTCGAGACCCTGCGCCGCGTCTGCGACCAGAGCGGCGCGCTGCTGCTGTTCGACGAGGTGATGACCGGCTTCCGCGTCGCGCGCGGCGGCGCGCAGGAGCTCTACGGCATCCGGCCCGACCTGACCACGCTGTCGAAGGTCTTGGGCGGCGGGTTCGCCTCGGGCGCATACGGCGGGCGGCGCGACCTCATGGAGCGCATCGCGCCGAGCGGACCCGTGTACCAGGCCGGCACGCTCTCGGGCAATCCGGTCGCGATGGCGGCGGGGGAGGCGACGCTCGGCGAGCTCGAGCGGACGAAGCCCTGGCCGGAGCTCGAGCGGCTGGGCGCGCGGCTCGAGCAGGGGCTGGCCTCTGCCTTCCGCGACGCCTCGGTGCCCGCGACGCTCACGCGCGTGGGCTCGATGGGCACGGCGTTCTTCATGGACGGCGAGGCCGGCGACTATGCCGCGGTCAAGCGCGCCGACACGCAGGCGTTCGCGCGCTTCCATCGCGCGATGCTCGAGCGCGGCGTCTACCTGCCGCCGTCCCAGTTCGAGGCCTTCTTCCTGTCGACGGCGCACGACGACGCCGCGATCGACCACGTCCTCAACGCCGCGCGCGAAGCCGCGCCCGCGCTGATGCAGAAAGGCTGAGGGATGCACGATCCGAAGGTGCTGCGCGAGCAGGGCGACGCGATCCGCGCCGGCGTCATGAAGAAGGCCGGCGCGATCCCGCCGCAGCTGGACCGCTTCTACGAGCTCGACAAGGAACGCCTCGCGCTCCTGCACGAAGCCGACGCCCTCAAGCAGCAGCGCAACGCCGCGAGCGAGGAGATCGCGCGCCTGAAGAAGGATGGCGCGGACGCCTCGGCGAAGATCGCCGCCATGAAGGTCGTCTCCGACCTGATCAAGGAGCTCGACGGCAGGCTGCGCACGGTCGAGGAGGAACTCGACGAAGCCGTCCTGTGGATCCCGAACGTGCCCGACAAGTCGGTGCCCGAAGGCCGGGACTCCTCCGCCAACGTCGAGGTCGCCGCATGGGGCAAGCTCAGGGACTACGACTTCACGCCGAAGCCGCACTGGGAGATCGCGGCCGCGCTCGGCATCGTCGACTTCGAGCGCGGGCCGAAGCTCGCGGGTTCGGGCTTTCCCTTGTTCGTGGGCGACGGCGCGAAGCTCGTGCGCGCGTTGATCGACTTCATGCTGGATCTCCATGTCGAGAAGCACGGCTACCTCGAGGTGCACCCCGCGATCGCGATCAACTCGCGCTCGCTCAAGGGCACGGGCCAGCTGCCGAAGATGGCCGACGACATGTACAAGATCGAGGGCGAGGACCTGTGGCTCAATCCCACGGCCGAGGTCCCGGTGACGAACATCTACGCCGACGAGATCCTCGAAGTCGGCATGGTGCCGCGCTACCTCACTTCGTATTGCCCGTCGTTCCGCAAGGAGTCGGGCGCCTACGGCAAGGACACGCGCGGGATCCAGCGCCTACACCAGTTCGACAAGGTCGAGCTGGTCAAGTTCGTCGCGCCCGAGACGAGCTACGACGAGCATGAGAAGCTGCGTACGGACGTCCAGGACGTGCTCGAGGCGCTCGGACTGCCGTACCGCGTGCTGCTCCTGTGCGCCGGCGACATGTCGTTCGCCGCCGCCAAGTGCTACGACTTCGAGACCTACGCGCCCGGGCAGCAGGCGTGGCTCGAGGTCAGCTCGTGCTCGAACTTCGAGTCCTTCCAGGCGCGCCGCGCCGGCATCCGGTTCCGCCGCGAGACCGGAGCCAAGCCGGAGTTCGTGCACACGCTCAACGCCTCGGGCCTGGCGCTGCCGCGGATTGTGATCACGATCCTCGAGCAGAACCAGGAGGCCGACGGCCGCGTGAAGATTCCTTCGGCGCTCGTGCCTCACATGGGCGGCCGCGAGTATCTGGAACCTGCGCGCTGATCCGTCCTCGCCGGCACTCGCCGCGCTGCTCGCGCGCGACCCGGCGTGGGCGGCGTACCTGATCGCCGACCTCGCCCCGCCGTACGCGCAGCACTCGACGTGGTTCCTCGCGGACGACGCCGTCGTCCTGCTCTATCGCGCGTTCGTCATTCCGGTGCTGACCGTGCTCGGTCCTGTTGCGGATGCCGAGCCGCTATGGCGCGAGGCGCTCGCCGAGGTTTCCGAAGCCACGCTCCTCTTCGCGGTCTGCCTGCCGGAGCATCGCGCCTTCGTCGAGTCGAGGCTGACCTTCATCGACGCGCACCCGATGTTCCGCATGCGTCTCGTCGGGACGCCCGCAGATGCCGGCCCCACGACGCGCCTGGGCCCGGCCGACCTTCCTGCCCTGCGCGGCCTCTACGAGGACGGCGCCGCGCGCCAGGAGATTCCCGACTTCTTCGAGGACTCGATGGTCGATGCGGGGATCTACTACGGCGTGCGCGATGCCGGCGAGCTGGTCGCGGTCGCGGGCACGCACGTCCTGACGCCCGGGGCCGCCGCAGTCGGCAACGTCTACGTGCGGCACGACGCGCGGCGCCGGGGGCTTGCCGCCCGGGTGACCGCGGCGGTGGCGCGCGCGCTGCGGGAGCGCGGAATCGAGACGATCGTGCTCAATGTCCGCCAGGACAACGCGACCGCGATCCGGGTGTACGAGAAGCTCGGGTTCGTGGTGCACGGGGAGTTCCTCGAAGGATTCGCCCGGCCGAGGACTTCTTGACGTCCCTCGGGGCTCGGCGCATGATCCCTGCCTCGCCGGGCGGCGTGCATTCCTTCACGGGCTCCGGGTCCCGCATCGAGTCGCCTGAATGAATCGAATCCGGACTTCTCTCCTCAGTCTGATCGCGCTATTGGCAGCCACGGACGTATACGCCCGGCCGTTGTTCGATTCCCCCTGCATCGGCATCGAGGTCGGGCCCATCCCGTACCGCCAGGCTTCAGGGGACCTCGACGGGGACCGGCTCGACGATCTCGTCGTGGCTGACAATGCCGGCGCTGCGGTCCTGCTCTCGAATCCCGACAGCACGTTTCGCCGGGCGCCCCGACTTGCGCTCGATCGCGTGTCGCAAATGGCGATTGGGCCGGTCAATGCGGACGCATTCGCCGATCTCATTGTGCTCCCGCGCAACTCGTCCGTGATCCAGGTCTACGCGGGTCGCGGGGACGGCTCGTTCGAGCCTCCGTCGGAGTACCCCTTCCAGCACGGCGGCAATCCACTGCTGGCGACCGACCTCAACGGCGACGGCAAGACGGACCTTGCGATTCCGGTGGTGGGCACGCTTTGGATTCTAGAGGCCGATCCGGAAAGCCTGTTCTCGATGCCGCGGCCTGTCGCGCTCGGACAGAATGGCGACGACCTGTTTTCGGGTGACGTCGATGGAGACGGGAAGCCGGATGTCGTCATTCTCGACGTGCGGGCGGGCAAGTTCTGCCTCCTCCGCAGCGCGGGGCTCGGCGGTTCCTCGTTGCCGTCGACGACGTACGCGCCCGGGATCTCCGGCGTTGGCGCCATGGGCGACTTCAACGGGGACGGGCTCGACGATTTGGCAATCAGCGCAGGCAACTTCGAGGGAACGCTAGGCATCCAGGTGTGGTCCGCAAACGGTGATGGAAGCTGGACACTGCCGCGTTCCGTTCCTTCCGCTTTACGAACCTTCGATGCGTTCGTCGCGCCGGATCTCGACGGTGACGGCCGGGATGAACTCGTCTGCGTCACCGGACGGCAGATCGTCGTCCACCGCGGAACGAAGGGCGGTCTGGCCGGTGACTTCCGGACCTTCCGAGCGTATGGCTCGACCGCGCCCGTCGTGGTCGGCAGATTCGACGGCGATGACCATCCCGATCTCTGCACGCTGCAGCCGACACCGATCGGCGGCGCCCCCGAATGCGATTTCGACGACGGCACCTTTGCTCTGATCTGGTACGGACGCGGGGACGGCGGGTTCCAACGGAATCGGACCCTCGCAACACCGGCGGCACTCGGCGACGTGGTCGTGGATGACTTCGACGGCGACGGTTCCGTCGAAGTCTTCGCGACCGGCCTGGCTCGCCCCGGCCTGTGGAGTTTTCACGCGCTGCCAGATGGATCGTTCGAGCCAGGAGCGGTGGGCTTCGAGCAAACGAATCTGTGGGCGCTGACCGAAGTGGACGTGGAAGGGGACGGAAGGCCGGAACTGATCGCACCAACGTTCAACGGAGCAAGCCCCGGATCGTTGCTCGTGCTCGATACCGCGACCGACGGAAGAGTCACTGTTCGCCAATCGATTCCCCTCGATGGCACCGCCTGGGGCCTCGAGGCCGCAGATCTCAACGGGGACGGGCGCACGGATCTGGCGTTGGTCGAGACGTTCGCCAATCAGATCCACTTGCTGTGGAACGACGGAAAGGGCCATTTCGCCGATGGACCAAACATCGCGATGCCCATTCGTCCGCGTAGCGTCAGGGCCGCGGATCTCGATCAGGACGGGCGAACGGACCTGGTCGCGGCTGGTGACTTGGAGTCCTGGGCGGGGTCCGTCCGGATCTACCTGGGTAACGGCCTCGGAGAATTCTTCGAGCGCGACACCGTGCGCATCGATCGAAACCTGCGAGCCCTCGCCGTTTCGAAGCCACCGGACTCCGATCCACTGGTCGTCGCCAGCGAATACAAGTTCTCGTGCCCGGCCGGGCCCGGTGCAAGCTACGTGTTTCGCTCGGTCAATGGAACGCTTGCTCGCGTCTCAGCCCTTCCGGGGAACGTCGCGGCGTCGACGTGGAATGAATTCGCCGACGTCGACGGCGACGGCCGCGAGGACCTGCTCACGCTCGACATCAAGGGTTTCCTCAAGGTGTACCACGGGCTTGTCGACGGCGCCTTCGTCGAACCGACTGCGTATTGCGTCGCCGATGGCGGGTATGCGTTCCGGGTGGGCGACTTCGACCACGATGGGAGGCCCGACGTATTCATCGCCGGCACGAGCGGTGTTCAAATCATTCGCAATGTCGGCGCCCCGGCCATCGGCTGGTCCGCGACGGCAAGCCGCATCGGCGCAGGTCTTCCGGAGGCGCTGCTTGTTCCGGGCGAAGTGCGTGCGGTGCCACTCGTCATCGCGGGAGACTACGAGCACGATGCACGCCGAATCGTGCCCGAGTCAGTCCGCCTCGTGGGTGCGCCCGCGTTGCTCGGCAGATCCGTCCTGCGTGACGGCGTTCGAAGGCTCCGTCCGATCGACTATGACTGCACTCCGCTTGCCGATGGCTCCGACGGCTTCTCCGATCTCACCGTAGTCTTCGCAAGCCCGGACGTTCTTGAAGGCTGGCGCCAGACGCAGCCGGTCCTCGATCGGAACGGAGCAAGTCCCCAGCTTGTTTTCCTGTCCTGGACCGCCCGCACGATCGAAGGGACGGTCGCGGATGGGAAGGCGTGCGCGCTTGTTCTCTCTGGTCAAGGCCCGGGCTCCCCGACGATGGTCGCCTTTGGGCCGGACCGGCAATCCGAACTCGGGGTCGGCGTCACGCTCGACTTACCGCAGCCATCGACGGGTTCGGAGGTGGCTCTTTACGACGTCGCGGGGAGGCGTGTCGCCACGCTTCATCGGGGGGCGCTGGCAGCGGGTTTCCACCGCTTGCAGTGGACGGATCCTGGCGCTCGTCCTGGCATCTATTTCGCACGCGCGCGGCTGGACGACGCGGTACTGAAGGCGAGGCTCGTCGTCCTGCGCTAGGTGGCGCCCCGGGCGCGGGCCTGATACCTTCGAGGGCGTTCCACTCGCCCTGGAGGCCGGACCGCTTGGCCCAGAATCCCCCGGACAATCCCAGCCGCACCCCGCAGCGCCTGCGCCGAAACGGCCCGTTCGGCATCGGGCGCATCGCGCTGCCGCGGCTGTTCCAGGGGTACCTCTTCCTCGGCGTGGCGGGCATCGTGCTCGCGGTGTTCGTGTTCACGAACATACTGGTCGCCCGCCTGGCGAACCAGGTGCAATCGACCTCCGAGGTCTTCGCCCGCTTCTGCGCCACCGCCTCCTATCCGGCGACCAAGGACTCGACGCTGTCGGCGATCGTCGGCGACGTCATCTCGGGGCTCAATTTCCCGATCGTGCTGACCGACGCGCAGGGGACGCCGCGCGCCTGGAAGGGCATCAGCGTGGCGAGCGAGGACGTCGCCTCCGAGGCGCTCGACGAGCTGGCGGCCGGCCGCCCCGTGAGCGACGACGTGCGGGCGAAGGTGGAGCGCGTGCGCGAGGCGGTCGTGCGCATGGATGCCCGTCACGCGCCGATCTCGATGGTGCCGCTCGCCGGCGGGGTGCTCGGGCACGTGCACTGGGGCGATCCGCCGGGGCTCGAGCAATTGCGATGGCTGCCGTACGTCGAGCTCGTCGTCATGCTGCTGTTCGTCGGGCTCGCGGCGTGGGGCGCGCGATCGATCAAGCTGTCCGAGCAGCGCAACATCTGGGTCGGGCTCGCGCGCGAGACCGCGCACCAGCTGGGGACGCCGATTTCCTCCCTCCTGGGCTGGATCGAACTCATGAACGAGCGCATCAAGGACCAGCCGGGCGGGACGGTGACCCTGCCGCGGGGCGAGATCGAACAGATGATGGGGGAGATGGAGAACGACGCGGCCCGCCTGAACAAGGTCGCGGCCCGGTTCAGCCACATCGGCTCGATCCCGAACCTGGCCCTGATGGACGTCTCGCCGGTCGTCGTCGAGGCGGTACAATACCTGAAGCGCCGCCTGCCTCATCGTGGACGGAGAATCGAGGTCCGCGAGGTGTACGGCGAAGTGCCGCCCATCAACGCCAGCCGCGAGCTGCTCGAGTGGGTGGTCGAAAACCTGCTGGTCAACGCCACCAACGCGATTCACGCGACCGGGCAGGAGCTGGGGCAGATCGAGGTCCGGCTCGAGCGCAGGGCCGAGAACGAAACGGTCGAGCTGTCGGTGACCGACAACGGTCGCGGCATGGCGCCCGAGGAGCAGGCCCGGGTGTTCGACCCGGGCTACACGACCAAGCCCCGCGGCTGGGGCCTCGGGCTGGCGCTGGCCAAGCGCATCGTCGAGGAATATCACGGAGGTCGCATCTATATCCGGCGTTCCGCGCCGGGGGAGGGCAGCACGTTTGTCATCGCGTTTCCGACCTGAGCCAATGCCCGTACCCGCCCTGGGACTCCTTCTCGCCGCGACGCTCGCGTGCGCGGCGATCGCCGGCGCGCCGGCGGCATTCGCGCGCGCCGTGAAGGAGCCGCGCACGACCGCGCCGCAGGTGATGCCGGCGGCGGCCGACGACTCCTCGCGCGCGGCGCACGAGCTGCTGCTCCTCCTGCGCGGCGTCTACGGCGGCGTCGACAACTGGGGCTTCATGGACGGCGTCCGCTACTACGCGACGTACCGCATCCCGGGCCCGGACAGCACGCAGGTGACGGAGTGGAGCGAGTCGCACATGGTGTGGCTGCACGACCGTCCGCGCGTGCGCATCGACAACGCGAACGACAGCACGGTCGTGGTGGTGACCGGTGACACGACGTACGTGCGCCAGGGCGGCGTGTGGACGACCGATCCGGCCGTGGTCGACCCGGCACGCGCGCTCGCGCTCGAGGCCAGCTGGATGGTGCGCGTGCCCTGGAACCTGCTCGAGTGGGACCTCAGGCGGCGCCTCGATCCGGCGTACGTCAAGGACGGGCCGCTCTCGGTACGGCTCGAGTACGGCCCCGGCCAGGAGCGTCCCGCGGGCACGCGCGTGTACGTGCGCTTCGATCCGCCGTCCTACGCATTGCGGCAGGTGCGCTGGTTCGACCCGCGCTCGAAAGGCTGGTACCTGATGGAACTCACGGGCGACCAGCAGCGCTACGGCTGGACCTGGGCGACGCGCCGGGTCGTGCACGCGAGCGACGCCGAAGGCAAGGTCGGGCCGGTCGTGCTCGACATGCGCATCGACGACCTGCAGATCGACAACCGGATGCCGATCGCGGTCCTCTCGCCGCCCAACGCGGTCGCCGTGCGCGCGCCTTCCGACTCCGTGAAGGTGCGCTGATGTCCGCCATCGAGGAAGGCAAGAAGCGGATCCTCTGGGCCGACGACGAGATCGACCTGCTCAAGCCCCACATCCTCTACCTCGAGGGCAAGGGCTACGCGGTCACGCCCGCGACCAACGGCGAGGACGCGCTCTCGATGGTCAGCGCGACGCCGTACGACGTGGTCCTGCTCGACGAGATGATGCCCGGCATGGGCGGGCTCGCGACGCTGGCCGCGATCAAGGACCGCTTCCCGACGCTGCCCGTGATCCTGATCACCAAGAGCGAGCAGGAAGAGATCATGGACGAGGCGCTCGGGCGGCGCATCACCGACTACCTGATCAAGCCGGTCAACCCGAGCCAGATCTGGCTCGCGGTCAAGAAGGTCTTCGAGTCCGAGGCGCTGCAGCAGGACCGCTCCGCGCGCGAATACGTGGGGCACGTGCGCTGGCTCGCCGACCTCGACACCAAGCGCCTGGGCTGGCGCGAGTGGCTGGACGTCAACCGCCGGCTCTCGCAGTGGGACATCGAGCTCGAGACGCTCGCCGATCCGGGCCTCAAGCAGGCGCACATGGACAGCCGGCGTGAGCTGAACCTGGAATTCAGCAAGTTCGTCGAGGAGCGCTACCCCTCGTGGGTCAAGAAGGGGGCCGGAGTGCCCAACGTCGACCGGCCCCTGCTCTCGCCGGACGTGATCGCGCACGCGGTGGCGCCGCACCTGAAGGCGGGGAAGAAGGTCACGTTCATCGTGCTCGACTGCCTGCGCCTCGACCAGTGGTACGCGCTGCAGGCGCTGCTCGAGCCGTTTTTCGACGTGACCAACGACTCCTACTACTCGATCCTGCCGACGGCGACGCCGTACTCGCGCAACGCGATCTTCTCGGGGCTGTTCCCCGACGAGATGGGCGAGAAGCACGCCGAACTCTGGAACGAGAACACCAAGGACGAGCGCAGCAAGAACCGCTTCGAGCGCCAGTTTCTCGAGATGCAGCTCGCGCGCCTCGAGGCGACGCCGTCCAAGCCGATCAAGTACGTGAAGATCTACACCGCCGAGGAGAGCCTGAACGTGCGGCGTCAGATCTCGACCTACTCGGGGCTGTCGCTGGTCGCGCTGGTGTTCAACTTCCTCGACATCATGGCGCACGGCCGCTCCGAGTCCGAGCTCCTGCAGGAGCTCGCGCCCGACGAGACCGCCTTCCGCGCCGTCGTGCGCGCGTGGTTCGCCCACTCGCCCTTGTTCGAGATCTTCCGCGCACTGGCCTCGCAGGATCGCGTGGTGGTGGTGACGACCGACCACGGCGCGGTCCTCGGCAAGCGCGCCGCGCTGGTCTACGGCAACCGCGAGACCTCGACGAACCTGCGCTACAAGTACGGCACGAACCTCGTGAGCGACGACCGGATGTCGATCAACATCAAGAATCCCGCGGAGTGGCGCCTGCCCGGCGGCCTCAACAAGAACTACCTGCTCGCGCGCGAGGACTA
>Ga0070670_100001761_pt1 | contig 17614 bp, 18 predicted proteins | sample KBSS63metaG_FD_64665 | JGI IMG/M metagenome (GOLD analysis project Ga0070670, IMG submission 64665) | Switchgrass rhizosphere microbial communities from Kellogg Biological Station, Michigan, USA - KBS S6-3 metaG | ecosystem: Host-associated > Plants > Roots > Rhizosphere > Soil ... | reverse complement strand
CTCGTGCTCGTGCTCGTGCTCGTGCTCGTGCGCGGGCGGCGCTGCGCGCGCGTCGACCACGGGCACTTCGACCGTCATCATGCCCGCCGTCGCGAACACGAGCGTGAGCTCGATCTTCTCGCCAGCCACGAGCGGTGCTGCGAGGCCGACGAGCATCACGTGCGTGCCGCCGGGCGCGAGGTCGACCGACGCGCCGGTATCGAGCGGCAAAGCGTCGATTCGGTGCATCTCGGTAAGGCCGTTTCGCGCGACGCTCGCGTGAATCTCCACGGCTCGCGCCGCGGAGCTCCGGGCGCCGACGAGCCGATCGGCGGCGCCTTGGTTCTGGATCTTGCAGTAGACGGCGCCGTTCTCGACGCCCGGCGGCGTGGCCCTCGCCCAGGCGTCGACGACGTGGATCGACGGCTCCGCCCCGACCGCCTGCGCGCACGCAAGCCCCGCGAGCAACACCCCGAGCGCAGCTCGGACGACATTCGTGACTATCATGCGCGAGCATCGTACACGGCCCGGTGGTTGCGAGGCCGCGCCGATGTCGACCGGTCGTTGGGCCGCGGGAACCTTTCGGGCCGCCGGAGCGAATAAGAGAGCGAAGGACCAGCGATGCCCAGTCAAACACCGGCGCAAGAATCGACTGACGCGGCGCTTCTCGTGGAAGCGGCGGCCGGTCGCGAGGCCGCCTTCGTCGAGCTCTATCGCCGACGGCGCGACGACGTGTACCGGTTCGCCTATTCGCTCACGCGCTCGCGAGCCTTCGCCCAGGACGCAACGCAGGAGGTCTTCTTGAAGGTGCTCGAGAACGCGGGCCGCTTCGATGCCGCAAAGGGCACGGCCCGAGCGTGGTTGCTCGGTTGCGCGCGGCATGTCGTGATCGATCGGCTGCGCGCGGAAAACCGCCGCGGCGACGAGGTGCCCGAGCAAGCCACCGCGGCGGATCACGAGCTGCGCGTGCTGAATGAGCAGCGGCTCGTGCGGCTGCACGCGGCGATTGCGGCGCTGCCGCTCGAATATCGCGAGGCGCTCGTTCTCTGCGAGCTCGCCGAGCTGCCTTATGCCGAAGCGGCGGCGGTGATCGACTGCCCGGTAGGCACGGTGCGTTCTCGGCTCCACCGCGCGCGGGGTCTCCTGAGCTCGTCGTTGCGCGCGGCCGAGCGCGAGCCGGAAGGCGACAGCGAGCGCGTCGTAATGAAAGCGACGGAGGTCTGCTCGTGAGCGATCCGATTCGTCATGAAGAATCGTTGAGTGCCGATCTCGGCGCTTTGCGCTCGGCGCTGCTCGAGGTTCGAGCGCCGGACGACGAGGCGGCGCTGCTGAGCGCGACGCGCGCGCGCGCCGCCGCGCGCGCGGCAACCGACGCGCCGAGTGCGGTGCGGCCGCCGACCCTTGGGCGCGTTCGAATAGCGCACCGCACGCGTGCGCTCGCGCTCGCGGCAGCCGCCGTGGTTGCCGGCGTCGCAGTGCTCGTCGCCGTGCGCGCCGAGTGGCTGCTACGCGCCGAGCGTGCGGAGCGGGCACAGCGAGCCGAACGCGCCGAACGAGTTGCCGCGTCTCCGCGCGCAAGCGACGCGGTCGCCGCCGCGCCTGTTACGGCCGGGGCGCTCGACGCGCGCCAGGCGTTTCGCCCGATCGCCTTCTCGCGCGGCCTATCGGCCTCGGAGTCGTACAGCGTCGTGCGCGTGCGGCTCGAGCTTGCTTCGAGCCCGCTCGGCGCCCGCGGACCGAACGCGTCGATCGAGGCCGACTTGCTCGTCGGCGAAGACGGTCTCGCGCACGCGATTCGTTTCGATAGTGCGGACACTTTGCCGGTGTACGCGGCCCCCGGACCCATCAGTGGAGAACGACGATGACGAAGCCGATTCCCGTGGCCCGTTTGCTTGCGGCGAGCGTCTGGTCTTTGCCGATGCTCGTCACCGCTCAACCTCCACCGGCCGCACCTCCTCCGCCCGATTCGCTGTTCTATGTCACTAGCGCGGCGCCGCTTCGGCTCGACGTGCTCGGCGCGGAAGGCGTCGTGCCCGGCGGGGTCGTCAAAGACAAGCCGTACTCGGCCGATTCGATCACGGAGTCGACGCAGATTCTGGCCGACGGCAATCGGATCTCGCACAAGAATCAGGCGCGCTTCTATCGTGACTCGCAGGGCCGCACGCGGCGAGAGCAAACACTGGGGTCGTTCGGCGTGTTCCAGGCGCCGAGCGATCCGATAACCACGATCACGATCCATGATCCGGTCGCGGGCACGACTTACTTCCTTGATCCCGCCGCGCACACGGTGCGCAAGCTCCAGCCATTTCGACTCGAGTTCAACGGCGCCGGCGGCGGCGTGGGCGGCAGCACCGCGACCTTCGAGCGAGCGGTTCCTCCCCCCGGCGACGACCCAAGCGTCGCTGGCGCCGCCGTGGGCGCTGTGACGTTACCGTTGCCGCCGCCGGCGCTCGAGCCCGGCGTGCCCGCGGCCGGAGTGATCGCGATGCGCGGCGTCGCGCGAACCAACGCGGCGGGAGGTATCGCTTTCCAAGGGCAGCTAGGGCCGCTCGAGGCGACGAGCGAGGATCTCGGCGAGCAAGTGCTCGGGGGAGTGCTCGCGCACGGTACTCGCGAGACGTCCACGATCCCCGCCGGCGCTCTCGGCAACGAGCGCGCGATTTTGATCACGAGCGAGCGCTGGTATTCCGCCGACATCGACGCGGTCGTCTCCAGCAAGACGTCCGATCCACGTTTCGGCGAAACGAGCTACGAGCTCGCGAACGTCGTCCGCTCCGAGCCGGCGCCGGACTTGTTCGCGATTCCGTCGGGCTACGAGGTGCAGGCAGGGCCGGCGCACGCCGGCGCTCGGATGGTCGCGCCAGGCGATGCGGCGCCGGCCGGCGCGCGCGTCGAGCGCGTGTTCGTCGTCGAGCCGACTCCGGTCAAGTCCGACAAGTGACGCTCAGCAGCCCGCGCCCGGTTTCAGCTTGATTACCTTGTCGATCACGAGCTGCTCGCCCGAGCCCGAGTCGACGATGTGCGCATCGACGGTCGTGAACGCGATTTTGTGCGCCGGGTTCAACACGCGATGTTGGCGGCGCAGCTCCTTGAGCGCACCCGCGTCGGCGATCCGCAGCTCGAGTCCCGTGATGCACTGCGTGAACGTCGCGTCGTGGTCGCTCACCACGCTTTCGCCGTCGAAGACCAGCTTGTCCGAGAACGTCGGCGCGCTCGGCTCGCGGTTGAACGCAATTTTCGCGGCCGTGTTGCCGAGCCACTCGAGTCGATCGGCGTCGAGGCGCTTGAGTCGCCGGTCGGGACCCCGGCCCCGCAGCACGAGCTCCGCCGCGTGCTCGTCCCAGCTCCAAAGGCCGAACGCGTAGGACGCGTCGTCGGGCGTGCCTTCGTCACCCACGTAGCTCTGGCGCAGGAAGAAGCGCTCGTCGGCGCGAAGCCAAAGCGTGGCGGCGATCTCCTTGCAATTGCTGCACGGCAACGACGCTGCGTAGACCCCCGGGAGGTCGGCCGGTTGCTGCGTCACGGCGGCCGCGCCGTTCGAGCCGCCTCGGTGGCAACCGAGCAGCAGGGAGCAGACGAGAAGCGGGAGGACTTGGCGACGGCGCATGGCTCGCGAACCGTAATTTGCCGCGGCCATCTTGCAGCATTCGGGGCGCCCCGGGAGTAAATGGATCACGCTCGCAGGCGCCGCATGGCAGCCAGCGCGGCGAAACTGAGGCTTGGCGCACGTTCACGCGGCCTGGACGGCGCCGAGACGGCTCGCGTAGAGTCCCGCGACCTTGGGCGCCGAGCAAGAACGAATGCGCGCGGAAGCGGCCATTTATCGCAACAGCGCGCGATTTTTCGCGCTGTTCCTCGTAGGCCTGGTCGTCGCGTTTTGGCCCAGCTATTTCGCACGGCTGTTCGAGCAGCCGAGCGTGCTCTTCCACCTGCACGGCGCCGCCCTCACGCTCTGGGTCGTCATGCTCGTCGCGCAGGCGCAGCTGATTCGCACGGGCCGCCGCTCGCTGCATCGGACGCTCGGCAAAACGTCGTACGTGCTCGCGCCGGCGGTCGTCGCGATCACCACGAGCTTCGTCCACTATCGCGTCGCGGGCTCGCTGCAGAGCTTCGAGCGACTGCCGCCGTTCGTCCCGTATTTCCTCGCGCTCACGCTGAACTCGTTGCTCGTGTTCGCGGCGTTCTACGCGCTCGCGATCTACTACCGCCGCGACGCGGGACGCCACGCACGCTGGCTGATCTCGACGGTGTTCCCGCTGTTCACTCCGATCACGGATCGGCTCATCGGCGCGCATTGGCCGTCGCTCGCCGCCCTGGCGCCGCGCATCGACGGCAGCCCGATTCTGCCCGTGTTCGGCTTCGCTCTCGCGGACCTGATCTTGCTAGGGTTGGTCGCGTGGGACTGGCGCGCAAATCGGCGTGCGGACGTTTTCGCGCCGGCGCTCGCCGCGCTCGTGCTCTATCACGTGTCGGTGCTCACGCTCTATCGCGTGCCCGCATGGACCGCGTTCTGCGGCTGGTTCTTGGCTCTGCCTCTGTCGTAGCGACTTGCGGCGTCGCGCGCGCGGCTTCGCGCGCTAGCGTGCCGCGTGCTCTTGCGCGGCGAGGTAGTCGATGATCTGGAACCACATCTCGTACGTGCCCGCCATCGTGCCGTTCGTGAGGTACTTGCCGTCGATCACGATTGCCGGCGTGCCGGGCACCTTGTAGCGCTTCACGAGGTCAGTCGCGCGGCTCACTTTCGCGTCGATCTCGAACGACGAGAATTTGGCGCGGAAGGTCTTGTCGTCGACGCCGAACTGCGCGAAAAACGTCGCAAGCTTATCTACGGAGTCGAGCATGTTGTGCTTGACGTGGATCTCGTTGAAGAACGGGCCATCGATCTCGGCCGTCTTGCCGAGCGCCTCGGCGGTGTAATAGGCGCGCGCGTGCAGCTCGGCGATCGGGTTCCACACAGCAGGAACGCGCACGAAGCTCACGTAGCTCGGCGCGCTCTTGCGCCAGTTCTGCAGAAGCGGCTCGAACGCGGCGCAATGCGGGCAGCCGAACATGAAGATTTCGGCCACTTCGACCTTGCCGTGTTGCTCGCCGACTGTCGGCTGCGCCGGCTCGAGGACCTGGTACTGGGAGCCCGCCACGAATTTCGAGTCGCCCGACGCAGCGCTCGTCGCGGCAGTCGTCGCCGCCCGCGGCTCCGTCTGCGCCGCGGCTGGCTGTCCAAGGCAGCACAAAGCCGCGCAGCTCACGAGCACGTGGAAGAGATTCGCTTTCACTACTGGGGCTCCTGGATTTTTGGCGACGCGAGTGCACCGCAGTCCGCAAAGCTTATCCGCTGCGCGCGCCGAGCCGCAACGCGGCGGCTCGACGTGCTTCTCAGTTTTTCTTACGCAAGCGTCGCATTGAACCTTGGCCGGCGGGTGGAGAACTCAGGTGCCGGGAGAACGCTGCCTCCCTGGTTCCCCATGGCGGCGGACCGGCGCGGCGCCGAAAGGACTTCGGCGCCGCGACCGGTTTTTTCATCCGTCCGGCTCACCCATTCGATACGAGAGACGCGCCTGCAACGCGGACCGCGTGAGGCACTGTAAGATACGCGCCCTTGAGGTCCCGTCGGGTTCGTCCCGCTCTGCCGCGACGCGGGCGGCAGCGGTTCGAGCGCCAGGCATGATGAACCCGCGGGCGGTTTTGATGGTCCGAACGCTCTGGAAGGTGCGGATCGTCTAGGAGACGTTGCGGATGAGCACCGAAGAGAAAATCGCGGAACAGAAGGTCGCGGAAGACCACAAGAGGGGCAAGGGCAGGGCGCACTGGATCCGGCAGGAGCTCTTCTCGCTGGCGGTCGTGCTCGCCGCCGTCACGGCGGCTCGCTCGTCGCTCGCCGATCATTACTATGTGCCGTCGGGCTCGATGGAGAACTCGCTGATCCCCGGCGATCGCGTGTTCGTCGACAAGACCGCGTACGGCTTTCGCATCCCGCTCACGAAGATCGACCTGTTCGGCGCGCGCACTCCTGAGCGCGGCGAGATCGCGGTGTTCGACTCGCCACGGGACGGCACGCGCCTCATCAAGCGCATCGTCGCAGTCGGCGGCGACGTCGTGACGCTCGTCGACGGGCGGCTCACGATCAACGGCAAGCCGCTCGGAGACGAGCATCTCGAGCACTTCGGCGGGCGTGAGGCGCTGCTGAATCTCGACGACGGCGGCGGTCCGGAGCTGCACGAGTACAGGATCCCGCCCGGCATGGTGCTCGCGATCGGAGATCATCGCGGCAACAGCTTGGACGGCCGGTTCTTCGGGACGATCAGCGAGCGCGAGCTGTTCGGTCGCGCCGTGGGCGTCTATTACCGCAGGGGCGAAGGCTTCGTCTGGAAACCGCTCTAGCGCTTCCCGCGACTCGGCTCCATAGCCGGCTGCAGAGTGGCGCCGGTCAGTAGAACGTCAGCGTCTCGATTCCGTCGCCGGCTTTGAACGTTTTCGTGACCTTAGCGGCCGCGACGTCGAGCACGGAGACCGTGCCGTCGCCGTGGTTCGCGATCAACGCCGTCTTGCCGTCCGGCGTGAACGTGATGCCCATCGGAAACGCGCCGACCGTCACCGGGCGCTGCGGCTTGTGCAGATCGCTCGCGTCGAAGATGTCGACCGTCGTGCCGGCGAGCGTGAGCAGCCATTTGCCGTCCGGCGAGTAGTACGCCTTGTACGCGCCTTCCTTCGCGGCGAGCGGAATCCGCTCGAGCACCCTGTCCGTCGCGGCGTCGATCACCGTGAGCTCCGGCTCGGAATAATCCATCGCGATCACACGCGTGCCGTCGGGGGAGGTCGTCACGCCCTGCGTGCCGCGCGGCATCGGCACGTTGCCGACGACTTTGCGCGTCTTCAAATCGAGCACGCTGATGAACGTCTTGTCGTTCTTGTTCGCGACATACGCCTTGGCGCCGTTCGGTAGCACGGCGAGCCAGTGGCCCGACCCCTCGTGCGCGATCGTGTCGACGACCTTGCCGGCGACAGGGTCCACGACGAGGATCTTGCGGTCGAGCTCCGCGGTCACATAGAGCAGTCCGCGCTCGTCGATCTGGATGCCGTGCGGCGAGTGATAGGGCAAGAGATCGATTACCTTCGCGACCTTGCGCTCGGCAAGGTCGAGCACGTAGATCTCGTGCTCGGGATCTGGATTGCGGCCATAGACGCCGGGTCCATAGATCGGCACGTACGCGAAGCGGTGATCGGCCGACAGCGCAAAGTCGTGCGGATTCTTCGGCAGCTCGATCTGATTCCGCTCCGCGTAGGTCACGGGATCGAGGAACCGCACGCGCCCGCCGACCTTGTCCACGAGCATGAGCCCCTGGGTGCCGGTCGGGTGGTTGAGACTTTTGGCCCCGGCCGTGAAGGCCGCGGCCGCGGCTAGCGTAACCAACGCGAGCTTGCGCAACGTCATCGGCTGTCCCCTCTTTGCGATTACAACGTGCGGCCCGAGCGCTCCGCCAAGTAGGTGACGATCATACCTAGACCGAGCAGCGTGAGCACGATGCCGATGAGCCACCCGATCCAGGGCAGATTGATCGCGACGATCACGATAACGAGACCCGCGAGCAGCGTCGCCGCGTAGTGCGGCACGCCGTGTGGCGACGCAAACAGCCTCCGGCCGATCATTTGCGCCACTACGATCTTCGCGAAGTAGAGGCCGAGCATCCAAAGGATCGCGGTCAAGATGCCGAGCGGAATGCCGACGACCGTGATGCACGCGATGAACGCGACGACGGGGAGCGCGATCGCGGCGACGAGGCCGATCGCGCCGTCCTTGACCGCGGTGCCCGCATCGGTAACCGTCGCCGTGCGCAGGCCCGGCACCGCCCAGAGCAGCAAGAGACCCGCGAGGAAGGCAGCGCCGATCCGCACGAGCTGCCACGTATAGAACGAAACCGTCAGATATTTGCTGATGGTCGTCTCGCGCGGGCTCTTGGAAATTTGCTTGTCGACGTTGCCGCGCACCGTGGCGCCCGGAGCGATCTGTAGGTTGTCTTCTGCGCGCACGTGGGCGACGAGATTGCCGCCGACCGACGCCGGCGCGAGCAGCGTGATCGTTTGCCCGAACGCGGTGACGTTCCTCGCGACTTCGCCGCGCACTACGAGCGCGTTCCCGGCCGTCGTGAGGTCGACGCCGACTTTGCCGTCGATATTGACGTTGTCGCCCGCCGCGGTCGCGTTGCCGACGACCTCGACACCGTTTTCGACCGTCACGTTGCTGCCTGCCGTGTAGAGGTTACGGCCGACGCGCATCTGCTTGATCGTGACTCCGCGGCCCGCGGCATACACGCTGCCGCCGACGCCGCCTTGGATGTCGACGGTCTCGCCGCCGGTGATCACGTCGCCGGCAACGTGGCCGCGAATCGTGACGACGCGCGCGAACGCCAGCAGGTCGCCGTTCACGTCGCCGTCGATCGACACGGTCTGACCGACGGCCATCAGCGTGTCGTCGATCGTCTCGCCGGCGGCCACGGCGGTCGCACCTTCGGACTTGCGGAGCTCGAACGCGTGCGACCGCAGCGGCAGCGCCGCGACGATCAGCAGCACGGACAGCAGCACGGCCGTGCCCGCGCGCGGTTTCAGGAACGCGGTGCCCGCGTAGGCGAGCAGCGCGACGAGCACGGCCAAAGCGGCGAGCTCGACGGTCGAAGTCAACATGGCAGCACCCTCGGTGGTAATGAATAGAGCGAACGACAAGAAAAAATTCAGCAGCACCCCCGGATCGAGCGGATTGAGCCAGCGCAGCCCGCTCGGCACCGCTGCGGCGAGTGCGGCCCAGACCGACGACGCGAACAGGCCGGCGCCGAGCGCGCCGAGCAAGCCGAGCGCAAGCCCGGGCACGCCGAGCGGGCGCTGAAAACGCGGCACCGCGACTCCGACCGGCGTCGCGAGCAGCGCGCGCAGCGCGGCGCGTTCCGCGCGCAGCGCGCCGATTCGCGCGCGGCATGCGGCGCAGGATTCGAGATGGGCCTCGAGCGCGGCGGCGTCGGTTGGCGTCAGCTCGCCGTCGGCGTACGTCGAGCGCACGAGCGGCGATGGGCACTGCGTCGTCATACGATCTCCTTATTCAATGTGCGAGCTTCGGCGTTTGGGGGCGCCAATCCCCGGCGCAGCGCCTGCTTCGCGCGGCAGATCAGTGCGCCGGCGTGCGTGCGCGTGATGCCGAGCGCCGCGGCGACCTCGTCATAGCTCGCGTCGCGGTAGTACGCGAGCACGAGCGGTAGCCGGTAGCGTTCTGGCAGCTCCGCGATGGCCGCGTTGAGCTCCGTCGCGCGCTCCTGCGCTAGCAGATCGCCGAGCACGTCGCTGTCGTCCGCCTCGGCCGCGATACGCTCGTCGCCCTCGGTGCCAAACAGCTGCGCCTCCTTGCGGCGGCGGCGCACGACGTCGACGCAATAGTTGCTTGCGATGGTCAAGATCCAGCCCTCGAATGGCCGGGTGGGATCGTAGGAAGCGAGCGCCCGATGCGCGCGCAGAAAGACTTCCTGTGCTGCGTCCTCGGCGGGGTAGACGCGGCCGAGCAACCGCCGGCAGAGGCCGAGAACGCGCCGGTAGTTGTTTCGATAGTGCTCCGCAAAGTCCGCCTCCGAAGTCATTCGGCATCCCGGGCTGGTAGCCCTGTCGTTTCGTGAGGTAATACGAGCCGCGCACGAATTCATTACAGTACGCCGACCGGGAGGTCGCGATGCCGGAACCGCAGGAACTCACGAAAGCGAGACGGTGCTTGGCTCGCGCGGAAGCCGACTTGAGCTCGGCCGACGGCTTTGCGCAGCTCGTCGAAGGCCTCACGTTCCTAGACGACGTGATCGGCTCCGGCGCCCCCGCCGCGACCACGGCGCGCAACCTCGCGACGACCTATGCCGCGCGAATCTACGCGCGGGTCGGCGAGGCGGTCGCCGGCGACGCGCAACTGCCCGAGCCGGAGCTCGAGCACTTTTTCAAGGTCGTGCTCGCGTTCGACCAGGTCGCTGCCGCGCTGCCGGAGTCGGCGCAAGAGCTGAAGATCGACGTCGTGAGGCGCCTGATCGACCGCTACTACGAAGGTCATCCGCCGGAGAAGAAGCAGCGAGCGCTCGACGACCTCGCACAGATCAAAAGGAGAGACTGATGCTTGCCAGGCAAGTGCAGACGATGGCGGCCTACAACCGCTGGATGAACGACAAGCTGTATGCCGCGTGCGCCGAGCTCAGCGACGAGGAGCGCAAAGCCGACCGCAAGGCGTTCTTCAAGTCGATCCATGGCACGCTCAACCACATCTTGCTCGCGGACCGCGTCTGGTTCGGGCGTTTCATCGGCAGGCCCGTGACGGTCAAAAGCCTCGATCAGGAGCTCTACGCCGACTTCGGAGCGCTGCGCGCCGAGCGCGCGTCGACGGATCAGGACATCGAGGGCTGGGCCCAGGGGCTCCGCGACGAGCAGCTCGCCGGCAAGTTGCGCTTCACGAGCATCGTGCGGCCCGAGTCGCGCGAGTACGACCTCTGGGTGCTCGTCGCGCACTTCTTCAACCACCAGACTCATCATCGCGGCCAAGTCACGGCGTTGCTCTCGCAGCTTGGGCGGGACTACGGTGTCACGGACCTCCTTTGGATGCCGGAGGTCGAGCCGCGCCGCTGACCGCCTGCGATGCGGGATCGGGTGGCCTATGCCGCCGTACGTGGCGGCAGTCTCGAACCGAAGAATGTTGTTTCGCCGCCGGCCGCCGAGTTTTCCGGCTTGCGATCCCGGCTGGAACGTGGAAGATGGCCGCTCGTCGGGGCCGTGCACTGCTCCGTGAGGAGGCGCCGAATGTATCAACAACCGAACGCTCCACAATCGATTGGCGGTGTGCTCGATAGCGGCTTCAAGCTGTACCGCGAGTCTCTTTCGCAGGCCTACCTGCTCGGAGCGATCGGCGCGCTCGCCACGGCGCCGGCGAATCTGCTCCAGCCTTACATCGTGCGCAGCGGGTACAGCCCGAGCGTGGTCGCGCCGGTTGGCCTCGGGATCCTCGCGACGGCGGTTGTCGCCGTCGTGCTCTATGCGGCGTTGATCGCGCGGATCGACGCGGCCGGTCGCGGCGCGCCGATCTCCTTCGGGCAAGCGCTCTCGCTCGGTTTGCAGCGAATGCCCGCGATGCTCGTGGCCATCATCTTGACGCTCGTCGTGGTCGTCATCGGCCTCTGCCTGCTCGTGATTCCGGGGCTGATCTTCATCATCTGGCTGCTGTTCGCCCCGTTCGCCGTCGTCATCGAGCGTCGCGGCCCCGTCGACAGCCTGACGTACAGCCGCGCGCTCGTGCGCGGCCACTGGTGGCGGACCGCCGCGCTGCTCACGATCATCGGCATCGTGCTGATGGCGGTCTATTTTCTCTTCGGGATCGCGGTTTCGATCGCCGTGATCTCGGATCCCGTCGCGGCCGCCGAAGGTCAGGTGCCGTGGTGGGTCACGCTGGTCGTGGCCCCGGCGTTGGCGGCGGTGATCGCGCCGCTGTCCTACTCGTTGATGCTCTCGATCTTTTACGACTTGCGGCTGCGTCACGAAGGCGGCGATCTCGCCGCGCGGATCGCCGCTACCGCGTGATTCGTCGCCGATGGCTCGCGGAATCGCTCGTTGCGGCGGTAGCTATCGTCGGCGCGTCGTCGGCGCTTGCCCAGTCACTGCCGCCGGGCGTCGATGACTGTCTCGCGAACATCGACGAAATGCGCGCCGCGGACGCGGCAGCGCAGCGCAGCAACGTAGCCGCTCCCGCGCGCACCCTTGCCGACGTGTGCCCCGAGTTTGCTTCGGCGCTCGACGATAATTCGTGGGGGAAAGCGATCGCGGGCGTCTCGGCGGACGAGCTCGGGACGAGCGCGTTCGTCGAGCTCACTAACCTCGTGGACAAGTATGAGCGTCCGGGAGCCGGCGAACGCGCGGTGTCATCCCCGCGTGCGGCCGCGCTCGACGACGTGCTTGCCGAGCTCAAGCTCGAAAAGGCCCCTCCGCTCACGCTCTGGGAGCGGATACAGCAGTGGTACGACGAGCATTTCGGCGCGCGCGGCGACGAGGCGCGCGGCTGGCTCGAGCAGTGGCTGCAACGGTTTGCGCCTTCTGAACGGTTGGTCAGCTACTTCGTGATCGTTCTCGGAGTCGTGCTCGTGGCCGTGACGGTCGCGATTGTCTATAACGAGCTGCGTGTCGCGGGCGTCCTCGCGGGCGGCGTGTTGCGCAAGTACTCGCCGCTCGCGCCGGCGGCGCCGGATTCCGATCCGGAGCGGCCGCGAAACTTCGACGACGTCGCGCGCGCGCCGCTCGCCCGCCGCCCTGCGCTGCTGCTCGCGCTCGTGCTCGAGCGCCTGCGTGCGCGCGGCGTGCCGCTGTTGCGCGACAGCCTCACGCATCGCGAGCTGCTCGGCGCGGCGCGGCTGAGCCCTCAGCAAAGCGCCGCGTTCGGCGCCGTGCTCGACGCGGCCGAGCGCGTCACGTTCGCCGATTGGCGGCCCGCCGAGGCCGATGTCGACTCGGTGCTCGCGCGCGGCAAGCAGCTGCTGTCCTCGTTGGCGGCCGAGGTCGCGTCTAAATGAGGGATCGGCTCGTCACGCTGCTCGGTGCGTTGCTCGCGCTCGCGATCGTGTACGCGTTGTTCTTCCAGCGTCCCGGCGAGAAGCCGGTCACGAAGCCGCTCAGCACCGAGGCGGGCCGCAACGGCTACCTCGCGCTCTGGAACTGGTTGGAGCGCGAGCACGTGCGCGTCGTGAGCTTGCGCAACCGCTATTCGACGCTGCACGAAGACAAGTCGCTGGCTGGAAGCGGCAACGTGCTGATCGTCACGATGCCGTTCCGCACGCCGCTGCGTGATTCCGAGGTCGTGCCGCTGCAATCGTGGCTGCTGAGCGGCAACACGGTCGTCTTGCTAGCCGCGCTCGACGATTCACCGGAGTGGCTGCCGATCGCCGACCGGGGCGACTTTCGCAATGACCTCGCGGCGCTGACCGGGATGCGATTCACGACACAGCGCGAGGAGGCGGCCGCCGCCGCGCGCCGGGACGGCGCCAACCGCGCGCCTTCGATCGCACGCTTTGCACCCCCGCCGATCGCGGCGCGGACCGCCATCGCGATAGAGCCCGCTGTCGAGCATCCGCTGCTCGCGGGTGTAGACACGTTGCACGGATACTCGGACGATCCAAGCGAGATCTGGTGGCCGCGTCCCGACGCGAGTCGGCTCGTGCTGCGCCTCGCGACGGAGTCCTCGAGCGGCAACGACGCGCTGTGGGAACGCCCGTATGGGAGCGGCGAGATCATCGTTGCCGCGAGCGCCTCGCTGCTCGCGAACCGCAACATCGGTGAAGGCGGCGCGCGCGAGCTCGTGCGCAACATCCTGCGCTATCGGCTCGGCGACCGGGGCGCCGTGATCTTCGACGACATGCATCACGGCCTGTCGTCGCTTTACGATGCGTCTGCTTTGCTGCGCGACGCGCGGCTGCGAAGCACGATCTGGTTCGTGCTCGCCGCGTGGCTCGTGTACGTGCTCGGCGCGAGCAATCGGCTCGCGCCGCCGCGCATGCCTCGGAGCGTGCCGAAGCAGGGAGACTTCGTCGCGGCCGCCGGCGGCTTCATGGCCCGCCGGCTCGACCGCGGCGCGGCCGGACGGCTGCTGCTCGACGAATGGCTCGACGAGGTGAGGCGCGCGCGCGGGCTGCCGCGAGGCACGTCGCTCTGGCCCGAGCTCGAGTCGACGCCTACGCTCGCACGCGGCGTCTACGAGGAGCTGCACGAGTATGACCGCACGCTCGCGCGCGGCGGTACGGTCGACTTGGGTTCGCTTCATAACGCGTTGCTGAAAGCGAGAGAGGGAATCGGATGACGGTGCAGGCGCACGAGGTCGAGAAGTTTTTCCGCGAGCAGGTCGGCACAGTCGTCTATGGGCTCGACGACGTGATCCATGCGCTCACGATCGCGCTCGTCGGCGCCGGTCACGTTTTGATCGAAGGGCCGCCGGGACTCGGCAAGACGCTGCTCAGCAACACGTTCGCGCGCGCGCTCGGCGGCGAGTTCAAGCGAATCCAAGGAACGGCGGACTTGATGCCGACGGATCTTACGGGCGTGCACGTCTTCGACTCGCAGCGCGCACAGTTCCAGTTTCGGCGAGGTCCGTTATTCGCGGACGTCGTGCTCGTCGACGAAGTGAACCGCGCCGGGCCGAAAACGCAATCGGCGCTGCTCGAGGCGATGGAGGAGCGGTTCGTCACGGTCGACGGCGAGCGCTTCCCGTTGCCGGCCGATTTCTTGATTGTCGCCACTCAGAATCCGCGCGACTTCGAGGGCACATATCCATTGCCCGAGTCGCAGCTCGACCGCTTCATGATTTGCGTGCAGATGGGATATCCCTCGCGCGCCGACGAGACGCGGATCCTGGCCGAATACGGCCTGCCGGGGCGCGCGCGCGACTCGATCGCGGTTCAGACCTTGCCGGGCGGGGCACTCGCGTCCGCGCGCGAGGAGCTCGGTAACGTGCATCTCTCCGACGCGCTCGTCGGCTATGTGCTCGATATCGTCGCCGCGTCGCGGCAGACGTCGAGCGTAGTGCTCGGGCTGTCGAGCCGCGCCGCGATTGCTCTTTCGCGCTGCGCGCGCATCGAGGCGGCTTTGCGCGGCGGCGACTTCGTCGTGCCGGACGACGTGAAGCGCGTTGCGCCGTGGGTCATACCGCATCGGCTCGTTCTCGCACCCGACGCAGTGCTCGAGGGCGCGTCGGCACGCACCGAGGTCGAGCGGATCCTCGCGTCCGTGCCCGTGCCGCGCGATACGAAGTGAGCCTCACGCCGCTCGCCATCGTCGTCCTCGTGCTCGCCGCTCTCATGGGGATTGCGGCCCAGTGGAGCGGATCGCCGCTCGCGGAGCTCTGGTGGCGCACGGCTGTGGCGCTCGTCGCGGTCGGGCTCGCCTACGAGCTCTACGTTACGCGGCGTGTCGCGATCGTCGCGAGCTGGGCGCAGCGCACGTCGCTGTATCTCGGCCGCGTCGCGACGCTCGATCTGAGGCTGGCGAATCGTTCTCGTCGAGCCGTCGTGATCGATGTGGCACCGGTATGGCCCGACGCTCTCGCGGGCGAGCAGCGCGCGCAGCGGCTCCACGTCGCCCCGAACGCGGAGCAGATCGCGGCGCTCGCCGCTCGCGCTGTGGCGCTCGGCGATCATGCATGGCTGCCGCTTCCGGCGCGCGTCCGCGGCCCGCTCAATCTGGCCTGGTGGTCGAGGCGGCTCGCGCCGTCGGGGGTCGCGCGAGTGTTGCCCGACACTCTCGGGCCGCGTGCCATCGTCGCGGGCTCGAGCGAGGGCGCAACGCCGCAGACGACGATCGGCGGCGGCCTGGAGCTGCACCACTTGCGCGACTACCAGCCGGGCGACCCGCGCCACACGATCGACTGGAAAGCGACTGCGCGCAGCTCGCGGCTCGTTACGCGCGTGTTCAGCGAGGACCAGCACCTCGAAGTGATGTTGCTGATCGACGCGGGCCGCACGAGCCGCACCGAGGTCGACGGTCTGCAGCAGCTCGGCCACTACGCGAATCTCGCGGCGCGGTTTGCCGAGTTTTGCGTCGCGCACGACGACCAGGTCGGGCTGATCGCGTTCGCGGATCGGGCTCTCGCCACGATCAAGCCGGCGCGCGGCGTCGAAGCCGTTACTCGAATCCGCGCGGCCCTCACGAAGCTCGCTCCGAGCCCGGTCGAGTCCGACGTGCTCGCGGCCGCGTTGCACGTTCGCCAGCTCGTGCGCCACCGCTGTCTCGTCGTGATCTTGACGGATCTCTACGAGCGCAGCGCTACGAGCGCCGTCGCGCAGAGCGCGCGCCTGCTTCTGCCGAAGCATTTGCCGCTGATCGCCGGCATCGTGAGCGACGAGGTGTTCGAGCTCGCGGAGAAAAGGGCCGACGACTGGCTCGATCCATATCGCGCTCTCGCGGCGCGCGAGTATCGACGCGAAGTCGGCGCGAACGTCGCGCGACTCGGTCAGCTCGGTGCGTATGCGCTCACGGCGCGCGCGCGCGAGCTCGACTCCCGCGTGCTAGAAACGTACTCGCGCCTGCGCGCACAACGCCGCATTTAACCGCGGAGCGCTTCGCCGCGGGTCACTGTGCGGTGCGCGCGCGGAAAGCGGCGTCGATGATCGTGAGCGACGCGGGGCTGTCCCAGTCACGTGCGCCGTGGATCTTCTGCAGCACGCGCCCATCCGCGTCGACGAGCACCGTGAGTGGAATCTGCGCAGCGCCGAGCATGTGCTCGAGCACGAGGTCGTGGTCGATGAAGTGGCTGATCGTCGCGTTGGATTCCGCGAGCGCCGCCTGCGCCCGATCCGAATAGTCGTCGGTCGAGATGCCGATCACGGCGAAGTAGCTCGATCGGTCGAGCCACGCGAGCCGCTCGAGCGACGCCATCTCGGCGCGGCACGGGCCGCACCAGCTCGCCCATACGTTGATCAGCAGCGGCTTGCCACGGAACTCGGAGAGCTTGCGCGACGGGCCGTTGAGCCCAGCCATCGACGCGTCGCGCAAGACTTCGCCGACGCGCACCTCGCCCGGCGTGTCGGCGAGCGTATGCGTCGTCGCACCGGCGACACACGCAACGGCCACGAGCAGGGGCAGGCTTCGAAGCATGAGCCGACGCTGCCACGCGCCCGCGGCGCGCGCAACCGACGGCTTCTCAGGCGCGCGCGGCGCGCGCTCGCGTGTAGCGCCCGAGGGCGCCCGACAGCACGAGCAGGAAGAACGCGAAGTAGCCGAGCCCGATTGCGAGCCGAGCGCCGAGCGTGAAGCGCCCATTCGGCGATACGAAGCCCTCGAGCACGCCCGCCCCGACGAGGAACGTGAGGCAGACGACCATGAGCCTGAATCCGCGCGCAACAGAACGCTGAAAGGCCGCCGCGCGAGTGAGCTCTCCGGGCCGCGCGAGGGCCTCGCCGAGCGACATGCCTACCGCGCCGGCGATGCAAATCACGCTGAGCTCGACGAAGCCGTGCGCCGCGGTGAATTGGAACAGCCGCCCCGCAATGCCGTGCTGCGCGGTGAACGCGAAGATTCCGCCGATCGACAGCCCGTTCATCGCGATGATGTAGAACGTGCCGAGTCCGTACAGCACGCCGAGCGACAGCGCAAACAGCGACACGACGATGTTGTTCGTGAAGATCTGCACGGACAGCAGCGATGACGGAAACACGTTCAGCAAGTTGTCCGTCCAAAGCTCGCCGCGCTGCACGCCGTCGATCATCTTCTCCGATGCGAACAAGCTCGCGAGCTCGGGATACTCGCTCACGAGCCACGCGCCTGCGCCGATGCACACGGCGAACAGCGACACGACGACTCCGATCTGCCAGCGCAACTCGCGGGCCGCGGCCGCGGCGTCGTGAGTGAACAGCCGCAGCACGCCGCGCCAAAATGCGGCAGGCGGACGGAACAACGAGCGATGCAGCTCTCGGTAGACGCCCTCGAGATATTTCGTGAGCGCGGCGTTCGGCGCCTCGCGGCGCGCAAGCGCTAAGTCGCGCGCGATCTCCGGATACGCGCGCACGGCCTCCAGCACGTTCGCGGCGGGCGCCGACTTGCCGTGCTCGAGGCCGCGAAGCCGTGCGCCCGCGGAACGCCATTCGGCGACGCGCTGCTCGAA
>Ga0070670_100001757_pt1 | contig 17645 bp, 18 predicted proteins | sample KBSS63metaG_FD_64665 | JGI IMG/M metagenome (GOLD analysis project Ga0070670, IMG submission 64665) | Switchgrass rhizosphere microbial communities from Kellogg Biological Station, Michigan, USA - KBS S6-3 metaG | ecosystem: Host-associated > Plants > Roots > Rhizosphere > Soil ... | reverse complement strand
GACTTAAACGGCTTTGTGAAATCGGAATTCTGGATTCACCGGAGGACCGGCTATTTGGGGAACTTGCCGAGCAGGCACTCACCCTATTCCCAGGTGCCAGCATTGCAGCCATCAGCCTGATTGACAGGGATCGTCAATGGTTCAAGACGATTGTAGGGCTAAATAGGAAGGAAACTCCTCGCGACCAATCATTCTGCGCCCATACTATTGAAACGCCTGGCACAATGGTCGTTGAAGATGCGACGCAAGACGGCCGGTTTCGGGACAATCCTCTTGTTACGTCTTTTCCTGGTATCCGCTTTTATGCCGGGGTCAAATTGATGAACGGGGTCGGTGCTCTCTGCGTCATCGGACGCAAGCCACGTCACGCGAGCGAAAGCGAACTTTCAAAGCTCAGGAAGCTCGCAAGCCTCGTCGATATACAGTTGATGGCTCACGGGTCATTGTTTGCTCTGAACTGAGGGCGTTTTGCATTTTGCGCCGTTTGGATTATCCCCGCCACTTCGGCGCGCGAGCAGTTGACCGTCTCGACGAGTTGATACCGCCCGCATCGCCCAGCAGAATGCCACGATGATTGAGAGACAAACGCCGCCCGTGCGATGTTGGCCGCGGACGACAGAACCTTCGCGAAGTGATCTCGCAGTTCAATCCCGGCGGCAGCGCCGCCGGAACATAAATCTTTCCGCTCTTCGCAAGACAGCGTCTGCACTGACGAGACCTTTTTGTGGGTACACAGACAGGTCGTCCCACGGGCTCGCAAGATGGCTGTCAGCGGCGGTGGTGCGGCCGCCAAGGATAATCAAGGTGCAAAGATGCTAAGACGTATTGGCCTAGAGCAGTTGCGAACCGGAATGTTTATCGAGGCATTTGAAGGCTCCTGGCTAGGTGGCCCACTTGCAGGTCATCGCTTCATGCTCCAGACCGAGGAAGAAACCGTAGGCCTGAAGGAAAGCAAGGTCAGCGGTATGTTCATCAACACGGCAAAAGGGTCGGATGTTTCGCAAGCGCTTGCTCGGCCGGGCGGTGCCGCCATTATGGATCGGGCGAGCAAGACGTCGGCCGTGTCGAGAGAACGAAAGATCCGTATGATCACCGCTGATAAAATCAAAAGAACCTCCGATCTCCTGAAAGGTATATTTGAAGATGTCGGCGGCGGAGCCGCTGTTACGGTTGCTATGGTGGCTCCGGTGATTGAGGAGATCAGCCAGTCGCTGGATATCAATCCTTCGATATTTATTAATATGACGCGGTTGAAGTCGAGAGATGAGGCGACATTCCTTCATTCGCTGGCCGTTGCAGCTCTGATGATCCGCTTGGCGCGGCACTTGAAACTGAAGCCGGGGATGGTTCCCATGCTCGGAATAAGCGGCCTCCTCCACGATATCGGAAAGATCGGGATGCCCATCGAGGTCTTAACGAAGGGCGGCAGCCTTAGCGATAGCGAAATGGAGCTTATCCGCCGCCATCCCGCACTCGGACATCATATGCTCTCGCGCGGCCAGGGGATGCCTGACGTCGTGCTAGACGTTTGCCTCCATCATCATGAAAGGCTCGATGGGAAGGGATACCCGATGCGCCTTGTTGAGGGGCAGATCAGCCTTTACGCAAGAATGGCGGCCATCTGTGATGTCTACGATGCTTTGACCTCTGTGCGCCCCTATAAGAAAGCGTGGACTTCGTCAGAAGCGGTGTCGTGGATGTTCGGTACGACCGGAGTCTTCGATCGGCGTCTCCTTCACCAGTTCGTGGATGGCGTGATTCTGGAAGGAGGTTCATTCGTTGGAGGCGACGTGAAAGTACCAAATTTCGGCGATCGTGCCCCGCGATGACGAGTGGAAAAGATGAAGTAGCCGGTTGATCTCTCAGGATAGGTGGGTCGAGAGCGCCCTCGAACGATCGTGAAGACAGTAGCAGGCATGGCTGCAGCGCAGAAAACAACTTTAAGTGTGTATGACAGTACAGTTTCGTACAAAGGTTGTTGTGCTATGTATTTTTTTAGCGCATGTTCATATGTGTCGCCAGCCACGCAAGGGCGCTGGCGTTTGGAAGATCATCGCGCTTTCGCCCCCCGGAGAGCATGATGACGCGCCAAAACATAAGCATATTTAAAAACCGTCTGCTCAGCGCGCTTTCACCGGCTGATCTATTGCTACTTGTTCCCGATCTCGAGAGGGTGCACCTCAGCCTTCGGCAGTCACTCGAGACAGCACACCAGCCGATCGATCTGGTCTATTTTCTTGAGTCCGGCCTGGGTTCGGTGGTTGCCAAAAAGGAAGGCGGCACAACGGTCGAAGTCGGCCTCTTGGGTCGGGACGGCATGACAGGCACCTCTCTCGCTCTCGGAGATACGGAAAGCCCGTTCGACTGCTTCACGCAGATGGACGGTTCGGCGATGCGGATTTCAGCCCATAATTTGCGTAAGGCCATGTCCCGAAGTATTTCGGTCGCAGATCTCTTTAGGAGCTATGCACGCGCCATCGGCATCCAGACCACCTATACCGCCTTGGCAAATGGCCAAATCAAACTGGAAGAGCGGCTGGCACGGTGGATTCTCATGGTTGATGATCGCGTAGATCACGACAACTTTTTTGTCACCCATGAGTTTCTTGCCATGATGCTTGGGGTGCGGCGCCCGGGTGTCACTGTGGCGCTGCAAATTCTAGAATCCAGGCACTTGATCAAGTCGCAGCGCGGCGAGATCGTCGTCAAAGACCGAGAGGGGCTAATAGCCCTTACTAAAGGCACCTACGGTCCTGCCGAGGTAGAATATGAGCGTTTGATCGGCATTCCTCTGGCGAGATCAATGCCCGCTCCAAATGACGACGAACCTGTTTTACGACCGGCCTAGCAGTCAACCTGTCCATTCCAAGTTCAGCAACCTTTGGGGACGAAGCATGACCTCAATTTTTGACAAGCCCATTGATGAAACATCTGAGGCTTATCTTCTAGACGCATCTACCGAGGCCTGCGCGCAACATGGAATTTCGCCTGATGGCGGAGATGGTAGCGACCTCGCGACCACTCTTCGTCACATGTTTCAGCGAGGCATCGTCAGGAAGGACAGGTTTATCGCTCTCTTCCTAACCTGGCGCAAAATAAAAACGGGCCCAACGTCCGTCGGATTAACTTGATCAGCGTCTGACGAAGTTTCCGACAGGAAAAGGCGGTTCGATGTTAACTATCGATAAAAAGTCTAGAGACCAGATCGTCGCAGAAGCCTGTGTCGAAGAGTTCCGGAAAAAACTCGGCCCGTTCGTGGTCGCCGTCGAGAGGACACGTATGGCGATGGTGTTTACCACCGCCAAGCAGCCAGACAATCCGATCATTTTCGCAAATGACAGCTTCCTAAAGCTCACAGGCTATGCGCGGGACGAGGTGCTCGGACAAAGCTTCAACGCGTTGATAGGACACGCGTCTGCACCGGATATTCTAGGAAAGCTGAAATCGGCGTTTGGCGACGATAACGAGGAAATTCTAGAAAGCACCTGCAACCGGAGAGACGGCAGTGTGTTTTGGGCAGCTATCCTGATCGGCCCAGTTCGTGATGCTGACGGTAATATCGTCCAGAATTTTATTTCATTCAACGATTTAACCAAACATAAGGATGAACTGGCGCAGTCACGCATGTTCATCGACGAATTGAACCACCGCGTGAAGAACACGCTTTCGACTGTGCAATCGATCGTGTCGCAGGCCTTGCGGGCAACAAACGACCCCTTGGTCATTAGAGAGGCGATTGAGGCTCGACTCTTCGCCCTGTCGCGATCTCATGATCTCCTCAGTCAGGAGATCTGGAAGGGCGCTGAGCTGAATGGTCTGCTAACTGCGGCGCTTGAGCCGTTCCAAGATGCATCTCGGAAGTCCGGGCGCTTTGTGATCACCGGAAGCAAAATCCACCTTTCACCGAAAGTGACATTGGCGTTGGGCATGGCGTTTCATGAGCTCGCGACAAATTCTGTCAAATATGGTGCGCTGTCACTAGAGTCCGGATCGGTCTCTGTTGACTGGGCAATGCGGCAAACGCCGAATGGCGAGCGCCTTATAATCCGCTGGCAGGAAAAGGACGGGCCAGTCGTTGGTTTGCCGTCCCGCAGGGGATTTGGTTCAAAGCTCCTTGAGCGCGGTCTCGCACATGAACTGGATGGGAATGTTGACCTTCAATACCGCTCCGAAGGTGTCTTGTGCACAATAAGCTTTATCGTCCCAAAAGATGATCGTGATGAGTGAGCTGCTTCTCTCAGGCCGCCGTATGCTCGTCGTCGAGGATGAGATGATGCTTCTGATTATGATAGAGGACATGCTGAGCGACCTCGGGTGCCAGTCGGTCAGCGTTGCGGCGACGGTCAAACAGGCATTGGCTCTGGTCGGGACGCGGCCTTTCGATATTGCCATGCTAGATGTAAACTTGAACGGTGAGATGAGTTTCCAGGTTGCAGATGCACTCGTTTCGCTGCACGTTCCCTTTATCTTTTCATCCGGTTATGGCGCCGATGCTTTGACCTCGAAATACTACGATCGCCCGCTGTTGAGAAAACCTTACAGTTACCACGACCTCGAGAACGTTCTTCAACGGGTTTGCGCGGATGGCACCGGTGGCAGAAGACGGGTCTGATGCGCCGACATTGGCGCCGCATATCTTGGGGTAGGCGGAGCTTTCGCAATGCTGAAGGCTTCACCCGCAGTGCTACCGTCCGATTATCCTTTAAGGCGATGTGCTGCGCGATCGGAGGCATCCCGATCAGACTGATGCAGGTTCAGGATGCGAATTGCATCTGCCTTCGGAATGGCGTGCTTGTGAACAAAATAGCCGAGATCATATGCATCTGGGGCCCTTGTCCAATCTTGAGTGATATTGTGCGCCGTGATGGTCATCATTGTCTCCTAGATTGCCAAATCAGTACGCCAATGTAACAGCGGCATGGATCGTCCGAAGGATTGGTATAAATTCAGACAATGCGTGAAGGCCTTCCCCGCCGGATTTGATCCGGACGCAAGCGGAGCCTCGGGCTATAAACTGATTTGGATGATCTTGAACGCTCGTGGAACGTTGGAATAAGTATACCGTGGCGGAGCCGTCTTGCGGTGAACTCTCTTATAGTTCATCCGCAGCGGCAGCCCGAGGGCAGTAAGGCATGTAAGTGTATGCAGCCAGCCCGCAGAGTAGCGAGAACGCCCACACGTAGTCGGTTCGGGAGCGGGGGGCTGAAACGAGGCAGTCCCTATCCGTTTGCCTAAAGGCTCCTGGGGATAATGTCGGATAGATGGGTGCCCGCTGATCCGGAGCGCCATCGGGTTCGTATGAAGCGTATCAGCCACATAGACGTGGCAAACCTGAAGGATCGACACTGTAGAAGTCTCCGAAATACAGCTCGTTCTTGTCGCTGAAGATGGAGGCATCGTCAGCATTAGGCTGGTTGATATTCTTAGCGAGGCAGGCTTCGAGTCGCTTGTGGTGATAAACGCTCAGGAAGCCATTGCTGAGCTGGAGGCGGACGCATCGCGCTTCCGCGCATTGCTCACTGACATCAGGATGACTGGAGACGACACCGGCTGGGGTGTAGCTAGACGGGCGCGAGGACCGCAGCCGACGATCCCTGTGATCTACATGAAGGGCGACAGTGCTGAGCAATGGCGTGCTCAGGGCGTGCCTGGAAGTGTGCTGCTGCAAAAACCGTTTGTCGCTCTCAATTGATCCCCGCGTTGACTAACATTCTTAACGAAGCCAGCATGATGAATATCGGCCACTCACTCACTCATCTGCCACGCCCTCCTTCGTTTCGGGAGCGGGGAGTAACCGGCGGAACATTTCCGCGGGATAGTACGGTTTCGTACGTTGTAAATCTGGCTGGCGGCTCTACCGTCGGGTGAGTATAGATCTTGGGAGGATCAAAATGAGATTTTTCTTTAAAGTCAGGGAACGCGATTTCGTCATCGATGACACCGAGGGGTTCGAGTTTCTTGACCTTAAGGCGGCTCATGCGGAAGCGAGGATCGCCTTGCGCGAACTGGTTGCAACTATGGTGTTCGAAGGCAATCCAATTGGCGGCGAGGTGCTAGAAGTTTGCCGTGAAGATGGCACTGTCCTCTTGGCACTTCCGTTCAAAACGGCAGTGACATTTAGATCGCACCAACGCAATTGATGCTGTCTGCCATCTGAGCGAAGACGGCCGCGGCCGTATTCGTCTTACAATTAGTAACTGCCATCGCTAATTTAGCGCGATATTCCTCTCGTTTGGGCGGCGAAGGAAGATAACGCGTGAAAACCGAGAGCGACGACAAGCCAGCAAATTCAACAGTGATCGAATTTAAAAAGGAGATTGGCCTAACCACTCGCTTATCGAATTCGGCTCAAAAAGTCAGAGGGCTGGGGCGTACACTTCAGGTGGAGCCGACCGCTCACCGGATGGAAATTCACCCATCTCACCGAGTTGCCGCCGGTATCCTCATCGACGATCGGAATTCTACTGTCTGACAAAAAGGCGTGCGCCATCGAAGCGTTCTCTTCACCGATGTCTCTTCCGCGGTGATGCGTCTCCCTACCGCCGTATAGCTTGGCCTGCAGTCGCGACGGGTCCGCACCCATCTTGCAGAGCTCGTTCACCAGCATTTCCATTGCCTGGTCGCCATATTGGCCGGACGGCTCACAATCAAACTTAACGTCCGTCGGCAACATGAAATGATTCATCCCTCCAACGCCCGCAACGGGATCGTAAATCGATGCCGAGACGCAAGGCCCAAGCACGGTATAGAGAATGACGCCCGCATCGTTCGAAACACGGCATTCTCCTCCGAGAACTTGAAGCTTTTCTATCGTCTGCATGAATGTCATGAACCATTATTGAGTGCGACATAGCAGGACGCAGAGTCCATCGGTGATAACAATAATTAAAAGAATTGGCTAATATATTTAAATCCGGCCTTGATCCCGCGAGGGCGACAGTGCTTGGTCAATCCCGACATCCACATGCAGATATCCCCACTATCCGAGCTTGGTGCGTCATATCCGCGCGACGACCAGTCGATCTCCGAGTTGGAGCAGGCCCAGGGGCATCTTCAACTTAACGGAATATGGAATTCGATGTGCGATGACAGGCCATGACAGACCGTGATCCGCTCTATCGCCACCATCGCTTTCCCGCTTTAGTAATTGCCCACGCCGTGTGGCTCTGTTTCCGGTTGCCTGTGAGCCTGCGAATGGTCGAGGACTTGCTGGCTGCCCGTGGGATCATTCTCTCTCATCAGACGGTCCGGCTGTGGGCGGAGAAGTTCGGCCGGCGTTTCGCCAAAGACATCCGTCGTCGCTCATCCGGTCGGCTTGGAGACAAGTGGCACCTCGATGAGGTCGTCATTTTAATTCGAGGCAAGAAGCACTGGCTGTGGCGCGCCGTCGACCAGGACGGATTTGTTCTGGAGGTGCTGGTGCAAAGCCGCCGCAATGCCAAAGCGGCCAAACGCCTGATGCGCAAGCTTTTGAAGAGCCAGGGGCGAGTGCCGCGGGTGATGATCACCGACAAGCTGCGGTCCTACGGCGCAGCAAAGCGTGAGATCATGCCGGGTGTAGAGCATCGCTCCCACAAAGGGTTGAATAATCGGGCGGAGAATTCTCACCAACCGGTCCGGCGGCGAGAGCGGATCATGAAGCGCTTCAAGTCACAGCGACATCTACAACGCTTCGTCTCCATCCATGACCCGATTGCCAACCTGTTCTACATCCCACGCCTCGACATCTCCTCCGGCCACCATCGGGAACTGCGCACGGCGGCGATGAGCTTGTGGGCGAAAATTGCCCGAGCATGAGATATAACGGCGAATGGCATCTTTCGCTGGCCTTTCCTCCGTTAAGTTTACGATGACGTACCGCCACCTGGAAGAGGTGGGAAGCGACGGTTCAGGATATCGGAACTCGAGCTTCTCAACGCAACCACTTAACGGCATTCCCACAGCCGGATTTGCCGCCAATTCGCAAAATGCCGAAACCCTATGTCCCTTCGCCTTGATGCGGCGCGAACCTACCACCCTCTCAGCTGAGTAACCGAGCATCTCGAGAGATCTCGGGGTTTGGCGACGCCTACCCAGTTAAGCTCTGAGCGGAAGACGTTCAGTCTCGACATGCTGAGCATAGCGGGCGAGCAGCGATGTAGCAGAATTTCGGTCAACAGCTTTCGAAAACAGGTATCCTTGCCCAAGCATGCACCCGAACGACAAGAGCTGATCAAGCTGCGCATCGGTTTCGATGCCTTCGGCCACGACGCGTAGCCCTAGCTTGTTGGCAATGCTGAGCACCCCCTCGACAATGATGACGGCGCCGTCACCTGGAACCAGCCTCTCGACGAAGGTTTTGTCGATCTTGACGATATCAACCGGGACCGTCAGAAGATGGGTAAGCGACGCAAAACCCGTTCCAAAGTCGTCAAGCGCGACACGCATTCCATGGCTACGGAGCGATTGGATCTCGTCGGCAACCACGTGATCGCGCTGGCCGAGATAGACAGACTCCGTCACCTCTAGGATAACGTGTTTCAACGGAACGCCGGCGTCACCAAACACTTTACAAATCCGCTCCTGCAGATGGCCGGCATGGAAGTCTGCAGCCGAAAGATTGATGCCGACATGCTGGATCGGCAGTCCCCTGTCGAGCCACCCGCGCATATCACTGGCGACACGTAGGAGCATGCACTGCGTCAGTTCGGAAGCAACATGGGCGTCTTTTGTCGCTTCGTGAAAGTTGGCAGCAGCGACAATTTCGCCGGACGGCGTCGTCATCCGGCACAGCGCCTCGAAGCCGACCACCTCACCCGTATCAAGCCGTACGATCGGCTGGTAATGGGGATTTATCCTGTTTTCAGCAAGCGCAAGACTGACATCGCGGATGGCCCGGAAGCGTCTCGTGAATGCCGTGCCGAGGTCCGCGCTGAATTCGATGAATTTGCCCCGACTGCGCTCTTTCGCGTGGTACAAAGCGATATCGGCGGACTGGCGCACCTTATCGGGGGTGTCTCCCGGGCTTGCAAGACACCCACCCAGAGTCGCGCCGGGAACTACGACGTGGCCCCAGCAATTCGCGTGCTCCTTGATGACCTCGAGGACCCTTGCTGCCAGCATCGACAATGAAGATGCCAGTTCCTTGTCAACAATAATCGCGAATTCGTCGCCGCCGATCCTGAATGCACTGCCTATGCCGCCCACCGAAGCTATTCTTGTCGCGACGATCTGGATGAGTTCGTCACCCGCGCCATGTCCGAACGTGTCGTTGACGACCTTCAGATTATCCAGATCGACCAAAAGAACTCCCCATCCGCCTTTGCTGTCCTCGGCATGTTCGGACAGAACCCGATTGAACTTCGCACGGTTCGGCAGGCCCGTCAGGACATCAGTATAGGTCAAGCGCTGGCGCTCGCGAACCCGCTCCTCCCGCTCGATTGCGATAGCGCAAAGATGGATGCAGGCGTCCACAATGCGTCGCTCCAGGTCGCTTGGCCCCCTGCATTCTCGAAAGTAGAAAGCGAATGTCGCGACGACGTGGTCGCCACTGCAGATCGGCGTGGACCAGCAAGCCCTGAATCCGAGCGGCAGAGCCAAATCCTTGAAGTCTTCCCAGCGAGGGTCGTTCTCGATATCCGTGACGGCAACAGCTTCTGTTCGAAATGCAGCGGCCCCACAGGATCCGGACCGCGGCCCAATGGTCAAATTATCGAGCGCGGCAGAATAGGAATGCGGAAGGGATGGGCCGGCAAGAGGATGAAGGTGTTCTCCGTCAACCGACAATACCGAACACACAATGCCTGGCACCAGGGCCTCTACCTCTAGGCACAATCGCTCGAGCGTTGCTTGCAATGCTTCGCCGCGTGCGATCAATTCCAGAATTACGTTCTGCAGTTTCAAGATCATGGCGATGCACTGTCTCCGGTTGCCGGGACGTTACCATTGCAACCTTTTCTTCGAGTTGCCTAATTGTATAAAGGTTTATGAAGCCGAGCTTGTTCCCAACCGCGCAGTGTGTGCCTTGCGGCGAATGACCTTGTTTTCGGGACGCTTAACAAAAAGTGCCTGAGATCATGTCTCAGGGTCCAAGTTTTTGCTCCCACAGCGCAGGGAGGAGAACGCGTTGATGCCGTTATCGTAGGCTTTAGGGCAACGAGTCCTAAACGCTGGGTGCGCCCGTCATCACCGGAATTCGTTGACGCGTTCATCGATACGTCTTGCAACCGTCTTAACGTGGAGGAGCTGCCGAGGGCTGGTTCCCTTACCAGCTCAGTCAAGGCGAGAAAGCAAGCGGAGGATAATGCATGTTTGATACCACCAACACTTCACGCCGTCAGGCACTCAAATTCCTCGCCGGCGTCCCTTTACTGCCGCTCGGTGCATCGGCGGCGACCTCGCTACTGGCTCTCGGCGTGGCCCGCAATGCCGTCGCCGCGCCGTCGAGCTTCGCTTCGGCCGCATTCAGCGCAATGGCCGCGCCTTCGCTGGCCGACCCGGCCGCCATGGCAACAACGACGGTCGGTTCAGAGCTGACGGTCGCGCTTGCCGACGGAACTACGCAGGCCTTCAAGTTGTCCTATCAGCCCTTCTTCATGACTGGCGACATGGTACCGGATGGCAAAGGCGGGCAGATCCTTGCCGGCGGCTACTATGACATCAACAATAAGCCGATCATCGATACATCGGTTGCGGGCAAGGAGCGCCAGTTCTTCTCCGACTGTCCGGACGGGACTTCGCTCCTCGCGCCGATCGCCGGCGCCAAGGTCGATGGTGTAAAGGGCGATACTGTCTTTGCGGTCGTCCAGTTTGAATATATGTCACGCGACCAGAAGGGCGACGATACCTATGGTTGCATGCCATCGCCAATCGCGGTCCTGTCGCTTGATCAGGATCCGGCCACCGGCAAGCTCACGCTGGTGAAATACCATAACGTCGACACCGCTCAGGCGCACGGTCTGTGGATCACCTGCGGCGCCAGCCTTTCACCTTGGAACACCCATCTGTCGAGCGAGGAATACGAGCCCGACGCCTTCGCGGCCGCATCGAACAAGCAACTCCTGGCCTATAGCAAGAATCTCTTTGGCGACGAGAAGACGGCAAACCCCTATCATTACGGCCACCTGCCGGAAGTGAAGGTCAATGCGGACGGAACCGGCACGCTGACCAAGCACTATTGCATCGGACGGATCTCGCATGAATTGGTGCAGGTCATGCCGGACCAACGCACGCTGCTGATGGGCGATGATGCGACCAACGGCGGCTTGTTCATGTTTGTCGCGGACAAGGAAGCCGACCTTTCGGCTGGCACACTCTATGTTGCCAAATTCGCCGGCAACCTTTCCACCGACACCGCGGCGTCGGCCGACAAAGTTGCCTGGGTGAAACTCGGCCACGCCACCAGCGATGAGATCGAGAAACTCGCCGACACGGTGAAGCCCGAGGCGATCATGGAGATCGTCAAGGAGGATCCCAAGGATCCGAGCTACACCCGCATCGCGATGAGCGGTTCCTTCCACTGGGTGAAGCTGAAGCCGGGCATGGAAAAGGCGGCTGCCTTCCTCGAAACCCATCGTTACGCCGCGCTGGTGGGCGGCAGCATGGCCTTCACCAAGATGGAAGGCACCACCGTGAATGCTAAGGACAAGGTCGCCTATTCGGCTATATCGTACATCAAGGACTCGATGGTGAAGGGTGGAAAGGGCTGGTATGAGGCCTCGGGCATCGGCTTCGACAAGCCGCTGGAAGCGGGCGGCATTCTGGCCCATGCCCTGGGCGGTGACCAGAAGGACAGCGGCGGCGAGGCGATCGTCAGCGACTGGGTGCCGTTCGAAAGCCGCTTTATACTCACCGGCGAGGATATTCCTTCCGACGCGCTCGGCAACACCGCCAATCCCGACAAGATCGGCAACCCGGACAATATCAAGTTCTCCGAGCGACTGCGCACGCTGTTTATCGGCGAGGACAGCGGCATGCATGTCAACAACTTCCTGTGGGCCTACAACGTGGATAGCAAGCAACTGTCACGCATCATGTCGGTGCCATCAGGCGCCGAATCGACGGGCCTCCACGCGGTAGACGAGCTCAATGGTTGGACCTATGTGATGAGCAACTTCCAACACCCGGGCGACTGGGAGAAGTTCCACGCCAAGGTGAAGGACACCCTCGACCCGCTTGTCCGCGCTAACTACAAGGATCGCTTCGGCGCTGCAGTCGGTTACCTGACGGCTGATGCGACCAGCATTAAACTCGATAACATGTGATCGATCGGGATCTCGTGTTCGCGGAGATTGGTTGGTTGCTTGTGGGGGCTGGGTAGGGCGTTCCCGCAAGCCGGGGAGCCGGCCCCGTGAATTCCCCGCGACGCGATTGGTTTCGGACGCAAGATCAATCAATTGTCATCTCAAGGTGGTCTGACGTCCTTCGGGCACTTGATGGCCGTAATGGAGGATATCGAGGTTCCAGTGCTCCAATCGAAGACGCAGCGGAAAGTTCAAAATGACTGGCATACCCATGGACTACCGCTGCTGAGCGCTGGTGCACGGATCAAATTTCAACAGTTTCCCCCTATGGAGCTGCGATCGAAAACAGCTTGATTGATCATCGATGCCACACAAATATAACGCCGCTCGCCGTCATCACATCGGCAAGATGAAGTTCAAGGTGACGAACTGGGCCGAGTATGATGCGGGTCTGTGCCGACGTGGCAGTCTGACCCTTTGGGTGACGTCGGAGGCTGTTTACGGTTGGGCAGCACCACGACGCAAGAAAGAGGAGGCCAAAAGCGTTATTCCGATCTGGCGATTGAGACGGCGCTGACGCTGGGCCTGGTGTTCGGACTTCGGCTGCGGCAGATCGAAGGATATTTGAGCTCCGTACTTGCGCTGATGGGTTTGGATCTGCCAGCGCCTGACCACACAACACTTAGTCGTCGGGCGAGAACCTGGAGCCCGCCCACCAGGCGTAGCAATCGTCAGTCTGTGCCGGATGGTCCGCTTCACGTACTGGTCGACAGAACCGGCTTGGAGGTCTACGGCGCTGGCCAATGGCTGGAACAGAAGCATGGTGCCAAGTCCCGTTGGCGATGGCGGAAACTGCACCTGGCGCTGGATGCCGACAGCGGCGAGATCATCGCTCACGCCATGACTGACCAGGATGTCGGCGACGCCTCGCAGGTGGAGGCGCTGCTTGACCAGATCGACAAGGACTCCATCGGCCAGTTCACGGCGGATGGGGCTTATGACGGCAACCCGACCTATGACGCCGTCACCAAGCATAGTGCCGGCGCTGCGGTGGTCATTCCGCCACGCGCCAATGGGGTTGAACGGCCAGACACCGATCTCTCCTGTCAACGAGGCCGTCATATCGCTGCGATCAACGCCGATGGGCGGATGAAATGGCAGGCCGCTACCGACTACGGCAAGCGATCTCTGGTCGAGACTGCGATCGGTCGCTTTAAGTTAGTCATCGGAGGCCGGCTGAGGGCACGCTCATTCGCCGTGCAACAGACGGAAGTCGCCATCGGGTGCACCATCGTCAATCGAATGCTGGCATGCGCGCGCCCGAAATCCGTCCGATACGTAACAGCTACCGCATAGACACAGCATTGAAGACTGGAATCCGCTCATTCATCGACCGATGCAACAACGCCCATCGGCAATGCTCCGCACCGCGACCCGCCTCTACCAACCAACAACAGGAACCACAAACCGCTGGATAGAACTCAAAACTGGATAAAACTTGGGGCAAGGTCACGATGGCCACCCTCAATTCATACTTCGACTTCGCTAGTAATTGGGGCGGCGTATTAGGGCATAGTTAACTGTTCTCGTTTCTAACTAGGGTTGCGCAACATCTGGTTGAGATGGGTCCTTCGCATGACGCGATAATAATCACGTTCCAAGACTGATTGCGGGTAGTCGATCCCTAGGCGGCCGGAGGAAAAGCGAGCGCCTTTTCGTCATTGCCGACAGTATATGATGTCCTGTGTTGGCCTCGGCGGACCCTGCGCCCGGCAATTCGAGACAGGCCGACGGTCTTGGGTGGTCCGCGATGTATCAAACACACCAAATCCAAAAATGGATTTCCAGAGGGGAAATAGAATGTCGTTCTACGCTCAAATGAAGAAGTCTTCTAAATCTCAAGTGGCCCTGACCGAGATACAACGCATTTGTGTTAGCGTGTCAGCTGGGAACCTCTCCGAACGCGTAAATCTCGATGGGGCAACAGGCGAAGCCAGGGAGATGCTGATTGCCGTCAATAGCCTACTCGAGGCGAGCATGCTGCCGATGCAGAAGCTCGGAGCATCTATCGCGCGCATGTCGGGCGACCACGACAGGGGCGACATCGATGTGGTACTGCCCTCAGAAGAGTTCAAGGGCGACTTTGCCGTGATGGCCAAAGGCATCAACGAAATGGTCAGCGGCCACATCGCCGTCAAAAAGAAAGCCATGGCCTGCATCAAGGAACTCAGCGAAGGCAATTTCGAGGCGCCGCTGGAGGCGTTCCCCGGCAAGAAAGCCTTTATCAATCAGACAATCGAAACCTTGCGGGCCAATCTCAAGGGCCTGATCGCTGAAATGAACACGATGTCGGTCGAGCACGACAAGGGCGACATCGATGTCTTCGTGCCGGTCGAGAAATTCAAGGGCGACTTTGCCCTGATGGCTAAGGGCATCAACGAGATGGTCAGCGGCCACATCGCCGTCAAAAGGAAAGCCATGGCCTGCATCAAGGAGTTGGGCGAAGGCAATTTTGACGCGCCGCTCGAGGCTTTCCCCGGCAAGAAGGCCTTCATCAACCAGACCATTGAGACGTTGCGTGGAAATTTGCGGGCGATCATTACCGAACTTCAACGGCTGATTGCCGCGTCTACAGCCGGCAAGCTCTCTGAGCGTGGTGCTCCCGATCGTTTCGTTGGGGACTTCGCCAAGGTCGTCTCCGGTATCAACGGCATGCTGGACGCGATCATTCTCCCGATCTCAGAGGGTAATCGCGTGCTTCTTCAGGTGAGTGTCGGTGACCTTACCCAGCGTGTCGGAATCGCATGCGAAGGCGATCATGAGCGTATGAAAAATGCGATCAACAACATGGTCGACAACCTGCGGAATACAGCGGCCATCGCCAACCAGATCGCGAGTGGTGATCTGACCGTCGAACCAGAGCCGCTTTCAGACAAGGACACCTTGGGTATTGCTCTTCTGTCTATGGTCGAGCGGCTTCGCGGGGTCGTTGCCGATGCATTGACAGCCAGCGAAAATGTTTCGGAGGGTTCGCAGACGCTATCGTCCGGTTCAGAACAGCTCTCGCAAGGCGCCTCCGAACAAGCTGCAGCGGCCGAAGAAGCCGCTGCCTCGATGGAAGAAATGGCGTCCAACATCAAACAGACCGCCGATAACGCCGCCCAGACCGAAAAGATCGCGCGTCAATCATCGAAGGATGCCGAAGCATCCGGCGAGGCCGTCAACCGAGCCGTGGCTGCAATGCGCACGATTGCCGAGAAGATTTCCATCGTCCAGGAAATCGCCCGCCAGACCGACCTCCTCGCGCTGAATGCCGCAGTGGAAGCAGCCCGCGCAGGTGAGCATGGCAAGGGCTTTGCCGTCGTTGCCTCCGAAGTGCGCAAGCTTGCTGAACGCAGCCAGTCTGCCGCTGCCGAAATCAGCGGACTTTCGAGTGACACGGTGAACGTGGCGACGGAAGCGGGTGCCATGCTTACTCGGCTGGTACCAGACATCCGCAAGACGGCAGAACTGGTATCTGAAATCTCTGCGGCTTGTCGCGAACAGGATATCGGTGCCAACCAGATCAATGAGGCAATTCAGCAACTCGACAAGGTGACGCAGCAAAATGCCGGAGCTTCTGAAGAGATTTCGGCAACCTCTGAAGAACTTGCCGCACAGGCCGAGGAACTTCAGGCCTCAATTGCCTTTTTCAAGGTCGATAATTCCGGAAGTGACAAGGTGCAGGTTCAACGGGGGCAGCCGGTCAAGGCTCGGCCAAAGAGCACTATCCCGGCAAAACAGGCGGCCAGGGCGACAACATTCAAATTTGGCCAGACGGTCACAGGCCAGCAGGCCCGTGCTAAGGGCTTGATGCTCGATATGTCGATGGGAGGTCCGGACGCTGACGATGCCGACTTTAAACAGAGCGCATGATCAGGGCTGCGAACGGCGATGTCACGGTCAAACCATGCGAGGAGCGGCTGCGATAAACGCGGCTTCATGAGCACCTCGCGGGTCAGCAACAAGTGCCACCGCGTCCCATTGCGGATCATCGCCCCAGCGTCTGGCTCTGCCTTCGGTTTCCGCTGAGCCTGCGTCGAGGAATACTGTTGGAGCGCGGCAGCCTCGACCGCTGTATCCGACAAGAGCGCGTCGATCTCGGAGATTTTTTTGCCGACGTCGGCGCTGTCGTCGGCGATCTCGAACATCCGGGTCGTGACCGTTTGGACGGCGTTGAACTCGCCGGGATCGAGTTCGGCCTGACCGCGCAGCTTTGGCGAGAGGTCGAGGGAGCTGACATTCTCATGGCTTAGCCAACAAATGGCAGACAAGGAAACGTCACCTTCATTTTGCCTGCTCCCACCGCCGAAGGCTGCTTCTACTCGCGACGCCGAAATTCCAGCGGCGCTTGGCCGACCGTTTCCCGAAAAGAGCGTCCAAACTGACTGGCGCCATTGAACCCACAGGCGCCCGCTATGGTTGCTATGGGCAGTTGGGTGCCGACAAGCATTTGCTTGGCGCGGTCCAGGCGTCTTTGGTTCAAATACCTGTAGGGCGGTTCGTCAAACGTCGCTTTGAACGCACGGGAGAAATGAAACCGGGTCAAGCCGCAGACAGAGGCAAGGTCATCCAGTCCGATGTCGCGCGCCAGATTGTTTTCAATATAATCCTGGACCAATTTCATCTGGGACCTGGTCAACTGGCCAGATGATCTGACGAGCGTCGGTGCGGTTTGCGTGAGCCTGAACATCTCCAACGCTGCCGTCAGTCCTACTGTTTCGACATGAACTTTCGAGACCGGGCGGGTGTCGTCCGCCATCAGGACGCCAAGCTTGCGCATTGTCGCTCCAAGTTCGTCAGCCTTGAAGTAGACGTGGGGTCTTTCATCAGGTGCGTTAAACTCTGCCTGAAGCTCTTCCTCCATGGAAGCTGGATCGAAACACACCACCGTGAATGCGTTGAGCCGATTGGCCGGTCTTGCCCAACCATCGATCGTGCAGCCGGCCGGGACATAGCTCATCAGATCGCGCAGGTCTCCGCTCGCAATCGGCTTTTCACCAAGCACCGTCACCTCGCCGTCGGCCACAATCAGGTCGTGGTGGGCGAGATAATGGGAATGGCCGTCCCATTGGAATTCATATTCGGCCGGCAGCCACATTCTCGTAAACTGGACCGAAACGCCGCGCCATCCCTTGGTGGTATGAATTTCGACCTTCGGCTCGGGTTCAGCGAACCGTAGCTGTAAATCCTTCTGCTGTTCCATAGACACTATGTAGGGATCTCGGGTTGCGCGGACCTTGATTCGACGAATTTAGCGATGTCTGCTGCGACAGCAAGTGGCAATAATCGTCGATGGCACGCAAGATTCGCCGTATTGCGCTAGAAACTTCACACACTCTAAAGACCTGCCTCTCTAAATTAGCGCCACTGGGATTACGGTTA
>Ga0070670_100001748_pt1 | contig 17692 bp, 16 predicted proteins | sample KBSS63metaG_FD_64665 | JGI IMG/M metagenome (GOLD analysis project Ga0070670, IMG submission 64665) | Switchgrass rhizosphere microbial communities from Kellogg Biological Station, Michigan, USA - KBS S6-3 metaG | ecosystem: Host-associated > Plants > Roots > Rhizosphere > Soil ... | reverse complement strand
ATGTAACTGCCTGCAAATCGTGGTATTTCTACGAAACGCTCGCAGGCTGTGCGGCGGAGCGGCACGCCAGAGCGCATTTCTTATCCGAGATAGCTCGGTCTTCTTATCCGGATCCGAGGCTTTGCGTTGTAGAAGTCGTCATGGAATCGGATCGATTCGTCGGGCCGAGAGAGGTTCTTCGGAAGCTCCGCCACTCGACGCGACAATGACGATGGCGCTGGTCAACAGTCAGCAGGGTCCGATGCGAGTTCCACGCCTGTTGTGCGGGTGGCGAGCCATCCGTCGCGATCAGGACCCGCTTCATCCTGAGCCTCCTGTTATCTCTTGGCTTCCATCGTCTGTGGTGTGCGCGCCACGTATCCGCGAGTAACTCAGATTGCGCTGCGGATTCCCCGTGGCCTGTTCACCCGGGCTCGGGGCGGTTGACAAATGGCGCTGAGTCGAGCGTTCACCGCGTCTGCGCACCTTCGTAATTCCCCGCGCAGGCATCGGTGATCTTTCCGATGCCTGGCTACAACGCGCGCAGCCAGACTGAAGCTGTCGAAAGAAGACAGCGTGGAAACCCATGAGCAAGCGAGGTGCCGGCCGCAGGCGCGTCCGGGAGCCCGGCTTGTCGTCCGGGGACATCAGGTGAGCGAGCACGAACGCGACGGCGAGATCCTGGGGTGCTCGGGGAGGACCGTCTTCCGCCCTACCTCGTCCGCTGGAGCAATGACGGACTCGTCAGCAGGCTCTGCCCGGACTCGGATGCAGACGTCGAGCATCTCGCGACGCGACGTGGACGCCAGGAGGTGAGACGATGAAGGTCAAGGAGCTCATGGCTGACAACCCGATCGCAATCGGCCCGGAAACGCCGTTGAAGGATGTGGCAGCGATCCTCGTGGAGCACCGAATCTCGGGACTTCCCGTCATCAGCGAGCAGCGCACGGTTCTGGGGGTCGTTTCCGAGGCCGACATCCTGATCAAGGAGCAGGGTCCTGAGCCTCGCCGCAAAGGGCTCGCAGGTTGGCTCCTCACAGGCGACCTGCCCGAACGCGGAAAACTCGCTGCCCGCAAGTCGGGCGAGGCCATGACATCCCCCGCCATCACGATTGGCCCGAACGCCCATGTCGCCGAAGCTGCCCGAGTGATGACTGAGCACGGGATCAAGCGCCTGCCTGTCGTCAACGCCGAAGGGAGGCTCGTCGGCATCCTCACTCGGTCCGATCTGGTCAGAGCCTTCGCGAGGCCGGACGAGGAGATCGAGCGAGAGATCCGGGAGGACGTCGTCCGGCGCACGCTCTGGCTGGACGGCCAGGAACTCAACGTACGCGTGCAACGCGGGGACGTGATGCTTTCCGGGGAGCTCGAGCGGCGCACCGACGTGGCGTTGCTCCCGCGGTTAGTCGCGCGAGTGCCGGGCGTGGTCTCGGTGAACACAGTGCTCACGTGGCGTTGGGACGATCGCTCGGTGGAGCGGCGAACTCGCAGCTGAGGGTCTGATCTCAAGGGACGTGCTTGTCAGCGAATGCCGGTGCTTGCTCAGTCCGAGCCAATGGCTGACACGGCAGACACCCGGTCGCCCACCCGCTGTTCGGCGCGCACTCGCCCTCAACGCCGCGGAGGAGTCGAGACGATCCGTACTGCGACCGACACGACCGGGAGTCATGCGCAACGTGCACGTGCCCCGAGTGTGGGGGAGCCTCCGGCGAGAGATCTCGGCGCCGGATCACAATGCGCGGATCAAGGCAGTCGAAACCCTTCTCCGCGAGGGCCTCGGTACGTGTCCGGGCCTGATCCCGGGTGACGTGACGGGCAGAGGAACAGGCTGTCTCGGCCCGCGAGGTTCCCGTGTTTCTGCTCGCCGAGATAGGTAGATCCCGGATACGCGAACTAGCGTCGCCGCGAAACCTCCGGAGTAAGTAGTTGGTCACATCGCGACGCGTGTTTGCCCCGATACGTCACGTGCGGCTATGGGAGAACCTGGCCCCAGGAGGTAGTTTGTCATGCAGGTCGCTACGACAAAGCCGCCGCTCGCCCTCGAGGGCGGTGCCGCACCTGAGTCGCTGGCTGTGGCTCGTCAAGTGGCTCCTCGCAATTCCTCACTACATCGTGCTCTTGTTCCTCTGGCTGGCCTTCTTCGCGCTGACGGCTGGCGCAACTGGTGGCAGCCGGTGACAAATGCACCGACGTGGAAACAAGCAAGACCGTTGCCGCCGGTTCCCACCGGTTGCCCATCACATCGCAGGTAAGGAGGGGGTCGACGGGAGGCCGGGGCAGGCAGGCGTCGGGCGGGAGAATGAGGCGTGGCTGGACGCTCCACGGGACCTGACGAGCGGAGTACGACCGGCGCCGCTCCGGGCGACCCGAGGGAGCCGATCAGCCGGCTGTTGCGCGATCTGCGCTCGCGTCCGGAGGGGCTCTCGAGCAGGGAGGCCGAGCGGCAGCTCGTGGCACAGGGGCCAAACGAGCTGCGAAGACGGGGCGGCAGACGGTGGCCGCGCCAGGTCGCGAAGCAGTTCGTCCACCCGCTCGCGCTTCTCCTCTGGCTCGCGGCCGCGCTCGCGTTCGTCGCCGGGGTGCCGACTCTTGGCGGCGCAATTGCCGCCGTAGTCTTCCTGAACGCCCTCTTCGCGTTCGCGCAGGAGCGCCAGGCAGAGCGAGCCGTCGAGGCGCTGGCCCGCTACCTGCCGCAGCAGGCCGCCGTCCGCCGTGATGGAACGCGCGCGGTAGTCGACGCGCGCGGGCTCGTTCCCGGCGACGTCCTTCTCCTGGCCGAGGGGGACCGGATCTCGGCCGACGCACGCCTCCTCCAAGGTGCGATTGAGGTCGACTTGTCGACCCTGACAGGCGAGTCGCAGCCGGTGTTGCGCTCGGCCGAGTTCGCGGACGCGACCGGCCCGCTGCTCGAGGCGCGCGAGCTGGTTTTCAGCGGGACGTCCTGCGTCGGCGGAGAGGCGGAGGCGCTCGTCTTCGCCACTGGCATGCAGACCGAGCTGGGTCGGATCGCCGCACTCTCCGAGCGGGTCGAGGTCGAGGAGAGCCCGCTCGAGCAGCAGGTCCGACGGGTCGCCTGGCTGATCGCGCTCGTCGCCGTCGCCGCTGGCTTCGCCTTCCTGCCGATCGGCTGGCTCGCCGCCGGACTGCCGCTCGAGGACGCCTTCACGTTCGCGGTCGGTCTGATCGTCGCCAACGTGCCCGAGGGTCTGCTGCCGACACTCACGCTCGCTCTCGCGGTCGGAGTGGCGGGCCTCGCCCGCCGAGGTGCTCTCGTCAAGCGCCTGAGCGCCGTGGAGACTCTCGGATCGACGACCGTCATCTGCACCGACAAGACGGGCACGCTGACCGAGAACCGGATGCGCGCGGTGCGGGTATGGACCCCGCTAGGCGAGATCGATCTCGAGGGGGACATAGACGAGGCGGCGGTCGGAGCCAACCCTGTGCTCGGATTCCTTGGGCGAGCGATTGCAGCCTGCTCGACCGCCGAACTCGCTTCCGAGCGGTCCGGGAAGTCGCGGGGCGAGGCCACCGAGATCGGGCTGCTCGAGGCGACGCGAGCGCTCGGGATCGACGTCGACGTCGCCCGGCGCGAGCACGAGCGTCGGAAGCTCTACCGCTTCGACCCGAAGCTCCGCCTGATGTCGACCGTCGACGAGCGGCGGGACGGGGGCCTCACGGTGCACGCGAAGGGAGCGCCGGAGGAGGTGCTCGAGCGCTCGACGATGATCGGCGCCCGCGACGACCACCTTCCGCTGCGCGAGGCCGACCGCGAGAACGTACTGAGCGTGCTCGAGCGCTACGCGGCGCAAGGGCTGCGCGTACTCGCCGTCGCCCGACGCCGGCTGCCCGACGGGACTCAACCACCGGCGCAGCGCGATGAGGCCGAGCGCGACCTCGTTCTCCTGGGACTCGTTGCCCTCTTTGATCCACCGCGGCCGGAAGTGGCGGATGCCGTCGCCAGCTGTCACACGGCAGGCATCCGCATCATCGTCGTCACAGGCGACTACGGGCTAACCGCGGCCGAGATCGCACGCCGGGTCGGGATCGCCCGTGATGGCGGCGCAATCCTCACTGGCGAACAGCTCGAACGGATGACCGACTCCGAGCTCGATCGGACTCTGCGTGAAGGCAAGGAGTTGATCTTCGCGCGGACGTCACCGGAGGCAAAGCTCCGCATCGCGGACGCTCTTCGCGCGGAGGGTCACGTCGTCGCGATGACTGGTGACGGCGTCAACGACGCGCCAGCCCTACGCCGCGCTGACATCGGGGTCGCGATGGGCCTGACAGGTACGGACGTCGCCCGTGAGGCCGCCACCATGGTGCTGACCGACGACAACTTCGCCACCATCGTCGCGGCCGTCGCCGCCGGCAGACGCGTCTTCGACAACGTCCGCAAGTTCATCCTCTACATCCTCGCCCACACGACGCCCGAGGTCGTGCCCTTCCTGGTCTTCGCACTCTCGGGCGGCGCCATCCCTCTGCCGCTGACCGTGCTCCAAATCCTCGCGATCGACCTCGGCACGGAGATCCTGCCCGCACTCGCGCTCGGCCGCGAGCCCGCCGAGCCCGGCCTCATGCAGCGCCGGCCGCGCCCGCGCTCGGCCGGCGTCATCGATCGGTCACTGATCTTCCGAGCCTGGGTGTTTCTCGGCCTGATCGAGGCCGCCCTCGTCCTCGCGGGCTTCTTCTACGTGCTCCTGCAGGCGGGCTGGAGTCCCGGGGACGACGTCGGCTCCGGCTCGCCGCTCCACGACGCCTACCTGCAGGCGACCACCATGACGTTCGCAGGCATCGTCACGTGCCAGGTCGGCACGGCTCTAGCCGCCCGCACAGAGCATGCCTCCCTGCGTTCGGTCGGCCTGTTCACCAACCGGATGCTGCTCTGGGGCATCCTCTTCGAGCTCCTCTTCGCCGCCGCCCTCGTCTACGTGCCATTCCTCCAGGACGTCTTCGGAACGGCGGCGCTCGGCCCGGCCGAGCTCGCGGTCCTCGCGAGCTTCCCCTTCATTGTCTGGGGCGCCGACGAGCTGCGCCGCGCCCACGTGCGTCGCCGAGTGGGCGCGCCGGCGTGAGCACTCGCCCCTGCCTCGACTGGCCGACGCTGCGGTTCTGGCAACGTCCGCCAGGTCGCGCTAACCGGGCTCGCGCACCACGAGCGTCGAGCAGTGCGCCTCGTGCGCGACCCGCTCGCTGACCGAGCCGAGGGACTTGAGCCCGTGGAGGCCGCGACTCCCGACAACGACGAGATCGGCGTCTGTCGCCGCCGAGACGAGGGCCGGCACCGGCTCGTCCGGCAGGTCCTCATGGTGGGAGTCGACGATCTGAGCGACTAGCTGCTTGTCGACGCCCTCGCCGCCGTGGGCAACGACGGGCCAAAGCTCCGCGGAGAGCCGCTCGGAGAGATGTCGGGCGACGCCGTACGCGGCCGCCGACTCGGGCGAGCCGTCGACACCTGCGACGATCCGCCGGGGGAAGTCGGGGCCGGCCGTGCGCGCGACGAGCACGGAGCACGGAGCCTTGTGGATCAGCTCTGTCGCCGTCGAGCCGAGGATGATGCCTCTGAGACGGCCTTGGCCGTGGCTGCCGACGGCGACGAGTGTGTGCTGCGAACGCTCGACCTCGCGGAGCAGCTCGCCCCACGAAGTGCCGCGAACGACCCGTCGCCCGGCGTCCGTGAGCCCTTCCACCTCCCGGCTCGCCTCCTCGAGGGCGTTCTCCGCCGACGAGAGCAGCGACTCCTCGTCGTAGTAGGCCGGTACGGAAAGGCCGGTACCGCCGACGAGCGCAGCCGCGATGTCGTACGCGGCGAGAAGCGCCACCCGACCCTCGGCCAACACGCATGCCTGCCTCGCCGCCTCCAGAGCCTCGGGCGAGCCGTCGATCCCGACGAGGACGCGGGCAAAAACGCCCTTTCCGCGATCACCGAACTGCACTGCCTGACTCGACGATTGGCCTGAGGCACTCATGGCGTCCTCCTCTTGTCACTGAATCACGCTTCCGAGTCGGCGGGGAGACGACCACCTCGGCTGAACAAGCTCCGTTCGAGCCCAGCGGTCGTAAACGACCTAGTGCGGGAGCGGTGTCCTGGTTTCTCCAGGCTCGATGACCGCAACGGCGAGTCCGACGATGACCGTCACAGCTCCGACTGCGGCCCCGAGCATCTCCTCCCACCCGAAGCCGATCTCGCCGACGGTGATCCCGACGGGATCTGCGAGCAGGAAGAACAGGACGACCACCGCGCCGACGGCCATCAGAATGCCGCCGAGAACAGTGCGTTCCATCTCTTCCTCCTTTCACCTTCGATGGTAGGTCGACGATGGATAGGCGCCATCGTGGGAAAGTCCTGATCCGGAGCAGACGATGCTTGTGGGCGATCGGCGCGGATACGCGAGGAGACTCGACGGCCGGGCTCACTCCTCCGCCTTCAGAGCGCTCGCAGATCGGTCAGCGTTTCGCCCCGACGGCAAGCGTCCGGACTGGCACATGCTCCTGTATCCATACTCGTACGTGTGAATCCGACGTTCCACCTGTGCCAGATCGCCGGCATCCGGATTGGGATCAACTGGAGCTGGCTCATCGTGTTCGCGCTCATCGTCTGGTCACTCGCTGCAGCCGTGTTTCCCTCGCAGAACCCCGGCCTTTCCGACGGCGAGTACATCGCGATGGCCGTCGTCGCGGCCGTCCTCTTCTTCGCCTCGCTTCTGCTCCACGAGCTCGGTCACGCCCTGCAAGCGAGGCGAGACGGGGTCGAGATCGAGGGGATCAACCTCTGGCTCTTCGGCGGTGTCGCGCAGTTCAAGGGCGGCTTTCCGAGCGCGGGCGCCGAGTTCCGGATCGCAATCGCTGGGCCGCTCGTCTCCCTCGCTCTGGGCATTCTCTTCGTCCTCGTCGCCGCAGTCGCGGGATTGCCGAACGCCGTCGATGGCGTGGTGGCCTGGCTTGGGTTTACCAACCTCATCCTGCTCGCGTTCAACCTGCTGCCGGCGCTGCCGCTGGACGGTGGCCGCGTGCTCCGCTCGGCGCTCTGGTACTTGAGGGGCGATCTGCAGTGGGCGACGTGGGTCGCTTCCGGTGTCGGTCGGGGGTTCGGCTTCCTCTTCATCGGCCTGGGGCTCGGCATGCTCATTGCTGAAGGAACCTTCAGCGGGGCCTGGCTCGCGTTCGTCGGCTGGTTCCTCCTCCAGGCGGCGACCGCCGAAGCCCGCTACGTCGCGACGAAGCAGGCACTCGACGGCCTCCGGGTGCGCGACTTGATGATCCGTGAACCCGTAACAGTGGACGCCGACCTCACTCTCGGCCAGTTCATGGACGACGTGGCCTGGTCGCGCCGCTACACGACCTACCCCGTGCTCGAGCACGGCCATCCCGTCGGACTCCTCGCGTTCCGCTCGGTTGCGGGTGTCCCGCGCGAGGAGTGGAACACGAGCCGCGTGCGCGAAGCGATGGTTCCCTTCCACGAGGTCCCGCTGCTGACCGAGGCCGAGCCGGCAATCGACGCACTCGCCGAGCTCTCGACGAGCGACGTGAATCGCGGCCTCGTTGTCGATGACGACCACCTCGCCGGATTCCTGTCGATTACGGATCTTGCTCGCGCGCTCGAGGTGGGGCGCTCGTCGCCTCCGCCTGCTCCGAGGACGCGTGAGCCGGCGCCGTAATCGGCGGGGCCGAGAGTGCGTTACCGTCGCAACGAGCGAGACAGGGCGACGTGATCGTGGAAGGCGGGGCTTCCGTCATCAGGAGCACAAAGGGATCGCGAGTCTTGTCAGCAGTTCCCCTGATGCGGTGACGGCACCGCCGGAAGATGATTGCTGCGTAGAGAGGTTTCCGGTGAGTACGCGCTGGGGGTCACTATGGATACTGAGACGCACACTTGGTTCGGCCTAAGCGAGGAGGAGCTTCGTGACGCCCTCATGGAGGAGCTCACGATCGCGTTCCGCGCAGAGGGCGACATCGCCACGATCCACGGCCTCGCGCACTCGATCGCACGCGTGATCGAGTTCGACCACCTACGGATCGCCGAACAGTTGGAGAGAGCGGGCATTCGGCTGTCGGAGTCGGCCCATGCTCGACCGGCGTAGCTGGGGCTGAGGACGAGGCGATCCGCCGGCCGCGCGCACGAGATTTCGCCCCGACGCGCCGGTCTTCTCGGCGATAGAGAGGAGTACAGCCGGAGCCTCGAGCGGGGCGCCGGATAGATCCCGCCGCCCTTTACTGCTAGTTGGAGCTCCTCAGACGAGAGCGGGCTCGCGCTCGTATTCGGCGAGTGCCTCCTTGTAGAGCGAGAACTGCTTCTCGATGCCCTTGCCGACGATCGCCGGAGTCACGGTGAATGTGGCGTGGTCGAGCTCCTCGCCCGCGTCCGCAGGGCGACGGGGGTCGTCTCGCATCTGCAACGCGAAGATCTTGTCCGGCGTGCCGTACACGAGGGTGAAGCCGTCCAGCTCGACGCCGTGCGGCGCGAGCAGGACAGTCTCTCCTGATCGACGCCGACGACGCTACGCGACCGCGTGTTCGTATCGAAGCTCCTCGTCGACGCCTGCGGGGCCGAAGCTGTGCTCCGCACCCACGGGAACGAGGAGCACCGGAACCGGGCTTCGCTCGAGCACGGCTCGAACGACCGCAGCGTGGCCGGCGCTGAGATCCTGCGACCAGCCCAACGCGATCACGTCGGAGGACGTCTCGTCGGCCACCTGGAGCACGCTCTCGCCCGGGCTGCCGATCCGGACCTCGAGCCGAACGCGCTCGGGGTACGGGCAGTGCCGGCGCAGGAACTCTCGCCCCCAGGACTCGACCTCATGCTGTCGTTGATCGCTGAACAGCGGGATCGTGCCCGCGTCGTGGACGTGGAGCACGACGAGCTCGATCTCCTGGCTGGAGGCCAGCATCAACGTCTCGGCGAGTGCCACGGCTGTCGTTCGGCCGCCGTTCAGCGGAACGAGGATTCGACGAAGCCCGTCCCGAAGCCGCGCATCCGGTGGGACGACGACGAGAGGCTTCGGAAGCGAGAGCGCGAGCTCGAGTACGACGTGGCCCGCCGGTCGGCGACCGGATCGAACACGTCGCGCGCCAAGCACCACCGCTACGACGTCGGGTGACCGTCCTGCCTCGGCGAGTGCTTCGACCACCGGTCGGGCCAGCGAGCGCAGCCCGATGCCCGCAGCCTCGGCCGCAGCGCGCGCGTTACGCTCTCCGTCCTCGCGCACGTGGACAGCCTCGACATCGACCGAAAGGATGTCGGCGAACGCGCGCGCGACCGCGAGCACGGGGCGCGCGGCGGCGCTGTTGTCGATCTCTGCAAGCACCTTGTTCATGGATCCACCTTTCTCCAAGAGCGCCCATGGCGCTCGAGCCGGAGGCCAGCCGAGGTCGCCGGAGTGCCCCTCTTACTGGCCCCGACGAGTACGCGAATCGGAGGGTCAGCGCTAACCGTCAATGCGTCGTGCTCGACCCGCACCTTCACGCGCGATCCGCGAAAGCGGACTGTGAGCTCGAGGGCTCGCCACGCCCGCGGGAGTCGAGGGTCGAGTCGTAGGCCGTCGCCTGCGGGACGAACGCCTGCGAAGCCGAAGGCGAGCGCCTGCCAGAGGCTACCCATGGCCGCGAGGTGCAGGCCCGCCGCGGTCGTCTGGGTGAGGTCGTCGAGATCGATGCGGCTCGTCAAACGGAGCAGCTCGAGTGCCTCGGGAAGCATCCCGGCCCTCGCGAAGAGGGCGGCGTGTATTCCCGGCGACAGGGAGCTGCCGTGCGCGGTGCGAGGCTCGTAGAACCGGAGATTCGGTACCAGCGACCCGGGCGCGACCTCGTCGGGTACGAGGTGGTGCAGCATCAAGGCGTCCGTCTGCTTCACGACCTGCGCCGCCCGGAGCCGCCCTGGGCCGAGCAGGAGTTCTGCGGCGATCGGTCGCCGCGGCGCCAGTTCCTCGATGACGAGCGGCTCGAGCTCCGAGAAGCCGGCGAACTGCTCGTAGATGCCGGTCGCAGGGTCGTAGCCGTCGACGAGCGCGTCGGCGAGGGCGAGCCAGCGCTCTCGCTCGCCCTGATCCAATTCGAGTGGAGCGTCTTTCGCCACCGCCTCGGCAGCCCGGCGCAGATTCCAGCGCGCCATCACATTGGTGAAGGCGTTGTCGTCGACGTCTTCGTGGTACTCGTCCGGGCCGATGACTCCGTCGATGTGAGCTCGTCCGGCCTCGTCCAACCGGACTCGGGACGCCCAGTAGCGGGCGGTCTCCACGAAGATCGTGAGCCCTTGCCCTCGGCGGAACTCGTCGTCGCCGGTCCAGTCGAGATAGCAGGCGGCTCCCCAGGCGACGTCGGCGACGATGTGCTCTTCCAGCTCACCGGTTCGGATCGGGATGTTCTCGCCGTGGAGGTGCGCGTGGGACGGTGTGACGTCACGGCCGCTGCGAGCGGACTCCCAAGGGAAGCGCGCGCCGGCACGCCCCGACTGCCGAGCCTCGTGCCTCGCTGCGGAGAGGTGGCGAATCCGGTATTCGAGCAGCGATCGGGCAGCTTGCGGCCGCGTCGCCACGAGGAACGGCAGAACGAACACGTCCGTGTCCCAGAAGACGTGGCCGCGATAGCCGGGCCCGGTCAGACCGCGGGCGCCGAGTGCCATCTCCCCGTCGGCGCGTGCCGAGCCCATGAGCTGGAAGAGCGCCAGGCGGACGGCGCGCTGCAGCTCTGGATCTCCGTCGATCCGTACGTCCGCATCGGCCCATCTCGCGCCCCACGCGGCGCGGTGATCGCACAGCAGCTGCTCGAAACCGGCATCCTCGGCGGCGCATAGAGCCTCGACCGCCCACATCGGATCCGGAGCCGTCTCCGGATCGGCGACGTAGGCGCCGATTCGCTCGAGCCGAATCCCGCTGCCCGGCCGGAATCTGTCGTGTGCCGCGGCCGCTACGCCGCCGTGAGCCGCGACGACCTGCACCCAGTCGCGCGTGCGAAGCCTCCCTGAGCGCGCACGTTCGCGGTTTCCTGGCAGCAGGAGTGGTCGGGTCGTTTGAAGGGACGCCCGAGGCCCCTCGGCGCGCAACGCGACCGTTCCGGGCCGTGAGACCGAGGAGAAGCGCACCGACCGCACCCCGGCCTCGCCCCGCGCGGCCGATTCCTCGAACAGGAGACCGCTGCGAAGGTCGAGCATGCGCCTGAGCCGGTCTCGGTCGAGCTCACCCGCGAGGTGCGACCAGCGCGGTGCTTCGAGCAGGTGGCTGGTGGCGCCCTCGCCTGCGTACACGCCGCTGACGAGTACGCGAGGGCTTGCCGCCCGATCGTGCTCGAGCGGCGAGCCGCTCGTTCCGATCCTTCCGTCCGCGAGCGTGAGCACAGCCTCGTGGGCGCGCTCGAGGATCGGATCGAAGCCGTCGATCGCGAGCGTCCACTCCGGGTCGCCGTCGCTGCGCGGTAGCTCACCCCGCTTGCGCCTGCGCAGCTGATCTTCGAGTACGCCGCGGAACGCGGCAGGCCCGCCGCCGAGCGCGACGACTCCTTCCGGGACGCCGTTCGGCTCGACGCCGACAGAGAACGCCGTCGCGGGTGCGGCCTCCTCGACGAGCAGGTAGGAGTCGCTGCCGGCCAGCCCGCCGACCAGCCCGAACTCGTCGCCTGCAATGAGGACGTTGCCAGGCCCTAGGCCACGCAGCGCGAGCTCCTCGAAGATCCAGTGAGCAGAGTCGGACTTGTCCGTCAGCCCGATCTCGACGTGCTTGACGTCGCTCGTGACGCGCGGATCGACGAGCCCGGCCTCGAGCGCGCACTCCCGAGCGAGCGCGGCGACGTCGGCGAGGCCGGCGAGCCCGCAGTCCTGCAGGCGTAGCTCGACGGCCCCGAGCAGCTCTCCGATCAGCGACTTAGGCGGGTCCGCCCACTCGGGCTCAGGGATGAGATCGAGCTTCCGCCTGTTCAGGCGCTCGGCCACAATCGCGGCGTGCAGGCCGCGGCCTTCGAGACGCTCGATTGCGAGGCGGGCCGCAGCCGTCATCGCTTCGTCCTCGGCCGCCGTCGCCGTCCGCCGCGCGAGGAGAACGGGTCCTTCGGGGCCCACGGCGAAGACCTCTGATCCGCGGTTCAGGCAGAGATACAGACGACCCGGCCCCTCGGGGCGCGCGAGGAGCTGCGAGTCGACGTTGTCGACGCTGGTGCCGCTCACCACGGCGATGTCGAAGCCCTTACGGGAGAGACTTTCGAGCACGCGACGAACTCCAGTCGCATCTTCGTGTCGATCCGCGACCGCGGTGCCGTCCCAGTCGAAGAGCGCTGCCTCGAAGCGACGCGCGAGCGGCAACGGCAGTCGCAGTCGAGTGTCGGGACGGCGACTATTGCGAGGACGGACAGACGGTCGGGCGCTCATGACGCGAGTGTCCGCCGTGGGCGGGCGCGGGCCATCGGGGAACTGCCCTGGCTCAGAGGTGGCAACTACCGATGCAGAAACCCAGCTGCGCCGTCGGCGGGCGGCGTTGTTCGCGATCAGCGACAACCCGCACGCGACGGATCATCGCACTTCGCCGATCCGGCCGGTATCGCCCGCATCGGGGGGTAAGCGGCACGGCATGCTCGGGCAACCACGGACGACCGAACATGTCTCGACGACTCACGGCGAACCACGTAGAAGGCCGCAGCAGCAGTCCGTGGAACCACGCTTGCCGTTTACGCGGCGCGAGCGGAACACTGGAGCCGCACTCCGGACAAGCCCGCCGAAGGAGGGATGTTTGTGAGCGTCGCTCTACTGCAACGCCGGCGTGCTGATCAGCATCAGGGCGAGAAGCTCGGATTCGGTGCGATCTGTCGTGCGCGCCACATCGTGAGGACGCTCGGCGGGCGGTTCTCGCTTGAGCTCGGAATCGAGCTCGATCGCGACGCGGCCGAGCCCGAGCGGTGGGCGCTAGCCGTGACGCTGCTCGGCAACCGCATCTCGACGACGGTCGCGATGCGAACTTATCGAGTTCTCGAGCACGCAGGGATCCGGACGATCGCGGATGCCGGCAGCCGCAGCCGGGAGGAGCTCGTCGCCCTGCTCGACGAAGGGGGCTACGCCAGGTACGACGAGCGGACAGCCACGCGGCTCCACGCGCTCGCCAGCGCGATCGAAGATCGCCACGAGGGGCGGCTCGGATCGCTCGGCGAGCGAACTGGGAGCTCGAGCAAGCTCGAGCAGGCCCTCTTGGCTCTTCCGGGCTGGGGCCCCGTTACCGTGCGGGCGTTCCTGCGCGAGCTCAGAGGCGTATGGCCGGCGGCAGACCCCCAGCTCGACGGTCGGTGTGCGCTCGCCGCTCACCACCTCGGCTTGCCCTCGGGGACCCACTCACTCTCCGCGCTTGCCGCATCAGCACACCTGGACTTCCGCGATCTCGAGGCAGCGCTCCTGCGACTGTCCCTCTGCCACGACTTGGCCAGTTGTCCGGGCGGCGAAGAGTGCCCGTTCGCGGCGTTCGACCGCGAGCAGCTCGTCCACTTCTGAGCTAGGCCGGTGAGGACGAGCGGCTTTTCGACGCGACCACAGCGAGTTGCTCGCGGTCGAAGGCCGCGAGCGGGCATTCCTCGCCGCTCCCGCCTTGGTAGTTGCTGGTATCGACCGTGTGGCCGTCCCCGATGTGACTCCCGCCCAACAAGCGGATGCTTGGCTGGAGGGAGGCTGGAATGTACGAGTGGATCGGGAGTCAGGACTGGAGCGAACTGGTCTGGGTCGCCGGCTGGCTGGGAGCACTCATCGTCTTCGGCATCGCCCTTTCCATCTACGGCAACTATCTCAAGCCGTAGCCGCGCATGGTCGGACGCTGCTCCTGCTCGCGGCGCTCGGTTGGCTGCCCGAAGCGGCTCACCGTCTTCTTGTCGACGGTGGCGCGTCGTTGACGCCATCCCCCGTCATGAATACGCCTGACCGGGCTAGTGCGAGGTCTGTCAGCAGTTCCCCTGATGCGGTGACGGCACCGACGGGAGACCATTGGCGTGCAGGGAGAGTTGCGATGAAAGTTCTGATCGCATACGACGGATCGGACAGCGCCAAGCGCGCGCTCGAGATCGCGGTGGACCTAGCGCCGAGGGAGGCAGCGATCTCCGTCGTCTCTGTGGTAGAGGGCTTGCCACAGTTCGGCCGTGCGGCAGCGATGATCTTGCCCGAGGACGAGGAAGAGTCCCAGCGGCGGCTCGCAGAAGCGGGCAAGGTGCTCGCCGAGCACGGCACCATGGCCGAGCTCGTGGAACGCAGGGGAGATGCGGCGACAGCGATCCTCGACGAGGCCGAGAAGGAAGGCACGGGCCTGATCGTCATGGGCACGCGCGGCCTTAGCACGATCGAGCGCTGGTTCCTCGGCTCGGTGAGCACGAAGGTGCTCCAACATTCACGCTGCAGCGTGCTCGTCGTCCGCTAGACGACCGCCTCCCGCGCTCATCCAGGCCGTGGTTCGACAGACTGGGCCACGCGTTTAGGCCGTGTCGGACGAGAGCAGGTCGAGGTCGATGCCCAACCCGTGCTCGCCGCCCCGGTTCGTGTAGGGATAGACGACTCGGACGTCTGCTCCGCGCTCTCCCCGCGCCTGCTGCTCGTTGTCGGCAGCGTGTTCGCGGCAGAGGTACGGGCAGCTCAGGTCCGGCTCGAAGCGGATGGCGCCGCCGATAGTGTCGAAGGCGTACAGCAGCACCCGGTGATCGGCCAGGCTCGGGCTCGGGGAAAACGCGCAGTATGCATGGGGGCGTCTACCGATGCAGCGGTGTGCCTGCAGGGAGATCTTCAAGGCATGCCGATGACGCAGAAGCGGGAGCATCGCGACCGGGGCAGACGCCTAGAGGAGCGCCATCGTCAGTATCGCCAGGGAAGCCGCAGTCGCAACCGCCGTGCTCGAGCGCGAAAGCAGGAGAAGAGATGAGACACGCCCCCGCGTCGAGCGCGGAGGAGATCGTGCGCCTGGAGCTCGACTTCACCTCCCTCGAGCTCACTCTGGATGAATGCAGCAGGCTCGTCGGACTTCTTCGTGAGAGAAGCCGGCTGCCGGGCGGCGGGCCGGCCGGAGCAGCAGCGGATCGCCTCGACGTCCTCGGCGGCGAGATCTCGAGCATGGCGAGCGAACGCTTGCCGGAGGCGGAGCTTGACGCAATCGCCGACGCAGCGTGGGAGTGGCTGCGAGGGGCGGGCTCAGACGCTGTCCCGGAGCACGTCCTCCTCCTGCTCGACGTGCTGCGATCACGCCACGCTCGCGAGTGATATCCCCCGCCAATCCCGCTGACGAAACACTCCTCGCGTTGCGCTCTCCGAGTCAGCGGACCGATACACGTGTGTCGGCCGACTCTCTGCGGAAGAGGGCTGAACGCGACACGGTCGACGCGGGCAATCGGGACGTCGTGGCGACGTCCTCGTCCGAGCGCTGGCCCACGTTCGCGCAGTCGGCGTTGCTCGTCGACCTGTACGAGCTGACGATGGGCGAGAGCCTCCTGGCCGAGGGAATGTCCGAGCGGCCCGCGACTTTCCAGCTCTTCTGCCGCCACCTGCCGCAAGGCTGGGGCTATCTCGTCGCCGCTGGCCTCGACGACGTGCTCGCCTATCTCGAGGAGCTGCAGTTCACGGCCGACGACCTCGCCTACCTCGAGTCGACCGGCCTATTCAGTGCCGGTTTGCTCGAGCGACTCGCACGCTTGCGCTTCACGGGCGAGGTGCGAGCGCTGCCGGAGGGGACGCTGTTCTTCCCCGACGAGCCGGTCCTCGAGGTGACGGCGCCCGTGCTCGAGGCTCAGCTCGTGGAGGCAGCCGTCCTCAACCAGATTCACTTCCAGTCGCTGATCGCGGGCAAAGCCGCCCGCTGCGTCGAGGCCGCACAGGGTTGTGTGCTCGTCGACTTCAGCCTCCGCCGCACTCACGGCGCCGAAGCCGGTATGAAGGTGGCCCGGGCCAGCTACCTCGGCGGCTTTGACTCGACGAGCAACGTGCTGGGAGGGCGCCTGTACGGGATCCCCATTGCAGGGACGATGGCGCACTCCTACGTCGAGTGTTTCGAGGACGAGCAGGCCGCCTTCGAGGCGTTCGCGCGCGCCTACCCGCGCGGCAGCACGCTCCTCGTCGACACGTACGACACCGTCGCTGGCGCTCGGCAGGCAGCACGCGTCGCCCATGCGCTCGCAGAACGAGGCGGTCGCCTCGGCGCCGTCCGTCTCGACTCGGGCGACCTCCTGGAGCTGAGCCGCCGCGTGCGCAGCGGGCTCGACGCGGATGGCCTGCGCGAGGTCGGGATCTTCGCCAGCGGCAGCCTCGACGAGCGCGAGATCGCCCGGCTGCTCGCGAGTGGCGCGCCCATCGACGGCTTCGGCGTGGGCTCCCGGCTGGGCGTCTCGGCCGACGCGCCGTACCTCGACATGGCCTACAAGCTCGTCGCCTTCGACGGGCGGCCCGTGCTCAAGCTCTCGGCTGGCAAGGCGACGCTGCCGGGAGCGAAGCAGGTCTGGCGGCGAGTCGAGGCTGGCCGTCTCGCCGGCGACCTCGTCGCCCTCGTCGACGAGCCTCCTCCCGATGGCGCGGAGGGGCTCCTGCAACCCGTGATGAAGGACGGTGCTCGGCTCGGGCACGACACGCTCGCGGCGGCACGTGCCAGGGCCTTAGCACAGCGTGCCGCGCTGGCGCCGGAGCAGCGCCTGCTCGACGCGCAGCCCTACCCGGTGGAGTCGAGCGCACAGCTGGTTGCGTTGCGGGATGTCCTCACAGGCAAGTTGCAGGCCACGATCCGCTGACGAGCCACTGATCGGACGAACTATCGGAACAGGTGACCTGCGCGCGTTCTCCGTGCGAGCGGACGCCGCCGCGGCCAACGAGAGCCTACGCGCGAGCGGAAACTGGACCTGTGCATCAGCTCGGCGACGGTCGTGACCCGTGCCCCGTACACGCTCTGCAGGTAGCTGAGGGCGTCCTCTTCATCGACTCCATCGAAGGCGCAGACCGCATCGCTCGGGACGACGATCGTGTAGCCGCGGAGGAGCGCGCCGTACGCCGTGTGGCGAACACAGATGTGCGTGTGCTGGCCGGTGAGAACGACCTCGTCAACCCCGAGCGCGCGCAGACGAGCATCGAGATCCGTGCCGTCGAACGCGCCGTACGCCCGCTTCGGGCACTGGAACTCTCGCGCATCCGGGCGCGGCTCGAGCTCGCGGACGACTTCCGCACCAGAGGTTCCCGCCATCGCGTGCGGACCCCAGATCGCAAGCTCGGGGTCGCCGGGCTCGTGTGCGTCGTTCGAGAAGACGATCGCCCACCGCTCGGAGCGCGCATACGCGAGCAGCCGCTGGAGCGGGTCGAGAATCGAGTCGGCGCGCGGGTTCGCGAGTGCGCCGTGGACGAAGTCTTCGAGCATGTCCACGATGACGAGAGCCCTCATGACATCAGCGTGCAAGCAGCCACGGGCGACGGCATCGGCGTCGTCACGGATGCGCGGCATCGGGAAATCCACAACACGAGGCCAAGGTCGGTCCGGCCGAAGGCCGATGAGGTTCTCTCTCTCCGAGTCGCAGATCGAAGGCATCGCCGCCGCGGCCCTCCTCGCTACCGGCGTGGGAGCCTTCGTCGCGGTCATTCGGGACAGTTCCTGAACACTCGCTGCATCCGACCGCGCGCTCCCTGCGGTCGAGCGCCTTACGTCCCGCGCTTCAGCGTCCAGAGGACGGCACGGTCCTTGCCGCCCGCGGTGTTCGACCCGCCGACGATCTGGCCGTGCTCGTTGATCGCGGTCGGGACGCTGAC